>Ga0209299_1000009_pt1 | contig 117360 bp, 114 predicted proteins | sample S_140806_MF_Meta_FD_187326 | JGI IMG/M metagenome (GOLD analysis project Ga0209299, IMG submission 187326) | Freshwater microbial communities from Lake Simoncouche, Canada to study carbon cycling - S_140806_MF_MetaG (SPAdes) (version 2) | ecosystem: Environmental > Aquatic > Freshwater > Lake ...
CTCCATTTCAAAATCATAAGGCGTATAAGTAAAGACAACTTTGATATTTTCTTTGTTTAATTCTGTTTTAATCCAGTTTGTAAATTTAAGCTCTGATTCAAAGTTTATTAGCTGATCATTATATCTAACCGCCCAAGCACCTAATTTTGTTAAGATATCTACCTTATTCATAATAATAGAAGTAACTCCGTTCATTCTTGCCGATCTTAACACAAGGCTCCAATCAAGCCAATTGACCTTTCTTTTTCTGTAGATAGTTACACCATATTCTTGTCCTTCTTCTACTATTCTTTCGAAGATTTCACCTTTTGGCTGAAAGTCTTTTTTACCATCATAAGTATCATAAGCCTTAATGACACCGTAAACATTTCGTAATTGTTTATAGTTAAATCCATTGAGAAGAACAGAACCAACACTACAATGGCTTGATGTTACATAAGGATAGTCTCCCCAATCAATATCAAGGCCAAAAGCTTGTGCTCCCTCTGCTAATACAGCAAAAGAACTATTATTTTGACTATAGAACTCCTCGTACATATCAATCAGATACGGTTTTAAAGCTTCTACACTTTCTGCGCGAATACCAATTCTTGAATATTTATCTTTATAACAAGGACCGTTACCTGTTTTTGTTGTACCAATATCCGTGTCTTTACCGTCTTCTTCTATGTGAGACGACTGAACTATGTGAGCATTTTTTGCAACATAAACAAGACCTTCCGTATCAATTCCGTTTTCTTTTAGATAGGAAAGTTCTTTAAAGAAGTTATTTATATCTACAACACAACCTGGTCCTACAATTGACTTAACTCCAAAGAAAACGCCAGAAGGGATAAGATGTGTAGCCATCTTTTTACCTTCATGGTAAATCGTATGACCCGCATTTCCTCCACCATTAAATCTAATAACGTGAGTATATAATCCGTTTTTTAATAAACTATGACAAATTTTTCCTTTACCTTCATCTCCATAAGATAAACCCAAAACAACATCTAACTTCATGCTTCTCCTTTAAATAAATTCTTTCTTTGCCACTAAAGCGAACTTTGGTAATTTATCACAACCAGCATAAGAAAGTCCACTCTTAATACCGCGAAGAATTACGTCTACTGTTTCTGAAAGTGATTGTTCTTTCAGAGGAACAAGGATCTCTTTTCCCTCTGAAACAGAAACCCATCCTCTCCAATCTTTTTGAGCACTAGCTGATGCCATTCCTCTAAACTTTTTATAATGCGCATTATTGTGATTAATGATTTCACCTGGTGATTCTTTGTGACCTGAAAGCATAGAGCCTAACATAACCATGTCAGCTCCACAGGCTAGAGCCTTAACAATATCTCCACTATCTCTGAACCCTCCGTCAGCAACCAAAATTGCATCTCTATCAGTTTTAGCACAACGAATTACAGATTCTAATGTTGGCAGACCAAACCCTGTTTTATTTCTTGTTTCACACACGGTTCCACCAGAAACACCAACACGAATCAAATCTGCACCAGCATCTGCCAAAAAATTAAAACCATTTAGGTCGGCAACATTACCAGCCATAATCAGTAAATTTTTGTCTTTGCGTTTTAGTAGTTTTATTGTTTCAGCTACATTTAGATGAAATCCGTGTGCAACATCAATACAAAACAACCTACATCCAGCTTCGTATAACGCTTCAAATCTATCATAGTAATCCCCTGCTGCACCAACTGCACAAAAGATTCCAGTTTTATCTTGTACTTTTAGATACTCTCTTACTTGATCATTTATTGACATGTATCTGTGAAGAACTGCAGAGCTGCCAGATTGTCTCATAATATCAGCAACCTCTGCAGAAACAACAGTATCCATACAAGATGCTATAATAGGGGTTTTAATAGCAGCTTTTTCCAAGACTCTTGGAGTTAAGTCAATAGAATGTCTTGTATTGATTTCACTATAACCAGGGACTAAATAAAGGTCATCAAAATTAACTACTTTTTTTTTCATTATTCCTCGTGAATTTGGCCGATTACTGCCGTTGATGGACAGATTTTAAACTTGTTCTTCTTGTATTCAAACTCTTGAATCATTGTAGAAATGACGATTACAGTATCGCCACTTACATATGTCTTTGTCTTCGGATCACTTGCAAGAACTTTTACAGCGGTTAAATCTCCACTTGTTTTTGCCCAAGCAAAGTTGCCATTAACTTCTTCTTCTTGCAATGTTTTAATATAAATGTATCCTTCTGCTGGTGTAAACTCCATTAGTCCTCCTCTGACGGCATCATGTCAAACATTTCATTTAGTGAATCAATATCTGTCTTATCTTTACGAAGACGATAGGCTTTAAGTGCAGTCTTAATCTCTTCCTTGGTAAGCCACTTATTCTCCAAGTAAGATTTACGCAATTCTGCTTTCTGCTCTTTGTACGGCTTCATTGCATCATCAAGTGCAGCGACAGACATAACATAATCAACAATCCGTTCTTCTTTTGATTTCTCGCTCATTTTTTCCTCTCTGCCCCGTAAATAAGAAGGGCTACAACGTTGAGACATTGTAGCCCGGTAGGTTTAACTTGTCAACCTGGTTTATTGACTGTCGTTAAGATGAAATACTTTTTTTTCTAATCTATCAATTCTTTTTTCTAGTTTATCAACTTCTTCAAACTTAGTAAGGAGCCTTTCAAGGATAACCTTTATAGATGAAATTTCTGTCTGCAGATTAACCTTGATAGATGAAATATCTGAATGTAGCTTCCAACTTGTTCCGACGAGGGTTATTAGGAATGCCGCTACGGCTACAATATCGCTAATACTCATTTATAGACTCCTTCCTTTACACAATAAATAGTTATTTAATTTCGCAAGCGCCACCAGCACAAGCTAATTCTGCTTGCAGGTTGGTTTCATCATCTGTCTCAAAAATCTGAGATAAATCAACGTTTTTGAGTGATTCAAATAATCTATCAAAGGTTTCTTTATCACAATCTTCAAATGGAGCTTGCTTATAACTACCACCATCGTAAGGAAGAACACTTAGACCTGTATAAGAATCTCTATTCTCCCACATCCATTCACCAACTTCTTGCCACTCTTCTTGACGAACTGAAACCGTTGCAGAAACATTGTGAGTATTTTGACCTTTAATGTGTCCTGGTTTTACCCAGCGACCATGAATGTCCTTAACTCTTTCAAGCATTTCTAGGGCTGTTTCCGTTCGCATGGTGGCACCTTCTGGAGCCTTCTGTGGCACAGAGATTACTGCTGTGTCATGTGGACGGAAGTATTCATCTTCAACAAGTTCAGGATGATTTTGGACAAGATATTTGTAGATTGCTTCATTCTTACCAACACGAATTCTACGAATGTAATAATCGTTATGCCAAGCATGAACACCACTAGAGGTTCCAAGGATTAAGCTTGTTGTGCCTGATGGCTTAACTGTTGTAACTCTTGCAGCCGGATTAACTCCAATTAGATTGGCAACTCTCTTATTCTCTTCAACGGCAACCTTTGCTGCTTTTTCCATGTCTAGCTTCTGAACTTTGTTAGAAGCAATACCTGTCATTCCGATGCCTAATAGAGCTTCTTTCTCTGTTGTACGACGCCATACATCACGAAGATAATGGAAGTCAGTGTAAGATGCTTGTAGAGTACCTACAAACGCTGCTGCCTTAACTCTTGCCTCATAATCCTCTTGATCCTCTAGGTCGCTTACGTTGACCTCACATAAATTACAGAACTGATTACTGCGCAAAGCAATTTCTGCGCATGGATTAGTTCCCCATTCCTTATCATTAGTAAAGAAAATTCCTGGTTCACCTGCACCAGAGGACTTAATCCTCTCCCATAGATCTAAGAAGTATTCTTTCGTAACTCTATGGCGTAAAATCACAGCAGAGTTATTCGCTCTACCGCGTTGAGGTTGTGATTCCCACCAAGCACCTGACTTGGCTGAAATCATTTCATCGTCATCTGCGCTAAACAGAGCGATAAGAGCAGAACGTCTAATTCCACCTGCCAATACGGCATCTGCGATATGGCAGATAATGTCGTGAACTTCAATCGGCTGTAGTTTATCTCCATCTTCTTTAGCCTCCAGAATACCTTCTACTTTAATTAAACATTCTTTAAGAGGTTGCGGACCAGGAGCTTTACCACCGGCAGTTACAAGGCGAGCACCCTTTGGACGAATATCGCTGAAGTCAAAGATTACTTTCGATCCACCTTCAAAGTAAGACCTCATTAATGCTTTGATTGAATCTGCCCATCCTTCAATGCTATCGCCTACTAAGAAACGACGAGTTCTCTTGGAGTTTGGCTTGCGAAGCTCTGGTAGTTTCTCAACGTGATGCTTTTGAACTGAATAGCCAACGCCTGTTCCGCCAAGAAGGAGGAACATGATTTCATTAAATGCTCTTACGTCATCAACTGCTACGAATGAGCAGTTAAAGATTCTTGTTGGATTAACATCAATTGCTCTACCACCAAATTGCATTGATCTCATTGAGGGGAGAACTTTGCGATCAAATACAAACTGATATGCTGCTCTAATTTCTTGTTCTAATTGCGGATGCTTTTTAATATGCATCTCCATATTTCTTTTAACTGTATCTTCGTATTGTTCTCTTCTAAACTCATCTTTCATAAAGCGAGCATATTTCATGTGATGAGTAATATCGCTTAGAATTTTTTGTGAAACATCCATTAAGACCTCTATTGTGTAGTGTCGGGTAAGTATAACAGGTTGTCAGTTGTTTGTAAAGTGTCTAGATATTTCTCAATAACTTTTTAACTTCTCTTGCTATTGATTCTTCTAGTCCACCAAGTTTAGGGTTAGGGGCTTCTTCTTCTTTTTTCTTGCCTAAATCCTTTACATCCTCAGCTTTTCTTACACCAAAACTTTTTGTTCCTACCGTTGGCTTTTGTACCGGAGCTGTAACTCCTGTGCTGCTTGGTTTTGCTGTTGGCTCTGCAGGTTGTGCTGATTGACGAGCCTGATCTCTAGCGTTTGCAGCAGCAAGTGCTTTTGCTGCGGGATCTGCTGCCATGCCTGCACGATACTTGGCTACAAGTTTTTGCATATCTTGCTTATTACCAGCATTTAATGCCGCAACCATTGTATTGATATCTGTTAGTGGCATTTTCTTAATATCATTAAGATTCAATGCGCCAGATCCAGATGCTCCTAAATAAGCATTAATAGCAGCCGTAGTTTTTGGACCAAATATTCCAATTACATCTTTTTTATCTAAAAAACCAACTTGAGCTAATTTAGATTGTAATTTTAATACGGCAGCTTTTCTTTGTTCCGGTGTCTCAGAAGCTTGATTTATTATGTTTGCAAGACCGCCAAGATTTTTTCCAGCCGCTATGTCAGCTACTGTATCTGTTGCTGGCTTTGCTCTACCGCCAATATTTAGCGGTCCACCAAGACTTTGTACATTACCTCTAGTATCGGCAACTGCGGCTTGCTCTTTTAATACTTTTTGTAATTCTTCTAAAATAATTTTTCTTAAAAACTCTGTGCCCATTTGAATCTCCTCAATGTACTAATAAATAGTCATTAATTACTTTGGAGTCCTAAACTTCTCAAAAATTTCTTGCTTCTTATTTCTTGGCTTCTTACTTTTTGTTTCTGTCACTTCCTCTTCCTTTATATCTTCTAGAACTTCCATCTTTACGACAGATGTATCCATGTAAAGTGGCATTACAATTCCGTCTGGGCCATTACGATTCTTAGCAATAAAGATACGACCTGAATTGGTTTTCTTATCATCTACAGTTCTTGAAACTGAGAAAATAAAGTCAGCTACGAAACACTTATTGAATGCTTCTGAGATTGATTCCATCGTAACAACTTCAGCATTTAAGCCAGAGCGATTAGTCTGAGAAGCAGTCCACACAGGACAAATAAATTCCATTGCAATTGCACGCAGCTCTTCGTAGATAGTTTCCAGCTCTGTTCTCTTTTCTTTGTAACGTACAGTTGGATTAAGCAAGTCGCCATAGTCAACAATAATCATATCTACCTTTTGACCAGATGATACAACTCTCTTTAAGTGATTCTTGATTACAGAAGTACTTGCTGATTTTGTTGGGTATTCTTTGATGATTAGCTTACCCTTGACATTCTTAACTTCATCAAGAATATACTCTTTCTGATCCATAAGACCAGTTAGAGGAACACCAGTTAAACACGAGTCATAACGACTTGCGACAACTGTATCGGAGAGTTCAAGAGTATAATGAACGACTTGCAAGCCAGCCTTAACTGCCATAGCTCCAAGATGAACCAAGGCCATAGACTTGCCAGCACCAGTTGGAGCAATAACAACACCAAGCTCTCCTCTTCCGAGTCCACCTTGTGTAATACCATCAACACGATTCCAGCCAGTAGAGACAGGGTTGCGTTCTTTAAGCATAAATCTTTTTTCGAAATCGAGCTTATAGTCATAACCATAATTATTATCAGTTCCGAGTTTAAGCGCAGAAGTTACAATAACGCCAATCTCATCAAGAGTATTCGACTTGTTCATAAGTCCAGCACTCTTGACAAGGGCTTCTTTGATTTTTTGACGACGACAGAAATCAAGAGAAGTATCCTTGATATAATCTTCGTCGTCAATTTCTGGTGATGCTGTGATTCTCGCAAAGTAATCTCTTACTTGCTTGTTTAATGCATCGTTGTCGTCTTCCAACTCTGTCCGCAAGATTGTGGACATGATGTTGGCTGACGGATACATGTCATACTTATCTCTGTAATCAAATAGCTTCTTGCAGAAGCTTTGCAAATATTTTAACTCAAAGAAGTTTAAATCAAGAACTTCTCTTAATTGATCAGCAAACTGCCGATCTGAAAACATCAATTGTGCGAGTTTCTCTTGGAAAGATTTACCAAACTTTGAGAAGTCTAATTGATTATTGTTGCTCATTCTTTACCTTCGATGTTATTGAAATCATATTTAGATCTGCGAATAATTCTGTCCAAGAGAAATTACCAGTTCCATCCTGCATCATCATCATACGAATGTTTGTTTTGTTGAACCCAACAGGATACTCATCAATGATGCCGCGAATTTTCTCTCTCACATCAATAGAAAGTGAGGGAGCATAAAGCTGCATCATATCATAATTGTCTTTAATAAGTTTCTCTGATTCCAAAATTGATTCGTGAATCTTTAATGGCTTGGACTCATTCTTGCACGCATCGAAGATTTCTGTCAACATCACAGATTTTTCTTCTTTAAGCTGAGGGAACTTCTTTGCCATTGTTTTTAGTCCAACACCCTTAGCACCAGGTAGGTTGTCAGAAGAATCACCAACGACGGCTCTTGCAAGGGCAAAGTTTGTGGGGTGAATATCAAACTCATTTACTACTTTCTCCACGTCATAATATTCTTCTTTACAAGGACGATATAGCAGCGTTGTTGGATCAAGAAGCTGCAAAAAGTCCTTGTCGTTAGAGATAATTGTCTTTTTATCTGTTGGCAGTTCTCTGCACAGAACAGAAATAGCGTCATCTGCTTCGACAAAATCGAGATAGATTTGTGCAACAGGCATCTCGTTTAGATATTCAACCACTCTACCATACTGCCAATACTTATTCTTCTTCTCTTCATCTTCTGTTAGGTTGCCAAAGTTTCGATTAAGCCTAACTGGCTTGCGACCTTCTTTATAGTTGCTGTTTACTGCTCGTCTACGGATTGCAGATTTAGGACCATCCCAGCAGAAATAGATCTTATCAGGATTATTCTCCCTAATAAGTTTCTGCATTATTTTAAATGTACCCTTGATGCCTCCAGTCGGTTGTCCATTGGGTCCGAGTGAAGGGTCCATCATATACGCACGAAAGAACAGGTTTAACCCGTCAATTATTAATACATTACTCATTGTTATCCTTTGGTTGTGACCACAGAAAATCAGGGTCTTGTTGTTTCTTTTTTTCTTGTTTATCAACAAGATCTTGCATTGCTTTAATGAGGGTTCCCTCAAAATGACTTTGATCCCATTCTGCTAAATGAAATAGCTGGTTATAATTTTTTATAAATCTCTGATCAACATCAAATACAACATTCGCACTACCATCTTCATTATCTTTGATTTCAACAACTTTTATGTTTCCAAGTTGTTCAAGTTGTTTTTTTGTATTATCAAATTCTTGATTCATAATGATCTCCTAATAGAAAACCCAAGGTTGAACCAGTGTAGCTCAACCTTGGGTTTCATGTCAAGGACAATTAATTATAGAACTTTCTTTTTTGAAACGTCTTGAACCAATCTCTCAAACAAGCTAGATGAAGATCCTTCTCTTGTTTTAGTTATCCAGTTTTTAGATTCTTTAAATACTCCGTATTTTTTACCAACTTGAACAACTTCTGGATCTCCAATCTTATCTGGAGTGATTCCTTTTGAAGCATACGCTCTCGCTGCGTTCAATTTATCCATCTCGTTGGATTTATCTTCTTGTCCTTGTGTTTGGACACTAGATAAACCAGGAACTGATCTACCTTTTGTTTTAATAGCTCCTTGAATAAACTGTACGACTTCCTCACAGCCTATAGAAGTACTTCTTTTTGTTGCTTGAGATACAGCATTTGCAACAGCAAAAATTAGACTATCATCTCCTTGCTGTGATGATTGTAAATAATTTGGAACATATTGTTGAATTTCTTCAAATGTATAAGGACCAGTTGGCTTAATAAATGATGGGCATTTTAACTTATCAACTGTTGATCCATATTTATTTGTTGGATCTATTTTTTGACCACTCTTTGTATCTAATTTTGCTCCGCTAATCCATGCTGCGCCTGTTTTAGCTAAGGCCTCACAAACAGATCTTTGATAAGTTTCTTTCATCTTGGGATCTTTGTTGCCAATTAATTCTGGTAACTTAATTCCTTTTGATGCAAAATCAACTCCACCAGATTTAATTGTTGGATCTAGGACTAGTTCTGCAAAGGTGCTTGATCCAATTTTTCCATCCGGCGTTAATCCTTTTGATTTTTGGAAATTTTTTGTTGCCTCAACTTCTGCTGGCATCTTGCAAACAAAATATTTCTTTGGTCCGCTTACAGCTTGCGGTCTTTTATTTTGACCAGTTCCTGTCCCTTGAGATGCGCGACCTTGAACAGCTCCAGCGGCTCCCGAAGATCTATAAGAAAAATTTGCAGGTTGATTACCGACCAATTTTGGATTATTTTTAGTAGAAGGATTATCCTTAATAAAATTTTGGTATATATTATCTGTGTCAGATCCATTCCTTAATGCAGAATCAAAGCTTGCTAAAAATTTTGAAAAAGGAGTGTTATTAGTATCATAAGGGCGTGTTGTATCCCATAGTTTTTTAATAAACGCTTTATGTTCTGACGGAATTCTGTTACCTACATTAGTTGTATCATCCGGCATTTGAAAAGATTGTTCATTTAATATTTTTTTAATTTCGTTTAAAACTTGTTGCCTAAGGGACATCTTTATTCTCCTATGAATAACTAAAAATAAATAGTCACTTAGGCAAGAAAAAGCTTATTCTTCCTCAAAATCTACATCAGACTCATCTTCACCATCGATATTGTAAAAGTTCTTTGCGTGCCCTTCTCTTGAGTCAAACTTTTGAATGACCTCTTTCTCCATCAAACGAAGGATCTGGTCCTTAAATGCTTGATCTTTTAACATGTCCAACCACTTTGTGGTCTGGAATTTAACTTCTTTACCATCATCAAAGACCAGTGTATACCAAGCTCCTGTCTGCTTGATTTGATCAGAGTTCTTGATCGCTTCAAACCACGATTCTTCATCTTGAACGGCAACATCATCACCGCCCCAAAGAATCTTAAAGGTACACTCTCTACCTTGTGTACCAAATCTAGACTTTTCAATCTTAGCTTTGACTTCATTACCAACTCTAAATCCAGCATCATTAAGTAGAAAGCTCGCCTTTCCTTTTCTTGCTGTTAGCCAAATTCTTAGTGAATAAGCATAAGCCAGTGCTTTACCGCCTGGAGTAAAATACGGGCTTAGGAGAGCCTCTTGCGGGCTTCTGGTGATGTTTGTTTTCAGCTGGTTGAGACACAGAAGAGTGCTACCACTATTTGCCAAAGGCTGAATAAGTTTAGAGAACGCTTTTGATAGAATTCTCGGTTTAACTGCCATTGATGACTGCGGATCGAAGTCTCCTTCAACATCTGTCTCAGTTGGAGTAAATGCGATTGAGTCCCAAATAAACATCATCTTGCTTGGATTGTTAGCAAGTAATTCTTCAATTGTTTCCAATACAAATTCTACCGAACGTGCTTGTACATAAAGCAGTCTTGATACATCAACTCCTGCCTTTACCATAAAGTCAGAAGCGATTGCAGATTCAGAGTCAAAGTAAATTACATCTATTCCTTTCTTCTGTGCATTAGCTGCAATTTGTGCAGCCATATAGCTTTTACCAGCAGATTCAAGACCAGCAAGCTCTACAATTTTACCCATTGGAATACCAGCCAACTTTCCTCGACAGATAATCGAGTCAAGCCAACGAGAACCAGTTGGAATCCAGTCTTCAACATCAGTTGGGTTTGTTTCTTCTAGCGAGTAGGCAACAATACTACCCGCTTTCTTATTGAGAATATCTCTCATTTGATCTATTGAGATTCTTCCCTTAACATCTTTGTCTTTCTTTTTAACGTTTGCCATTTATTTCTCCAAATAAAAAAGGATGGTAGATTTTACCCTACCATCCCCAATTAGTCAAGCACTATACGCCAAGATCTTTCAGGGCGGAATCTAGATCTTCCCCGCCATCGTCCGCAGCATTGGTGGAACCACCTCCTTCATCGCTCGGTCCATTAAGGAATTCATCAAGAATCTCGGCAACTTGACTTGCTGTTTTTCGCTCAAACAACGAGTCGAAATCAGTACCATGATTAACTAGTTCCGTCATCAGCTCTTTCTTCATGGAGAGAGGAGAAGATTTACGTTTTGGTGTTAAACTTGTTTCTGGATAGAGTTTACCAGACTTTTTGGACACAGACACAACTAGGTCCAAACCTTCATCAGTATCGGTAATGTCGCCATACTCAGGGTTAAGCATTAGTTTGAGAAGTTCTTCGTAGATGGTCTTAGAGAAGCCCCAAACTTGGGCACCCTTATCTTCTTCGCCACGAACGACGATCGGGGAGAAGAAACGCTGCTTGGCAGTCATGTCCTTAGCGAGCTTACGGCTTTCCTCATCACCTTCTTTGTAGAGTTTGGAAACCAGATCACACATTGGGCAGTTCTCGCCAAAGTTCTTCTTCGGACACAGAACACTTTGAAACTTTTTCTCTGTGCGAAGATAGTGGAAATAGAACTCTTTCAGAGGATCTCCGTCATCAGTTGGAAGAATACGGATGGTTGAATCCACGCCGTCAAGAGGCTTCCAGTATTGTGTGGTCTTACCTTTTGCGCCACTTTTGTTGTTGAGGTTGTTTAGTTTTTCACGCATTTTTTTGAGATCAATAGCCATTGTTTTTTCCTTTATTCTTGAATAATGTTGGTGTTTGAAATAATATAGACAAAGTTGGATTCGTAGTTTGTCGTTGTGATTTTGTACGAAATGTCCAACTCTGTACCAGAGTACGAATTTCTCGTCTGCTGTTGGATCAGTTTAATCAACTCTTTATTTGTTGTCAAGTCCTCTTGTTTAACTGCATAGAGAAAAACTTTCTGTCTTGCTGATGCCAAATTATAGAGGTAATTTTCTGTTCCATCTTCGACATTTAAAATGCCGACAGTAGAAATTCTGTCCACATCTCTTTCTGCTGACATCTTGCCAAAGACATCTTTTGCTGTCAACAGGTAGTTTACCATGTGAATTGTTGATACGATCACTTTGTTTAAACTATCATAGTATTCCATGATTGATAAACCGCCAAGCAAATTTTCTACTTGAGGATTTGAAATAAGAAGCATTTTTTTAAAGAGTCCGCTTCTTGTAAACTCTTGAAGGATACCAAAGATTGCTCTATCTTTTACTGCTATCTCTGTTGAAATTAAGTTTGGGTCTGGTCGAACATATAGAACAGTGATGTTTGTATGTTTTACTTGTTCAAGTATTCTAAGAGAAGCACCAGATATATTACCTCCACCGCATAAGACTAACAAGGTCTCGCCTTTTAGTTTTGTCAAAGGCTTAAATTCTGGTAGTTTTTCTTCATATTCTTCTATCGTTTTACAAGCTGGGATACTTAAACAGTTTTTACCTTTTAAACCAACATCAGCTTTAAAAACTTTATACTCTGGGTATTGAGAGAACAAGTCCGCTATTGCACAGCCACCTTTGCCAAGTCCTAGAATGTTCATAGTTTTTTCATGTCTCCATAATTCTTACCAACTTTTTTAGTAATCATAAATTTACCAAAGTCAGTGTTTGCAAATGTATTACAAATATCTTTAACCAGATCTTTATCTTCTGTTGCTATATCTAGCACAATTGAATCGTGAACCAAAAACTTAATAAAAGATTTTTTATCTTTTAACAATTTATTTACTTTAATTGCTTGTCTCAAAAAACAATCAGAAGCTGTGCTTTGTAGAATATAATTGATTGCGTGCTCATTATCTGCCCTTATCTCTCTTCCATAGCAATTTTTAACAACACAGCCGTCATAATATTTGTCACGAACAACATTCTTGTCATAGAAGATCTTCACCTTCTTATCCTGCTGAGGGGGTAGTGTAGTAGTCCCCTTCTCATCGTACATCCAAGCAAGGAATCTCTTCTTAGCTCCATCACGATTTGTACCAATAAAAATGTTATCTTTATTCCATTCGTGGAGATCTGTATTTGGTTGTTTTTTTCCGTTTAAAGCAAGTAAGACTCTTGGTTCAAATGCGTTAAAGTCTAATTCCAACAAGAAATCATTGGTCGGTTCGACAATACAGCGAAGGTTCTTATTCATCGTAAGAATCGAGAAACTGTCATGGTCGGCAGATAAACGACCAGTTACGGTTCCAAACATATTATATTTAACTTTTTTCTTCATCTTGCTGGCACTGCGAATTTCTCCAATAGCAGGAAGATTCTTCATCTCAACTTTTACATCATTTTGAGATATTTCGTGCAGCATTTTATTAAGATTATAAAGAAATTCATAATTTTCCGGTCTTTTCTTTGTTTGGAAGATTTCATTCATTATTGCAGAACGAACTGAAAATAATTCATGAATGAAAGAAACCGGTACAAGATCAAAAAAGCAGTTCTCATCAAGAGAGACTTGAGCTGTAATAAACGATTTCATGTACGCTCTTAGCTTTGAACGTATTAATAAATACCTTTCTCTCATTTCGTGAGAACAGGCATCTTCAATATTCTTTGTTCCAGCGTAAAGACAGGCAAGTTCATATTGCTTGTCACCCATGAGTGGGCTATAATCCCAGGAATGAGTCAAATTATCTACCGACGCAAACGGAACCACCTTTCCATCAACGTAGCAGGAATCGCAAATTTTCTTGGAATCAATTAGTTCAAAAATCATGACCACATCTTATGGCATCTTAGATTTCGTGTCAAGCTGGACCTTGAATTGGTCCTCCTTGTTTTATACTTCTTTCTCTGAAAGGTAATGTAGAAACATTATTATTGAATATAGAAATAGCTTCACATACTGCCTTTTTAGTGTTTTCTTTGTACAGATCATCAAATCTTGACAAAGCAATTGAAGTATAGTATTCTAAATTTTGATCATTTATATTATCTCTTATTTCTATTTTTCTCATCTCAAAAAATAGTTTAATATAAAACTTATGCATTTCAGAAGTTGAAGAGAACATAGTAATTTTTGATTTTTCATTATTAACAGCTTTTGCATTTTCACATCTATCAAATTCTAGTTTCTTAAAAGTAGGAAATTGAAATGTAAAACTTTTATAAAAAGTTTCTAATGCAACAATAAATTCTCTATAATAATCATAATCTTTTTCTTCTACCGGTATAACTCTTTCATAATAAACATCAAACAATTTTTGAAGATTATCTTTTAAATCTTCTGGTATAATTTTTAATTTTGATGTTTTTGTTTCTTCTGCTATTTTTTCTGCAACCAACTTTTGTCGTATGTCGCAAGTTAATCTCCAAGGAATTTCTTTATTTAAAATAAAACCATGTTTTAAACATAATTCTAAAAATGCAGAATAATTTATATCATTATAAAATTTTTCTTTTATAATTGAGTCAGAAGCATTACCTGAATAAACATCTAGTACTAATCCCGTTTGTAAAGGAGAAAATTCTCTAGATTCTATGAATCCTGCTCTTGTAAAATAAAAATCTTTTTCAAAAAGAAAAATTTTTAATTCTTCTAAGAAGATTTCGTAATTATTTATTTTGTTTAAATAACCATCATTAACAATATAATCTAAAAATAAAGAATAGATGCTTTTTAATTTCTCTAAATAAAGAGGTCTTGAAGTTGTAAACCCAGCAACAGGAGATAATGTTTCTTTAAAAAATTGGCTTCTTTTACTAAGATTACCTTGTTTATAGTTTCTCTCATATTCTCTCTTTACATCTTTAAAAAGTTCTGCTACAAAGTCAAAAGCTTGAATCTGTTTAGGGTCTGTTGCAAATGTTGCAAATTTAAGTTTCTGTTCTCTTGGTATTACAGCATTACCTTTGGTATCCACCTTGCCATAAAATGGTTTATTGTACCAAGTATCAACATAATATTCTTCAAATAAATAATCATCCAATTTTCCTGTTGGATTGGAATTTTCATTTAATGTTTTTCTAGCGTTAAACAAATTTTTAAATTTATTTGGCATTTTCTATACCTTATATTATTTTTTAGCGTTTTCTTTTTCACTATAATCTTGTGGCTTCTTTACATTTGGCTCTTTAGGTTTATTTTTATTTCCTTTTGTTTTTTGTTTATTAGTATTAAGGCCAAAATTAGTTAAAGTCTTTATGTCTGTTTTGATTAAAAGATCTATGTATGATGCTGGGTCGTAAGTATCTGCCGGTATATAATCTAATATTTGAGATAATTTTTGTCCCTTATTATCATTTTCTGTAGTTGGTTTACCGTTTTTACCGTATCTTCCTCCCGACCAGAACCAATCTCCTGATACAACGCTTTTGTATGAGCCATTTGCATCAATAGAATCTTTTAGACCCTTTACTTTATAATACCCGACTATGCCTATGTCGTATTCTGATCCGGCTAGTCCAAGTGGAGGAGTTGGAATACAGATTATACTACCATGATTAAAGATAGAACTTCCGAAAGTTTCCGCACTTAATGAGTACTGATAAAAGAAATAACTACTATTTTCATCTGTCATAGCCTGCAAAGCAATACCAGATCTAAGACCTTTAAGATCAATTTGCTGGAAATCAGCGCTCAAAAACATTCCACCGTCTGAGCCGATTATTAAATGAGGTATTCCGTTTTTTGCATCTTCTGCTTCATTTAATTGCAATTCTCTTGTATTAGAAACAGAAAAATTATTTGCTGTTGTCTCTTTTAAAGTTGAGATATTAAGTTTTGAATAAACAATTAGTGGTTCACTATTTTTATCATCGTAAAAGTTGTTTCTAATATTTGAAGCAAACTCTGCCATAAATGCAGAGTTTGGGTCTGTATGTTCTAAGAACCATTTTGAATTAGTATTATTCCAAGTCTTCTTAATATAGAAAGAAGGATTAAAATCTTGTACTGTTATTCTAGTTGTATTCTGAGGATATGTTTTATTTCTATATAAAACTTCTGGTACTAAATCATCTATTAGTTCTTTTACAAAGTGCCCAAAAGATATATCGACAAATCCTTTATTATAAAATTTATTATGCATCCATCTTTGAAAGTAGTTTAATTCTATCAAAATATTGCCAGCATTAATATTATATGTTTTATCATAAACTCTTGCAGTTAAATTTCCAAATAAGATTGTTGGAACATAAAGCTGCTCTTGATTAACTTCTTCATTTATCATTTGATAAGCGGCTCTTATGAGCGCTCTAAGTGGAAAGAAAACTATATGTCCACTTCTTTTATCAGAGTTTATATGCTCCCTCGGAGTGTTAAACAATCTGTTTAGGATACCCTCCATTTTATTTTTAACATTTTCTGGGATCGTATCTTTTCTAAAAAAATCATCTAATTTATATTCTTTAGATGCTAGATCACAAAACTTAATTTCTCTGCCATCGTCAGGACTTATTAGATTTAAAGATGCGTTTAAAGAATAAGATTTTAACTTATCATCTTTTTTAGTATTAAAAGAAATAGAATATAAATCAAAATTATTTTGTAATGTCTTAACAAAGACATCTTTAAAGTAAGGAACAAGTTGTCTCTTTACCAAAGATAAATTTTTAGAAATTTCGGTTTCTAAGTTACGAAGATTTTCTAATCTTTTCTTTTTTGTCTTTTGAAGATCTTCTATACTATCTTGACCTTTTTTAACTTTCTCTGCGTCTTTAATTTGATACAATAAAAGATTTTCTATCTTTTCTTTTGTTTCTTCTAACTTTAATTTATTTTGATTATACTCAGATAGAAGAGTAACAGCACCGGCAGACTTTGCTTTTAATTCGTTTATTAATTGCTTATTTGAAGAAGAATCTGCTGGAATCGTTATGTTATTATCTGAATCTAAAAATGCTTCTGCTAAATTTACATAAGTAACAGATATGTCAACTCCGCCCTCTTTGTTAAACTTAAAATTATGAGAGGTCTTTAGTAGTCCAAATTTTTTAACTTCTCTAGTATTAATGTAATTACAAATTTTTAATGGTATCTGATGCTGGTGTTCTAACCCAGGGTCAACGTAATAACCATATTCCAATTTTAATACTTCTTTTTTTATTCCTATATTGGAAAACAACTTCATAAATGAGAAGCCATATTTTGGTTCTGGCTCTCCTTCTTTCGTCGGTATTTTTCTAGTTAGAATATTCATATTACTAAAAAAATAACTTATAGAAATATTACAATTTTTCTTAGTTCCTAAATTAAACTGAATATCGTTTGTAACATTTTTTATACCACTCCCTTCCATAAAGGCATTTGGATTGGATAAAATTTTATCTAATTCAAAATATTGAGAGAACGGAAATTCTACGAATTTGAATTGTTCATTTTTATTTTTTGGATTATCTTTCCATCCATAATATAATTTTACATAAGGTTGAATAAATGCCATTTGAAACGGTTTAATACCATTCATAAATAAAATGTAATCTTTTAAATCATCTCTATTACCCGCTGCAAGATGACCGGTAGAAATATTATTTTCTAAAATATCAGAATACTTTCCATTAAGAAAAACAAATTTCTCTTCATTTTTAAATTTGTTTTTATTGGCATTTAAAAATGCTTCAAATAATTTTTCTTTTTCCAAAATAGTTTTTATTGGTTCTGCTGAATTATCTATTATTTTTGAAAAATCGTTGTACAACAAAGAATAAGCAACACTTTCTTTGTTTCTCATTATTTGAGGCGTAATAAAATCGTTTAGCCACCCTTCTGGGTTTAGCTCGTTAAAAGGAAAAAATAAATTAAACTCTTCTGTGTTTGCCATTTTATAAACCGTATGTTGTTAGTACATAATCTAGTGGTTGCGGTATTTCAATAACGTTACCAAAAGTTAATTCGTTTTCTGTTCCTATCTTATTATACCATGCTATGACCCACCAATAAGATGGATCTCCATAATAAATATAAGAATATTTATATAATCTAGACCCAAAACCCCAGGTTTCTGTTTGTACTTTCATGCCTAGTCTTTCTGTTAATGTTGGGTATCTTAAATTCTCTGTGTTATATTGAGCTATACCATTATAAGGAAATCTAGAAGAAAAAATTAATTTATAATCATCATCTACATTTCTTATTATTTGCATTTCTTTGTATCTAGATAAAGACATTTTTTAAACTCCAATTAACCAAATAGTTTTTTTTCTGCTTCTTTGATTCTATCTTGTTGATTTTTTGCAGTTGTGCTAGGTTTCGTGCTATCATTAAAAGAAACACCTGGAAAAACCATTTTTCCTTCTTGAAAAGGTGCTTCATCTTTTCCGACTAAAACAAATCCTGGTGTAAACTCATGTAATACATCCATGTTTAAACTTAGTGAATATTTCTTTGCATAAATTTCCTGTCCTGGCCATTCTGTAAAAACTCCACTGGCGAGGTCGTTGCTTATTGATAAACCTCCTTTTAAAATTCCAAGAAGACCACTATATTCATCTAGTGGATTACATATAATATTACCAAATTTAATACGTATTAAAGGTGGTTTTCTTATGATAAGTCTTGAATTAGAGCCAGAAGCTTTTTCAAAAGTAGGATACATGTTTTTTGCCATTATATCTAATTTTTTTCTTATTTCTCTGGCATCATTAATACTATTTGCTGGTATGTTAAATGCAACCTTTATTGATCTTGTTGTTTTTGAATAGATTGGAATAGGATCCATTCTACCAAACACACTACCAGCATCAGAATAAGTTGGCGTAAATGTATCAGTTATTGCTTCGCTAATGTATGCTGGGAACATTACTCTATTATAATTTTTATTTTTAATAGTTGGAAATTCAATAAACAAATTGTACATAGGATACTGCACTTTTAATGCAGTTTCTGAGAAGAACGAAGTCTTTGATCTTGGGTCTTCATTAACTAACTGTATCATGTCAGCTGGTTTAAGACCTAATTTATCTTTTATATCGTTTGCCATCTTTTTTCTCCACTACACTTGTGCGATTAAATTACTTACGCCAACTTGTCTACCCTCTTTGTCAATTAGTCTAACATTGATAGAAACTTCTTTTGGTTTTTCATTTGATCTAGCAGTTGCCATACCTTTTATTACCCCATCTTCAGCAGCTTTAGCGTGTCTTTTGCTATCTTCTTCTCTTCTAGTTTTATCAATTTGCTGAAGTTTCTCTGCATGTTTATTTAAATTTTCTTGATATTTATCTGAATCTAGAGTAGTTAAATTTTTCTTGAAAGTAGCAGCTACCGAATCAACTGCTGGAACTAAACCGCGATTAAGCGCTGTTTGAAATTGTTCAAACCCACCTTGTTTGGTAAATGCCTTTGTTGTTAAATCAATTGCAGAAGCAAAGCTGGTCAACATGCCAGGAACATCTCCTGTTTTTAATAATTTTGAAAAGCCTTTATCTACTTCTCCAGCCACAAGTCTACTTGTTTCTACTATCATAGATTTTTGATTTGCCTGAAATTTTTCTAGAGCAAAAGTTAAAGGACCAATATATAAATTTTCTTTTTTAATTTCATCTACCTCTGCTTGAGAAGTGACAGCCATAGCCATTCTCTTCTTCTCTTCTGCGGGTATCTCGGGACCAATACCGGTAACAGTTGGTGTTCTTATTATTGATTGTAAATCTTTAGATAAATCATTGTTTTTATTTAGAAGACCAGTTATGGTATTTATATCTAAACCAGTTTGTTTTGTTAATTCTTTTAGTACGCTTCTTCTCGCATTAGGATCTGTCATCTGAGCATTAAACTGCTCTGAGATACTGCTAATTGATTGTAAAAGCATCTGCGCTTTTTCTTCTTCGCTGGCACTTGCCATTGCTAATGTATCAAGGCTTCCACCGAAATAAGATAGAACTCTGTTAATTTGTCCGCCCGATGAGAAAGCTTCGTCGATATCATCAAACTTTGAAATACTACCAACAAGAGCACTTACAGAAGATCCAGCTCTTCTAGCTAAAAGCTCTAATGTAGTAAAAGATTTTATAGCAGCGTCAGAACTTATGGCAGTAACAAATCTTTCTGAGTAGGTTCCAAATTCGCGTAGTGTATTTGAAAATGGTTGTCCTGTTTCTTTAGAAAATTTCAATAAAGTATCAGAAAATTTAACTACACCACCAATATTATTAAAAACTGAATTGGTTAATTTATTTGCCAAATCAATCGTTTCTCTTTGTCCTACTCCAAATTTTTCATTTACAGTTACTAACTTTTGTAACGTCTCTCTTTCTTCTTCAAAATTTTGTCTGGTTTTGGCAGAAGAAAATGTCGCTTTAGAATAACTTTCTGCGATTGCAACGTTTGCTTCTACAACCTTTTTATATGAAACGCCGTATTCATTTAAAGCATATGTTTGTTTTCTTATTTGCTCTGCAAATTCAGATGTAGCACCTGAGGCTTTGGTTAATTGAATTCTATAGGACTCAACGGTATCAACATTTTTTGCTACCGCATTATAAACCCCTTGCGCACCAGACGATAAATCTTTAAATAAAGTAACTGCTTCGGAAGCCCCTGGTATAATTCTTCCAAGTGCATTTCCTAAAGCAGTTACTTCTGCAGATAAACTAGTTTCTACTGCCATTCATTAATACCTCATTCATTAACTACTTCGTTTTCAGATTTTTTCTTATCCATCCACTTATCAAAAAACCAGTTTCTTAATTTGACAGGAAGAGAGTAGGCATCAAAAAAAGTCCAATTCATATAATAAGTCATCATAAATATTTGTTCATATGAGTTATTGACAAATTCAGCGCTTAATTTAATAAAATTAAAATTTTGGCCAAAAAAAGTCGGTTCCAATGGGAACCCCTCCTTCTAAAATCCTGTCACACTTTAAACAATTATGTGAATAATTAAATGAAATATCTGGCACCATTTCCATAAATCTTTTTCTCAAAAATCTCGAATCTGCAATTCCAAGGTTATTAATTATAAAATTATTAATATATGCCGCATCTGATGATCCATCTATTGAAACAATCATTCTTCTATATCTTGTTATTAATTCCTCTGCTGGAAGATTATTTTTAATTCTCTTCTTTGTTGTTTCCTCTATTACTTTCTCGTCTTCTGAGTTTAATATCTTTACTTCAACAGAGGCTTTGCTTTTGGGTAAAACGATTAAAATATTGCTACTCTCTAAATATTTTGCAGACTCGTCTTCAACAATTTCTTTTATTTTAACATTGTCCAATGATTCTTGTATTTGATTTTCTGTTAAACAACTTGGACAAACAACAGAGAAAGAATACTCACTGCCATAAGCACTTTTTCTAGCAGCCATAAGAATTGCATTCTTATCACCAGGAATTAATGTAGCAGCATCAACTCTTGTATTTATAATTAAACTTTCAATAACTCTATCAAGAGCTACGCCTTTTTCATTTAGAGAAGGAGAAATAAGTAAATCTTCTTCTTTGGTTGTCATAAATTTAATTTCTACTGTTTCAGCGTCTTTTAGCGGATGATCATCGGAATATAATTTTCCTCTTGATGGTAGTTCTACTATTTCTGTAGGAGTTTGATACCCACTAGAAAAATTATTAGGAACAGTTTGTGACTGTCCAAACTTATCTGAATTTCTCATTTATACCTCTTTATTTTGTTTTTGGTTTTAATTTTTTATTTACAGCATCTCTTAAAACGCTATCTAGTTGTGGGAACGTTCCTCTAAATTTATCATAAGTTCCACCATAATTATAGTTACCATTTCTTCCAAAATCAACATAATCAAATGTTAAAGTTAAAGTTATTTTATTTATGTCTGATGAAGAATATTTTAGACCACTAAATTTTACATTCGTTACCATAGCACCGCTTAATCTCATGCTTTCGTATTTTCTACCATCGGCATCTAAAGTATGAATTACAACAGAAGATCTTGTGCCCATAGATAATGCATCCGTTAAAGCTTCTTTAGATAAATTAAAAGTATTATTTGTAGAACCTTGATTAATTACTCCAACTCCCCCTACGGCTTTTGGTTGTCCAATAAAAGGATTTTTTGGTTCTCTTATACCTGATGGGGTTGTATAAAAATTATTATTTAATAATCGTGACATTACATTTTCCATTTGAGTCAAACTAATCTCTGGATCTAACAACTCAATGATTACTAAATCAATTGTATTATCATACTCTACTCTTTTTGGAAAATTAAATTTATATTCCATTAGCTGAAATGCTTCTGTTTCTATTTTATAACCTGGTCTTGAAACACTTTCTACTAAAGCAAAATCAAGCCCCTCTATCTCCAACATAAATCTGTCAGATAAAGCGGCTTGAGTTCCATCTTTTAAATGTTCTTTACCAAAAATAGCTGCCATTTGTTTTTACTTCGGATAAGCAGGTACATTACCCTTTGAATCTCTAAGTTCAGCCCAGTCGTATGTAATACTTACTGTGACATTCATTAAGTCTTCTTTATCATAACCATGATCACCAAATTGTACTTTATTGATAAAACAGTTATTTAAAACCCAAGATTCATACATAACGCCATCTGCATCAATTCTGTCCAATCTCATTTGCTTAAATGGAAACTTAGCTTTAGAAATTGTTTTTCTAAAGAACTGTGGATCAGATGAACTTTCATTCCACTGAGATGGATAGACATAGCCAGCTGTTCTAATATAATCTGCAAATTTTTGAGCCATGTTATAATCAATTGTATCTACGAGAACAACGTCTAGTGAATCATTCCAAGTTGCAGACCCTGGAAACTTGAATGTATGTCCAAGAAATTGATGTTTTGCAGAGTTTGCAATTGTCAATTGAGGAACACCGGATGTCTTAACGAAATAGGCAGGAACATCTGCTAAGTTCAAAATAAACCGATGTGCTCTTTTTGGGTCTAGCCCAGATGAGTCTGCTGCCCAAATTGGAATTGCTGGTGCCTGTTTAGCCATAAATTAATCTCCTATTAATCTGCGAATGATGCGCCTGTATTTGTGATAAAGAAGTCAACTGCGATGTATTCAATTGCTCTTGCTGGCTTAATAAAGATCTTTGCATACATGATGTTTTGATCAATTAAGTCAGGAGTTGTTGTTGTAGAGTCCAGAACAATTCTGAAGTCTGTAACACCAAATCTAGACTTAACTTCTGCCAAGAACGGATCGGCTCTACCAACAAACTTGTTCCAAGTTGCCTCAACATTTGGCTCAAAGAGAACATCTTTGGAAATGATTGAGATTCCTCTCTTAACGTATAGAAGTAGTCTACGAACGTTGATTCTATCAAGAGCACTCTTAGTGGCTTGTAGAGTCTTCTGTCCGAAGATAACTAGTCCTTCGGCTGGAAATGAAGCAATTGGATTGATGCTTACATCGTATAGTTTATCTCTGTCTTGAGAGTTTAATCTGTATACAGAGTTAACTACTGTTAGACCAGAGTTCCCTAGTGATAATCCACCACGATTAAAGCCAGCTGGAGCGAACCAAGGAGCTTGTACGTTGTCTGTGTAAGACATTGCACCTAGAGCAACAACAGAAGGAGGAATGTTAACAATCTGTCCTGTTGTATCATCAGAAATTTGAACCCAAGGATAGTAAGCTGCACCGTAGCTTGAGTTGAGGTTTCTGTTCTTGATTTGTAGAACAGTTGTATCAACATCTTGAATTCTTGCTGCCTCTGTACTTAAAGTCTTTTCATAGGAAGAGATGTAAGTAGGTTGGTTTATTGAACCAGCGGAGAGGTCAACGACTGCTAAACAGTCTCCTCTGTTCTCAGCTAATTGCATTAAATATAGAGTCAAAGGCTCATAAACTAGTCCAGGGACAGAAACAATGTTTGTTTCAATGAATTCTGGATCCTTGATTGTATCGATTGCTCTCTTGTATGTATTGTAAACATAGCTAGATTGAGCAGTAGAACCAGCGCTGATTGCTAGGTTTCTTAGTGGTTCTTTCTCGAATACGTTAAATCCGTCAGTGCCGCCTTGTAACGGGGAACAGAAAGAACTGATTTGTTCTGTGTTTAATAGATCAATATAAGTTTTTCCTGTTGTTGCAGTATAAGCAGAACCACCTGTTCTAGAACCTGGTGTATTTGTAAACGAAATACTTGATGATGTACCTGTTTTTACTAGTTCATCTAGAGTGAAATACCAAGAGTATTCTGTTGCGCTAGAAGCGATACCGGATACAAATTCACTCAAAGCTGTAGAACCAGCAGGTAATCTTAGTGTATCTACGTTTGATGTATCATAAACAAAAGAAGCTGTTGTTCTTGTGGATTTAAATCCAAATGAAGCTTGCTTATAGCTTGATAAACCATCTTCGGAAGTCGTGCTTCTTACAAGTGTCTCTGGGAATGCAAGCTTGATAGCTGTCATCGAAGTTAGAGAACCCGTAGAATTAGTGGCGGATGCCATGCTGAAGCCGTTTGCAGCTACAAGTCCTGTAGCACCACCGTCTACTGTAGTAGTAAATGTGCCACTTAAGGTAATTGGTTTTAGAGGACCAAATACTCCGAAAGGTAATGCATCTGGTGATAATGTTTGATAAAAATCTGGATGTAAATCTACTCTAATGTATTTAGAAACATTTTCGTTTGTTCCTTGTCTTATTAATTTTTGTGTAACCGAATCATAAGTGTATGATACATCACCAATCTTTCTTGAAATAAAATCAGGAGAGGTCGGATCTAAAGAGCAAGCAGTAAATGATTCTAGTTGTTTTCTGTTGTTATCAACATCGTCAATTCTTCTAACGACAACATCAAACGATCCATACTTGATTAGATCATTTACTGGCGGTTTGATATTTGAAATTTCAATTTTAACATTTGATCTTGCCCAGTCGCCGCCATCAATTGCGATAAATCTAAACAATTTTGTCATTGATGTAGCAGCGTAGCTGGTATCAGCAGCGCCCTGAACAGGTGATTGTCTAAAATACCATCCTGTTCTTGCTGCATGTGTATCTGGTGTTTCACCAAGGTGATTGCTATAATAATTCAAAGGAAGAACCATTGCATAAAAATCAGATGAATTTGTAGATGCAGTGTTTGCTGTTCCATTTGAGCCAAATGATTCTGCATTTAGTAAGAATTGGTTTTCAAATGTTTCTCCTAACCACAAACCAGCAGGGCTGCTTGGACCAGCAATACCCGTATCACAGTTTCTTGGGCTTGTATTGAATACTTTTCTAATAAAGTTTCCAGAAGTAGAATCAAAAGAAAATTGAACTTTTTTATTTGCATCTGTTTGTGTTGAGCCAGAAACATAAACGGTAAATTTACCAGAATCGGCTTTAATCATAACACCGTTAGATTGTGTTAGTAATGAAGCACCAGCAACTGTACCAGATAAAATAGGAACTGAACCTGTACAATACCAAATTGCGGCTAATGTTCCAGAAATATTTGTAGCTGCTGCTGAAGAGCTTGGGAACACAAACAAACCATGAGCGCCAGCAGGAGCGCCAGCAGATGGATCATTTACTTTCCATCCAGAAAAACCAGCATTGTTTGTTGTTCCGCTGGCTTGATCGTCTTGAACACCAAGTAGTCTTACGAAATTAACTGTTTCACTGTTTGCCAACCAAGCTTGTGCAGCATAAGCAGCATAAGTTGGAGCATCATAATTTCCATCTCTCCATCCATCACCAGTAGCACCGCCACCAGCAACAGGCTCGCCAAATAACTCAACAAATTCAGAATATGAATTCACTGTTACAGGTCTTAATGCCGGACCTCTTTTTGAACGACCAATAATGGTTGGTCCAATTGGTTGTGGTTGTGCAGGAATTTGTGATTGATCTATTTCTCTTAAAAATACCCCAGGTGAAACAAATTTAAATTTCTTTACTGACATTCATCATTCTCCTATGAATAGCTCCTAATAAATAGTTTTAAGAATCTCAAAATCATTCTCTAAAAGGAGTATCTGGGTCACCTAAATTATTTATGTCTCCCATTATTACTCTTTCTCTTTGTATTCTAATTTTTGCTGGACCTTCTCGGTAAACTATGTTTGGTGTCTTTTGATTTATCTCGCTTGTTGTTGTAAACCCTAAAACAGTTACTGAAAGTTTTGATTCATAAATTTTTTCATTTTCGCCAACATCTGGAGAGTTGCTAGTAAATCCATTGTCTGTTGTGGTAAACAATTCATACTTAAAGCCGCCATACTTTATTGTTTGAACATTAGAATTGTTTACTGTATTAGTCCTTTGAAATGGTGCTATCATTTCATTTAATTGTTGCATGTAAAGAGCCTTTAAAGCAATCTCATATTTTATTTCGTAATAAGATGGATAAGGAATAAATACATATTGATTAACTATTTCTGTATTTTGTGATTTGAAATTTGGATCTCCAAATAATCTTTGCGCTCTTGCGTTTGCAAAGTTCTTTGTTTTATCTTGTTGAACTTTTTTCCAAATACCAAGTTGTCCATCTTTATAATCATAGGCTGCACGGAACACTCCTGGGACTGGTCTTTTATTGGCATCTGCTAAAGCAAATGAAGATCTTTGAACTTGTATTTGTGGAAAATCAAGAAACCCGTTATTATCTCTATTATCTTTTTGTTCTTTAATTTGAAAAGCTCTTTCTCTTGAAAACCAATCAACTGGAACTTTTCTTATTCCTTCGTTTGTTGTGGCATGAACATCAACCGTTTCATTAACCCAATTATATAAAGCCATGTCGATTGTTTCAAAAGTCGAAACTGGTGTTGGATTATCTTGTTGTTTGTATGATGTATCCATTTATATACCTTTCTTAGTTAAATATAATTCTTAATGATTTTCTTTTCTTTGATTCTTCTATCGGGATGGTTTCATAATCATCTCTTTTCTTTTCATATTAACTTCGTTAAGAAGTTTTTTGTTTTCAAAAATTATTCTAATCATTGTGCGTTGAATAATCCTTTTCTGCTCTTAATACAGGTTGCTGTGATCTCAACTCTATTTTCTGTTTGACCATATGGAGAAGCTGGTTCTGATAACTTGACTATTTCATAAAGAATATTATTATGTAAAACAAAATCACCTTCTCTAACATAAACATCTTGATCTTCTGTCAATCTTCTCTTATGGAAATGGATAGTCATTGTTGTATCCTTTTCCAAACCAAATTTATCTACTTTTGTTTCTATATACTTACCAGAAAACTCTACGAAAGCATAAACTCTAACTGGCGGAAGAAATGTTTTAACAATTGCTTCACCATAGAGAGGGTGGAACTCTGTCCTATCAATATCGATAGGATAATATAGAACTGGCTGACCGCTTACTCTTTCAGCAACTTCTGAGACAACTTGCTTATTAAAATCCCTTTCAGGCTGATTGATAAACATCGGAACTGGAGGAGCTGCTGGTTGTGTGAACTGGTTTCTTTTAGCCATTTAAATTATCCTTTGTATTTTGTTCTTTCCAACTTCTTCCTGCTGTTATGTTGCTAACAGACGCTAAACAAATATTAAATTTAGTGGCAATTTCTTTAGAGGTTTCTCCGCTTTCATATAATTTTCTAATCTGTCTTACACTTTCCCAACTTAATTTTGCGGAAGGATTTTTATCTCCCATTAGACTTTCTGGGTGCGCTTTTCTATAATTATTTTCCGAGATTCTCTTTTTGTGTTCTTCTGAAAATTTAATTCCCTTTCTTTTAAGAGACATTTTTAATTTTGTTTCTTCTGTTGCTTTTTTGCCTACATTAGCTAGTGCTAATTTCAATTTGTGACTTTCAGATTTTATTTGTCTTCCACCAGAAAAAGTTGTTTTATTATATTCTGGTTTTAATTCATTGATTGCTTTTTCTTCTCTTTCTATTAATAAATTTTCTTCGCATTCTTCTAAAATAAAGAATTTAAAATTATTTTCTCCATACTTATTCCAAGAACTTTGAAGATGCGAATTACCGTGTCTATTATTTTTTAAATCACCCCTATGTTTCCGCCACCGTTTATGGACTTCTTTACTAGAACCGACATAGCGTTTACCGTTTGATAAATTTTCTATTATATAAATTCCACTTATTTTCATTTAGCACCCCAAGATATTAGCAACCAACGGAATTTGAGAAGCTAAACATAACAAAAAGCTTCCTACAAAGATTGGAAGTGGTGCATACTTCATTGTTTCAGCGGCATTCTTGGCTATACCAGCTTGTGTTTCTGTAATCTTGGCATAGGTTAATTCGTCAAGAACCTTAACAAGTTCATCTCTTAGTTTATCTTTTTCGTCTTTTGCTTCTGACGCTAATGCCGTGGCATTTAGAGTAATTGTAACACCAGGAGAAGGAACGTTACCGCCAAACTTACCACGAATCTGACTTAACATTTCTTTTGATAAAGCTAGCGCATATCTTCTGATCCATTGCTTTCCTATGCTGTTGATGTTAGTATATGGTATGTTCTCGAAAGGTAGAGTGTTTAGGTTATTGACGCCACCAATTCCATCGTTTGTTGTACCAGCCTGCCAAGCGTCAGGAACGATGTAAAATCTAAAATACATCTTTGATACATCTGTAGCTGCTGGTACTGGATAAAGCCTTAATTTGTTATCTACAATCTCATAAGAGTGATGGGATGTTCTTGTATAGATTGAATCTTCATACATCATAGCTTGTAGTTTATTCTGCCACGTTGGAACAACCTCAAAAGTAGAGTCATCAGTATACATACCATAAGTTGTCATGTTACCAATAACGTTAATACCGCCATAGTAGGCAAAAAATCTCCACATGGCTCTTGGAGTAATATAGTAAACTCTAGTTACGACTGCTCTCTTCCCCATTAGTTCTGGGTGCCCAGACGCACTTAATGCGGTATCTGCTGCTGTTTGTAAATCATAATCTTGAACACTAGAGGTTAAATTAATTGATGCTGAATAAACAGGAACATCGCCACCGACTCCAACAGAAGCTCCAAAACCTTTGGCAACATTTCTTGGTAATTGTGCTTGGAATCTTGGGAACTTTAGTGCAACACTACTTCCAGTTGGTCCAGATAATAAATGTCCAAGATGATCAAAAGTTCCTGTCGTTGCACCAAGCATGTTTGGTAAAGAATTCTTTGCCTGATGAATGTTTACAAGATAAGAATATTCCATACAGGCAGCTTGATAAGCTGCATAAACATTTTGATTTGTTAATTCAATATCTAATACGTCACCACCAAGCATCTTATAAACATAGGCTACTTGCTCTGCAGCTCCAGATAAAAAATATTGGTCTGTACTATATTCTGCTATGTTAAACGGTAATGAAGTAGCTGCTACTGCTGCTGCTGTTGAAGAAGCAGATAATCTTACAGTTGTCGTTGTCGATGCTGGGGTAAGAACGGGTAATGCCATAAATTATTTCTCCACTTAACTAAATAGTCCTTGTTATCTAAATAAGTATTAATGAACCCACCTATTATAGAACAACTCGGAATGTTTAATCTTTTAAATTGGATATTTCTTCCCAGAACAGAATTGGCATAGCCAACTCCACATTTGCCTTTTAAACCAGCATTACCACAATTATATGCAGCAAGAGCCAGCTTCATATTGCCGGATCTTCGCTTCCAATAACGAATGGCTCTTGTGCCAACGATTCTATTGATGTAAGGAATTCTTAAAAGCTGTCTTGGCACTGGTGAATAACGATAATCGATTTGCATCACGCCCGTGCAGTATGTATTACTTTTAACGAATATATTTCCTCTTGATTCCTGATATTCAATAGAGTCGATTATTTTGTTGCTTATCTCCGGATCATTGGCTCTGCAAGTGAGCAATAAGCTGATCCAGAAACTCAGCTTAAAAATAACAAACATTGTTATAAGTAGTTTCTAAAAACACAAAACCCCTGTCAAGTTTCCCTGACAGGGGTTCTGCTTAATTAACCCTTAGTTGATTAACCAATTAGGTCGGCAACAACTACTAGACCAAACATGTCTGGACGAACCATCTTCTTGGCGTAGCGAGTCATTAGACCCTTTCTTGGTACAAAGTCTTCTGTACCAAAGATTGTTGGTGTAATCATTAGTGGTACGTATGGAGCGTAGACATAACCACTTTCGAGGAATGCCTTGCCTCTACGACCAACGAGGATTAGGTTGCGTGGGAAGTATGGATCAACATAGAGATCCCACTTCTTGCTGAGGCTACCAGCCTTGACTGCGCCAACTGAACCGCCCTTTAGATCTTCCATGCTGACATCAGCGCGGAAACCAGAGGTGAATTCTAGGATGTTGGCAACTTCAGGTGAAGTTACAAGAAAGTTCGCACCACCACGTCTTGTCTTTCTGTGGATTTGAGCTGAAACGTCATTAATTGTTTCAATGAGTGTTTCATACCACATGCTGACATTGCCTGTGAAGTCCGGTGGAGCACCGACTGATGTGATGCTTGCGCCTGAATCACGGTTGACGAACTTACCTGGTCTGCGGCTCCAGTACTTGACTGCAGCTGTTGCACCCTTAACGAGATCGTTGAGGATTTCTTGATCAATTTCAAGAGCAACGTGTTCAGATAGGATGCTTGTTAGCTCAACTTCAGCATCAAGGTTGTGGTAAGCGTTTAGGTCTTGACCTAATTCTGGTGACCACTTGGCCTTGAGTTTCTTGGTTTGAGCTGTTACAGCGATGCTATCGACTTTGATATCGATTTCTGGGATTGTAGCATTAAAGCCAGTTGCGCTAGTTGGAGTGTAGTTTGAACCACTACCGGCACCTTCAAGATACAATGATTCAGCAATTGATCCCAAAGTATTACCACCTGGTGATACTCCATCTCTGACTGCAAATGTTACTAGCGGTGTAGCTGAACGAGCAACCATTGTTGCCAAGTCTATTGCTTTGGCAGCAGTTGCTGAACCTGTTGCTTGAACAACGAATAACAAGCCAGCTGTAGTGGAGTTGAGAGAAACAAGACCATTACTTCCGACAAAAGCTCCCTTTGTTAATCTTCTTACTATTGAGCCAGTTGTTGGGTATAATTTATGTGGACTATCAGAACCAACTGTTGGTGAGAAAGTAATGATATTCTTCATATCAAGATTTGCTGCAGCTGCTGGAAGTGTGCTACCTGTTACAACAAATACTGCAACAGCTTGACCTACTAGATCTGCATCATAGTCTACTAATTGCGATAATGTTGTAGCATTTGGGAAAATTGTTGCAGCAGGACCAGTTAATGTGCTGACAAGAGCAGCGTCATCACCAACTCCGCCACCAACAGTTCCAGATGCAATACAAACAAATGCAGCATTTCCCGCTCCTGATCCAGTAGGAGATGAAAAGCCGTTATTTAGTGAGTAGAAGCTTTTTTCTAGGTTTTGAACACCATTGCTATCAACACCAGTTAAGCTAACACCACCAGTGATTTGGCTAGCTACAACGTTACCACCGTAAATAGATTGAGCACCAATTGCACCTACATTTGTTTTACTTGCTGTATCATTGCTATATGTAAAATCAAGGAAGAAGATTAGACCGGATGGTAGGCTCATTGGTTGAACTGCTACGAGTTCATTTGCAATTAGACCACCGAATACGCGTCTAACAATTGGGAATGCAACTGCAGCAAAACCTTCAACGTCACCAGCGGACATTGTGGAAGCTTCACGGAGTAGTTCCTTTGCTTGATTTTCTAATAGACGTGACATTGTTGTTCTTGTTACGTCGCTATCGATTCCTTCGAGTAGACCTGTTCTCTCCCATTTCTTTGAGAGGGCAGCGCCTTCACGAAGGAGATTTCTTTCTACAATATTTTCTGTTAATCTTTCGACTATACTTGCCATTGTTTTATCTCCTTTGATAAAGTTAAGTTATTATAAACCTGCTAACCGTTTCATACGTTCAGCAATATCATCTTGCTTCTTAGGCTCCGCACGAGTGCCTCTTAGCAAAAGTGAAGAAGAACGTCTTTCAACTGCCTCGCTCAATGATTTGGGTGTACTTCTACTGGTTCCATCCCGCATTGTGCTTTTTAATGTTTCATAAAGCAATTTTACTTCTTCAGCTGTCTTGGCACCATCAATAGATTCAGCAATTTTATTTTTTTGCTGTCCATTTAGGGAACTATCTGATAGCGCCTTATTAGTATATAGTAGCTTATAATTCAATATTCTTGACTCATGTAATTTTTCTTCATAATTCTTGATTTTATTAACCAAAGTTTCATTTAATTTTACAGAATCTTTTAAGCCACTCTTTAATCTCTTGTTTGATTCTTTTAGAGAATCTACTTCTTGCTCTAATTCTTCAATCTGAGCTTGTAGTTCTTCTAACATATAATCGTGTTCTGCTTCTTCTTTGAACATACCAGTAAATGGTGATCTTTGACCTGATCTCTTCCAGTCAAGTTTAATAGCTTCTTTAAGATCTTCTCTTTTGGCTGTTGCTAATAGTGTTTTTAATCTTGTTGCCCAACCTGGATGTTGTTTTTCCTGTGTTGTATTAAGAGCGTTTTCAAGTTGTTTTATTAACTCTTTAATAAGTTCAGCATCTGTTAATTCTTTTTTATCAGATTTCTTTGTTTCTTCTAAATCTTCTTCCTCGTCATCGTCTTCTTCGTCGGATTCTTCTTCGTCTTCTTCGTCGGATTCTTCTTCGTCTTCTTCGTCTTGCTCGTCATCATAATACTCTTCATCATCAAAATCTTCTACGTCGGCGTCTGGATTATAATCCTCGTCGTCTTCTTCATCTTCATCTTCTTCTGAATCATAATCAATGTGGAATCCAACATCGTCTTCTGCGCCGTAAAGATCTTCGTCTCCGAGATCTTCATCATCTTCAAAGTCTTCATCTTCGATGTCAACGTCCATGTCTTCTTCATCATCTAAATCAACGTCTTCATCCTCGTCATCAAATTCTTCATCACCTTCATCATTAAAATCATTTAGGTCAGAAAGTTCTTCGGCATCATCTTCAGAATCTTCGTCGTCATCTTCAAAATCATCTTCGTCAGATTCTTCTTCGTCATCGTATGGGAAGGTTTCTGATTCATCATCAAAGTCTTCATCATCATTCATTTCTTCTTCTAATTCTTCATTAAGTTTAGATTTCTTTGATAATACCTTTAATTCTTGAAGAGCAAGTTGTTCTGGGGTTTCTTTGTTTTTGCTGAATTCAAATTCTGTTAAAGAATCAAGATCAATTTCAACAACGCCAGTTGGGTAAGCTTTGTCTGCAATCATTTCGCCATCCTTAAAAGCATAATCAAGCTTTGTGAAAATAGAAGATTTATTATCTTCATCTGCTTTTGCTTTCTCTGGATCAACAGGAGCAGAACCAGGAGTTACTGGCATACCAGGCATAGGAGCGGCAGCAGGAGCAGGATCAGCGGCAGGAGCGGCTTGTTCTAAAAGCCTCTCAATTTCTCCTTCAAATTCTCCAGAATATTTTTCAATTAAAGATTGTTGTGCATTTTTAATTGCAGCTTCCTTTAATTCTTTTGCGTCTAAAATTGCTTGTTCTAACATTGAACTCATTTATAATTTCTCCATTTATGGTATAATAAATAGTATATTTATTCCCTAATGATTTTTTTTCTTAATTCCGCCAATAGACAGAGAATTTCCTTTTTTACCAAATCTACTTTTCATTATCCAACTCCCAATGAACCAGACCAGTTATTACCAGTAGCAACAAAGGAAGGAACTCCTCTTGGAATTGGAGTTAATCCTGCTATAATTGAAGCAGAACTTTGCACTGTTGTATTTGAAATTAAGAATAAATCTTCAATTCTCCATTCGCCAGTATAAGATTCTCCAAAAGCTAGTGAAAAATAATTTGAAGTATTAGTAGTTCCAAGAGCGCTAAAGCCGACTCTAATAGCTGGAGCACCAGAGACAGAACCAGTATTAACAATTGTTACAAATTTAGTTACATATGGGAACTGAACCTTCAATATTGCTGCATTACTTGCTGGTACTGTTAAGCTAGAAGTAACAAAAGGAATCCCACCTAATTGATAAGAACCCACTGACCCCAATCCAGGATTTGGCCATTGCATTGTTTCATTTGCCATAATAATTAACTCCTTAAGTTACAATAAATAGTTTACTCTTTCTTTTCTTTTGGCATGTCTTTTGCTTCTCTTTCTCTGCGAAGTTTAGCTATAACTTTTTTCCTACGATTCTTCATTCTCGATCTTTTTGCAGTTGGAGTTTCATAATATTTTCTATTTTGAATCTCTTCTACAATCTTTTCTTTCTTAACTTTGTTAAGAAATCTTTTAACCATTCTTTCTGGGTGTTCACCTTGTCTTAGTTTAACTTCGACATTGCATCTCTTGTTTGCCATACTTCCTCATTTAAATCCCTTTAATCCTGGGATGTTGTTAAGAATGGATAAATCCATTCCTGGATCTCCGTCATCAACGGAACGATTATCTGGACCTGGTGCTGGCTCTAAGCCTTCAAATACGCTGGCGTATGCACCTTTACCAATAGAATCAGCAAGTTTTTTTCTTACTTCGTTTATTTGTGGTTTTGATTGTGGTTGTTGTGGCTGTTTTTTTGGAGAAGTAACTTCTGGATCTCTTCTGGTTGATTCAGAAAAGATTTGTTTATTGCCTTTATTAACTTCGTTAATAAGACTGGACAACAGCCCTTCTTCTAGCAACATCTCTTGTAAACATTCTTTAACAAGAGGCTTCATAATTTTTTTCATTTCGCTCTTTGTCATTTAATCCTCAATTAGAATGTCATTCATTGCTCTAAAAATCTTATCTGATTTGGTAAAGATATTTGGTTCTTTGTGTTCCTTAAATAAGAAAGCACCAGTTGTTGATGGTTCCGAAACAAGATCAAAGCAGATTAACTGAAAGTCATCTTGTACCATTGTTGTTCCGCCTTGGTCCTTTGTCGAACCAAGACCGCGAGAAGAAACGCCAAGCTTAACTCCGCCCCTAATAAGATCCTTTGCAATTCTACCAGCAGGAGTATCTAATAGGCGAAGCTTTCCAATAACTTCATCATTTCTCATCTCAATGTGTGTTACGATGTGAGAAGCATTTTTTAATTCGATAACAGAGGAGTCTGGGTGGTCTAACTCGCCAAGTGCTCTTTTTTCTTGAACAAGTTTTTTATAGTTTTCTACTTCTCTTTGAAGTGTTCTCTTTGGATAAACTCTGCCGTTGCCATTCTTAGCATCTGCCCTTTGCAGACGACCAGCAAGAATGACATCGCCAGCTTCAATCATTCTCTTATCATCTTCTGTTAAAAGAGAAGAATCATTATCAAGTTCAAGAAATTCTGTTAAAACGTATTTATTCATTATTTTATTGCCTTTAACAAACCAGTCAATCTAACTGTCTCTTCTCTAGTTTTAGCCATGCTTTTAATTCTATCCATTTCTAAATCTAGTGCAACCACAGCAGGATCTTTGGCCAATGGAGTATCTTCATTCAGGCTCTTAAACCTAGTAACTTCTTCTTCAATAATCTGATTTAGTCTTTCGTATGATATTTTCATAGTCAGCAACCTCCTTTGCAATTAGTTGGTGGTCTTTTCATCCACTTGTTTGTCCAGAGATTGTGCCCCTGATTTGATTTTAAAATTAAAGCCATCATCGCTTACTCCCATATTTAATATGTAGCTAGTTCCAGAGCTTAAAAATCCCAATAACATAAAATTTATTATAGACTGCTCAAAACTAAATAGTTCGGTATATGGAGAAACTCCACATAAAAACATTCCTACCCAAAATCCCATACACATAGGACATTGGAATAATTCTCCAAACCATCCTTTTGTAGGTCTAATGAATTTTAAAATTGCACCATAACAAAGTATTTGGGTTAAGCCATAAGCAATAAGAATAAAATAAATTAGTTGAAGCATTTATCCTCTATTGTTGTTCGAACCAATTAATTCTTCCTACACCCTATAAAGAATACCATAAGCAGTTTGATAAATGTTTACGTGTCCTTTTCTTGGTTTTTGTGGAACTTCACCAAGTTCGGTTGTATCTTCTTCTTCTGGATTTACAAACATATCTTCAACGTTTTCTTCATAATTCTTGGAAATGTCAATGAACTCCATTTCTTTTTCCATAAATCTCTTTGTAAGAAGAATTATGACTTGCATAACGTCAATCTTGTCGTTTGGAGGATAAAATGACTCTAACGAATTAATAATCGCTCCACTTCTAATTGTTCCCTTAATTAAGACACCTTTTCTATCTAAAAATTTAAAGTATCTATTTTGAGCAGGATACGTATCAGATGTTACATTGTCTTTTGGAATTGTAAATATTTTATTTTTTGATGGAATAATAACTATGTCAATCAAAGGATGGTCATAAATAACAATGTTGTTATCCAATGTTTTTCTTATATTAAGCTTAACTTTTATGAATCTTGGTCCAAAGATAATTTTAATTTCTTCTTTCTTTGGCTCCTCATCTGCGCCCATAGGTGTTCCAATGTCTTCTGGATTAACACCAGCAGCTGCAACTTCTTTACCTGTTATTTTAATAGTTATTGCCATATTTTAGTTCTCTAATTCGTTGACGAGCTTTTGGAATTTAAGGATCTTTTGTAGATACTTCTCGTCAATTTCTTCGTCTTTGAGAGCGTTAAATCTCTTTTTAACCTCAACAAGCTTCTTTAAAATTTCTTTATCTTCTTTTACCTCCGCGACGCTATGAGCGGAGTTTAATTTAGAAGAGATGTTTTGTAGTTCTTCGTTTAGAAAGACAACAAAATCGGTATTATCATCCTCTGTTGCTGTCATATATTTCTTTAACAAAGATTTTTGGTTTTCTAATAGATCGGAGTATTTCTTATTAAAAGCGTTTAAATAGCTGTGAACAACATACTTATCAATTTTCTCATTAATTTGATCCAACGTTTGTTCGCCAACTGTCATTTTTTCAATTGCTTGTCTTTCCATTAGCATTCTTGCTGGAATGGAAGCTTTGTCTCCAAAAATTTGTTGAAGAGTTGCAATATCTTTATAGTTTGGAACATAGTTTGCAAAAAATTTAGGAGTCAGTGAACGATTAACTTTTGCGATTAAAGAACTCTGTTGTTGGAATACTTTATCCATTCCAAGACCAGCATACATTCTTTTTGCTTCTGATAAAATTCTTTCTGCCAATTCTTTATCTACATTCTTTGTTTCAAGAACAGCTTTGTAGATCTTTAATTCTTCTTTGAGAACTTTTCCTTCTGAAAAATATTCCACAAATAAATTACGAATTTCTTGTAATTTTCTTGGATCATTATCTAATTTTGCTTTTGTATATTCTCTTACAAGAGCTTCGTATAAAAACAATGTATTTCTTTTTTTATTGTGGCTTATTTTCATTTTTTACTCTTCCATTATGGTTTCTAAATCCCGGTCAAGTTTATTTAATTGATCCTCGGCTGACTTATTATAATTAGTATCGATTGACTCTGCAATACCTTTTGCTAAACGATCTGATGTAACATAACCGAATCCAAAGGCATTTCTTTTAGAATTCTTACCGTAAGCTTGACTTCCCCATAAAGACTTAACGTGTCTTGTAAATGGTCCACGATCTTCTCTTTTGTCATCATCAGTTGGTTTATATTTTTTACCTTTAGAACTAAGAGTTAAGTAAGAACCATCAGCGTATTCAATCTTTACAGGTTTATCTTGTTTATCTCTTTTTACAACACTATCTCTTTTAGCTGGGGCTTCTGGCGGTGGTGCTGCCAAAAGTGGTGAACCACCTTCTTCCCCAGGGGCTGGAGCTGCTTCTGGAGCTGGAGCTGCTTCTCCGCCAGCTGGTGCGGCTCCAGCTTCTCCTCCTTCTGGTGGAGGCGGAGTTATTGCTGCCCCTAATGTTCCTGGTCCTCCACCTAGTCCGCCTTCTATACCACCTGTAGGTTCAGCCGAAAGCGATGGACCGCCCATTCCACTCATATCACCTGCTGACGGCATATCTTGTGCAGATGCTTCAATTGCAGCATCAACTCTCTTATCATAGAAACGTTGTCTTTCAATCTTCTCAAAATCTTCATCAGACATACCGAATATATTTTTTGAAACATATTGACGAGAAAAGAAGTTTGCACCAAGTGCTTTAGATGCAACGTCTAGTTTTTGGCTCAATCCCTCTAATTCTTGCATCATTGCAATACGAGAAGGATTATTTAGAGAGAGTTTAAAAGAAATTAAGTCATCACCTCTGAACCCAAGAGTATAAAGATGCACGATGCCAATCTTTTCCATTTCTGAAAGCATTGCTCTTTGCAGTCTTTGAACTGTTCTTGCAAAACGAATGTCTTTTTGAGCAAGTGTAGACTTATCTTCTTTATCTGACTCAGATTGTGAAAGATAAGCTCCTGGGATTTTAATTGCGGCAAATAACTTATTCTTTAAGTATTTAATATCTTCAATTGAATCAATACCTTTTTGACCGGCAAGTGGAGTAATCTTAGATACAGAACCAGCGCGGACAGGAAGGTAATAATCTTCCTCAACGCTTAGAGGATTATAGCGAAGATCTACTTGTCCTGTTGTATCATCTACAACTTGATGTCTTTTAAGCTGTGTAATAACGCGCTGCATATATTGCTCAACATCTTCTGGAGGAATGCCTGAAACGTCGATCTCAAATACTTTTCTGTCTGGTGCGCGAATAACTCTTGCTGCCATCATCGCATCTTCTACGAGAATTAACTGACGCCAAATTCTTCTTGCTGGATCTAATACTGATGTGCCGTATGGAGCATACTTATCATTTCCTAATACACGAAAGTGAGCAATCTGCCAATTTTCAAACGTCAAACCGCCAGCATTCCATTGGAATTGTAGATAATTAGGGTTTGTTTGATCTTGACCTTCTAATCTCTCAACTTCCTGCGAAGGAAGGCCAATCGCTGCTTTAACACCAAGAACTTCGTCTGTATCAAGATACAAAAAGAAATCTCCATACTTACACATTGTTCTTGCCCAGTTAAAGAGATTTGATTCAATGTTTAGTGTTTTGTAGAATAAAGTATCAATAATGTTCTTGATTTCTTCGTTGTGGCAATCAATCTTTAATAGCTTTGAAACCTCTGTAAAGGTCGTCATTTCATCTGCATAAACATCAAGAGCAGATGCCAACTCTGGATAAAATTCCATTTGCTCAAAGTCAACATATCTTTCTGCACGGCTTTGAATAGCCATGTTCCCAGAACGAAGTGAATCAAACGGGTTATAAACATTTTTCTTGTATGATAAGCCTTGTAGAGAATTAAACTTGCTTGCATACTTGTCTAATTGAAACTTTCTTTCTCTTGTTGGTTTTTGTGCTCTAAAATTAATGATAGGACCAGAGAACAACTTTGTTAATCTCTTAAATAAAGGAGACGCACTATTTTTTGGATTGTTTCTCTGATCTGCTTTATTTGCCATTTTTTATTCTCACTTCATTAACCAAGAGAACTCTCTTGCGTTGTTGTATGCTTCAGCCCACTTCTTGCGATTTTCGGCTTTTGCGTGTTCAGGCATTCCAGGTATTGATGACTCAAATGTTCTTCCGCCAGTATTTATTCCGCTGATAAATGCTTGACGGTATTGTACATCTCTTTGAGAAATTATTAAGGCCCCTTCTCTTACCCAGCAGGCAATTGCACAGGACATTACTAAATCGTCATTACTACCTTTAATTGCCTCCGCTTTTCCGTTGTTCCAAACAAATGTTTCTAACTCATTAATTAGTCTTTCAGAATTGATTTTTATTATCTTGTTTCTTAAAAATTCTTCCATCTTTGCAATAGCAAGGGGGCGCATCTTAACGTTTGTATTGAAACCAGGAACGGCACTTGAATCATACAATGCTGTCATCGGCTCAATAAAATCATAACTTGATTTTTTGTGGTGGTAAATAGCTGGATGTCTCATTGATTTGAGTTTTTCTAACACTCCGTAACCAAATGAGTTATTCTCTACAACCGTTAAACAAAAACCATAATCTTTTGATGTCTCAAATAATAATTCTGCGTATGCTTCTGGGGCTAACTTGCCTTGGTATTCTGCCACTTGTTCCATAGAATCAACATCGTAAATGTTAAATGCAGAATTATCTTCCGCATCTCCACGGGCAACGTCGGCAGAAAGTAAGTACCTTCTTCCTGGTTCTGGTTCTTTCCAAATCCATAGATTTCCATCAAAACCACCTCTTCTTATTGGTTTTGATGTTCCATCTTTCATCTCTTGTAGAATTACACCGTCAACAATTGTGTTTCCAGAAAAATTAAAAGAGCATTCGTATTCTTGTGCAATGTCCTTCGCACTAAGGTTTTTAGTATTTTCTTCCCACCATTTTTGGTCTCTGTCTGGGTGGGCGTCCCAGTTTAGCTTAATAGGATTAAAGTTGTTCTTTCCTGTCTCCGCATCTGTATAAGTCTTGTGAAACCAGTTACCAACGCCTTTTGGAGTTGATACGGCGATACAGCGACCACCAGTGGCAATTGTAGGATAAATACCAGCCCACATTTCATCCATACCTTGAATGATGCCAGCTTCGTCAACAATGAGCAAAGAAAGAGCTTCGGAACGACCAGAGTCGCCAGTTGTTGATGCTGCCTTAACCCAAGAGCCATTATTTAATTCAAGAGTGCTTTTGTTGTCATTCTTAACCTTAGCAATCTTCATCCAATCAGGAAGATTGTTATACATTAACTTAACCTTCTTAACCATACCAACGGCAACGTTTAATTGCGTGGCAACAGATAAGACAGTCTTTTCCCTATGGAATAATACCATCCAAAGAATAAAGCCCGCAGTTGCAGTCGAAAGACCCATCTGGCGAGCTTTGAGTACGATGTTAAATCTATAATCTTGAAATTGTTTTATACAATCTTCTTGGAATGGATAAAGTTTAAAACTAATAAGTCCTTGGACTGGATGAGAAATTTTGACAAAGTTATTGATAAAATAAATGGGGTCTTTCCCACATTTAATTATTTCTTTAACAACTTCCTTCTTAGTTAATTGGACACTCATGCAACTCGCTTAGGAGCTTCTTCTGCCTTCTTCTTGTTCTTAAAGAGGCTCTTGTGATACTTTTCGTAATCAGCAACAATCTGACTCTTATACTCTTCTGGCTCGGGAATACCAGTAAGTTCGTAGCATTTATGTGCCGTTACAGACGTTCTAAAACGAGAAATTGGCTGAATTAAAACGTCGAAATCCTTAACTGTTTTTCCGTTCTTTAATGTTTTCTTGGCTTCTTTTGTTGCAAGACTTTTCTTTGTTGTAGCCTTAAATTGTTTTTTGACGAATGCAAGACATTTTTCAATAGTGCTTTCGATTTCGTCTTCAAACTTTCCAGCTCCCATCCTATGAATCTCGTTGAGCGGAATTTCTGCGTGGTAATTAATAGTCAGCTTTCTACCACCGACTTTAACGTGAAAACCATCCATAATTCTTTTGTCTACTAAGTAATTGCCTTCTTCTCTTCGTAAGCCAACTTTGTTGTCAATGTCTTCGTTGTAGGTTGGTCCATCATAAGCCAGAGACATCGCTTGACCAATCCCACGGACAATTTCGTAAATATCATTTTGGACCTCGTTGTTTACTATTTCTGCCATTTTGTTTCTCTTCCTTCTAGGTGTAAGACGTAGCAATTAAAACAACAATTAAACTTTGTCATATACATTTCGTCTGCTGCTTTATATACTTGATCTCCGCAGTAAGAACAATTTTTAAAGTTCCTCTTATTAAGTAGTTTTTCCCTGAGAATAAAACCACCCTGATCAACTTGGTTTTCATAAGGTTGTTGACGATAAAAATTCTCAACTGCCTTAACCTGATCAAGGTAGGTTTTTTCTTTCTCGGGTGTCCAAAGAGAAGAAGGGTCTAATACAGCTTTTTCACCGTATTTATCTTCAACGGCTTTTTCTAGTGCCGAGATCTGTTTTGGATCAAAAGGCATAACTACCTCTTATTTTGGCTTTGGAGCGCCACCTTTGTGGACTTTCTCGTTCCAGCCTTTGGTGTTTGGATCACCGGCTTTTGGCCAGTTATGACCTTTTCCACCTGGGCTTTGTGTGAATGGAGCAACTTTTGCTGGTCCGTGTCCTTTTGGCTTTTGATCTGACATAATTAATCCTCCTGAGATTATACAATAAATAGTATCATAAAATAAAAAGGCGTCAAGGTTTTAATCTTGACGCCTCCGAATTATTAGAAGAAATTATTTCTTTTTCTTCTCGTCTTTCTTTACTGGTTTTTCTTGCTTCTTTGCCATGATATACCTCCTAACCTTTCGGTGTTATAAATAGTTAGTTAATGTATGCAAATCCCTCTTCATCCTTCTGAATCTCGATAATTTTATCCACTGAGTCTTTTAATGTATCTAAGTGAGTGATTAATAATACAGTTTTAAATTGAGATTTAATCATTTCTAAAACTTTGATAAAACTGTCCATATGTTCCGCATCCAAAGATGTAGCTGGCTCATCAAGAATAAATACGTTGCTTACTGGCAAGCTGCCACATTTAATCAGAGCTAATCTAATCGCCATAGCAACCAAGGACTTTTCTGCTCCTGAGCAGTTTTCAATCGCTCTCGGAGAAGAATTAGGATGCTGAATGTAAATTTCTAATCTACCTTCTTCATTTGCAAAGTAAGCTTCAAACTCGACAATGTTTGCCAAAAGACCGTTTATTTCTTCGTTGATTATTGGCAGAGTTCTTTTAATTAATTCAAACGGAATACCGCTATTATGTGTGCATTTTAGAAATAACTCATAAGATGAATGTTCTGCTTTTAGTTTATTAAGTTCCTCTATTTCTTTCTCGTATGTATCAATTTGTTGCTCTAATGACGCTAAGTTTCCTACTGCTTTTGTATGATCGTTTTCCGCTGTCTTTAAAGATTCTTGTGTAGAATTCTTTTTCTTAACGAGATTAACAAGGTCTTTTTTCAATTCGTTAATGTTGTCGTATAAATCTTTGTTTGATTCATAACGATTAATTATTTTTTCATTCTCCACAAGTTCTGTCTCAACCTCTGACTTGGTATTTTGCAACTTAACTATCTCTTTTAAGAGAGAGGAGATTTTGCTGGATGCTTCATTAGATTTATCTTTAAGCTTTGTAAGTTTATCAAGGTATTCGTTAACTTTGTCTATCTCTAACTTTAATAGATCACCTCTTAAAGCTGCTTCTTGTTCTTCGATCGTTTTAAGAGCCAACTCTACTATTGAGATTTCTGTTAGGGATTCCAGTGCGCTCTTCTTAAATGAGCATTCTTTAAATTGGTCTTTGCCGCAAGCAGCTAAATCAATAAGCTCGGCAGACTTTCTATAGATTGAAAGAGAATTGTTTTTCATCTTCTTCTCGGAGAGAAGAGAATCAATCTCTTTTAGAATCTTTTTAGAAGCTTCCTGTTTTACTTTAAGTTCTTCTACATTAAGTTTCTCTACGACTTGATTAATCTTTTCAATGGTTTCTTCGTGAGTTTTTAATTCAGCTGATTTTTTCTCAATAGCTATTTTTGTCAGAGAAAGCTGAAAGTTTAATTCTCCGTGAGTCAACCAAGCTTTCTCGATGTCAATTGGCTCTTCTACCTTTGCAAGGTCAGCGGTCAGCTTTGTAATTTTATCTTGTAAAACTTGTTGCTCTGCTTTTAAAGCTTCTACATTCTTGGCTTCTTCGTATAATTTATCAATCGCTAAATGATGCTTTATGTGTATGTCGCCAAGTATTTTTGAGTAATCTTTGTCAGTTTTCTTAATCAAGGTTTTAAGTTCATTGGCATACTGGTTAGCTGGCTTATGTTTATTTTCAAAGATCTGTAAATCAAGAAAGTTAGCAAGGACTTCCTTTCTTTTTGTTGACCCTTCATTAATAAAGTCTAATGAGCCGTGTTGAGTTGACAGACAAGTATTACAGAAGTCTTCATAAGTTCCGATCTCTTTGCGAATGTTCTTGTCTGTCTCCATTCTATCGTTGCCATTAAATGGCATAACGCTTGCTCCCGCAAAAATCTCGAAATCTAATTCTGTTTTGCCTTCTTCTATTATCTTCCCTTTTGATTTCTTAGTAATTTTTTCTGTCTTTCTTGTTATCGAGAGAATTTCATTCTCACTTAAACTAATGTAGGCGCTTCCATTACCTTCTTTCTTACGCTCATTAACTACATCAAAATTCTTACGAATGTTCTTAGAAGTTGTGTTAAACAAGGTGTAAAGAAGGCTGTCGATTATGCTGGACTTACCAGAATAATTCTTTCCAAAGATTCCAACAATTCCGCTTAATTCATAAAAATCTATCTTGTTACCATCTTTATAATTAAAGAGATTATCCCACTCAAAATTATCAAGACTCCATTTAACATTTCTTGCAACATTATCAGATACTTCTGCATCAAGATTGAACTTAGTATTAATGTCTAATACTTGCTGCATCTGTTCTTCTGTAAGGTTTTCGGAAGCTAAGAACTCTTTGATTAGCTGTTGCTGAACATTATTATCTCGGAGATTTAATTTTGTCTTATCACCCTTCTCTATCTCATTCTCAACCTCTTTGGCGTGCTTATTGACAACAGTAATAGACTTAGGTGAATAATTTTTTAGTATGTCTGTTTTAAGTTTATTGATCTGCTCTTGGTCATAATACTTATCCAATACTAAACGAACGTGTGAACCAACCTGGATAACAGGAAAAGATCCATCGTATTCAACAGTTATGAAAGGAGCTGGATTATTAAAGATTATTGGTTTTACAGAGAACTTATTTTTATCCTTGATGTCCCAAATAAGAATTCCTTTCTCTGTCTCCTCTCCAAAGTTCTGTTGAATGGTTGAACCGCAATAAGCCACCTTGTCATTTAAGAATTGATGCTTATGAATGTCTCCAAGAAAACCATAATCAAAATCATCAAAGATTGACAGATTATCATCTGTATTCTTCATTGCCCAGCCAGTATCAGTCTTGGAGCCTTGAATTGCTCCGTGATACAATGCAATGTTAATCTTTTCTGCGCTAGTTGGTTTAATCCAATTATCTCGATCAAAGATCGATAAAACATTCAGACAGAATTTATCATTAAGATGGAACTCACCAGAATCTTTTAGAAGCTTAACTCTTGGACTATTAATAGCTTGAACAATTGGACTAATTGCATCTTGGCGATCAGCATTATTTAAATTACCATCGTGATTACCAAGAATAATGTATAGAGGAGCTATGTCTGAAAGATTGTTGAATAGTTTTGTTGTCATCTCAACAAATTCTGGTGAGATGTTTGTTTTTGTATGTGCAACGTCTCCGCAACAAATGATTGCGTCTACTTTCTCTTTTTCAAGAGCATTATACATTTGTCCAAAGATGTTTTCGTAAATGTTGTGGTGTTTTAGATTTTTAATGTGAATATCTGCTAAATGGGCGAATTTCATGCAACCTCTAATTCTTGTTGTAGTAATGTATCATAGGTCATCAATCTGGCACAAGCCTTTCTCTTCTGGAATTGTTCTTTTGTCATTTCTCCTGCGTCTTTATAAGGTAGAATATCTATCTTATAGACCTCAACACCATAATTGATAAGCTTTCGTATAATCTCACTTTCTTTCTTCGTCGCATCTGGATCTAACGCCATATACACAGTTGTATCATAGCCGACGATCTTCTGGAACAATTTACTTTCCTCTCTCAAAGTTGAACCAAGCATTGGAATTGCGTTGTGCCCTGCTTTGATTGCGTCAAAGATTCCTTCGACAAGAATAATATCGCTGTCAAAATCTATGTATAGTTCATTAAAGATTATATCTTTAGAAGACGGCGGTTGCTTAAACTTAGCAAACTTATCGCCAGTAATAGTTCTACCAATGAAGTAGTTTAGGTCACCATTAGAGTTGAACGATGGAAAAATTATTCTGTCTTTGTATTCTCCGTCAAAGCAGAAACCAATCTTCCAATAAAGTATGTCTTCTTGAGTTACACCACGCTTCTTAAGATAGTTTAATGATTTAGCGTGCGCTAGGAGCGTCGTTTTATTTGTGAGCGTCACGAACTTCTCTGGTAAAGAGAAAACCTCTTCACGAGCCTCTGGAGTGTCTGCAAATAGATCGTCTAGGTTTGTATCAAGATCAACCTCTCCATCGAGCATTTTCCATCTCTGGAACATCTCAAAGGTGCCTTTTTTACGCACAAGTTTGCGAATATTGCCTGCAACATCGCAGACCCAACACTTGTACTTGCTTTTCGTAAAATTTACAGAGAGTTTCTTTTTATGGTGTTTACAGAACGGACAATAATAAAGATATTCATTTCCTACTTTATGATGTTCACCAAGGAAAGAATCAACAATATTTAGCTTTTCAGTGATTTCCATTGTAAATAACCGGCCTTAGCGATAATAAAACTATCGCTTCTATCCATAGAACCCGGAACAGGGTTCCCGTGTGCGGTCAATTCTACCTTAAAGTCTGGTTCTTGGTCAAGTACAGCTTCAAACACAACTTCTTTTGCTTTTCTTCCTTTCTCCATTTTCACGCCATACATTCTACGAGCCGTAGCAGCAGAAATAAATTGAGGATCTAAACCAATTACATCACAACAAATCCAGGAAACAATACCATTGAATCTCATTAATGTTGAAATTGTTTTAGCAGAAGACATACCAGCGGAGAAAGACATAAGAGGTTCTTCTACATAGATTGCTTTAATGTCGTATGTTTTATTAAGATTATCAACATACTTTTTAATATTTGAAGCTTTAATAAAAATGTCTTTAAGTTTTTCTAATCTTACCGCTTCACACAAGACGATCTTACCATCTTCGTCCAAGATAGTAAACGCAGTAATTGTTGTTGAGATATCAAGTCCTAAAATCATGATTAAATTGTATCAGATTAAATATCAAGTTTAAGTTTTATTGTATAATCTAATTCTGGTGTCTTTCTTACCGGATTTGCTAATTTTGCTATGGCTATTAAGTCGCCTTCTTCATTATAAACTCCGACTTCGCTTATAAACACTTGAGATTTATAAGGAGAATTATAATTGGTAAAAGAACTTGAAATAGTGTTTTTTATTACTAACTGGTCGTTTTCAAAGTATTGTCCATTGGATGGAACAAAATAACTTCCAGTTGGAGCATTGTAAGTTGTGCCGTTAACCACTATTGAGCTTGTTTGCCCAAGAACTAAAGAATTAAGTTGTCCACCGCTTATAAACGTTCTGTTGTTGCTCCAGGTGAAATCATTCTTTTCGGCAGAACAGAACATTGTTATAGTGCTTCTTTCTGTTGAGCCTTGAAAGTTTAATTCATATGATGCAGAAACAATCGGAGTATTGCTTCCTGCATCAGTCGTCGTCTTTTGATGTGCACCAAAATAAATCCATTTTAAATTATCAGAAATAGCAGTATAAGTATAATCTACACTATACTTGGGATCAGAAACGGGCTGAACGTAAAACTCGCTTGTATTTGCTAATTTTGAACTTCCTGTTAAGATAATAATTCCTTCGTCGTAAAGAACAGTTCCAATTTCTGTTCCAACTAAAGAAGAATTATAAGAAGAATAAGTTTGATATATCTTTGTATTTTTTTGAGAGTCACTAGCTTCGGCAACCAAGGTTCCGGTAACATAAATTTTTAAATTTAACATCCCTGGCTGTAATTTAATACCGTAATAAGCCGATGGTATTTCTATAAAATTTATGTCCATTAATGGCTTCAAAAAATAGTCTGAGTACCCAGAAGGATAGATGTTCTTTAAGCTACCAGCTTGAACCAAAGACGTGTTTAAATATTTTGCCGTGCTTGCATTGTTGTTATCTAAAGAATATTTTATGAATATATTATTTAATGCATAAAGTTTTTTAACTGTATTATACAACGTATAATGTTCGTAAAAGGCTCCACCAGGCTGATAAGCAATAAAATTTCTTTGTACTTGTGGAGTATAAGAAAAAGTACCACTAATAGAAAAAGAAGCGGAATAGAAAAAATTATTTTTAGTAAAGTTTTCTGATAATGATGCAGTATAAATTGTGTTCCTCTCTAACATCGTGATAGAGGAACTTACCTTATTACCTTCAGACAATTGATCGTTAACAGTTACATTGCCGTTATAAAAGACGACCTTGTAAGATGGATTTGCAGATAGAGTATTATAAAATACATCATTTTTGCCAAATTTTTTCATATTAGTAATCTAGTCTAACAGAAAGTGTATAATTAACTGCGTCAGTATTTCTTAGAGGTTCACTTAACTTAGCGACTGCAAGTAGTTCATCGTTATCAGAATACAAGCCAATTGTTGTTACGTAAGAATAGTTTTTGTCTGTTGGGTTGTTCTTTACAACAATCTTACTAGAACTTACATAAGTTGGATTTGAGCTAAAATTAAATTCATTAGCATCAATTCTGCAGTTATATACAGTAGAATATAATTGAGTATTGTTGCTGAATTGGATATTACCGACTAGTCTTCTAAACGAGTCTGCAATTTCTGTAATTGAGGCAGAAGAGAATCCTTGATCAGTAGAACCTGTTCCAGTTGTTATGTAACTGCTAGAGATCCAATTACTGGTATCTAGTGTAGCCGCATTCAAAACTAATACACCTGCTTGGTAGAATACTGTTCCGTAGGTTGTACCTCCAGAAGTTAGATAATAATATTCTCCAGCTGGGGAATCAGAGTAAACAGTTGTTGCGGAAGCTCCTGTGTCAGTTATTGTTCTTAGTCCGCCACCAAAAGGAGAAGCGTAAGAAGAAGTACCATGAGAAATTTGAACAGTTGCATATCTAATCTCATCTTTAATTAAAAGTCTTGAGATAGGAATAAAAATAGCTTTATCTATTATTGTAGAGGAAGTATTAACTGTAAAGTTTTTTACTGTTCCTGTTACGTCAAACCCTAATAGAGTTTGTGCCATTTGAGTATAGATTCTATTCTTATTTGTTGTTCCAGAAACCACAGTAAAACTTCCACTTCTTACACCAGCAGTTAAGTCAAAAATGTGATTTGCAGAAGAGCTTAGGTAAGGATAATCATAGACAGATTCAAACAAACCATGAGTCGCTGTAAATTTCTTTACGTTTGTATCATTTGGCCAAGTTCCGTATGTACCAGAAAGAATTGTTCCAGTAATTGGGATGTATTCAGACAAACTTTCTTTGGCTGATTGAATGTCGTTCTCTGCAAAAAATTTATAACTCATTATTTAACTCCGTTATGGTTGGTAAATTAATACTACTGGAATGTCAATTGAATGCCCAATGTTAGCTCCAACAACTCTTAAAGAAGAGAAGATGTGCAAAGCTGTACTGGAATTTAGACCAGAAATTGTAGTTGCTTGTGTTCTTCCGTAAGTAGTAAAATAATACGAAGGATTTGAAGCTAAGAAATCAGAAATTCTCAAGCTAAATGCCAAATCTTTTCCTACTTGACTAATGTATGTGGCGTTCAAGCTTGTTGCTGGAGCTGAAGTTGTTGACCCATTGTTGTATACATTAACTGTCTTGAAGAAGTTAGGATTATTAGAAGAATTTACTGTATACAAATTATAAGCCTGATTTCTATTAAATGCCGTTGAACTTACAATTGGACTTGCAGAAAAAGCTCCATTTGAGTCGATAACTTCCAAGAATAATCTATTTGCATAAACATCAAATTCATTATCTTCTAGATCTGCCAATTCTTTTTGAACGTTGCCATTTGTTGAATCAAAGCCTTGAGAAACTCTTACATTTCGTGCAACAGCTCTTGTTCCGCCAGCAGCAGCGCCAGTTCCTGTGGCAATGTTTCTGCGTCCGTCAATTAAGCCATCAATTGTAGTAATGCTGGTTCCTACACTAGCAATTGCTGTATCATTTACTAAAACAACAAATGCGTTAAATGTTGAATTTAAAATTGATTTAGTTACAGAATCAATAAATTGGCTTTGATTTAATTTTAATACAGGCAAATAAAGAATGTTTGGGTTTGCATAGGTTTTAAGTTTGAATTGTAATCCGGAATTTGAATTTGTTGTAGGTTCTAGTGCTGGGGTTAAATTAATGTTTAAATCATAATAAGCAGAACCGCTTGGATTGTTAATATTGAATAAACTATAATCAATTTCATCATCAGCTACTGCAAATTTTGTTACTTTAAAATTTCCATTACCTTCTGCTAATTTTTTTCTTCCTAATTCTGTTAAAACCGCATCAAGGATTATGTCACCTGAATTATCTAAAAATGCCATTGTTTGACTCCTTTGTCTCTATTAAATAGTTGTTCAAAAATTAATTTCTCTACTATGCTAGAGAAATGCTAAACGCTGCATATGCTGCACCCCAACTAGAGGTTGTAATCTTTTTGGTAATATTTTGTACGGTATCATAGTAAAGTTTTTCACTTCCGTAGAAGAATGCTTTATCTCCAAGATCTGTAAATTTTACTTTAACAGTTGTATTGGCAGATGAAACTAAGCCTGCATGTAACACTGCAAGTCTAAAGTCACTGTCTACTGTATAGTATGGAGTACTAACGAAAGTACCTTTAACGGCGTCATATTTAAATCCACCACCCCATACTCCACTACCTAATTCTTGTGATTTAATGTTTGCAGTTAAATCATTATTTAAAGTTATACCAAGGTTTGCTAATTTACTTTTTAAAATTAATGCGTTCGCTGACAAAGTTGGAGTCAAAGAAGTATCGTTTAAAGTTATTGGTCCAACTGCTGCAACAATTGATCCATTAAGGGTTTCTCTAATATTTACCCTAAAAGATTCAATGCCTTCTGTTATTGAATCTTTTAGAGCAGTAGTATTAAAACCACCTCTTCCAGAAGTCAAATCTCCACTGTTAATTGTTAATGTTCCATTGATTTGCGTGAAATCTCCAGAAGTTATATTTGTTCCTGATAAATCCCAAAATAAGGTAGTACCTACTGGAACGTTTGAGGTATAAACGAAACAACTAAATACATCTCCTTCATTTATTGAGAAGAGATCTGGCGTTATTTTGTAAGTTCTTTGTGATGTGGATGTATCATTTATTGTATAAACCTTAGATGTTGATAGAATATCTGAAGCCGCTGTTTTTCTAATGTTTATTACAAAAGTTTCCGGACCTTCCGTTAAAAGATCTTGTTTTATGTTTATTTTCAAATAAGCGCTTTTAATTTCATTAAACAATAATTTTCCAGCAGTTATTCCATCAACAAAATCACTTGCGTTTAAGTTGCCACTTTTTCCAACAACTTCCCAATAATATTCATCCTGAGAGTTGACATCTTTACTTTGTATTATTAAATCTAAAGTTTCACCTTCATTTAAGCTGTTTGAGGTATTTATGCTATTTGATACAAAAGAAAATACAGGCAACTTAATTGAAGTATCATTTACAGTTACAGATGGGCTTACTGCTATTATGTCTCCTCCGCCTAATACATTTGCTGGAGCTGACCTTACATTAACAAAGAATGTTTTTTGCCCATCAGTTCTTAAGTCCTTTGAAGTTGTTATTTTTAATAAAGCAGAGTTATTGAAAATAGTAACTTTTCCTTCTGTAACCTGGTCTACTCCAAATACCGCTCTAAATGTACTGTTCAATCCATTAGAATATTCAGCTGATTCAAAATCTAGATCATCTATATTATTACCCTCTAGATCCCAAAATAATTGTGTGCCGTCTGGTAATCCAATCGTTTTAAGTATAAAGCTTACGGAGCTACCTTCATTAATTACATTAATATTGTCAGATAAATTTATACTAACTGGTATAATATTATTAATTGAATACTCAATGTCTTTAGAATATGTGCTACCAAATTCATCAGTAATATTAAAAACAACCTTTAAGAATTTTAAATAATCGGTTGGTAAACTATCTTTTTTTCTAAGATCATCATAAAATCCAGGTATATTATCTAATGAATAATTTTTTACTAAATATTTTGTTTCTTCCGGATTATTAAATATTTTTTCTGCTTCACTGTAAGATATTTGCGGCAAAGAATTAAAATAAATTGGAACATATTTTCTGTCACTATTTCCGACAAAAACTGTAATATTATTTTTTAATTTAGTAATATAAGTTGGATAGGTTGGGTTTTTAATTCCAACAGTAAGATATAACATCGGAAGTTGAATGTTATATTTTAAACTTTTGAAGTTATATTTTATATCAACAAATTCTTTTTTACTTGGATCGCTAATTGAAGATAAAATTTCTGGCATTAAATGTGAATAAACTTCTTTGATTTTTTTATTTCCGAATGCTACATTTAAATCGTCTATGGTAATTACTTGGTTTTTATCAAGAAAATTTGGAAAATCATTAAGAAAATATCGTAAATTTAAATCAATTTTCTTATTAGTTTTTGGTGAAGATAATCTTAATTTTACGGTTAAACCTTTACCAAGATCATAAGAATCGACCCGCTTAACTGTATTGTCCCATAATTGCATAGAGCCTTTTGGAGGAACAAACCTTTCTAGTTCTGGATCATAGGTTTTTTGTAAATCTGATGCAGATACTTTTATTTTTGACAAGAAATTTTTAGTTTTATTATAAAACTCTTTTTGCTCTGGCGTATAAAAACTATAATCTAGATATGTAGAATTATCTGTTGAGATCATCTCTAACTCTAGAACTTTTGTTGGAGAAGAAAAGTGTTTAACTATTCTAGATCCTTCATATAACTTTAATACTTCTTGATAAACATCGTAATCTCTTTCAGATAGAAAACAATAATAATATTTTGTATTTGCCTGTATATCATCTATTAAAGTTACATTATCTTCAATTGTTTTAGGAATTAATTTTGTAGTATCCAGTTCTAAATCTAAAATTTTATATAATTTCTCATCTTGCAAAATATCTTCGTAAGTTGAAGGCTTTTCATTAGTTCTATAAACATAAACTCTTTGCAAAATTAAATCATTCGAGTGAACAACTTGATCATTAAATGTAATGTTAGAAACTACTAGACTTGTTTTTACTTTCCCATTATTGCTTGGGAGCATTTTTTGTGGCGTTGGTTCTTTGAAAGTATCATAAGCAGCTTGATTTAGTTGCTTGAAGATATTAAATAATTCTTCTCTATTATAATTGCCAACTATTTGTGGTTCATTTTCTTCAAGAAAATCTAAGAAAGTATTAGAAAGATTATTTACCGAATTTTCATCTCCTACTAAATTTAATAAATTTATTAATAATTCTTTTGTATAAATCTTTAACCTCTTTAACATGAGATCATCTTTATATTCTTTTGATAAATCTGAAATTAATTTATTGGTTGCATTGTCAAAAATATTTTCTTCACTGTTCGAAAGTTTTTCATAATATTCAAAATCTATGATGGCATTTTTTAAAATGTAATGAACTAAATTAAAATAACCTGCAACAGAATTAATATAATTTTTAACAATTTTAGAAGATGTTTCTTCTGATAAAGAAGTCAATAAAGCACGGTTTTTATAATAAAAGAAGGAATCAATAGGTATCACAGATGGTTTATTTAATAAAATACCAGAAAGAAATTCTTCTTTTGTATCCTCAAATTCTATTTGCTTTGGTGGCAATAATGTAGAAGAGTAATTTGTTCTAATAGCACTGGATTTTATGGAAACTTTGTTTTTTATTTTTTGGAAAGAATCAACCGATATATTCAAATAATTTGGAGCTTCGCCAATTCCTGGAACATAAACTGTTTGCCCGTTTTTGGTTGTTACAGTAGCTCCTTTTTTTGTATATACAAGACTATTAGAATTATTAATAGTAAACCCATAATAACCATCTACATTAAAATATTTAAATAAAGTATTATAAAAGATATTTTCAACAACTTTATTTAAATCATTTGTGTTTGAAATAAAACTCTCATCTAAAAAACTATATGTAAAAGAATTAAAAAAATCCCACCCATCGGATTCTGTAAGAGGAAATCCATTTTTTATAGAATCAAATCTTTTTTTAATTCCAAATAATCTACCATCTACAAAATAATCAATAGGAACTTTCAACTCTTCAGTTTTTTTATTTATATTTTTTATCTGCGAAGTTTCATCAGAACAAACATAATTCATAAAAAAATAAGGCAAAATACTTTGATAATAAGTATTATTATTATTTCCTATGTTTTGTATAACATTATCAAAGTTTTGTTTAATATCTCCAACTTTTTTAAATACTGGTATTTCTTGACCAAAAACAAAAATAGATGATTCTTTTTGTAAAATTGGCGTCATAAAGTCATCAATTTTTTTATAAGGATCATTTGTATAGTTGTTGGTTGTAAATGTATCAAAAACTTTTTTGTAGTTTCCGTACACTGTTGATCCTGAATAATTGATATTGTTAAACGCCATTTTTATGCCTCTAATACAAAATACTCATAAGCCACTTTATCAAAGTATTTTTTATTTTTTAAACTTATTCTGCAGAAAATAGAATTGAAATTAGTAACAGAATTAATATTTTCTTGGGTTATTTGTTCCCATGTTTCATGCATAGAATTTGGATCTATTGAAACTAAATATTCTATTTTAAATTTTAAAACATGTTTAAAAAAGTAAGTTGGATATTCAAAAGAATCAATTAAGAAAGATCTATAATCATTATTTTCTTCTTCTGTTGTTGGCTTTATGATTCCATCATTTAAAATAAAAGATAGGAATAAATTAGCACTGTCTTTTGCTTCATCTGTTTTGAGACTGGTATTTTCTTTTTTAAACAATCCCTCTTCAGAAGAAGTGTTTGCATTTGCAGTATTTGCTCTAACCAATTCTGGATCGACTACTTTTTTAGAGTTATCTTCATTTTTAACAAAAATACTCAATTGATTTAAAAATCTTTTATAATCATAATCACTTATAGAATTAACAAGCTTTCCATAATATTCTGCTAATTTTTGTTTATCTGCATCAAAGATGTTTTGAATTTGTTTGTCTATTATTATTTTCTCAAATTTAGTATAGCCATTGCTATCAAATAAAATTTGTTGTAATAATGATTTACTATCTCTTTCTGAGCTTGTGAATGCTGCTCTTTCTTTTACTTCGTCATAATTTCTAAAGTCTATGTATCCCGTTGAAACGGTTTCTGTATGTCTTATCAATTCTGAATTATCATAGTTTACCAATGCTTCATCATAATTTGCAATCTCGTTGTATAATACTCTAAGATCTCTATCTATATCTATTTCAGTTCTAGCATTTATATTTTTTAATTTTTCATCTAAAAATCTATAATATCTAAACTTAAATGAATAGTTAAAAAGTATTCTAGCAGGAAACTCTATAAGATTGTTTTTTAATTTTATTAGATATGTCGTAAATTGTTGATTATCTAAAATATTAATTTGTGATATTTCTGCAACGGATTCGATTGGATAAGTTCTTAAATCAGATCCTTGCAATAAAATTTTCTTTGTTACAACTTTACTAAAAATATCTAACAGCTCTTGCTCTGTAAAGAGCTTATATAATTCTGCTCTATCTTTCAGCATAAGATTTTCGTTGATAGAAAGAAAAATGTATAGATTATCATCTAAACTTCTAGATACATACATATTTGAAAGATAGTTTTTAGAATTCATGGTTTAGCAATTTGAAGGAGTTTCCTTTCCTCCTGGTCCGTAAATATCTGCTGTTTTCATCTTTTGTTCAAAGTCAGCATTATTATCAAAAGAAATATTTAAATAATTTTCTATTGAATATTCGTTGTTTATTTCTTTATTAAATAGAAGTTGAACTAATTTTCCCTTATCTTTGCCGTCTGACGCTTCTAAATAAACTTCGATAAAATAATTATCTGTTTCATTTTCTTCAAATGCATTTATTTCTTCAATTTCAGCTAGAAGCTCGTTGTCCTCTACTATAAATGTTTTTATATATTTTTTACCATCTTTATCAACAAAATTTTTAACTTCAACTTTTTGATAATAAGATGTTATGTTTAATTGAGGTATTACTTCTTCTAGCCCTTCGTTTTCAATAATGTTCTCAAAAGTATTTGCAGTAATATATGTTGTATAATATTTTGGAGTTATCAAAGCACTGCCTGAAACATAGTTTTGAAAATCCGGAGAATTAATAAACTTTATTTTCCATGCTGGAGCGTATTGATTACCAAGTATTTTATCACCAATTCTATTAGCTAGATTATGTTTTCTTATTACTTGTCCTGTTTTGCCATCTCTATAATAATCTTCTCCACTTGAATAATAAGAAGGAGCTTTTAAACGAGCAGAAGTTTTAATTCTTGAAGCTATCTCATTCTGGGGTTCTCCATTGTTGCTTTCATATTTTACATCAATGTCGTGGAAAGAATAGCTAGCTGGTGTAAACATTCCCTTTGCTAGCAACTCTCTTCCTTTTGGAGTTAAAACTAGATCAATGACTTCTTCATTTTGTTTAAAAAATTCCATGTTTTTTCCTACTTGTTAGTTTCAGAATCTTTTACAACATTACCTTGATTATCTAAATGAAATCCTTTAGCAACATTATTTGTCTTATCGTATTCTAGTTCAACTTCTACTTCACCACCAGCAATCAACTCTGCTTTAGAATAAGGCCAATTGTAAGCTAATTTATAACTATCATTAATTGGATCGTTCAAAGTTCTGTTGATAACATTTTTGTAATCAGTTTCTGCTCTATAGCTTACTTTAAATACTTTGAATCTTAGATTCTTTGGCAATGTATTGCCAAATTTTACTAAATCATCATAAGAAAAAATATTGCTATTTTTTAGATCAAATTCAATTGTTTTATTATCCATTTCCATAGTTTTTGCTATGTCTGGCATTATTCCTTGCCAAATTTTTATTAAATCACTTCTTGTTATAACTGATTTAAATTCTTCAAAGAAGAACAAAAATGGAGCAGAAACTTTTCCATAATCTTGTAATTTTAATGGAATCTTAGAATTTCTTCTTATTCTCATAAAATCCATAAGAGGAGGCATAATGTATTTTTTGCTAAAATTATCCATTTTTATTAAATCTTGATCTTTGCCATAATTTTTTTCAAATTTATCTAAATTTAAATATAAAAGTTTTTCTTCAATTTCATTTTCAAGATAAACTGGAACTATCACCAATGCCTCTTCAAATGTTTTTGATGTGGCAACTTCGCCAATTCTAATTCTTTCTTTCGGATTAAATCCAACTATGTCTAGCAAAGAGCCTGTTAATGTGTTTGAATTATCTGTTGCTTGAAAAAACAAACCCGTTGTATCATCAACATCAACACCTAACTGATGCCAAACTCCTCTTATTGCATCTCCAGGAGTTGTCCCACCTGAATCATAGCCAGAAGAATTGGTTAGTTTTGCCATTGTTCCGGAAAAATTTAAATTAGCAGTTGGATTTGTCCATTTAACATACGGAGTCCAAGTTTTATTAGTCTCTGAAAATCCAAAAATTTCTACACAATCTCCTAGATTTACTGCCTTATTAGCGACGGTAGATGATGTTACGAAAGAGCTTTCATAGGTTACTGTACTGTATCTCTTAATTTCATTAAAAGTAAATTGAGCACCTTTACCCGCGACAATCTGTACGCCAGCAGAAGCGGTAATCAAAGAGGGCTTAAACGTAATTGTTGCTGCAGCATAAGAAGCATTTTTCCAAGAAGAAGAAGGAGCTAAGTTTAAATCAGAATTAAACGAAGAGCCAGTAATTGTTTGCAAAGTAGCATCCCCACTTGTTGTTATCCAAGGTGGATTGTGGAAAATATATGGTCTTGGTCCAAAATTTTCTAAAGAAGAATAGGTTGTAAAATTAGGAGTCTTATTTATTACAAGTCTCATAGAGTAATCTTTTGTTAAATCTGAGAAATACCAAAACTGTTCTGGGGTAGAACTTAACGATGGTAGTTTTTCATCTTTTATAAAAAATTCAACTATTTCTGAATAAAGATTATTAGCTAGCTCTTTATAAGCAGAATCTTTTTGGAAACCTTTTTGTAATGTTGCAGAAGCACTATTAGCAAATTGTATATCCGGATCTGCATCATAGATCTTTACATCTGCAAATTTACTTGGATCTAATGCTGCCTCAAATGGAATTTTTGTATAATAATTTCCATTTAAATTACCTGTTATTGCATTTGCACCTGTTGTACTTAAATCTGTCGTAACAACATTAAACGGCATTGCAATACCAGATTTTATTGAATTAAAAGTAATTCCAGGATAAAACAATGGTTGTAACGCTGGTTTAACCCAATAGTATGTTCCGCTATAAGATCCGGAAAATATAAAAGCCCCAGTGGCTGCATCAGTTATTGATACACCATTTTTAATAAAATATTTATAAAAATTCTTTGGTAAAACTTTGCTTAATTGTTCTGACGGGTAAAATTCTGATAATGGTACAAATTTTTTAACAGTATTTAAATTAAATTTAATTTTAGAAATTTTTAAATCTTCATTTTTATTAAAATCAGGCAATACGTCTATAAAATCTGTATAGTTACGTCGGTCTGCGTAAAATTGACTTAAAGTTATTTGGCCAGTAGAATAATCGATATTAAAGCCTAATGGATCATATTCTGTTGATAATGAAACAATTAAATTATAAGAATCTATATATTCATAATTAACTGGTGGAGTTGTTCCTTCATTATAATAATTTCCTAACACAACTGTTGGATTATAAGAAGAAAAAACGGCATAATTTTTAAAATTATATTTTACGTCATAAGCTACAGTTTTGTAGCTATCATAATAAGGTACACTAACAGAATCCTGTATAGTGTTTTGTGGTCTATTGGTATTAAAATTTCTTCCAAATAAACATGTCCCAAGCATTTCGGTGCCATAAGGGGGAAATAAATAAGAACCAGTGAAATTAATGCCAGCATAACTATTTGAAATAAATGTTGGATTGTCTAAATGCATCAAAACACCAGATTTTTCTATAAATACAGTTCCGCTTTGATAAGTATAAGTATCCATAGGCCAAACGCTAGCATACTCTTTGCCACTTGCTGGATAGTTAAGTTGCCCTGCAGAACTATCCTTTCCTGGATCCCAACCAAAAATTTGTGTTGACGCTCTTGAGCGATTATTAAAATTACTATTCCACGTATATAAAACACTTAGCAAACTTCTTCCTGTTGCTATGTTTCTATAAGAATTCTCTGTTTTTGGCCAAAGTTTTTCTTTATAATAAATTTTATTTATTTTTGAATTTGTTATGTTGTTTTGAATTTTTTCTTTATCAACTTCTAATAACTTATAAAACAAAGAACCGCTCTTATCTGCGTATCTTATGTTTCTTTCATCTTTATAAAGAGTATCTAATCTATCTAAAGAAATGTTGTAAAAATCTCCTAAATAAGAATAATTTGATGCAAATGGTAAAGAAATGTTTTCTTTATTACCATCACTTAAATTGTATTCTACAACTATATTTCTGTATTTAGAATTAATAGGAGATTGTTGATAATAAACAAATTGTTTTTTATCATCAATGTTTCCCACATAATTTGATTTTATAATTTCGAAATCAGCACCAGAATAACCAATCCCAGAAACTACTGAACTTACTTGTTTTCTTGTTTTTAATCTAATTGGGTTGTAATAATTTGAAAGCTGTCTTTGTGTGCCAAACCCCATAAGCTTATTTCTAGAAATCAAATAAGTATTTAATGAAGTTGCACTACTGGCTGTAAATGTGGTTGAATAAGCAGAAAAACTCGAACTTTTAACCATTTCATCTTGTGTTGTGTTAAATCCATAAGTTTCAAAATAGACGCTTCTATCTAAGGACTTACTTAAGAATGTTATCCCAGGATTTGAATAATCTTTTACAAAAACATTGTTATCAAACGACCCAGTTCCAAATCTTGAATTTATCCAACTGTACCCTCTAGGAGAAGCCGGTATTTCTCTTCTTATAAAAGCATTGTCGTATTTTTTAACAATACCACCAGAAGATGTAATATTATAGTTTGTATTTCTTTGAATTCCGTGGAATGAAGCTGTCAAGCCATAACCAGCGGTTGTATAATTTCCGTACTCAGCATGATCAACTAAAAATTTCTTATTTAGGTAATAACGAGCAGAAGGATTTCTATAGTTAACTGTATTATACGGAGAAAATTGTCTTGATGTTGGATCTAGATTTTGCGCTGCTCTTGTCTCTGGACCGCCTGGCGCTCCGAAAGTTTGAGCAATAATCATTTCACTATTTGTACCGTCACCAAGAGTAAAATCTTGTACTTGAAAATCTTGAGCGCCGGAAATGAACGGGCTATCAATAAGAGGGAAACTTGCAGTTGGATAAGATCTAAACCAGAGATTGTTTTCATTTCTATTTGTCGCCTGAAACACTTCATAATTTTTTGAGTAATTTCCGGCAATTCTTGGATCAGTTGTCTTAATTCTTTTTGTGCTTACAACTCTTCTAGCTCCACCTTCTCTAGAAAAACGAACTGCTAGTTTATTATAATTTGGAGTGGAGCCAAGAGGACTTGTAAAACTTATTGAAGTCCCAGAAGCAGAAATAGAGAACATTTCTGGTCTATTAAACTGATTATCACTGCCAGTATTTATGGCAACATGTCTATGCGCATATCCACCAACATGTTGAGTAGTAAACGGACCTTGTAATGTAGATTTTATATCTCCTTCATTATGTATTTTAGTTATGTCATAAGCCTTTGTAACACCAGAACTTGATAACACACTTCTATAACCATTAAAGTCAGATGGAGCAATTATTGTCACGGGCATGTAGGAATTTTTTAATCCAACATTAGATCCATAAACTTTTATATTTCTTATGTACATTCCTGTTTTTGCAACCAAGTCTGCACTTTGCTGTTCTGTAAACGTTATTACTTGAGTTGGATCTCTTTGCAATAATTCATTAACATAACCATATATCTTTTGCTCATCAGTATTGTATCCTTGAGTATACGAAAAACTTGTTAAAGACTCTTTTAGTTTAACAACATTAACTTGGTCTTTATTATAATCTGTATACACAGAATCATGAACTTGTGTTCTTGTTTCTGTATTAGTTCCACTAGTAAATAAATTAGTATCGTTTCTGTTGGCATAATATTTGTAAAAAGTATCTAAAGGATTAGTTTCTGAAGTGTAAAGATAAGAGCGGGATTTAAAGGCATCGCCTTTTATCTTTTCTTCGTCCTGAGAAACTACATTATATTTTATTTTGTTTCTTGTGCTTTGGCTCATACTTCACTCTCTTAAGATTTAATTAAAGAACCTATTGGTTTTATGCCTTCTTTACCCGTCGCTCCATTATTTATATCTGCCTTGCCAACATATAAATATTGATCCCCAGCATTATTTTTTGCATCTTTCACATAATAAATAAATGATTTTGGATAAATTTGTTTCTTTACTTTATTTCTTTGTAAAATTGTATTTTCAATAATTGTTCTTGCTTTTTCTGAAACATTTGCAGATGCTGGTATTAAATTTCCTAAAATTCCATCTAATGCATCGTCAATCCATTTGTACACTTCAACGTATCTTTCTAAATCTATCGTATTTTGTATTTTTTCAAAAAAGATTCTTCTAAAAAAGTCTAAATCTTTATACTCAAATCTATACTCCGCTAACGGATCGGCAATAAGATTATTAAATTCTACTATTGATCCAAAGAAATTTAACATGTTTTTAGAAATAATGTCATACATGCTTGTTTCAATTGCAAAGAAAAACTTTTCTGGTCTATCTTGTTTTGTATAATAATCATCATTACTTTCTAAAATGTTAACCAAATTACTTGAAAGTATATTTTCTGGGTCTTGTTGTTCTTGTCCATAAATCATTTCTTTTGATTTAATTGTGACTGATGGTTCAAATCCATACCCTGCGGCTGTATAAACTTTTGATTTAAAATTCGACAAGTAGCCAGTTGCGTATGGTGCAGAAACAGAACCAGAAGTTAAGTCATTTATGTAAAAAACATTACCAGATGCATCACTAGAAGTTATAGTAGAATAATCCCAGTGAAGTATAAGTGTTTCTGCTTTTGGTATGTAAGTACTATTACCTATCAAAGCATTCTGACTAACGTTCTTTCTACCAACATTATTTGCATTTTTTGAATGCTCTTTTAGTTCATAAGAACTTAACTGATCCATCCAAACCATAGTTGATGCAATTCTATGGTTACTAGAATAATTTATCGTTCCTGTTGTATTTGTTCTTTCTGCTCCAACATAAACTCTCTTATTAGAAGAGAAAAAAGCAGAAGCACTTGCTTGACTTAGGGAAGAAGTTAGTTCAAAACTGTTAAAAGTATCATCATTGATGTAAGAGTACCCAGAAAACTTAACGATGAATCCAGGATTTGTTAAAACTTTTTCTTGGTAAACCTGAAACGAGATATTCCAAAGATTATTGTTGTAAAATTCATCAAAATAACTTGATGTTAGATCTATACCATGTTTAGCAGAGTAAAGCTGGAAATAAGCTTTATCATCTCTTTCACAATATCTAACGCTAAAGGATGCGCTATCTTGTGCAACATTTGTCACAGAAGAGGATGTATCACTTGCGCCTCTTGTTCCAAACAAAGAATAGGTTTTTAAATTACTTTTCTCTGCTGCTGTTTCATAAATGTTTATTGGTTTTGATGGAAAATAAAAATTACTTTCAAAACAAATAGCACCAGTAATGTTACCAGATGATGTTATACAAGAGGTTGTATTTGAATCGGAGCTGTTATAATAAGAGTAAATTACAGAATTAGAATTCTGATTATATCTATAATTTGTTTGATCTAATACGTCTTTCTTAATCGATCGATTTACATAAGAACTTGTTAGTTGATAATTTGTTTTATTAGAATAAATGTTAAGTTTGTATAGATCATCATCTGCGCCAAAACATTTAATTAAGTTTCTAAAAGACTTCTCAGTTCCTTTAGATTTATAAATAACATCTAAATTGTTATAGATATTCTTGTAAACAATGTTTTTTAAATCATTAATTAAAACTGTATATTCTTTTTGATTATTTTGGGATACTACAGAAGATAGCTCGTCAAGACTTATAAACAAATTTGGAGTTTCAAAGCCCGCAGATGATAACAATAAATCATTAAATGGAGCTTCACTTCCGCTGTATTGTAAATAATCTTTGTTCTTTATATCTTTTGATTTATCAATCTGTAAATAAAGGGTATCTAAATAACTGGAGATTACTTGTGTAAAATTTAGTAATGTTTCTCCATTTTGTAAATCATCATCAACTATCCAAGATGGTAATAAATTTTTTAAACTAAAATTATTTGTATAATCATGAGAATCAGCTAAATACAATTTTTCTGTCAAAAAAGACTGGACGCTGGGATTATCGTAATAAGTTATTGGAGAGCCAACTTCTATATTTTGCGTAGCTGTACTTATTGCTGATCCTGTATTGCGGCTAGTAGTAGAATAGCCAGTAAACGTTCCATTACATAAATGTCCAGAATAATCTAATACAACTGAATCTGTTGAATTCGCTCCTACTATACCTTCGTTAAATTTAAAATAAACACCTAAATTTATATTAGCATCATCAGTATTTGCCCCGCCGCCAACATTCTTAAAATAATTTAAACCTATTTGTTGGGCGTCTCTTTTTGTGTTCCAGAATCTAAATTCGTCAACAGATCCAGATAATTTTCCATAACCAGTTAAATCAGTTGAAGAGTTGTATTTGCCACCAAGAGCACCAATATAACCAAGGCAAGATCCTGTAATATTTACAATCGTCGCTGATTGAGTGCTCGTTGTTTTATAGGCTCCATCTAGATAAAAATCTATGCTATAACCATTAGAAGAAGTGCCATATACAAAAGCATAATGATGCCAATTTGAATCAGCTATGGTTGTAAGACCAGTATTAAATCCTATAGAAAACTGTGATGTTGAAGTACCAGAATAAAATTCTGTATATATCGAAGATGTGTTTGAAGAACCACCAGATACATAAATTGCCACTCTTTTATCTGAGTCGCTTGTTCTAGTGTAAAAGATACACTCTTTATTGGTCTGTGAGGACGTGTTTGTAAAAGAATTCTTCTTCAGCCAAAATTCAATAGTACTACCAGATGTAAAAATAAATCTAGTATTTTCTCTTCTTAAATTTGTTGGATCATAAATATTACTTTTTGTTTGATTAAAAAAACTAATATATTCTGGTGCGCTTGATGAACCAAAACCGTTGTTTAGGTTACTTGCTCCTGCCCATGTTCTACCAAATTCAACATAACCTGTTGATCTTGGATACTCAAAACTATAAATATATCTTTCTAGTGGGTTTAAATCATTTTCAAACTTTAACTGTTCATATTTTGAACCGTCATAAGGAAAATAGTCTGTAATTCTTCCAACTATATTTTCATAATATTTTCTAGCCAATCCAAATTTTGCAAAGTTTTTTGGATCACTATAATCAACATCTAATAAATGATTTTGGTTTTTCTTATCAAATTCTTTAACATAATTATCAGATTCCAATAAATCCGAAAAATCATTAATGTTTTTTTGCACCAATGGTTTTGTTGGAGTTTCTTGAGATTTATTTTTGCTAAAGAAGTCTTTTAAGCTCATTCTTCTACTCTAAATTTAAAGGCGTATGGTTGTTCTTCAACTTGTCCGTTTTGTTGTAAATCAAAAGCAAATTTGAATCCATACATATATCCTTTTTCTAGAATAGACATATCAAAATCAAAGTAGTTTCCGCTTACATCAAAAGATAGGAGAGTATGCTGAGTACTTCCGGTTCCATAGGGGACAACTTCAAAATTGTCCTGTACTCTAAATAGACGGTAGTAAGCTTTTTCAATTATGGTTGGTTCTATTTCTGTCGAAGCAACTGTATAAATTGTTGGATTCCAATTCTTTTCTCTAACAAATAATCTTAGTCTTGGTTTATCATTTTGATAATATTTTTGTTGAGCGTTTGATACTTTTAACACATAATCTGTAATACCAGAGTCACTTGAAGCATTATAAGTTATCGGATAAATTGTGCCAGTATGAAATAAAGTTGTGCCAGTTTGGTTCTGCCATACATCATAAATGGTCGAAGCAGAACCCGTATAAGCAAAGGAAGCAGAATAAACTCCAGTAGAAACCCACCCACCGGTTACTACAGAAGTATTCCCAGAACTTACACCACCGGCAATAGGCATGGCAGAAGCAGATCCGCCAAGAGTTTCGTAAATTTTTACGTAGACATTATTTGTTCCTATTGACGGAATATTAGTCGGTTTACCATTTCTATAATTGTATAGATAAACTGTGTTTACATTTTCGGTAGACAAAAGTGAACTACTAATATAAAAATTACCACGATCATCTGCAATTTGCGAATTCCATCTTGCTTCTATGTGTGGACGCCACAATTGGAACTCGCTTCCTCTACCAAAGAATTTCTTTGTGTAATAAGAACGAGTATCTGATAGCAAGCTTGAAGTCAAAAATACTCCAAGACCGTAAGAGCCAGTTGAACCGGTAATCCATTTTTCAACCTGTGAGGTTACATCAACTTCTAAATTTTCTAATCCGGTTTCAAAATAATATGAACCAGTTGAAGCACCAGAACCTGTAATGAAATCTCCTCCTTGTTTTGTCCATCCAGAAGTAGAAGAAGCAGAAATCCAATTAGATATTCCAAGATCCTTATACTCATCCATATCCAGACCAAATCCCTCCGTCCAGGAGCGCGAGATTGGCGCTACAACGAGCGTAAATTCTGTCGGGGTAGTTGAGGAGTGTTCAGCATTGTAGAGCTTTACAACGAAGTTTACAGAACCACTTGCAGGAATATATCCAGAAGATCTGTCTGAAATTATTGATGAAACGGGAAAATTTATTAAGATTCTTGATTCTTCAGTTGAATAACCAGCCGCTCCACTTGTTTGCCCATAAATATTAAAAACTTCAAGGATGTCTGACGCGCCCATATTTGAGCCTGTGCCTCTTGTAGTAAGGGTGGCATCAAAAGCATTTGTTATTGTATTGTCCGAATTTGCAATATATCTCTTTACGCTCATTATACTGCTACTCCCTTAATGTCTGCATCTAAATCTTGTATTTCAAAAACATGAGTCTGTGGTATAGATAAATATCTTCCATCTTTTGATAAATTATCTACTACAGAATATTGAGTTGAGCTATATCCTGCTGATGATTTTTCTACTATTTTTACGTTTTTTGTATCTACTACGTTTTTAACATTATTTAAAAGTTTATAAATATCGGTTAAATAAATTGGCTCTCCCATCTCAAATTTTTGTTTATATTTTTCTTTTAATACGCTCAAACATTCTGACAAAGTAGCATTTACATCTTTATTCAATTCAACTACAACTTCAAATTCAATCCCGATATTAACTATTGATCCGTCTAGAATATCAATAACATCATTGATCATTTTATAATTTGAAATCCAATTTTTAACATTTTGTTTTAAAGCTGTGGTCGCAGTTGTAAGAGAACTGTTTTCGTCTACGGAAACAACATAAATATTAATATCTCTTTTTATAGAATCAGGATCCTGAATAACGTTTACTCTTTTTACTGAACCGTATTTAGCTGGCATTCTATAAATTAAGTTTATATAATCCTGTTTGGTTACTGCTCTATTCTGTGTAGAATAAGCAGCAGCAGATCTCATTCTTAGTTCTTCTACTGTTGGAACATCGACATATCCAACTATTGCTTCTTCATTGTCACATTCAAAAGGAGATAACAAAGTTAACGCTTCTACCTTTGTATAAGTGCTTGATCTAAAATCAACTATTGGATTTGTAACAATTTTAACAGATCCAATTGGAACATTTGCATTTGAACTTGGATTAACTCTATATTTAATTGTTAAAGTTGTATTTGCAGGTGATATTCCTAGTTTTTCACTCTTTATTATTTGATTTGGATCAAATAATAAATCCGTATCATAGTTTTTGCCGTAAAAATTTAAAACAACTGATGTTGGATCAATAAAATTATTCTCAACAAAGTCAGCTTCAGAGCCGCCTCCAAACTGAATTGTGCAATTACCATCTATATCAAACTCTGTAGTAAATCTTCTAAAGGTTTGAAATTGTTTTAAAATATACGGAACATTATTAGAATCTGCTCCTGTATTTTTAACAGCTTTATAAATAACATCTTGAGTTAAATAATCTACTTCGTAATATTCGTTACCATCAGAATCTGTTATGGAAATAATTTCTGTAACATTTTCTTCACCTATATCTATTGTAGAAAATTTAACATAATCTCCCATTATAAAATCTTTTGTTTTTGTCTCTCCAGAAACAACTTTTCCGTATGATTTATAAACGTAATTTATAGGAGTTCCATTGGTATTAATTTCTCCAACGGTAATCTCAACGCCTTGTTTATTAAAATCTACATTTTCTGCAAGTATAAAAGAAGCGCCAGATTCAGATGATAAAGTTGTCCCTTCTTTTAAAATAGGTACGAGATCTAAGTTTGGTTGTCCGCCATTGCTTTGAGCAGGGACTGCAACATAAAAAGAACAAATGCCAGTTGAAGATGGGTAGCCTGGTAACTTATATCCAAGTTGTTTTGCTATTTTTAAAACATTATTTTGTTGCAAAGATGTTTCGATGAAAGATTCATTTACTTGATAATCTACATAATATGATAAAATATCTCCAACATATGCCACCAAATCAATCATCAAAGCGCCAAAAGAAGAATCATTAAAATCTTTATATGTATCTGGATAATAAACCTTAACATAATTTAATAAATCTTTCTTAATAGACTCGAAGTCTCTGCTTGTATATGAAATAGGCGGTCTCGTCTTTGGCATTTATTATACTCCCAAAACTAATGTGTCTCTTGTATTTAGTGCTGGAACTGAAAATTGTATCTGCACTATCATGTTGTTTAAATTATTTGGATCTTCAAGAACCTCTACAAAATCTATGTTAATAAACGGCATGTATCGCCTTACTTGAGTAACAACTTCAGATTGAATTTGCATTTTAGTTGTTTGATTAAAATTTTCAAACAAAAATTTATTTAATCCAACGCCAAACTCTGGGATCATTATTCTTTCTCCCTTATCTGTTAACACAAGGGTTTTTAAATTTTGTTTAACAACGTCAATCATACTTTTGTTCAAAGCATAAGGCCCATCTTCTTTATTGTATAATAGTGGCAGTGCCACAGAATAACCTTTAAACACGATCTGTTGCCTCCCTTGCTAATGATTCTACAGTATTTATGTAATATTCCAAAAAATCATTATAATTTTTATAAGATCTTAGATCTTTTGCTGTATCTAAAATTTGTTCATTAAAAGTACCAAAATCTAGTTTTTCAATAACTGATTGAGCTAAAATATCAGACGGGAACAAAGAATCAATAAGAAATTTAAATTCTTGTTTTTCAACAATTGACATAAATTTGTTATAAAAATTATTTTGTATATACTGAGAATTTGCTATATTAACGGCTTGCATACCATATGGATTCATCGGCATATCATCTGGAATAAATTGTTTTATTAAAACTCCGTTAACATTTATTTTCTTTTCGTTACTATCAGATAATTTTATATTAATTATTTCTTTTCTATTTAATATTAAATAATTAGTAATATTTGGTTGTACTTTGGAAAAAGTATCTTGAATTTCTTTTACATATAAGAGATATTTTCCCTCTTTATTAAGAAAATTTTCTAAATTGTTTTTAAAAACATTATCCATATTTTCTATTTGAAATATTTTTTGTTTTGATATGTTACTTTCTGCATACTGTTTAATATCAATTTTATTTGAATATACTCCAAAATACAAATCAAATAATTCATTTATATTAAATCCAGAATTAGAAAATTTATAAAAAATCGTCCTATTAAATGGTTCTTGTTTTTTTCTACCTAATAATTCAATTACATCATTAATTGACATTTTGGATTTTCTTTCTTTTTCACTAAAAACAGACAAATAAAGCTTTTTGTTATTATCTAAATTTTGTAAAAATTCATTAATTTTTTTTACATCTTCATCTTTAATAGTTTTATTAGGTATTATGGCTAAAAATCCACTATTATTACCGCTTTGTTTTAAAAAATCTTTAAGTTCTAAAATTTCTTTTTTGTTTAAAATTTTAGCTCCAGATAAATCTATGGAATTATAAGAATTATTAAACGTATAAACACCATTTTTTTCAAATTTTATTTTTTCTAAAATTTGAGGATTTCTTATAAATAAAAATTGCTCTATATTTCTGTAGGTATCGTCTATTTTCCAATCAAAAAATTGCTGTACTGCCAAAAATTCTTTATCGTCTTTATTATTTAATAAATCTCTTATAGAAAAAATTATTATGTCTTTTTTTGAAGAATTTCCACAATCTAATTGAATATCTAATTTTTCTTTTATTTTATAATAAAATTCTCCAGAAATACCATTAAAATTTCCTAATCCTTCATGAACTTTTTGATATAATTTTTGAATTTCTTTTTCATTTATAATTGGATAAAATAAATTACTTTTTATATATGGTATTAAAACCGAATCATTTTCGGGATCAAATGTTGGTATAGATGAACCAATTTTAAACAAATCTTCTATAGAAGATTTAAAATTTTGTTTTTCTCCTTTTTGTCCTTCTTTGCTATCTTTTAAAGCATCTATATCTATATCAAATTTTTCTTTAACCTGGAATATGAAGTTAAAGAAAACATCAAAAAATATATCTTTTAATTCTCTTTCTCCAATTTCCTGTATTTCTACGTCTGATAAATTATTAAAGTTTGTCTTCATATCTTTATTTAAAACTGTTGCTAATAGCATATATTTTCTTGTTTTTATGGACAAATTATTATAAAAAGAATCAAATAAAATTTTATTATTATTTATAAAATTTTCAAATTGTTCTTTTGAATTTATTTGTAAAGAATCTTTAGAAAAATTTGTTAAAATTGGTTTAACAAAAAAATTAGGAGAAGTAATAAATAAATTAAATAAATAAGAATAAATTATTTGCTTTATCAGAGCAATTTGAATTTTTATATTTATAAATTTGTATCCTAACATTTTATTCCTTTATTTTGCTAATATAAGACATGAATAATTCTATATCATCTTGCATATCAATATTTGTTGCATTCTGCACCTCTTGTTCCATTTCGAGTTTTAATTTTTCTAAATAATCAATACTATATGCTATTTCATTATAATTTTTTATAAATAAATTTTTTGAAGCTAATTTTTCAAATAGTCTTCCTACCATATACAATGGATCAACGTATAATTCATAATTAATTTTTTCTTTTATTGTATCATTATCAATTATAATATTTTTTGTATTAAAATAATTAACTATTTTGCTTTTTCTTAAATTAAAATCTTCTAAATATTTGTTATCAACATTAACAAGATTTGTTGCTGATTCTAATAATTCTTCTTTTGTTATAGCATTCTGATAAATTATTTCTGGTGTATATCCTGTGTTATATTTAGATTTTACTAATTTTACAGATTGTAGATATTTAGCATAAATTTCTTCTGGTGGTTTTGTAGAAAATTTTAAAATCTTTTTTTGATCGTCCGTTAAAGATTTTTCATAGTCATAAATGTTTTGTTGGAAGTCTATTATGCTTTGAAAAGGCATTACCATATACTGTGTTAAACTACTTGCTAATAATCTTGGACCATCTTTAAATAAATCAATATTAATTAAAAGTTTATTTGAACACAGTTTATCAAATTGTTTTTCCAAATCAAGTATTTGATCTCTTATAACATTTTTATAATCATCTCCAACAGTTTCTTTAAGTAATAATTCATAATCTTTTCTTCTAGATTGTTGCGGAGTACAAATGTTTCCTACATACTTTTCTAACGACTTTGAAAGAATATCATAACAAATTCTGTAATCACAATAATTGGATAAGAAAATAAAAAGTTTTATTATATCGTCATCTTGCGCAAATAAATTTTTAAAAGGAGCATCAACTAAACTTATTGTATCTATTAAGCCTATTCTTGTTGATTCTGTAGAAACATTTCTTAGTAAAGAAGCTAATTCGTATAAATCTATTGAAGAACTTATATCTGATAAAAATTTAGAAATTTCATCGAATGAATTTTGAGACTTTTCTAAAGAATATTCGTCTGCAAATTTAGAATAAACTAAATCTCTTGTTGCAATCTCAGATAGATCAATTAATACATTTATGTCTATAGCTAATTGAACATCATATAAGCTACTTCCAGATTCAGCCGGTGCCCCAAAAGAATCTGATGCGATTGATGGAGAAAAAAAGTTATCTTCACTGTTTTCTAGATTAAAGAAAGGAGGTTTAAATAATTCAAAATCTAAAGAACAGAGTTTTTCTAAATACGGTCTAACAAAATCAAAAAACATCTTTAGAATAAAATCTGCTGCAATCTTTAATAAAAATAAAGCTATTTTCTCAATTAATGTTAACCAAAAATCTAAAGTATCAAGGGTTGGAAAGCTTTCAATAATACCTTGAATTAAACCTTCGGGATTTAAACTCCTTGCGTATAAATCTTTAAGGTATTCAATTGTAGAAAATAAATCATCAGGTATTGTAGGAAATTTACTCGGCAAAGGCTTACAGGGATCTCTGTACTCATTAAGAACGCCTAACCAGCTTAATAATTTTTGAAGAAGTTCTGAAATAAATTCTGAGAGGGGGAATTTATTTAAAAAAACCATAATTGTTTCTACAAGATCCCATCCATCATCAATATTTCTAAAATCATTAATAACATTTACTATGTCGGCATAACATGGAAGACTGCTAACAAATGTAGAATTAGCTTCTTTAACAAGATCGTTTACAGAAAATTCATTACCTTTTATAAATTCAAATGTCTTTTGTATTTCTGTAGATACAAGCAAAATTTCTTGTGGTACATCAAGATCTGGTAATTTAAGAATATCTCCAATTTTAAATTCATCTGTAGTAGATTTAGCTGCTGCAATAGTTAATACTGGGTAGTGAAATGATTCTCCAAATTTTTTGAGGTCTCCTTCGTTTCCAAATAAACTTAAACCAGATTCTGTATTTATTAAATAAAATGCCATAGTCTGTAAAGCAATAGATTGATATTTATTTTCTCTATAATTTGTTGTTAAATTTGCTATTCTAATAGACTTATCTATTAATCTCTCGTTTATAAATAAGTCTTCTTTATTGTAGTTAAAATTTGCATTTGGTAAAGTTAAATTTATTTTAGTTATTAAATTTACATATTTTTTTTCTACTTCCGTGGAGGTTAAATCTTTAGTTACTAAATAACCACCATCAACTCTATCAAAACTATCATAAAGCATCCTTTCAAGAGTTCTTGTTGCAACACAAATTCTTCTTCCAGAATAGTCAATTAAATCTGCAGTTAAGTTCTGATACTTTCCAAAAAATTCTTCAGAAACATATTTTTGATCTGTCTCTCCGAATCCAAAATTATCAAAAGTTTCAATTTTAAAAGGTGAATATTGTTTTGTAGAATTTTGTTTTTTCTTTTCATTTGGTATCGTTGTTACACCAAGTAAATTCAAAAAAGAATCAAAATGAAAAGTAACTTTAAAATCACTAGAATCAAAAGGAGTTAAATAAATATTTTGTCTTCTTGCCTCTTTGTATGTACTAATCAGTAAATTTACATACTCATTAAAAGCAGAAGTAATGTTTCCTCTATTTATTTTTACAACTTGGCTAATTGATTTTAAAATCTCAAATTTATCTTGAACATTAATTCTATTATAAACTTCTTCTACATGCTTGTTTCTAGCAAAATAATAATACTCAACTTCAGAGAAAGAATCTTCATTAAAATAATCTTGCATTAAACTCATTAAAGCTTCTGATTTATTCTTTAATTCGTCGATGTTATTTACTTCTAGAGAATACTTTGTAAAAAATCCCAAGGCTACTTCAAGAATAGATTGAGTATCAAAATTTCTAGAAATAGTTTTTGATAATATTATTTTTGACAAGTCATAAACAACACAAATAGCATTATAAAATGTTTTCTCGTCTTTTCTACTCTTTAAAATTGGAAAAGATTTAAAATTATCTTCATAAACACCAGGATTACCTATTATATTGGCGAAGCATTCATTTCCAATTTTTTTACCAAAAATATTTGAGATAAAATCGTTTGATTGTTTTAAAATTTGTTCTTTTTTATCTTCGTTTAATCTTTTTGTTAAAACACATACAACAGGAAAAGATTTGTTGTCTGGTCCGCCTTCTACATCAATAAAGTATTCAAAATTACCTGATCCTAACTTTATTGCTTTATCGACCCATCCTGCCGCAGTTCCTTCAAAAAAATTAAAAGAAGTGCTTTTTAAATTATCATATAAAGTATGTTTTATAACACTTTCATATAAAATAGTATTTAAAGTTCTTGAAATATAATTTATATAATCTTCTGTTTTTGCTATATCAAAGTAATCTGATAGTTTTTGTGGTAAAAAATCAAGACTTTTATCTACTGCATATTTTTTAACCTGATCAATTGTCAAAGAAGAATTTATAGTATTTTTAATTTTATTCGTTTGAATATCACTTACATAACCAGCCACTTCTGGAACAAACAAAAATTCATCATTTGTATAATTTATTGCTCTTGAGACGTTTTCAAATAAAAATGGTTTACTTTTTAAACAATATAAAAATAAATAATATCTTTTTAAAGAGATAGTAAAATCATCTATGTTACTTTTTGATTTAGAAAATTCTGTCTTTTCGTTAAGATTACCAGTAATATCAATTGGGAAAAGATTATTAAATGTTCCATCAAATAATCCTGGTAACCATTCTTCAACATTATCAATGCTGGAGAATTCTTTTATTAAATTTATTCCTGGTAGATTATAAGAAATTGCCATTTTAGTTTACCGTATTGTATGTGCTCAAAACATTTACCTTTGTTATTGGTAAAGTGCGGTTTATTCTTTCTAATTGATGATTAATCATATCTGTATAAGAATTTAATGTTCTTCTTAGGTCATTAGTTAACAAAGTAGGAGCAAACTGTGCGACAAGAGTTGGCGATGGGGGTGCTAATGGAGGATGAAAATGAACCATAAGCCCTACTTTCATTTGCATTATTTCTAAGTTTATATCAGAAATATTACTAGATAGAGATTGTAGTGTTTTATAAATTTCTTTTAATGCTTTATTTAAATTATCTCCCAAGACCATTGGTTGTGATTTTGTTGCGTACTCAGAATCTCTATCTCCAGCATAAATATGAACACCAGCTGGGGTGCTTGTCTTGAAACTGTTTGAATTTTTACTTGGAGCGCCTGAATTTATTATTACCATCTCGTTTCCACTAAACTCTATAACGTCTGCTTTGCCCTTGATAGCCGATCTTTGATCTAGTTTTGTTCCTGGTACGCCTTTAACAAGATTTTTTGTAGAAATATTTGTTAATGAAGTTACGTGAAATTGAGCAGCAATTGAAGGCTGATTATCGTCTTGAATATCAAAATATCCAATTTTAGTTCCATCTGAGGACTGAAAAGGCTCTTTACCGTTTCCAATATAAACAGAAAATTTTGGAGCATTTGCTTTTATATTTGGATCTGATGCATATTTTGTATCATTTAAAGTCATTAATGCAAACTTGTTTTCGTGTTCTGCTTTAAACTCGTAAGGTTGTAAAATAATTTTTGGAACAACGCTTACTGGTGGCGATGTTACTGAAGTATTGTTTTTAAATACAGAATCTGGTATTTTTGGCATTATAATAACCTTAAAATTTTTGCTACTGGTGCTGTTTTCATTTTATTTAGAATATAATCTTTTAAAGCTTTTTCTTTTTTGTTAATTGATAGTTTGTCTATTTTCTTTAATTCATCTTTTTTACCGCCGTTTATCCATAATCTTCCATTTTCTCTTTCATCGTTGGACAAGCCAGATTTTACCTGTGATGGTTTTTCTTCATCAGCGGAGAAACACAAATATTCAAAATGATTATATGCTTCATCAATAAATACTCCAAATCCAGAATTTTCTTTTTCGTTTCCACCTTTAAAACTCTCTACAACTTTAAGACAATATAAATATACATATTCTGGTGGTATTTGATAAACGTCATTATTAAGTTGCACATAAATTACAAAGTCAACAGCTTGACCATAATAATGTCTTGATTCGGCATCAGAAGAATTTGTTTTCTTTGTTCTCAGTACATTTATTGGTATTATTAGGACATCCTTGTCTTCTACATTTTCATTTGTCCTAACAAGTTCTCTCAGAGAAATCAAGAAATCAGATAATTTGGAAATTCTATTATCTAAAGATTCTTTTGAAATAAAATTATCTTTTCCGTTTTTAAAGTTAGAATTTATTCCTATAAATTGTTTTGATTTCGAATTCTGTTGTTTAATTTTTTCTGGGATTGAATAAAATTTATTATTTATTTTTTTTAAATCTTCATAGGAATAAAAAGGACTATTGTTTTTGCTGCTTATTAATTCTCCTGAGATGTATAAGCTTTCCTCCAACAATAAATCTTCTGGAGCTGTGATTTCTATAGGATAACTAAATGGTATTTTAGTAGTAGAAAGAGAATCAAAAAAGAAACTTATAAAAGCTCCATCTTTGTTTCCTCTGTGCCACCTGTTTAAATCTTTTACAGGTATGTATAAATCTGTTACCGTTTGTTGAACGTTTTCACATGGGTCAAATGTAGCTCTTTCTCTTAGTGTTGTTTGAGTAGTTTGAGGTGTTTCTGTATTTGAATTATTATTAGAAATACTACCATTTTTTAATTTTTCACTTGTTTGTATATAAATGTCTACGCTTGCCTCATTTATATCTAATCCAATAGCTTGAATATCTATAGATATATCAGTATAAAAAAGAATACTCGTTTCTATTTTTTTAATAGCATTGATATTTACAGAAAATCTAAATTTAGATAATTGCTTTTCTATATATTTAGAAAATTTCTCTAAAGATTTTTCATCAGTAAACGTTAATCTAACTAAAACTTCAAAACTAGATCTATCTTCACCAACAACAACCTTTGGTATTGCAGATCCATCATCTTTAAAATTATTCTTTAAATTATTTTTATTTTTTCCTATTTCTTTAACTTTTGAGTCACAATAGATTGAATAAATTATTTTTTTTAAATTATCAACATTAATTGTATTTTTTGGACCTTCTTGTCTTAAAAAGTTTTGAAATCCAGAAGGAGAAAATACATAATCTAAAGTATCAAATAGTTGATAATAACCAGCAACAGGATCTGAAACGAAAGATGAATTTAAATCAGCATTTGGAGCTGCAGAACCTTCTAACTGCAAGACTCTACAATTATTATAGCTTTGTAAGGATTGTGTTATTTTTCCTTTTAAATCAACTTCAGAATTATCATCTCCATTTGATTTATATACAGCTATTATTTGTGGATCTGAGAAGTTTTTTGCGTTTTTAAAAACTATTTTAACTAAATCATTTACTTTAATCGCATCTTTACCAGAATAATTAATTTTAAATTTAGTATAATAATTTAATAAGCTTCCGCCCTTATCTATCCTTGAAGTAGAATAAAGTTCCGGTATATGAACAACGAATTGATTTGTTATAGTTTTATCTTGAGTTTTATAATTTGAATAAAATCTTTCTAAGTTTGTAATAGAGTCATTAAATATATCAAATATTCCAATATCTTTATTGTTCTCTGCTATAACTTGAACAACCTTACCAACATAATAATTGTTTCCATCATTAGGGTCTGGTGCTAACTCTTGACGAATAAAATCTTCTAATAAAGATTCAACAGGTAATCTTTGATTAACCGCAATTTTTTCTGCGTGTTTAGATTTCGGCTTTTGGTTTATCTTGCTATTTGCAACAGGAGCGTCTTCGTTTGCCATTCATTATTACCCCTTAATAATATCTAGTATCTCATCAACTTCTTCTTCTGATATGTTTAGGGATTCACTAGCGGTTTTTTCTTTCTTCATTATAGCAACCGCTTTAATAAGCTGTTCATTTGATCTTTGTAAAGTTTCCATATATTTTGCAGCAGTAAACCCAACTTCTTTGTGAGAAACTCTTGCTGCAACCAAATCTGCGCGAAGCTCGTTAATTAATTCATAAGTTAAACCACGATCTTCCCTGATGTTTGTTATTGCTTCTTCCAACAACTCTGCATCTGTTAGTTTAGATTTCGCCATCGTCCCAATCTTCCTTGAATACTTTATACTTAGCTTTAATACCAGATAGTCCACTTACAACTTGTTTTGTGTTTAAACCAGTAAGTTCTCTTATGTATAAGTAAATAGCTTTCTTGTTAAAAATTTCTATGTTGTCAATGTTATTAAAAATGTGGATTATTGAATTAAGAACTTTTCTTTCGTTTTCTCTTAAGTCCATTTTTTCCCACAAAGCTATTTCGCCCATAAGATGTGTCCAGAATTCAGAGTTTTCTCTCGTATCTTCATAATCATTGGGAGTAGATTCAGTGTCTTCGTCAATTTCCATTTCAGCGTCTTCTATGGAAACTTCTCTTTTCTTTTCTTTATTAGTTTTCTTTACATTCTGAATAAACCAATTCTTTGTAATAACTGAATAATAAGAGAATGCTTTGGAACCTTTTGTTGTGTCATACTTGTCAAGAATTGTAGTAAGCCAAATTTTACACTCATCACGAAGCTGATCTATGTTTGGTAGTGTATTAAATTTATAAGTGAAAATGATCTTATTTACCATTTCATCAAATGCGGGTTGTATAAACTCTACATATAATTTTGTTCTAACAACCCTATCATTTGATAAAGCATATTTGATAATTGCATCTTCGTGAACTTGTGTAAAATAATAATTACTCTTCTTCGTTGTTGTCATTCTTGTCTTCTACCTCAATAGATTGTAGAACATCGTCTAGTGCCTTACCCAATTCTTTTGTGTGTTCCACAAGAGCCATTATGGTAGGTTCACCAAAATACAATTCCATCTTGGTCAGACTTTGTAAATGTTCTTCGTATTTTTTAACTAACGGTGAGAACTGTTTAAATAGCTCGACAAGAGAAATACGATCTCTCAAAAGATTATAACAGTACCAAATTAAGAATCCGTTTAATACTGTTGATAATGTTAATGTTAGATAAAGAAAAATCATCTTTTATTTTCTGCCTTATATTCTTTTAAATCGCTTCTCGCTTGTTCAATATAATTTCTCGTTTTTTTACCAGTTTTATTTTGCATAGTTTCTGTTAGCTTGTTTACAGTTTCTTGGTATTTAAAAACTTTTTTAAAATTTTCTGTCTCGCAGTAAGGACATTTTTCTGGTTTTTCATCAAAACCATGTATTTCTACCCACTCTTTTTGACAAGACTGGCACTTGTAATCATATGCTGGCATTAAGACCTTCCATAATTATCTTCTAATCTAATAACGTCATCTAATTCTGGGGTTGATACTTCTACAAGTTCAACGTATTCAAAAATATCTCGACAGGAAAATCTGTGAACTATATTTGGTTCTATATGAAACACTTCACCTTCGTGAAGAGTTAATATTTTATCTTGTAAATATAAATCTAAAATACCATTTTTTACGTATATGGTTTCTGTTTTTTTTTCATGGTATTGAAGAGAAAGTTTCTGTCCTGAATTGATATGCAAAATTTTTCCAACATACTTATCTGTTTTAGCCCAGATTATTTCATAGCCCCAAGGTTTTTCTACTCTTTCCATTCAAACTCCTTTTTTTCAACAACTTTTTTTACTTCTTCATTTACTTTAAAAGAAGGTGTATTCGTTACAATTAAAAATTCTGGCTGATCATCATCAATAATAAAATCTAGATCATCTAATAATTGACTAATATCTGTTTCTTCCATAATGCACTTTTGTAAACACATCATAATTGCTGCATGTGCTTGTAATGATAGTTTCATTTATTTTCTCCTTTATTTAAAATAATACAACATGGTGTTTTTTTAATTAACTTTTGAAATTCTAAGTATGCATCTGTAAAGTTTTCAAATACTTTATTTAAAACCATAGCTTGAATAGTAAATTCGTCAAAATCACACACTTCCCATAATTCGTATTTCATTTTTTATCCTATTGAAGTCGTAATCGTACATCATTTGTACGAGTTGTTTAATGTCTGTTTTTGGCTCCCAGCCAAGTTGTTCTTTTGCTTTTGTCGGATCACCTAAAAGGTATGGAACTTCATGTGGCCTAAAGTATTTAAGGTCTTGTACAACATAATTTTGATAATCTCCAAGACTTGCATATTCAAACACTAATTTACAAAACTCTCTAACTGAATATGTTTTTCCCGTAGCTATTACATAATCTTCTGCTTTATCTTTCTGAAGCATTAGCCACATGGCCTCTACATAATCTCCTGCAAAGCCCCAGTCTCTATACGCGTCAAGATTACCTAGTCTAAGTTCTTTCTCAAGTCCTAGAGCGATTTTAGCAACTCCAATTGTAATCTTTCTAGTTACAAATGTTTCTCCTCTTCTTGGAGATTCATGGTTAAAAAGAATTCCTCCACAACAGAACATGTCATATGATTTACGATAATTTCTCATTAATTGATGTGCAAATACTTTTGCATTTGCATATGGAGAAGCGGGCATAAATCTTGATTCTTCATTATATGGATAATTTGGATTATCTCCGTACATTTCTGATGATGATGCCTGATAAAACTTACATGACGGATGAACATTTCTAATTGCCTCTAAAATTCTTAATGTTCCCATTGCTACACCATCAACCGTTGTTTCTGGTACTTCAAAAGATACTTTTACGTGTGACTGAGCGGCGAGATTATAAAACTCATCTGGCTTATATTGTAGTAAAAGACGATATAAACTACCAACATCGTTTAAATCAAAATATTCTATTTTAAAGTTTTTATCATTAAAAATATGATCAATTCTGTCTGTAGCAATTAGAGAAGTTCTTCTTTTCAAGCCAATTATTTTATATCCTTTTGATAATAAAAATTCTGCTAAATAAGAACCATCTTGTCCTGTCACACCAGTTATAAAAGCTATTTTTTGCATTTTAGACATCCATTTCATTAATAATATTAGTTATATACGATATTTCATTTTCTTTTAAGTCCTGATGATTTGGTACATAAAAGCCATATTTATCAATATAATCAGCATTTTTCATTTCAACAATTCCATATTTTTTATACCAAAAAGGTTTTCTGCTTAAAGAACCAGCTATCAAAGGTCTTACTTCAATATTGTGGTCTTTTAACTTCTGTACTATTTCAGTTCTTCTTTCGGATAAATAAGGAAAAGCAAAGTTAGATATAAAAGCTTCTTTATTGTTATTTATTTGTAATATATTTTTTTTCAATTTTTCTAAGTAAATATTAAAATTTTCATTTCTTTTTTTAGCAAATAAATTTAATTTATCTATTTGTTTTAAGCCAATTTTAGCTTGTAAATCTGTAGATCTAAAATTAAAACCAGGATAATAAAAAGTATATAAAGAATCAAATTCATTTATATTATATTTTTTTCTATATTCTTGTTGTACTTCTTTTGGCCAATCTCTATCCCATCCATGCGATCTCATAGAAGTGATCAGCAAAGAAAGCTCTTTGTCATTGGTGCAAACAAAACCTCCTTCAATTGTGCTCAAGTGGTGTCCATAAAAAAGGGAAAAAACCGAAACTTCTCCAAATGTTCCTAAATACTTATCTTTATACTTGGATCCCATGCTTTCGCAAACATCTTCAAGCAAAATAACATCATATTTTTTACAAAGCTCTAAAACCTTGTCCATGTCTGGTACAAGTCCTAACACCGATACCAATATAACAATAGAAGGGCTTTGTTCTTTAAAAATTTTTTCTAACTCTTCTAAATCTAAAGATAAATCATGTAGATTACAATCACATAAAATTGGTGTCATACCTAATTGCATTACAGAAGAAATATCTGTCAACCAACTTAGTGCAGGTACAACAACTTTATCATTTTTAATGCCCCTTTCTTTTAGAGCCGCCAAGGCCAATAATATTGCAGAAGACCCTGAGTTTACATAAGTTGTATGATTTGTATTTATATAAGATGACCACTTTTCTTCAAATTCGACAGTGACATCTCCTTTAGTAAGCTTTGGAATTTCATCCTGTAGAAGCCAGTCAGTAAGCGATTTAATATCTTCTTTGTTTATTGTATCAGAAACAAGTCCTATTTTCATTTAAATTATTCTCCAAAAAATATTTTATTTATTACGAAGGAGTTCCATCATTCCACGTATGCAAAGAAATTGCAACCTTAGCCGTGCCTTCATATGAAATTAAAATATCATTTATTTCTTCTTCGGTGTATGTTTCTGGGTAGTATTTGCCTGTTATTTCTGTATAAAGATCTTTTATAACATTATATTTTTCTGGGTGGTGTTTTAAACACCAATTTGCATAAGAATCTTGATCTGATATACAACATTCTTTTGTGGTAATTTTACAAGCTTCTTTAAAAAATATTTTATGGTCATTTCCATATTTATTTAAAAGTTCTTTTGTAATTTTTTTATTATACATCATAAATTCAACTATAAAAGAATCATCTGCAACTTTTTCTAAATCAAACATATGCTCGGTGAATTTAAAGTATGCCTCACAATAATGAGAATGTTGTGGAGACATGAAAAAATTTGGTTTTCCATCTTTATCAAAAAGATCTATAGGATTTAAAAAGAAATTATCAGACTGAATATCTAGATAGTAATCTTGTTCTGTTATATCTTGAAATAAAGCTATAAATTGTGCAAAACACCAATTTTTTCTATATTTAATTTCTTCTCTATCGCAGCCAGGAAGTGCATCTTCATCTTTTACAGTTATAATTATATCATCATATTTAGTGTTTTCTGGTTTATAACCATCTGGATTGATTAAATAAATTTTTGATGGCTGTGGATTTAAAAATTTAATAGAGTTGATTACATGTTTAAGTTTACAATAATCTTTTATTCCAGATTTTATAATAACATCATATTTTTTATTTTGTTCTTTCATAATATTAAATTCCTCTTATGTTTGGATAGTTTTCTTCTAGCCACTTACAGGTTTCCTTTAATCCGTCTTCTAGGTTGGTATAATTATTAATATCCCATCCTAGTGACAAAAATTTAGAATTATCTGACATTCTTCTATGCTGACCTTCGGAAAACTTTTCGTCCCATTTAATTTCTCCTTCATAGTTATAAATTTTTGAAATTAAATTTGCTAAATCTCTTATACTAATTTCGTTCGTATTACCAACATTTATAGATTCAGTTTCGTTGTAGTTTTCTAAACAAAAAAGAATAATTTTTGCTAAATCATTTGAATAAGTAAACTCTCTCTTTGCACTACCATTTCCCCATAAAACTACTTCTTTATTAAATTTTTTAGCTTCAAATATTTTTCTCATTATTGATGGTATAACATGTGCATTATTTAAATCAAAATTATCATATGGTCCATAAAGATTGTTTGGTATTATACAAATAAAATTATCTCCATATTGTTCTTTATAAGCTCTAGAATGTATGTCCATCATTCTTTTAGAAAAACCATAGCCATAATTTGAATGGTGACTTAATCCATTATGTATGTCTTTTTCTTTTAATGGCAAAGGAGCATTAAAGGGGTATATACAAGTGCTAAGTATAGAAATTAATTTTTTTACCTTAAAATCATGGCACGCTTTAACTACATTTGTATTTATTAAAACATTTTCTGTAAAAAAATCAGCTTGAGAATATAAATTTGCTTTTAATCCCCCGACTTTTGCGGCTAGGTGAACAACATATTCAGGTCTATATTTTTCAAAAACTTCTCTAGTTTGTATTGGGTCTTGTAAATTTATTTTACTATCAAGATATATTGCACCTGGCAAGATTTTTTGTAAGGCTCTGCCCGCCATTCCGCTTCCACCAGTTACTAAAATTTTTTCATTATTTATCATTAATATCCTCCGAAGAAATTATAGTAAATTTAGGACATGGTACTATAAATTTACCACCATTGTTTAAATAATTTCTTTCTCTCTCGGTAAATTCTTTTATAAAGTGCCAAGGAAGAATTAATAAATAATCAGGCTTTTCGCTTCTCATTTGTTCTTCTGATATAATTGGAATATTTGTTCCCGCTGTTCTTAGCCCGTGTTTATATGGTGAACGATCAGCAATTGCGGTTATTTGAGCATTATCAAGACCATACCATTGGATAAGAGTATTTCCTTTTGTCGAAGCTCCATAGCCATAAATTGTTTTATTTTTCTCTTTTTCTTGTTTTATAAATGAAACCATTTTTTCTTTTAAAGAACAAATATCATTATAAAAATTAATATATGTTTCTGGATTATTAATTTGCAAACTTTCTTCATATTTTAATAAAGATTCAATTCTAAAATTTGCAACGTCTCTCTTTTGTTGGTCTCTAAACCTAGTTTTATCCGCTTCTTTTTTCATCAAAAATACTCTAAAGCTTCCACCATTTACATCATTTAAAGTACAATCAACTATATCAAACCCCACCTTATCCATTAAGTATTTAATCGAAGATAGTGAATAATATGTTATATGCTCATGGCAGATATTATCAAAAGCCATTTGTCTTAACATTAAAGGAGTATAACTTAATTGAATGACCCAAATTCCATTATCTTCTAATATTTCTTTAACATCATTACAAAAAGAAATTGGATTATCTAAATCATAAAACATTGCAATAGTAGTAACTATTTTTGCTTTTTTACTACCATATTTTCCAGATTTATATGCCTTGGCTGAAAAATAATCTTGTATTACTTCGTCTGCTTTTTTAGACGATTCTGTATGATAAGAATCGTCACTCGGATCTATGCCTAACTTAACAAGATGACTAGGAACATAATCAAATAAAGTTCCATCATTACAGGCTATATCTAAAAAAATATCTCCTTCTTTTGTTTTAACCGATTTTAAACAGCTATCGACAACATCTTTTAATTCATCTTTCATTGTTTGATTGGTTCCAGAACGATACCAATATCTTCCATACATCTTTTCTTGTGGTATGGTATCTTCTAGTTGCAACAGCCCAGATTTTTCACATAATTTTAATTTTAACTCACATTCACCAGCTCTTGGCTGTTCGTTTTCTGTTAAAAAATCAGACATATATATATTGCCCAAAGAAAATACTTCTTTTGTTTCTTCACCCGAAATTCTACATTTAGACATTTAATCCTCGCTTTTAAAAAATATTAAACTATTAACCGCTTTATCGCATATGAATAAATCATAAGCTGGTTTACCGAATTTTATTGAATGATATTTGACATTCCAATCACTAAGCTGTTTTTTTGTTATTTGTTCCCAATTTATACCAGTTAATGTTCCTCTTGCTGTCCAATAAACTATATTATTACCATCGTCATATAGTTTGTTTATTTTTTCAATATTTTGTTTTATAGGAATTGATTTTGCATAATTTCTATCTTCTGGTGTTATGCAAATCGTTTCGTCTATATCTACATAGATTATCATTTTCCTCTCAAAGATTTTTTCTTTTCTATTTCACTTCCGACTAGTTCTCTTGGGGCTGCACTTCCTAAGGCAGATTCTATATCTCTTATACCTTTTACAAGTTTAATTAAACCTTGAGGCTCAATTGATGCCATATGATCACTACCCCACATTGTTCTATCTAAAGTTATGTGTCTTTCAATCCAAGTTACTCCCATCGCAATGGTTGCAAAAGTTGTAACTAATCCATATTCGTGCCCACTATATCCAACTTCTTTTTTATATTTTTCTTTTAAAAAGTTAATATAATTTAAATTTAATTCATTTATTTTAGATGGATAGCTAGAATTTGTATGAAAGATAACATCAGGATTACCCAAAGATACTGCTTTTTCTATTTCCTCTTCGGTGCTCATACCAGTTGACATGAGCAAATAATCAAATTTTTTTCTAGAATATTGTAATAATTCATCTTCTGTTATTAGAGCAGATGGTATCTTACCAATTGATTTAAAATTAGACATAAAGTCTACAGATGGTGTATCCCATACAGATGCAAACCATCCTATATTATTATTTTTACAGTATTTGTCAATTTCTTGATATTCTTTTTCTTCAAACTCAATCTTCTTTTTGTATTCAATATAAGTCATTTCACCCCACGGAGTTTGTCTTAACTTATATTTTTGCTCTTCTGGGACGCAAATATCAGGAGTTCTTTTTTGAAATTTTACATAATCACACCCGGCAACTTTTGCGACATCAATTAATTTTTTTGCCGTTTCAACACTACCATTGTGATTTATTCCAATTTCAGCTATTATTTTTACCATTGTATTTCTCCAAATCTTTTTGATAATCTACATCAATAACATTATTAATTGGAAAATAGATTGTATTATCATTATACAGATTTTCATTCAGATTTTTAATTTCTTTTGTTTTAAAAATACAAATAAAATGACTTAATTCAAAACATTTTGGATAATCTTGCCTTCTGAAGAGGTTATGATTAACTAACTGTTTTCCTTTGTTATCTTCTAATTCATATAACATTAAGAATGGGTGTGCCTCAACCTTTTTTTTGCATAAAAGTGAGTCAGCATTGTTTGAGGAAAAAAATAAAATTGCCGACTTAACATCTTCCCAAGTTCTTTCTGGATATGTTAAGTATAGCATTAGTATTATCTCTTGATCATTTATCTTGCAAATATCTACCACATTTTGCAGCACGCTTTTTGTTGATGTTGTATCTTGCGCTAAATCTTCTTCTCTTTTTAAGAGAAATATATCTTCTGAGAAAAATTTTGCTTGTTCTAGAATGATGTCGTCGTCGCTAGATATAATTACATCTTTTAATTTATCCTTTGGTATTTTTTCTAATGTATGTAACAAAAGATTTCTGTTTTTAAATGGTAAACCTTTTGAATTTTTTCGAGCAGGTATTATTATTTTCATAATAAAAATTCACCAAATTCTAATGTATTATACCAAGATTCTTTGTTTAAATTAATAATAGATATCCCTCTATTTTTAGCACTCTCATTAAGAACTTTTATATCATTTTCAAGATTTGCTCTAATTGGAGTCCAAGAATTTGGACCTAAATCTTTATACATCCAGTCGGTTTTTGTTTTATCTGCGTATCCCTTACTATAATCTAAGTCCATACCAGAAACATAAATTGGGTTACACCCCATAATTATTGCAAATGCAATCGCATGAAAAGAAACAGTGTCTCCAGTACTATAATGTTCATTGAAATTTGCTATATTCATTAAATATTCTTGTATTGTAATTCTTGGCGGAATATTCATTGAACAGCATTTGCCATCTGTAGCAAAACCAAAATTTCCTAAATGCCTTGGCGGTTGCCACATTGAACTGTTGTTACCATAATCTTTAAAATCAAAATTTTTATTTTTTACATAATATTCTTTAAAGTCTCTTAGAATTTGTAAACAATCTTTTCCTTTCCAGTGACGTTGATCATACGCAAGCCATTCAAAATTAGCATTTTCTTCAATTAATTTTTTATCTGTAAAATCTCCATCATCGGAAAAAAATACAGGTAATTTATTAATATTTAAAAAATTTAAATAATTTTTGATAGCAAATTCTGCATTACTTAATATCCAATAATCTGGCTTATCCTCAAAATAATCCCACCAATTATTTACAGAAAATCTAATAATATTTTTATTTTTATGCGCATTTATAATTTTTTCTTTGTCGTTATTCAAACTTGGGCCGTGGCCAGCAATAACACAAGGAACATTTTTATGTCTATCTAATATGTCTTTATAATCTAATCTCATATTATCTCTATAGTTTTATTTCCAAAGAATTTATAATTTTATCAAATATGATATCATCATAGTTTAAATAATCGTTCATGAATATATCATAATTAATTGTGATATATTCTAACATAGATTTGTATTTCTTTTCAGAAATCTCCTCTTTTAATATATTAATTAAATCATCTGGGCTATTAAATTTTATTATACCTCTCTCGTCAAAAAATTCTCCAATATTATCACAACCCCAATATACCGGTACTGTTCCACAGGCAAAACAATCTAATATTTTATCAGCAAAATAATTCTTTCTTTTTGCATTTTCTATAGCAAGTTGAAACATAAAATCCACAGTTCCTTCTGCTTTTAATTTTATATGTCTATTACATCCATTACCAAATAGTTCTATTTTATCATATGATATTTTTGGTAATAAACTATCCGCTATTATATGTCTTAATCTATGACCAAAAAGCCAAGTTTTTTCAGAATATACCATTGAGATAAGTTTATTTTTTTGATGTATCTTACAATCTTTATCTCCAAGACCAGTTGAGTCAGGATTCATAAAAATATATTTATTTTTATTTTTTTTTAGTAATTCTTCATCGTGTGTTAAAATTAAATCAAAATTTTTTTCATATTTTTGTATCTCATCATATATGTGTGGCAATAAATCTCTAGGTTCTTGTAAAATAGCGACTTTAAATTTTGAATTAATAACCTCACTTAGAAAGAAAACTTTATCTGTAAATAAAGTTACGCCGTCCCAGTTTTTTTCGTTTTTTACATATTGTATTTTTTTTGGAGATCTAAGTTCTCCTGGCACTTCCCCCGCTGCTCTCATAATAGATTCTACAAATGAATTTGCATAAACAGAATCGTCTATCATATTAACAGTTAATTTTTTCATTTTGTCACACCTATTTCTTCAATTTTTGTTTTACAAGCTGCGACTCTTCTTCCCCACCATAAAATTTCAGTTCCCCAAGAATAATAATCACCATTGAAGTTTTTTGCATTGAATTGCAATTTATTTTGTTTTTCTAACAAATTTTCTTTTTTATGTATCACATTATTAATGTTATGTACAAAAGAACTTTCAATCGGATAATTTTTGTTTGGATCTAAAATTGCACATTCTTGATATTTTATTAATTCTTTTAGCAAAGAATCTGGAATATCAAAATTTTCTTTTATCACTTTATAAACTTCCTCGTAGAATTTTTCTTTATTCTGATTTATTTTCATTGCCGTGGCTTCTTCAAAATCCCATGCGTAATTTTCTCTTACGTCTTCTACGATTCTTCCCCACGGGAATTTACAATCTAATATTTTGTCTAGAGTATCTGCTGTTTCTTTTAATTCATTGCCGATAAAAGTATTTGGATTATTTATCATATATTCAAGAAAAGTGCTATAAAATTTTTTATATGACACATTATATGCTGTTCTCATAAATCTACTGATATACTGTAGATATCCTAGATAATGCCCAAACATAAAAAGCCATCTATAATAATGACATTTTTTATATTCATCATGAGTCATGGTATTGCTACCAACTACCATCTCTTCTCTTTCAAATTCATTGTGTTTTGTGAGATCAAGATGTTGAAAAGCAGTATAGGTTTCTATAACTTTTAGCCCATATTGTTCCCTATATTCTTTGGATCCAAATGGAGTATTTGGCAAAGAGGTGAGAGAATATATTCCGATATAGTTGTGTTGTTCTAATTCTATTATTTGACAAATACCATCAATAAAACTTTCTAAAGTTTCTTCTGGAAGCCCTAGAATAACCTCCATATAGCTGGGCAATTCTGTTTGATTATATAAATCTAAAAATTCTTTTAATTTTCCATTGTCAACATTTTTTCTTTTTATTGCTTTTAAAACATTTGGATTCATAGATTGAACTGCTATTGTAATTCCTTTATCCATTTGTGCTTCATAAAAAGTTTTTGCCAAATCTAATACTTCATCAGCTTTATTTTTAGCCCAATCACAACGGTGTTTTTCTGGATATCCATTTTCTTTTTTCTTTTTTACCAAATATTCAGTTACATGTTTATGCTCTGGCAACATACCAAAATTGGAATCTGCATTATAAACAAAAACCACTTTATTATCTGATAACCAATCTACTTCTTTTAGAACTTTTTCTAAAACTGGAGTTCTAATTCTTTGATAATATTTTGTTCCAATCTCACAAAATGTACACTGATACGGACAGCCCCTAGTTGTTTCAATTGTTGCCTCTAGTTTATATGGGCAGTCTTTTATTAGTTCATCAAATAGTCCGTTTAAATACGGGCTAGGCATCGTTGATAGGTCTTCTATTCTAGGTCTTACTGATGTTACATACGTATCGTCCTCAAATATTAAATCAGCTGTTTTTATTTCTATTAAATCAATACTATTTTTTATAATATTTTTTATTTTACGGTGTTCTTTATCAATAAGAGACATTTTTATCGAACAGCCTAGAACATTATGCCACTCTTTTTTGTCTTTAAGATGTTCTAAGAGAATATCTTTAAACGCCTCCTCTCCTTCTCCATGAACTATTATATCAACATATGGGTGCTCTTTAAAAAAGTTTTGACTTCTATCAGCAATTGGCGGCTGCCATCCACCATATACAATTATACAATCTGGATACTTTTCTTTTATTTTTTTCGCCATTTTATTATTAAAATGCCAATTCCAAACAAAAGTATTAAATCCTATTACAGAAGGATTTTTTATTTTTTCTAATATTAGATCTATATCTTCTCGATAATAAAACCATCCATCTAATTTATAATTATTAGATATTGTTTCATTTCTTAAACAATTTGACCAAATTAAACCAGTACTATATGGTAATTTAACCTGTCCAACTAGTACATCATTTATTTCAAATAGATAAAGATTGTTCATTTTTTTTCTCTAAAAATATTGTGTTTTCTTAAATCGTGATATGTTTTATTAGATCCATTATCTTTATTTTCTTTCTGCATTATATCAAAAGCTAATATACCTTGTGCTGCAATCTCTGGCGGCATATACATATTCCATCCCATAATAGTAAAGATTTCATCTTCATACATTGTATTTTTATGTGGGTGACGACCTTTTGCCCTAGCGGCTTTAAACCATTCTACTGCTTTTTCGTCATTTGTCAATATCATTCCGCCTTTTGTAAGTTTTAAAATTTTTTTTCTATGAAAGGATAAACATTGATATGAATCTTTTATATACATATTTTTAGTAAATCTTTGAGCACTATCATATATCGGATATGGTGATAACTGATATAAACCCGACCATTCAATTTCATTTAATTCAAAATCACACCCAGCATGTTTTATTAACATCGGCAATGAAACGTATGTATTACATGGTATTTTTATTGTACCATTAGCATTTAAATATTTTAAACACAAAAACAAAGCATCGGTACAATTATCAACAGCAACCGCAAATTTACTTCCAGCAAATTCTGCAATCTTTTTTTCAAAAATATCAACAGCATCCCAAGGGGTATTTATTTTATATCCTTTTTTTTGTAATTCTTCTAGAGCATATTCTCTTAATGGATCATATTCTAACATTTTAATTATTCCTTATTGAACAGAGTGTAATATTCTCCGGGAGCAAACTTTTTCCCATAAAAACTAAATTTTTTCTCTTCTTTGTTATATCTATCATATGGAAGAATTCTAAAGTCAAAACTAACTCTAGTTTTTCCAGTTGTATTAAGTTTATTTCCGTGCCTACATCTATTACCGTTAAATATTGCATATTCACCAACAGACATTTCAATTGGCTTATAATCTTCTAAGCCAGGAACCGATTCTATCCATGTACAGTTTGTATCATAACACTTTGTTAGTGGAATTTGAAAATTTATTTCCCACTCTGGGTGTCCATGATCTTCATCGTTATCATAGTGCCATTTAGAAACGGCTGTTTGATTTGGTACTTGAACTCTAAATGATGGAAATGCTTGATAAAGAAAACTTTTACTAAATTGAGGAGCTATAACTTCTTTAACGAAATCTTCATATACTTTTTTTATTTCATCCCAATTTTTTAGCTTATCATAAAAAATTTTATGAAAATGTGTTTCTGCTTCGTTTTTTTGTTCTAATTTTTTTGATCCACAAAGCTCTAGATCTATTAAGTGTAATTCTGTTAAATCTTTTATTTGATAAAGATCCTCAACTAATTTAACAAAGTCAAATTTTTGTTTTTCATAATTTTTTATAATCATTTATCTTCTCCTAAATTACAATCCAATTTTCTGGTATTAAATCTTTTATATTTAAATGGCTATTTTTATGAGCAAACCAATTTTTTGGAGCAATAATTTGTTTATCTTTATTCTGGTTTAACCACGCTGCCCACCACGAAAAAGAACTATTGGCTATTATATTATTTTTTATTTTTGACATTAAATATAAATCTAACACATCGTCTTGGTTATCTATAAAAATATTTTTATCATTATTAAAAGTGTTTTTGCACCACTCAATATCGTCGCTAAAAAACACAAAACTTTTATCTTTAAAAAGACTCATAGATTTATCGTAATACTCTTTATTTAATACAGTATGATAATCAGAAAGCCTTAAATAATCGCCTCTCCTTATGTGAACAGAAACATAATCCTCGGTGAAAATTTTATCATATTTTTTGTTTATAAAATTTTCAACTTCTTTTATTGGTTTAAAAAGTTCTAATATTTTTTCTCTATTGTGTGAAAAATATTTTTCTGATTGGAAATAACCCTTAAGAAGTAAATTTGGTTTATAATCTATTTTTAAATAAGATTGATCTTCTGGTTCATAATGAGTATTCTCAATAAAATTAAAACTATCTGTAAAATTTAAATTTTTATAAATAGTTTTAAAGTAAATTTGTGTTTGTTTGTCGCTTGGTATTATACCACTGGACTTGTACGGAAAAACACATTTATCATTATTATCTAAAGCCAAAGAATAAGCCGTAGATATTATAAACATCTGATTACCGAGTCTTCCTAGTAATTCTGCCGCTATCATAAATCACCATCAATTTTATTATATTTTTTTCTATTTCTAATTTCACTTTCCATACTCAATTGAAAGCTATGATTTACTTTATCTTCATTTAAAACATTTGCACGATTATAAACATATAATATATCTCCAATGAACGATGCTCTATTTCCAGCCATTTCTAGAAGTGGAAACATTGCGGCTAGGTCTCCAGCCATAAGATAAAATTGATTATTTTTATCTAACAAATCTTCTTTATCTATTTTTTTCCATAATTTATATTTAAAACTTCTTAAATGAGAAGTCATCCAGTTACTTTCTCTAAACAAATTATTTTTTATAATCTGCTCTGGTACTTGCCTAGAAAAATTTCCTCTAATTAATGAAGGATATTCTACATAGCTACCATATGACATCCAGCATTTTTTTTCTAAATAATTTTTGTTTAAAATTATTAATGTTTCTTTACTATAAAACCAATCATCTCCGTCAAGAACTACTATTACATCTTCTTTCTCGCAAGAAGCATTTTCTATTCCATAAAATAAACTAGCTAATGCTCCACGATTTTTATCTGTGTTTAGTAGTTTAAAATTTTTTAAATCTTTAATTTCATCTTCTATAATTTTTTTAGAGTTATCTGTAGAAGAATCGTTTACAATAATACAATCAAAGTTTTTATAATCCTGAAGTTTTATACTTCTCAGACAAAGTTTTATCCATTTTTCAGCATTGTACATTGGTACAACAATTTTAAATTTTGTATCAATCATAGTATTCCTAATATTTTATCACATACTTCTTGTCTTTTATTAATCATAAAATTAATTAATTCTTCTCCGTTCAAATAGAACCAATCTTCATATAAAGCTCCAACTAGTTTATTAGTAAAAACAGTTATATTCATCATTTTTGCTTCTATTACAACCCTAGATAAAGTTTCTGGCGTTTTAGGTATAAAGCAAAAATAATTATTTTTTCCTAATTTATTTAAGAACTCATAATAATCTTGACTTTCAATCAATTCATAATTTAAATTTTTATTTTTACAAAAAGAAATTGCTCCAAGAGTATTTTTATGTTCTATAGCGCTTAATAATATAGAACATGCATCTTTTTTTGGATTTTTTATTTTTTCTCGAACAAATTCTAAATCTTTTAAAGACCAAAGATTACCAGATAAATTTGTAATATTATCTATTTTAAGATTATTGTATATAATATTTTTATGGAAGCTTGATTGACAAAAAATAGAAGAAGCATTTTTGTAAAAATCATAGTTAGCAATTTTATCTTCTGAGCATGTAAAATTCTTACAAAGCCCGGGATTTCTATTTTTTATATACTTATGATCGTGTTCATATAATATATATTTTTTATTATAAAAAAACTTAATTAATTTTTGATCAATCAAACAGAAATTGCTTATAATAAAAAATTGATTTTCTTCTATTATTTTTTCATTAATATCAATACTTTTTATTTTTTTAACTTCTATTGATCTTTCTTCTAAAACATTTATTAATTCTCTATCATTTAGCTCACAGCCTCCTAAAACTTCATCATGAAAAAAATCTGAAATATATACTATTTTCATTTGTATTCTTGGACATCTTGTTCTAGTTGCTTAAGCCACTCGTCAATCTCAAACACTTCTTTTTTACAAATTGCTTCTGCTAATAATGTGTATGGATTTTTTTCTTTATCTTTATTAGTTAAGTACTCTTTTAGTTTTTTAGCTTGTCCTTTAAACCTTCCATAATCCTTAAAACATTCTCTCATGGCAGATTTTGCTCCAAGTGGTCTAACAAACGCCCACTCCGATTCTGAATGTAATACTCCGTTCCAAACAACTTCTGGCTGAACTTTTTTAAGATCATAGGGGACATTCGTAAACGCTTTCTTTTTCTTTCCGTCTATCTCTATATATAAAAAGTCTTTTTGACCAGAATAATCAATAGTAATAACAGGTAATCCACAATAAGCAGCCTCAAACAACGGAAGACCGAATCCTTCACCGTGAGCAAAATTTACAATTGCTTTAATTTGTGGGTGAATATAAAGATTATGAATTTCATCTTCATTTAAATCTCCATGAACTAAATAAATTTTACATTTTCTATCTGGGTATGGCTTTAACAATCCTTGTAGTGCTCTTTCACATGCTATCTTATCTAACAAAGAATTATTTGAATAGTTTACTTTACAAACTAGTCCTACATTATCATTCTTAAACTCTTCTAAAAACCAGTTAATTGTATTTGGAAGATTTTTTCTTGGACCCCATTGTGCAACACAGAGAAAATTAAAATCATAATCTAGTGGTAACCATTCTTTGTGATTATCAAAATGTTTAAATTGTTTTATTGGATAACCAACAACCTCAACGGGTTTTTGAAGCTGTAGATCTAGAATTCTTCCGTATTGATCTTGTGCTTTCCAACTTGTATTAACTAAAGTTTCTTTTGAATGTTCAGAAACAGTAATAATTTTATCACACTCTCTATTACAAATATCAATCCACTCTGGAGCTACTTTGTTAGTCTCTATACCTGCCGTAATTTCAACTGTAATTGGAGCTTTTCTTTTTAATTCATTAGGTATACCAACATGAACATATACATCAAATTGTCCTTGTTGATTAACATATTGAACCGTTTTGTTTATAATAGAATCAATCCATTTTCTTTCTTCATTTTCTTCAAACAACCAAGATGTCTGACCCCAGTTTAATGGCAATGTGTAAATATCAAAAATATCTTCTTGCAAACGTAGAGATCTTAAAACAAATCTTACATGCTCACCATAGCCAGACTGAGTTAAACCTGGTCCTTCAACTAATACTTTCTTTTTCATTATTTAACCTCATTTAGAGTCCAGCGACTATATTGTTTTCTATTTTCCCAAGACCCTCTTTCTTCATAAATCTTGGTCATTAGTTCTACCCATTTATTTTGGTAGTCAGCAAATCCATAGTGTTTTAAAGCGTGCTCCCTGCCCTTCAGACCGATCTTTTTTCTATCAGTGTGTGAAAGTGTGTGCATTTTTTCAAGCGCTTGTATAAAGTCTTTACCAGAGACTTTGTCTTCATAAATGTATGGAACTTCTTGTGAACCAATAACATATTGGGCTGCTGGCTCAATCATTACGCCAAACGTGTCTTCTCCATCTGTAACTTGCTCTTGCAAACCACCAGTTCTTGGAACGATGATTGGTGTTCCGCAATTTAGAGATTCAAGGGTTGAAAGACCAAACCCTTCCGCATCAGAAGCAGATACAGTTACGTCTGCCATATTATACATTAATCTTAAATGTTCTGGTGGCACTCCTTGATTTGAAAACAATACTCTACCGTCATCTAATCCACACTCTTTAATAATTGCTTCAAGATCTGGTCCATTAGGATCTTTTGGATTTGTATGCATCAAAAGAACTGCTTTATCATTTCCTACTCGATCCAAAAACTCTTTAAACCACCAAATGATTGCTCCTGGTTGTTTACGACGAGCATTTCTACTATTCCAAAAAACAAGCATTGTATCATCTTTCATATTTGGAAAATGTGCTTTTCTTGCTTTTTTAACTTCATCTTCTGGAAGTGGGAAGAACTGATCTTCTGGAATTGCATGTGGAATGTAATGACATTCAATTTCTGGCGATACTGTTCTCACAATGTCATCTGTAACCTTACTGATTGTAGCAATTACATCATTAGAATCATAGAATGGTTTATTAAACTTTGGATAAGGATAATTATCCCAAACGTGGTAGTAAACCATTGGAACTAAAGGACGAATTTCGTTTGCAATGCTCCATAGCCATCCATAAAATCTTGGATCTGTCATAAACCAAAGAATATCTGGTTTTTCTGATCTAATAATTGATCGAATGATATTTGGATCGCCAAACCCATCTACAGGAAAAATAGTCCAATCTTCTTTCCACTCTTCTGTTCTAACTGGTTGATAATTTTGATGCTTGATTGCACCACCTAAAGAAATTACTTGAAATTTTCCTGACTTAAGTAATCCTTCAATAAAATACTTCGTTTGAGTTGCAACACCGCTTGGCATTACCTAAAAAGTGGACTATATCATCATGAGTAAATCATGTTGGGCGCTGTCGGATCATTACCGTGCTCTTTTTAGAGTTTAGGCTAACCGTAGTCTCTGAACCTTCACCAGTATTTCTACACAGATGCTTGGCTGCTGATTGTTACAATACTTATGCTTTTCGAGCATTCACACTTGCCGTTTCCCGCTATGTTGTAGCGCATAAGTTAGATAATGTTCCAGCAATTCACCCAATTTTATATCCGCCAATGCTTCAAGCTAACGGATGGTCTGAGATCGTCAGAACCTTAATTTTTTTCTCCATATACACACTCTCTTAGACTGTTTAGTGTTTGTTCGCTGTCTGTTTTATAGTCGTGCTCCCAAACAACTACGACTTTATATCCAAGACCTTCTAGGAAGGTTTTTCTATCGCTATCATAACTCCAAATTTGCTCCGCTTTAAGTTTTTTCTTCTTATTAAAATAATTTTTTTCATAAAATCTTGGGTCGCAGTGCCAATATGTTCCGTTGAATTCTATTGCCAAATTAATTTCTTTTATAAGAATGTCAACCTTATATTTTTTTCTAGATTTCTCAATTGCAAAATCAGAAAAAACAGTAAATTCTTTATAATTGGTTTGTATAAATTCTAATATCTCCCTCTGGGGTTTGCTCAGAGATGTGTGTTTTGCGAGCATATAAGCATTTGATACTCCGTATTTTTTGAGCATCGTTCTTTTCGCTTTTTGTCTCCAAGATTTAGATTTATTTTTATTTATTATAAAAGGATTATTTTTGCTTATTTTTCCCTTAGAAAATTCTGTTTTACACTTACGACTACAACATTTAGGCTCTTTTCTTCTGCCTTCTGTATAATAGAATTCTTTTTGACAGTTATCACAAGTCTTTGTCTTTCCACGCTTTTGCTGATTTTTGAGTCTCCAATTGTCATATGTGCCGTCTTTTATATAAGATTTTGATGCACAAGAACGGCTACAAAAACCATTTCTTTCGTCTTTTCGAAAGTAAGATTTATTACAAAATTTACAAAATCGTTCTATGGAAAGTTTCTCATCTAATTTTTTCTTATATGCTAGACGGTATTTTTTTCTACATTCTTCAGAACAACTTTTGGTAGAATGATTTTCAGATTGAAACTCTACGCTACAATTATTACATATTTTTGTATATTTCATATAATATATAGTGTGGAGTTACAATTATTTTAAGAGTTCAGCGATCAACTCTTCTTTTTTCATCTTCATTAAATTCTTGTGAGGAATTCCAAGTGTTGATTTAGACATACTACGAAGTTGGTTAATGTCGAGAGTGTCTAGGTACTCCATCTTCTCTTCTAAATTATCTTCCTGTTTTTCTTCTTCTGCCAGCGCTTTAAGTGTTTCTTCATGCTCAACGATTACTTTATCAATTTGTCTATGAAGGTTTTTATCATCTTTACTGATTCTTACTCCATAGACTCCTTCAACATAATCATCTCCACCAATTCTATAAGCCTGTCTTAACTTCATTTTATTCGTAGCCATTTTATTTACTTGCAATCTCCTCTAGTTGTTTAATTTTGTTATATAATTCAGGGCATAATTCTTCTACTAAAGATTGATCACCCATATACAATCTTTCGAACCCTTCAGAGAAGTATTCTCTTAGGGATGTAGCGCTGTAAGGCGTAACATACATTTGTTCCGTGAAATGAGATAATGTATCATAACCTATTTTTTTATAAAATAATATATCTAAAGCCTTACTATATTCTGTCTTTCTAAAATATTTATCATCCAAAGTATATTTAGCTGATAACTCATTATAGAGTTGTTTTCTCTTTCTTAAAAACTCTTTCTTTAGCAACCCATCTCCGTAGATCTGTTCTGAGTAGATTTCTTCTAGTGAGTGAGCAGTTTCGTGGATAATATTCTCAATAATATCCTCTTCATCATCTTGAACATTCGTTAGATAGATTATTTTTTTATCATAGACAGAGTCTACACTTCTGTTATCAAGCGTATCATACTGCCCGATTGCAATTGCAGAAATATTCTTAAAAAAATAAGCGGGCAGAATATTTCCTACCCGCTTACATACACTGTCCATATTAATTTTCTTTGTTAAGCCATTTTTAAAATACACGGGTATTCTACCGTGAATCATAAAGTGTGCTTTTGGAGATTGTTTAATATATTCTGCTAACTTATCCATTACAGTAATTTTGCTGCTAGTGTTGCTACCTTGCTTCTTTCGCCCTTGGTTAGACTAACGTGTCCGGTTAACTCGCTTTCTTTTAATTTTTCAATTGCATAAGTTAAACCGTTTGTTGTTTCATTTAAATAAGTATTATCAATTTGTTCAACGTCACCTGTTAAAACAATTTTTGTGTTTTCACCAACACGAGTTAAGACTGTTTTAATTTCGTGCGTATTCATATTTTGGCATTCATCAATAATAATAAAAGCGTTGTTTAGTGAGCGACCACGAATATACGTTAGAGCTTCAACCTGAATGATACCCTTTTCTTTATAATGTTCTAGAGGATCAAGATTCTTAAATGCCTTGTTGCTAAATAGAGTATCGAGGTTGTCTTGGATAGGAGCGACCCACGGAGCCATCTTTTCTTCCATAGTTCCTGGTAAGAAGCCAATGTCTTTGCCCATTGGCATTACAGAGCGGGACACAATAATCTTCTCGTATTTCTGTCCTTCGTCCTCTCTGTTGATGACGTATTCCAGAGCCGCTGCTATGGCTAGGAGCGTCTTTCCAGTTCCAGCCGACCCCATCATAGACACAACTGGCACAGACTCGTCCATGAGGAGATTTAGAGCCATTTGTTGTTCTTTGTTACGAGGAGATAAACCAAAGACCGTTCCTTCCTTGCTCTTAACAAATTCTTTGACTTTTAGTAGCGGCTTATTAAATGCCACAAATCTTGAAAGACCAGACTTCTTTTCATTAGCTGAGGATACAAGAATTACAAATTGATTTGGTTTAAAATCTTTTGTATTCTCATCTTGTTCTAGAAAGATCTGTTCACCAGCGTAGAAGCGATCAATTAGCTGATCGTCTACTACGATTCTGGATTGTCCTGTATAGATGTCGTTTGCACGCTTGATAACTTGATTCTCTGTATATGCTTCACATTCAAGACCCAAAGCATCGCAGCGAACACGAAGGTTAATATCAAGTGATACGACAATTACTTTTTTTCCTGGATTATCATTCTTTTCCGACATTGCACAAGCTAGTATGGCATTGTCAGCTTGATTAGGATCAAAGTCAGGAGGTAGAGTGCTAAGATCAGAAGGTCTTGCTCGTACAATACCAAGTCCCTTATCGATTCGCACACCTTTATTTAGATTTCCTTTCGATCTTAATTCGTCAAGAACTCTAATAAAGTTTCTGGCATTCAAGCCTACGCCATCTTGCCTTTTCTTGTGCTTATCTACTTCTTCTAAAACCTTCAGCGGGATTATGATATCCCCTGTCCCAAATTTGTAGATTGCTTCGTAATCTGTTAAGTAACAATTCGTATCCAGAACATATATTTTTTTAGACATTTTTCCCCGCTGTTAGGTGTAATAAATAGTTAGAACTTACCCATTGTCAGTTTGTTTTGGCATCGTTGCGACTCTTTTGTTATAAGTACCAAGTATTCCATAACCTGCAATATCCTGCCAAGGATCTTCATTGAATGCACTTTTATCATTAGCAATCCTAAATAGTTTGTCAAGAATTCTTACCACTGCAAGCATATCACCATATTGTTCTGGTTTAATACCTTGCGGAAATAATATTCTAAGCATTTCACCAGCATTATCAAATGCTGAACCATAAGCTTGATTTTTCTTATCTACTAGCGCACCAATTTCTTTACCAATTTGTTCGTAAACCATAAATACCTCATAATGAAAAAGCCCAACCGAAGCTGGGCCAAAACTTGCGTTTTAATTATTTTTTAGTCACCTACGGATGCATCAGTTGCAGTAGATGCGTCTGGTGTTGCTACAGTTGCAACATCAACTGCAGAAACATCCTCTGCAACGTCTACTGCATCAATATCCGAAACTACGTCGGTTGCTACAGTATCGGCTGCTGTAGCCTGTGTGTCTTTGTCGCAAGAGGCAAAGGCAACTAGGGCGGCGCACATAACAAAAAACTTCTTCATTAAAAACTCCTTTTATTAAACAACTGTGTCATCTTCGGTGGCTTTTTGATTAAACAAACGACCAGTATTTACCGACCATTTGTGTGTCTCTGGCGCACCTCGATTGTCTGTGAATGAATGATACCAGACCAACCTATTTCCGTCAAGCTGGCATCCTTCAACATTACATAGTGGGCAACGAGTAAATTTCTTCATAATCAATCCAACAATAAATCTTTTTTCTTTGACTCATTTAGATTCTTTGATTCGTATTCCTTCCATAATTCTTCTTTTTGAAGATCGGCAAGATGTGGATACTTTTTAAAAACTTCTTGAGTTGTAAGGTTTTCTTCTAACTTGATCTTCTCGATCATTTCAGTAACTTTACCCATTTTTAGCCCTCTGCAGTCTCTGCAACGCCTTCACCACTGTCTACGCCGAAGGAAGCTTGGCGAACCTCTTGTAGAGCCTTCTTGGCGTCTTGCAAGGCAACTCTGACTCTACGAGCAGCTGCCTTATTACCGCGATCTGCCTTCTCGGCATCGCCTTGTAGTGCAGTTAGTTCAGTAACAACTTGAGTTAATCTTTCTAGTAGCATAATTTTCTCCTTTAAATAATTTCATCGGCAAAGCCGCTGTTTATAATTGTCTCAGAATCCATCCATAGATCATGTTTCATCATTTCAAGGATTTCTTCTTCAGAAAGCTTACTTGTTTCCAAATAAACATTTTTTGCAGTATGCATCAATTTTTCTTGATTTTTAAGCTCATCTTTAAATTCTTCATATTTTCCACCTAACATTGTTGCAGATAGTTGATGAATTAACATAAAAGAATTTTTGTAAATATATCTCTTCTTACCAGCTAAGAACAAGAATGTTGCAGCAGAAGCAGCACAACCGTCTATATAGGTATGAATTGGTGTCTTACAAGCTCTAATACAATCGTATGCTGCAATACCAGCAAACAATGAGCCGCCTTCGCTTTGAATATGAAGCTCGATTGGCGGCGGTGGAATATTAAATGTAAGTCCAATGACCTGCATTTCTTTATCCAGTCTTTTAACTAGTTTATTGAGTTCTAAAACTTCTTTATCGCCTATTTGTGTATAAAAATAAATTTTGTTTTCATCCTGATCAACTCCAGTTACTAGTCCTGATGATTCGGGATGTGACATATAATAAACTTGTTCTTGGGGAATTTCCGGTTCTTGTTTAACTTCTTCTTTTTTCTTTTTTGCGTTCCAATAAACGGATCTCATTTTACCTCATGGTTTGCGTATTTTTCCAGTTCCCTTAAGATTCAAGGAGAATGGTACTTGTTGTGTTCTTCTAGTAAATTGATACGATAAATTAGCATAATCGTTTATCGTATAGTCTTTATTTAGATTAGAATAAATGCTCGTGGACTGTGTTATTGTAGTTGATGTGATCGCTACACTTGCTGTCAGTATACTACCAGATGATAAATTTGTCAATGATGTAAATTTAAGATTTAAGGTAGAACTTGGACCCCATGAAGAAAGTGTTGAAACTGTTATATTTTTTGAACCACTTTCTTGGTTTGCCCAGTTAACAGTATAAGGGAAAATATTTGCATAGTCAACCCCTGCTACTGCTGTACTACTTGATGATGCATCAACTATTACGGAGGCTGAAACGTCCTTGCCGTTATATCTCTCTACTTGAACATTTATTGCGTCAGGAATTGATACTGCATATGAACTTGTTACAAACCTTACAGATCCAGTTATTTCATAATCTAAAATATTTAACTGGAACGAAGAAGTTGGTCCTATTGCCGAGACAGAAGAAGAGTTTATTCCAAAAATAATTGTTCTGTCGCCATCTAATAGATTATTGTCATAAACAGATGCAGTTATATATCTTGTATCTTTTGTTTGATCTGCCCATATTATATTAAATGGACTTGATTGGGTAATACCATTATAAATTATATCGTATTGTGTTCCTGAGGTTGCTGTTCCACCAATTGTAATAGATGCTGTTTCTGCTTGATCTCCACCGTATAGTCTATTAACTGCAATATAATAAGAACCAGTATTTTCATAAATTGTTGCAGAACTTCCACTAAATGTTACGGAACCAGTTTCATTGTCTATTATTGTTAATATTAAAGTGCCTTGTGATCCTGTCTTTGCAGTTCCGGCTGTAGTTGTAAGTGAAGAGAAAGTTATATAAACAGGGTCATTTGCTTCATCTATTAAATCATCTGTTAACGCATAAACTACTTGTGCCGTTGTTTGACTACCAGAAAAAATAACACTTCCAGCTGATCCTGTTTGTGGAGAAATAGTTCCCGCACTTGAAGAATAAAACAAACTCGCTGTTACTGCTCCATAAGAACCACTCGTTCTTAAAACATTTATTGTTGCATTACTGGCAGTTTCATATGCAGATAAAGAAGTTACTTCCCAATTAAATGTACCAGGCTCTTGATCGACAATAGTGATTGTTGAGCTTGTTATTGCATACGGAAGAAAGCTGCCTGTTGATAATGAATATAAATTTATTCCAAAATTTATATTTGATGTTTGTACATTATCATACAAAATAGGTATGCTTGCAGATAATCTGCTAGTATTTCCATCTACCCAAGAAAAAGTTCCTGATATTGCTGTGTAATTTGTACCGGAAACCGCTGTTCCGTTTGTTGTAATATAATTTACGGATAGTGGACCATTAGATCCAGATAGACGATCAACATAAACAGTTACCGAACCAGATGCTTCCCCTGTGTTATATGATGCACTTGTAAATGAAGGATTCCCCTCTTCATAATCTAAAATATTAAGAGTAAAAATGAACGGAGAAGTTGTTGTTACATTTGTTGAACTTGCCGTTTGAATTATTAAACTAAATGAAGAAGATGTACCTGTATAAGTTGTATTATCTATTATAGATGCTGTAATATACTTTGTAGTTGTATCGCTTGCTGACCAAGATACATACAATGGTAACTGCGCAGAAGAAGAATAAGTTGTACCGCCTAATATTAAATTATAGTTTGTACCTAAAACAGCGGTCTGTCCAGATGATCCAGTTGTAAATGATGCTGTTGCAGATTGTCCAACCGAAGCTGTTGCTACTTGTATACTAAACACATAAGACGATGTATTTTCATATACAGAAGATGAACTTGTATTAAAAGAAACAACGGCGTTTGATAATACACTTGCGGAATAAGCTAAACTACTATACGCGGTATAGGATTGACCAGAACCAGTAGCAGTTAGAAAAACGTTACCACCGCCTGTTACCATTGTTGAGGCAGAGTGAATGTTTCCGTAAGTACCCCAGTCTCTTGTGTTTAACATAGAACCAGTTTCTTCAAATCTCCAGTTGAAAATAACAGCTCCATTTTTTCCAGAATAATAAGAACCAGTTATTACTTCTGTTGGATCTGACCAGTTACCTGAATTGAATATTGCAGAGAAAAAGCTTGCATGGTTTGCAGGAGTTGCTGCATCCAAGGTTCCTAAGAAAACATCATCAAAAGAGCCAGACCAGCTTTGACCTGTGGAAATAACACCAGCCGATCTATATTGACCTAATATAATATTTTGAGAAGAGGTAATATTACCGTGAACAGAGGCAAAGGTCGCAGATGAAGAAGCAAAGAAAGCACCATCTCTATATGCCGCTACGTTATAACCTGTCGTACTCGTTCTGCGAATTGCCCAACCATAATGGTGCCATTGAGGAACTAGTTTTGCTGTTGTTGGTGCGCCAGTGCCGCCGCCTTGTAACATGTTGGTGGCAGTAAATAAATTTGCATTACTATTTGAATCTCTATAGACAATTCTTAAATCTTGCGTAGCACTTACTTTATTAATAACAAGACCCTGATTTCCCGAGCCAGCATCACCAATCGTAATAAGACCTCTTAGCGGATCATCAGAATCATAATCTGCTCTAGCCCAAAAACCTAAAACTATATCTTTTGAACCAGTAAGAGTACTAGAACCAGTAAACATGCCGGGAGCAAATGTTAAGTATGATTCTTTTGGAAACGTAGCTCCATACTGATTTCTTATTACACCAGACGCAGAATCAACAGTTTGTATACCGCTTCCTGTCCAATCTAATTGAAATCCTCCTAAAGTTCCTACTGTATTCGTAGAAGTTCTGCTACCAAATCTTATATATGCTCTACCTGCAGAAGCAGTAATAGTTTGAGTACTTAAAGTTCCAGATAAAACAGCTAATAAAGTTTCGTCTACAGTAAGTCCAGAATAGGAAGAAGTATTTGGAATACCATTATAAATTCTTAAAGCATCATTTGGATCAATCGCACCACTTATAACGTTAAGTGTTAATGTTCCAGTTGTATATTGTGGAGCAATTAATACATAATAATTTTGACCAGATGAATAGCTACCAGTTGGACCACCAGAATCAAATAAAGAACCAGTTTGATCTGTTAAAATGTAAGTATTTCTAAACTGATTAAGATTATAATTAGCCATTCATGTTTTTCCTATTTTTAACAGGTATTTTATACTTAAACATATTTCTTTCTAATGTATCTATATCTAAGCCTAAAAATCTTGATGTACCTTTCTTTGTCTTTTTCAAATCGAGAGCAAATTTTATTAACCCTTCAGTAATTACTTCTCTGATTATAAAATAGAGTTTATAACCCATTAAATTATTTTTGAAAGATTGATCTTCTAACTCTAAACGCAAAAAGAAGATCTCTTCGAGTGTTAGGTGTTTTAACATCACCTCAAACTCCTCGTTGGATCTTCTTTCTTCTCTTAATTTTTTAATTAATGACATTATCTTAACAAATGAGCGAGAATTTGATCGCTTAATTTCTTTGATTCAACTAATCTTCTTCTTTTCTTACCTTCTGCTAATGGAGCTGGTGTGCCACCAGCGCCGCCTTCGTAAGATTGACCAGTTTGCTTAATTTTCTCATAAGCAGATGTTGTTGGCTCTTCAACCATTCCTTGTAAGTCTTTCTCAAAGCGGTCAAAGTATAGTTTTAAATTAGTTAATAGATAATCAAAAAAGATCTTTCTATCTTTTGGTAATTCTAATAATTTATAACCATTTTTAATAGTTGTACCAATACCTCTTTTATTCCAAGTTCTTAGGGCGATATTTCTACCTGTTAGGTCTTGCCCTGGAATTGTAAACGACTCTTCAGTTTGTTCTTCTTTAGTTTTCTTTTTATCATCTGGTTGATCATTGGTTTTAACATCAATCATCTTACCTTCTTCACCAGAAGGTTCGTCGCCTATTTTAATATCAATACCTTCTTTATCTTCTTGTTCTTGTAGATTTTCTGTTGCTTCTGGAGGTAATTCACTTTTTACAGCATCTGGTATTGCTTCTGCACTGATAGATCCTTCTCCTCCTTCTTGGTCTGCATCAAAGGCAGCATCAGCAGCTAAAAGAATGTCAATGGCAGCACGAATAATGTGTGCTCTGTAAGATTTTCTTTGATCTTCGCTTGATGTTAGTTTTTTGTAGTCAGATTCAATAGCTGGAATAATAGAAGTCAAAACAGATTCAAGCTCATTAATACCAGTTGATGCACCAGGAACAACTGATTCTTTTTCTTGTAGAAGTTTACGAATAGCTGTTCTTAGAATCTTCTCTTCTTTTAATGTTTGCTTTTGTTCTTCTTGTTTTTTAGCATGATTTTCAGCTAAATACTTTCTAACAAACATTCTTAGCTTCTTTTCTTCCAGTTTATTTGACATTCTTTAATTCCTCTTACTTATTATAAATACTATTCACTCTACTAATTAGATCTCCAAGATTTAATTTTGGTTGAATTGGTTGAGGTTTATGTAGTTCTTTATTTATTATTTGAATAATAGTGTTTTCTTTTAATGATTGAACTTCTTCTTTTACACGTAAAATATCATATGCTCTCTTTTGATATTCTGGTGTACTTAGAATTTCTTCTGGTAGATATTCGTTTATTGTTTCTATATCATTTTCTGCTACTGCGTTTCTAAACTCTGTTGAAGCGTATTCACTTAAAATATCCTGCTCTCTACTCGCACCACTCTTCAATGCGACAGGAATTTCGTATTCTTCTCCAAACAAAATTTGCCACGGTTTATCTTTTACAAACTTTGATAGGTTAGAGTAATAACCACGATCTTTTCTACTAACCCCAAGCAAGATTACATCACCAGGTTGTGTTTTGTCAAGATCGTTGTTGGGATTAGCGATATAGTCATAGACATCCTTGACAGGATTCTCGCGTTTTGTTATTCTTAACTCCACAAGGTCTTGCAAGCCAGAAGCTTCTAAATACAAATTAAATAATTCCATAGATTGTCCAAGTGTAAATTCTTGGTTGTCTTTGGAATACCTTGCTCTATCACCAACTATAACAATAACTTTTTCTACTGTAAAATTCTTATTATTAATTTCTGGTAGTTTAATAAAGTTCTTAATAACTTCTAAATGACCTTTATGTGGTGGTTTAAAAGCTCCAGCATACAAAACTTTCATCCCATTTGCTTCAACAGTTTTGCTTTCATTTAATTGTTGACCATCATATTTCATCATATTTACAATTTGATTGACAGGACCAAAAGAAGATGTTAACTTGTAAGTGTGATCCTTATAGCGGAACACTAAACCCTCAACAGGGTTACTCACCAACTCCACAAAGTTAATGCTACTACCTTTAAGTTTATCCATCTGCTTTCTTAAATTACTTTTCTGTTTATCAGTTCCGCTACTGTTAATATTTTCTATTGCTTTGTTAACCATAGAAATAATGTCTTCTGCTGTTTGCTTTTGGTTGGATACATACAAGCTCTCGTGTTTATCCAATAAAATAGAAGAACAGTTAAATATTATTCTTTCTAATGGTTGTCGTAAGGTTCTGAAAATTTCTTTGGCAGGCTCTTCATTTGTAAAGTTCTTAATAGCTCCGCTATTCTGCATAGATGAAGTTGTAAAGAATTCATTTATTCGTGGTTTCTTAACGTGCTTTGGACCAAAACCAACTGAAAGAATTGATTTAACTACAAATTCAGTTTGTTGGTTATCTAAGTTAGCTTTTTTATCTGCTAGGTATTTCTCTATGCCTTTAATAAAATACTTTCCTACGGTATCTTTCATATCCAGTCCAAACTTTTTGAACTCTTTTCGTAGGTCAATTAATTCCGCCTCAATAGCCCCAGGATTTATACGGTCAATTTTGGAAGGCTTATCATCGGTAATTTGTATTCCGTTAGTATTTGTAGAATTACCAAAAAGTTTAGATAAGTCAGCAAATTTTCTTTGTATTTCTTCTGTATCGGAAGCTTCGATTGTTCCCTTAGCAGAATCTATTTTAATATTTCCCAGTTTGTGGAAAATTAACATTTTTCTTGCATACTTGATTACATTTGGAGTGTTTGGGTCAAGTAATTCTACGTTAAAAAAGAACTGCGGATTTCCTTGGTTGTCTTTACCAAAGATCATTTCTTTTGATGAATCAGAAGAAAATACTACATTAACAACTTTTTCAAAATATCCCAATAATTCTGTATATGTTCTAACAACATTAGAAGGAACAGGTTTTTTGTTGTCTTGAATACGCTTTGATGTAAACTCATCTCTCAATTCTTCAATGGTTACACCAGCAGTTTTAATTTGTCCATTATTTCTTAATAATTTTGCTTTTTTATCCTTAGTTGAATAAGAGAGATAAATGTTATATCCGTCTACTTTTTCGTAGATTTGAATATCTCCTCTATTTTCAGCAATATCTCGATAAATTCTTACAACATCTTCTAATGTAAGATCAGGGTCTTCATATAAATGATCTATGTGTCCTGTTAATCCGCTCATTGGTTATCTTCTTAATAATCGCCAGGGGCATTTTGATGAAACCACTTAATTAATCTTCTTTTTTGTTCCGTGGTCGCTTCATATCTTGCGTGAGTCATCTTTTCAATCCATACTGGCAGAGTATCTCCGTCAGCATCACAATCCATAACAAATACGTTTGCTTTTTTGTAGTCTCTGGTTTCCTCGTCTGTTAGTGAATCTTCTTTACTTTTTACTTCTTCAATAATTTTAACTTGTTCTTCTAATAGTTTTAATCTTTCTTCCATTAATCTTGCGTGCTTTCTTGCTTTACGAAGATTTTCTCGCATAACAGATAGTCTGGATGATTCAGAGACTTTTGATGGTTTAAAGTATTCAATCATCTCGGATATAACATTAAGATACTCCATAAGAGAAGGTTCTTTTCTCTCATTGAGAATAAAGTCTTTTGTCATTTTATCGTAATCTACTTGCATCCTTTCACCAATCTTTCAAATACGAGTTTTTCTACTTGTTCGTATCTGCGTCTTCTTAGAGATTCGTTCATATCTCCACCAAATTTTTCAATTTTTTCTTCTTCTGGTTTTGGCGGAGGAGTTGGTGTTGGTTCTGGTTTTGGAGTTGGTTCTTCTGGTTGTTTAGAATTACATTTATTTAAAGCTTCAATACTTTTTTGACCAGCAACTCCATCTGCAGTTAATCCAACAGAACTTTGAAACTTTTTCATTGCTCCCGTTGTTTCTGTACAATATAAACCATCTACTCCAAATTTAGGCAACGGAAAACCACAATCAATTAATTTTTGTTGTACTTCTTTAACTTTTTCACTTGTTGGACCAGATGGTCCTCCACATCCCCATGATAAATTAGTACACTCTTTAGGAGTTTTTCCGCCATGACAAATTCCGCCTTTGCCACCCTTACCACCTTTACCGCCACCGCCCTCATCAGGAGTTGCACTAGAATCCTCATCAGCAAACATTTTTGATCCAAGCAAAATTGCTCTTTGAATTATTTTTTGCTCACCTCTATATGCTGCTTTGCCAGCCAAAGATCCTGCTTGCTTTTCTGCGCTTTTAACAAATTTAGATAATGCAGCGTCTGAGACTTTTTCCTCTGCTTTCCCGCCTACTTTTACTAGATCTTTATCTAGATTTTTAGCAAGATATTCGCCCGCCTTTTCAGCACCTTCTTTTTCATAAATCTTGAAAAAGTCATCCATAACACTGCTTATTGCTTTTGAAGCTCCTTTTGCACCAAGTTTCTCTTCTATAACAATAGTTTTTGTTAAAAATGATTTAATTAAATTTCTACTTTTATAAATTTGTGGGATAAATGGTATTAATTTGCTAAGTCCCTTAGATCCAAATTTTAATAAACCTTGAACTGGTAAAGCTAAAACATCACCAACACCAGGAATTGCCATTAAAAAATATAATGCCGCAATAAATGTATGACCAGTATTATAATACCAAATTGCATTTATTACATCTGCGCCAAAACTTATTACAGATCCTGCACCTGGAACAAAAGAAGAAACAAGAGCAACTGCATCAAGAACTAAGTGCCCATCAAAAAATGAACTTTCTTCGCTATCTTTCTCGTCACCAGAAAATGGATTAATTTTAGATAAAAAATCCATAAAACCTTCTTGAAGCAATTCGTCACGTAATTCTTCTTCTATTGCTTCAAGAAGGACTTTATTAAATTGTCTTTCATAAATTTTGTTCATTTTATAGTTCCTAATTATAGTTTTCTAACTAGTTTTTCAAACAAGATTTTTGCTTCGTTTCCTTTCTTATAATCATAGAAATTTTCGTGATTAAATTGTTTGGATTCTTGTTGAATTCCTGCAGTTGGAATATATGATCTTAGTTTACCAATTGTTAAGTTAGTTAAATTCTGTAGATCTTTTATTATCTTATCAGCAAGAACACGGGTAGCTCCAAGACCAGTTCCTTCAGCCTGAGCTTTTACAACATTTTCTGGAACTCCGGAATTTCTTCCTGATGTTTTTCTTGGTCCAATAATTGCTTCAACCGCACTATAAGCTTTTTGAGGAGACATTTTTTTCTCATCAATTAAGTATGCAACAGCAGCCTTAAAAATATTACCATAACCTGGCTCTTGTGGTAGAGAACCACCGTACATTTTATCTATAGCCTCGGTTCTGGTCATCCCACCTTGCTCCTGTGGTTGTGGAGTTGGAGGTGGGACTGGTGGTGGAACTGGCTCTGGCTTAGTATCATCCTTCTCGTCTGGTGGAGGAACTGGCGGAGGATTGCCACCACATTTTATTCCTAGTGCCTTGCTTGTATTTTTTCCAGCAATACCGTCGTCTTTTAATTTCTTTGATTTTTGAAACTTTATAACGGCTGCTTCTGTTTCTTTACCAAACAATTGCGAGCTAACTTCTGAACTTGTTGTACTTAACAACTTTAATGCGACAAGCTTATCCTGTACTTCTTTTACACTTGCACCTTTGCAATTAAGTCCGACTCCCTTGCAGCGTATGCAAGAAACTTTTGCTTTATCACCACCTCCATTATCTGGAACTGGCTCTGGTGGTTGTGGAGATGGTGCGGGTTGTGTATCTGGCATTCCTTCAAACTCTTCAAGGAGTCTAAGAAGCTCTAGCTTATCCTTCTTCTGCCCACCAACAGCAGAAGCACTCCATTTTGATTGAATTTCTGTCTTATAATTTGGGAAGTTTTCAATAACTTTTTTGCACCAAGAAGTATCACCACCTTTACAGTGGGTTTGATAAGCTCTTGCAACTCCAACCATTGCTTCTGATTCATTATCATTAATATAACGGGAAGCTAATTGTGACTTAATTAAATCTGCTAATGCTTTTGGATTTTTTTCACATCTTGCGATAGCATCTTGTAACTCTAAAGGACTTCCTTCCACAATTGATGCAATTGTTGCAACAGCAGCAGGAATAAGAGCGACACCACCAGTTGCTACTGCTGCAACTGCACCACCAACTCCAGTAAGAGCTGTTCTACCAATATTATTACTACTAGCTTTTTCTGTTTCTGTACCTAAATTTACTTGTTCTAAAATGTTTTTAATTTCTTTTAGAATTTTTTGGCGTAGCATATTGTTCATTATAAAATTTCCTTCTTTGCAGATGATTTAATTAGTTTTTCAAATAACATTTCAGCATTTTTAACTTTTTTATTTTCATAAAAAGATTCATAATCACGTTTTGCTGGAGCTTTAGCAGCTGGTTGTGCAGCAACAGATTTGAATCTAGAATCAGCAGCTAAATCAGAACAAACTTTATTTAATTTAGCAGGATCTTTAAAATCATCTATGCTATTATACATTCCAAAATTTAATACTTCATTTCCTAAACTTTTTGCTGCTGCAAAAGTTTTTGGACCAAATGCTCCGTCCACTTTAATTGCTTTTGCTTGTGGAGTTTGTGCATTTGCTTTAACCCATTTCTGGAAGTTCATGATGGTATTTGTATCTGAACATTTAAAAGAATGAGTTCTTTGATCAAAAGTACCAGGGGCTGTTGCTGGTTGTGCATCTCCAGCTGCTGCAGGCGAAGTTTGAGAAGGTTCTGGAGTTATGCTATTTAATAAATTAGCAACTTCTTCTGCAGTAAGTATACCGCTTTCTCCAAGCATTAGTCCTCTGGCTTGTAATACATTACCGGCTTTAGTTCCATAAAGAGGAGCAAAACATTTTGATAATTCTTTTTTAGTATCATCATTAATGCTTTTATCATTTATAATTGTGTTATAAAGAATTGCCATATCATCGACATCTTCCCTACCCCAACTCATCGGTGTTTGTTCGCCTTTGCTTGCTTGTAATTTCGAATATTGACCAAGGGTTGCTATATTTCCAACAGTTCCTGCGATTCCTTTACCAATTGCTCCTAAAGTAGAATCAGCGCTTTCTCCGCGCTTAAATCCGCCCTTACAATATTGTTTAAACATTTCAACTGCTTGCTGTCCTTTTGCATTTACGACTTCGCCTTTTTCTTCATTTTTTTGAGCCTCCGCTGCCATTGAGCCTAATTTATTAATGCCCATACCAATCAGAGTTCCAATTGCAACTCCGCCTCCAACAGCAGATGCGGCTCCTGCAATACTGGCGAATCCTGCTTTAGCGGCAAGCATAGCTCCTACCTCAACAACCGTTGCTCCACCAAGTAAGTGCTCATCAAAAGTTATGGCACTTGGATCTGTAGCTAATTGCCATGCGTACATTGCAGCTCCAATGACTGCTAATGGTTTGGCAATTTTTCCTAATTTTTCAATAAAGGCTTTAACAGGAAGAGAGCCAGCTCCTTTTCTAATTCTCTCAAGTAATTGAACAAATTTTGCAGGATTTTTTGCAGCAGCAGATACTTCCGCTGCAGTTGTCTTAGCAACATTAGCTGCTACAGCAGCTTCCCCAGACGCAGCTGCTGTAGAAGTACTAGCAGATTTTAACATGGCAGTTGCATCTTCTACTGAATTAACAAGATAACTTTTCCCTGGATTAAAAGTTATTGCTTTTTGATTTATTAATGCTTGAACTTCTTTCTCTGTTTTACCTAAATTTTTTGCTAATTCTGCAACATCTTTTGCCTTAGTCTTAATAATGCTGCCAGCTGTTAAACGAGTAGCAGATGAAGGAATAGGAGCTTTTCCTGGTGGTGGAGGAGCTGAAGGGGTAGCAGTAAGAACAGCGCCTGGTTTAGCCTTTGCAACTATGCCATTTGCTACTTGATCAAAATTTTTAGTTGCCTTTAAATCCGCAACAGTAATTTCTTTAAGTTTATTAACTATATCCGCGCCTTTTTTGTTGCTCATAAGCAATCTTTCAGCAGCCCTTAATTGTCCGGTATTTCCTGCGGCTTTTGCTCTCAACCATCTTTCTGCAGCAAGCTGTAGAGCGGGAATGCTTTCTATTTCGTTTAATAGAAAGCTGTTTAATCCTTCGGCTATTTCTTCAAATAACTTTTCTTCTTGAAGAGCTGATTTATTTTGATTTTGTAAAAATCTAAGCTCTTTTAAAATTTCTTGACGTAGTTTCTTGTGCATCCTACTTTTCTCCGCGATACTTATAATTATCTTCCCAATCTCTGAAAAGCATATTACCTTTTAAATACGCTTCTTTCTCCATATTTCTTAAATGTTTGTTCGATTGAGCATAACTATGTTTTGTTGGTTCGTGATTTTCAAATTCACCACGAATATTTTGTCTATGGTGAACAAGCTCATGAGAAAGCGATCTCATAATATCTTTAACATGACGACCTGTTGTATAAACGACAATTTCTTCTTTATGGTTAATATAACCACCGGTCTTTCCAAGAACTTTACCAGCATTCTTTTCATCATTTAGAAGATTAATTTTAACTGGTTTTGTAAGCTTTAATTTTTTTTCTAAATACTCCAACAATGAATCAAAATACTTTTGATGTTTTTTATAAATGTTATCTCTTGATTCGTCATTAAATTTAAATATTTTTTTATTTAATGACTCATTTAAAGCCGAAATAGTGGACTTATGCAAATCCATAAAATCAAGCCAATCATGAGTTAAATTATCATTTTTCATTATCTTGAATTCTTATAGTTTTGGTATTCGAGGTAGTGATAAACATCGCTAATTTTTGATGTTGCTTCAACAATTTTTTCTTGTACCCATTCTTCTACGTCATCACCATCTTGCATAAGATCGTGAAGTTTTGCAGCATAAACAGAAAGCTGAAATAGATTTTGCATTGTCATCTCTAATTCATCCCCACCATCTGTATGTTCTTCTACGCCGTAGTCGTGATCTTCATAAGATGTGTGAGAACCGTGATGAACATCAACGGGTTCTGCAAAACCTACAAATTGTTCAGAAACTAATTTTTGATTAACAGCTTTTCTTAAAGCATTGATGTCTAATTTCATTTTTTCTCTCCGTGTTGTTTACCTGTATAAATAACTGTCATGTCTACACCATCCATTGGCTCGACCCAATCTTTGCTAATAACTTCGATGTTTCTTGGATCGTCATCCGAGAATTTAAGTTTAATTACTTTTCCTTGGTTAAAGTCTTTGCAGTACTCAGCAAACTCTCTTAAAGCTTGTTTTTTTGCTTCTTCTGGTTTACCCATTGAACCCGCTAGTTTTGGATGAGATACTGGATAAAATTTACAAAGATCTAAATAGCTTTGGATTGATCCATCTCTATCACCTTTCTTAAAAATTTTATTATACTTTTTGATGTTTTTATAAACCTCTCCGGAATTAATGCCGTCTTTGTTTCTTATGATTAATTCATAAACAGCTCTTTTCATTGCACCTGGGCTATGACCTCTAGCTGTAATGATAGCAAAAATGGAAGCAAAATTAAGACATTCAACAAAATCTTCCCAAGAAGGACCAAGATGAGTTGCTTTTATGGCATCTTTAATAAAAGTTTTATCTGCCTCTGGTCTAAAGTATCTAAAAGCATTTGGGGCATAATCTTTAATTATATTACCTTCATAATCAAATTCTTCTTTACCAATCATTCCTCGGAACTCAGCAAAGTCTTCACTACCCATACCAACTTCTTGACCAGATTTGTCAAGAAGGATGATTTTTGTTGGCATGAAAAGAATGTTATCATCCCAATCAAAAGCATAATACTTGAGGTTGTGTTTACTATCCTCAATACCTTCTGAAACGAATTTATTCCAATTTTCTACAATTAATTTCATTATTAATTAATCCAATGTTAGTAAATATTTGAGCTTGTTTGTTTCGCCAAGCATTTCGTCTCTAATATTTAGAAGATCGCTGTCTCTTGTTGAATCATAATGTTCAGTTAATTCAATTAAAAATTGTGTTAGTTCTTCTAGGAAATCTTTAATTTGAACATCGTTCATATTTGCTAGTTCAATATTTCCGCCTGTTTTAATTCTTCCATACTTTCCCATATGAGACTCAATAAATTTATCCATTAAATCTCCAAAAGTATCATAAAACTTTCCATAAGCTTTATGTCTTGCATAAGACTTTGTTTGCCAATGAAGAATTCTAAATTGTTGTTGGAATGAAATAAGATGATCTACAATATTTTCCATAGCTATACCTCTTAACTAAATAGTCAGTTATGGAGGATTAAGCTTCTGCTGGTTTTTTATTAAATGCTTCTTTATAGATTTTTAAATTTTTAAGAGATTCACTAATTGCGTGTTTACCATCTGTATCACTTTGTTCTAATTCTTCTAACATAAACCAAAGAGATTCGTTTTCATCTTTCAGTTTTTCTATTTCAAATACAAGACGAGAGATAAGTTTTTTAACCTGTTTCTCGTCTAAATATTCATATTCTTCTTCTTTATCTTCAAAAGATTTCATTAATCCTCTTTCTTTGGTTCTGTTGGGATTGCTTCTGACAATTTAACTTCTACTGCATCTTGTGCCGGTGAAACTAATAATTTATCTGTTTTTGGAGTTCCTGGTGGGTCATCTTCTTCGTCGATCTTTTGTAGCATTATTTGATCTCTTTGTGAGTTGTTAAACCAGAAATCAATAACTCTGTTGTAAGAGCCAATAAAAGCACCAAGAATTAGAAGAAGAATTTCTTTCCATTCTTGTTCCATTGTAGCTTTAAGCATTATAGAAAATACTACGCCAAGTAGAATGGCAAGCAGAGTAATCATTGTAATAAACGTAATATACCAACGAACGCTCATCATTTTTTGAAAGATTATATTAAATCTATTTTGTTTGTCTTGTGGAACTTGCACAGCAGCCTCATTCTTTAAAGCTTTTTCTAGTTGTTCTTTTACTGACATTCATTAAGCCTCCTATAGCTTCTTTACTAAATAGACCGTAGTTAGACTAACTACAACACCAGCAGCCGTTCCAATACCAAACCACAAACCTCTGCTTGGTTTTGGTTCTAAAAGAATTTCACTAAGTCTTTTTATTTCTTTATCTTTTGAATCAAGTTGAATCTTTAAAGTTTTTTCTAAAGTTTCTTTTTCGACTTTGCAAGTATCTTTTAAGAAGGTACATTCGCCACTACATTTTTTTGTTAATAAATCTTTATCTAGCTCACACTTTTTGATTATTGCTTCTTTATCTGCTTCGATTGTGGCAAAAGCAACTGAGTCTAATAAGTACCCACCAAAAGGAGCTTTTTGATCTTGTTTAAGAACAGATACTTTACCATCGGCAAACGCTGGTGATGCAAACATAAAACATAAAATTAATGCTATTAACTTATTCATCTTTGTCTCCCGCTGGTACGACTTCAAATCCAAACTTATGTGCTAATTCGTCCAACACTGCTTCTGGTTCTTGATTAATCTTCTTTGTAAGCTCCTTGATTCTGGTTTGCCTTAGATCATCTAATTCTTTTACTTTTTGTTCATAATCAAGTTGGATAGAATCTAAATGTTTCTTATAGTCTTCGATTAAAATTTTTTGTTTCTCTAATGATTCAGCATTAATTTTGTTAATCTGTTCTATTTGAGAATCATAAGCTTTTCTTTGAGCAGACAATTCTTCAACATACTTACCTTTTATTTCTTCTTCTTTAAACTGGATATACTTGTAAGTACCGAAGCCTACAACAGCTAAAATTATAACAGCTGTTATTGTGACTTTAATAAGAAGATCTTTTAATATTTGATGTATCATTTTGCTCCTTAAAACCAGTTGACGCCATAGACATTATCTTTTACTTCGCTCCAATATACAAACTTCTGAGCTTCATTTAAGGAATAGACTTTAAGCAATTCCTCGCCAAACTTAGAAACATTCTTTGTTAATGCTTTATCATATTGAAAGTGCCACCATTCAGCACCACCATACGCTCCGCCTTCAAAGAAGCTCTTTCTCGCTGAGATGTTTACGAAACCATGCTTGGCTGCAACCTCAGTGAAATTGAAAGCATGAACTGTTACTTTCTTTGTTTCTAAAACAGTTTTGCCTTTTACTGTGCGGCAAACTACTGCATCTAATGTAACTTCTGGTGCTGTTGGTGATTTGCACCACACAGTCCATTTACGAGAATCTGGAACTCTTACGCATAGGTAGGGATCTGTATCAAAGTTTTGCATACCAGTTGCTAATGACATATCAAAAGCCAATCCAGTATAATGCATGGAAGTCTTTGATCTTGCAGGACCAGCACCAGAACTTAGGGCACGACGACCACCAGCAGAGGTTACTACGCCACCGAGAGCATTTACTTCTGCTTTTAGATTCTTATAAGCCACGGAAGCATCTGTTCTCAATACTGTTGAACTGTATCCGTCTTTACCAGAAACTTTATCTGAAGGGCAAGTAACCCAACCCATTTTTACAGCGGCTTCTTGAACAACTGCGGGTGCTTCCTCTGGTTGGTCATCAAACTCTGCGCCTTCTTTACCGGCAGCTTTTAGAGCAGCGTCAATTGCTTGTAATGTTTTTGGACCAACAACGCCGTCTGCTCCCAATCCTTTCTTTGATTGAAAATCTTTTACTGCATCTTGGGTTTTCGCACCAAATGCACCGTCAACATTACCTAAATCATAACCTAAATCAGTTAGGTTTTGTTGTAATGTCGCAACTACTGGACCTGTCATACCTCTTTTAATTAACATACATTTCCCCCTATGTGTATATTGTAATTAGTTTCTAAATGTCAAAGAAGATTGGAATATCTGAATTTGGTCTAAATCCAAAGTTACCGCTATGAAGATCCAATGTAGTGTGATATCCTTTTTTATCATATGATTCTTTTAAAATTTTGAATAGTTGTAACGAAATTCCTATAAATTGCTCTTCTGATAAAGAACGAACTCCATTAGGATTATCAAAAACCATATATAAAATTCTAAAAAGATTTTTAGTATCTTTTCTATTTAAAAGATCTTCTATTCTATCTAATGTGTAATCTGATGCGAAAATTTTATTTTTCATTGTAATAAAAATAGCA
>Ga0209299_1000010_pt1 | contig 115823 bp, 168 predicted proteins | sample S_140806_MF_Meta_FD_187326 | JGI IMG/M metagenome (GOLD analysis project Ga0209299, IMG submission 187326) | Freshwater microbial communities from Lake Simoncouche, Canada to study carbon cycling - S_140806_MF_MetaG (SPAdes) (version 2) | ecosystem: Environmental > Aquatic > Freshwater > Lake ...
AAGACATTGTACTATTATATAACTAATTTTTTACCAAGTCAATCAGTTTTTGAATCTGTGTGGGTTTGGTTTGTTTGAGTATGCCATGACCCAAATTGAACACATAAGGATGATCCTTAAATTTGTCCAAATACATTTTGGCAGTTTGCAGCATGTTTTGGGTATCACCCAATAATTTTTTTGGATCCAGTCCTCCTTGTATGGGCCAACGACTCAACATCTGCAGAGCCCAATCGATATCCATGGTGTAATCAATGCTGATGCAACTGGGATTCACTGTTTTACAAAAATTTAAAACTTGATTGGGTTTCAATCCTTTGGGGAAACAGATGATGGGCACTGTAGGGTGTCTCATTCTCAATGCAGTGACTATCTGTTGATTGGGCAAGATACAATGTCGCATCACATCTGCATCAGTTTTGAGTGTGCCTGCATGACTGTCAAATATCTGTACCACATCACAACCTGCCAGTATTTGATTGCTCAAATGTTCCACAGTTTGTACTATCAATCTTTGATGAACATCTTCCTGTTCTCGTTCGGTCAGTGTGACAGTGGGGTCAATCATATAGTGCATCAGTGTGTGAGGAGCAGCAGCAAATCCTATGAGACTCTGGTCCCATGCCAATCTTTCACGTGTGATTTTTATGCTGCGATACACAGGTGTGAGTTTTTTTAAAAATTCTTTTGGGTCATGATCAAAAAAAGTATTCAAATCAAACACGCTTAATTCAGGACCCTGCTGAGCCACGAATTCTAAATCTTGTCCCATGGCCCAAGGAATCAACAGTATGTCGGAAAATATAATGGCAGCATCCAATGCATAGCGACGCACAGGTTGCAGAGTGATCTCCACCACAGTGGGCACATCCAAGGCTTTCTCCATGAAAGTCATATGATTCATCACACGATATTCAGGCAGGTATCTGCCAGCCTGACGCATGAACCACACTGGTTTGGGTTCAGTAACACTGCCCTGTAATGTTTGTTTTAATCTATTCATCACCATTCAGCGTGGGGAGGCATGCTCATCAAGATGGCATCCACACAGCCACCAGTATTTAAACCAAACTGTGTGCCACGGTCGTACATCAGGTTGAACTCCACATAGCGTCCACGTTTGCAATTTTGAATCTGTTTGTCTTTCTGAGTGTATTTTTTACTTTGATTCTGATCTATCATTTGGAGGCTAAGACGATGAAATGCTTCACCCACCTGCTGTATGAACACAAAGTCTCCTATGTAGGCATTGGGATGACTCAACAGCATGTGATCAAAAAATATACCGCCCATACCTCTCACTTCTTTACGATGCTTGATATAAAAGTATTCATCACACTGTCGACGAAACTGTGCTGAATCCTTGTGATGGTTCTCACAGGTTTCTTTCAACACTGTGTGCCACAGTTCTATGGATTTTTTATTGGGATGACTGGGAGTTTGATCCATGCCACCTCCCCACCAACACTGTGTGGTCTCCAAGTATCTTGTGTTAAAATGCATGGCTGGTACATGAGGGTTTCTGGGATGAGCCACCACACTGATACCTGTGGCAAAGAATGCACCATCCCGGTCGGCACCCATGACCTGACTGCGATATCTCTCATCAATCACTCCCTGCACAGTGCTCACATTCACTCCCACTTTTTCAAACACTTCACCACCCTGCAATAACATCATGGTACCACCACCATTGGAGGATCTGGGTCCACGCTGCCACTCTGTGCGTTTGAATCGTGCTCGAGGTTCTAAATTTTGATAGCTCGCACACAACTGATCTCTCAGTGTTTCAAACCATGTTTGATTGATTCGTCTTAGATCAGTCATGCTGTGATTATAGCATAATTTTTGGTGGAGTCAATGTGGCTGAAATGTTTTGGTGTTGTGGAGCAGAACTCCACAACTCTTGTGTGTGTTATTGCACTGATAGATTGACTGCAGATGGACCTTTTGGGCCATTCTCCATGTCAAACATCACAGCGTCACCTTCATTCAGTGATTCCAAGCCTGCGGCTTGCACTGCTGAAATGTGAACAAACACGTCTTTGTCTTCGGTAGTGATGAATCCAAAGCCTTTTGAGCTGTTGAACCATTTTACTGTTCCTTGTGTCATAGTTGTTCTTTCTTTTGGTTATTATTATTTTTGAGGAAGTTGTATGTTGTATTGGGCGGGAGTTTGTTATGCTTCTGCTTGGTTACTCAATTACTCTTTTACTCATGTTTATTTATCCATTGTAGCAGATTAGGCATGGAGTGTCAACCTTTTTAGAATGGTGCCCCCACCCTGTACTGACCAGGAAACTAATCCTTACCAAGGACTTGTTATGCCATTTAACTATAAGGGCTTATAAAATTTAATTGTGCTGAGTGTTTTTAGTAAAAAGTTTTTTTAAAAAATCAATCACAGTCACAACTAAATCCACTATCACACACATGATGGTCACTGACACCAACAAAGCCATGCAAATCACAAACCAAACCATATTCCACAAAGTATTCCACATGAGTTTCATCCTAGCAATATCACAAACACCACTATGAGGAACAGCACTATCAGCACCATGGCACAATTTTTGTATTTGTCTCTTTGGAAATTCATTTATTTTGATACTTTAAACAAACTGATGGCTTTTTTGATGTCAGCCACACAACCTTCTTGATCCATCGCTTGTAATTTTTCTTCAGCTGCTGTTCTCAATGCCAGTTGTTCTGCAGTGGGTGTGAATGTTTTGGCTTTAAGATCAAATTGATTGATAAAGTTTTTGCAATCCACTATGGATGATTGAGCAGTGCTCCACAGCAATGCCAACACCACTGTAATAGATAATATTGTTTTCATTTGATTGTCCTTGGTTAAAATTTAGGTATTTGGATATTCTTCAATGCATCAACAATGTTTTGCATGGGCACAGAACTTTTTTCCTGAGTGGATTTGGGTTCTGAAGTGGCACAATTGGTGAGCGATATCAGCAACCACAGTGCTAAAAAACATTTGATTGATCTCATGCAGTATTTATAGCACTGTTTGGCGCTGGTTGTCAACAGTTATTTGTTGTCTTTGACCTCTGTGAACTCTGCATCCACAGTCTGTGATTTTGGTTGCTCATCAGTCTGTTTGGCTGACTCTTGTTGAGCCTTGTACACAGCTTCACCCAGTTTCATGCTGGCTTCTGACAGTTCTTTGGTTTTGGCTTTGATAGTTTCTATATCATTGCTTTTCACAGACTCTTTCAACTGATCCATGCTCTGTGTGATCTTCACACGATCTTCTTCGGTGAGTTTGTCACCATGTTCTTTCATGCTGTGTTCCACAGAAGCAAGCACACTATCAGCATGATTTTTGGCATCCACTTCTGCACGTTTCTTTTCATCTGCTTCTCGGTTGGCTTCAGCGTCTTTGATCATTTTTTCAATGTCTGCATCACTCAACCCTGAGTTGGCTTGTATTTGGATTTTTTGTTCCTTACCCGTGCCTTTGTCTTTGGCACTCACATGCACAATGCCGTTGGCGTCGATATCAAATGTGACTTCAATCTGAGGCATACCTCTGGGTGCTGGTGCTATGCCAGTCAATTCAAAATTGCCTAAGAACTTATTGTCTGTGGCCATCTGTCTTTCACCCTGAAACACTCGGATGCTCACAGCTGGTTGATTGTTTTCAGCTGTGCTGAACACTTGACTCTTTTTGGTTGGAATGGTGGTGTTCTTTTCAATCAGTCTAGTGAACACTCCACCCACTGTTTCAATGCCCAAACTCAATGGAGTCACATCCAACAACAGCACGTCTTTCACATCGCCTTGTAATACTCCACCTTGAATGGCAGCACCCAATGCCACCACTTCGTCTGGATTAACTCCTTGATTGGGTTCTTTGCCAAAAAATGATCGTACTGCTTCAACCACTTTGGGCATACGAGTCATACCACCCACCAACACCACTTCTTGAATGTCATTGACACTGACACCAGCATCTTTCAATGCCTGACGACAAGGTTCAATGGTTTTTTGTATGAGAGTATCCACCAAACCTTCCAGTTTGGCACGAGTTATCTTCATATTCACGTGTTTGGGACCAGATTTGTCTGCTGTGATAAATGGCAAATTGATTTCTGTTTGAGTGCTGGATGACAGTTCTATTTTGGCTTTCTCCGCTGCCTCACGCACTCTCTGTATGGCCAATCTATCCTGTGCGAGATCAATGCCAGAGTCTCTTTTGAATTCTGCTAGGATATGATCTTGAATCACACTGTCAAAATCTTCACCACCCAGTGAAGTATTTCCGTTGGTGCTTTTGACTTCGAATACTCCATCACCCAACTCCAATATGCTGACATCAAATGTACCTCCACCCAAATCATACACTGCTATGGTCTTGGCACCTTTTTTGTCCATGCCATATGCCAATGCTGCGGCAGTGGGTTCATTGATAATCCTCAATACTTCTAATCCAGCAATCTTGCCAGCATCTTTGGTGGCTTGTCGCTGTGCATCATTGAAGTAGGCTGGCACTGTGATCACTGCGTGATTCACTGCTCTACCCAAATATTTTTCGGCAGTTTCTTTCATCTTGATCAGTATGGATGAACTGATCTCTGGTGGTGAATATTTCTTGTCTCGGCTTTTGACCCAAGCATCACCGTTATCGGCTGCGATCACTTTGTAAGGTAATCTTTGAATATCTTTTTGTAATGCAGGATCATTGAAGGTTCTACCTATCAATCGTTTCACTGCAAAGAATGTGTTTTCACCATTGGTCACTGCTTGACGACGGGCACTGTGTCCCACTAGTTTTTCTGATTCAGTGAATGCCACTATGCTGGGCGTGGTTCTGTACCCTTCTTGATTCTCTAATACTTTGGGTTTGCCTGCTTCCATGATGGCCACACAAGAGTTTGTCGTGCCCAAATCTATTCCTATCACAGGACCATTTATTAATTTTTCTGCGTTTTTCATATATGTTTCTCCTTTTATAGCAAGTTATACAGCAAAACCAACATCTATGCGAATTGCTGTGCTGTGTTATATAAGCATTAATTCAGTAATGTCAAGAGCCTTTTGGCAATCTTTTTGAAGTTTCAGTGTGGCTTTGATACCACACTGAAAACAATAGAATTACTTCTTAGCTGGTTCAGCAGGTTTTGCTGGAGTCGCTTTAGCTGGTTCAGCAGTTTTTGCTGGAGCCGCTTGTTGAGTAATTGCAGGTTTTGCAGGTGTTACATCAACTTTTTTAGGTTTAAGCAAGTAGTAACCTATTACTATGGCCAATACTACCACGGTAGCGATGGCTATGTTTTTATATGTAAACATTATTTTTACCTTTTTGTTGTTAACAGTGTTAGTATAGCGGAAACACAACCTTGTGTCAATGAATGGTTTGCCAAAAATTAAGGTATGAATCGACCTGCGAATTTGGTTTTTCTTATCAATTTCTTCACATATAGATCCAGTTGATCTTTTTCTTTTTTGAGTTTTTTGAGTTTTTTCTCCCAGTCTTCATGCCACAGCAGGTGATTAGCAGTCACACTCATTTCAATCAGTATCTTGTGACGTTTGGTAGGATACTTCCATATTTCGCCAATGCCTTCATAGCCTGCATCAAACCAACCCACATAGGTGCAGCCTATCTGTCGGAGATTGTGATCTGGCAGTGGATCTGCAGTGTATTGCCAGCGAATATATCTGTAATGATACACAAAAATTTTTTTGTATTTTAATAGAACAACATGAGGGTTATTCACACGATACCTCAGATGTATTCTATTACGATTCAACATCAGTGCAGTGTGTCCTGCATGGTGGCACAATGATGTTCTTCAATGTGGGTGATGTCCTGTGCGTCCAGATTGGGCATTTGTTCTTTGAGTGTGGCCCAAAGGTCAGCATGATCCATGGCATACACATCAATGGGAGATTCGTCTGTGCCAAAGTGCACCACAAACAGCTTGGTCTCATATTGGAATGAAGGTTTCATACCAATATTTATCTGGATTTAATTATTTTTTATTGCGTTTTTCTTTGTTGATTCTACGTTTGTAAGCCAATGGTGAAGTGGTGCTGGGTGGTATGTAGAATGCATAAGGATTGGCTTGACCCATGGGTTGATTGGTCACACCATAAGGAATCTTTTCAACTTCGCCGCCCTTGGCCAAGTATTCTTTCATTAGACGTTCGATCTCGGCTGCCTTGGCTGCCTTGTCTATGCTGTCGTCGTTGTTATCGTATGATCTCATTTGTTCCTTAGTAATTATCTAGGAACTGATTGGATCTAACGAATTATGATTTCTTTATAGTCGTAGATAACCAGTCCAGAACATATACTGTAGATTGTTTCGTCCACACAAGAATATCTTGAATCTTGTCAGGATGAACCAAATATACATACATGCCTAATGCGCCTATTATTATACCTTTTATCATGTTTTGCCTATTTGTTGTTGCCTAAGTATTATACTAGCGGAATTTGATTGATAAGTCAACCTAAAAAATTCCGCTAGTTTATTGGATTTTTAGTCTCTTTTTGAACCCATCAGTTGCAAAATAGAAACAAATATATTGATAAAGTCCAGATACAATGTAAGAGCTCCCAGTGTTCTAGTTTTAGAACTGTCTGCTCCTTCCAGATATATCTGTTTTAATTTCTGCATGTCATAAGCAGTCAAGCCTGTGAAGATGATCACGGCCAACACATTGATAATAAAGTTCAATGCTGTCATGTGCAACCAAATGTTCACAATGCTGGCCACAATGATTCCTATCAAACCCACAAATAAAAATGTACCCAAACCGGATAGATCTCTACGAGTGGTATAACCTATGATGGCAAAAGAACCAAACACTATGGCAGAAATTAAGAAGGCCGATATGACACTGTGTGCTGTGTAGATATACAGCAGAGCACCCATGCTCAAACCTTGAGCAGCGGCGAATCCCATCAACATCCATAGCAGTCCACGATTGCTGAAACGTTCAGCACCAAAACTCATGGCCAACACAAATGCCAACGGCGACAGTATGATGATCCAAGACAGTGCACCACCTGCATACAAGAACGGCAGTCTCACTCCGATGTAGGCAAAAAATGCCGACACCAGCATGGCTGTGGTCATTCTTGAAAACACATCATTGAAATAGGATCTCAATCCCAAATCAATTGTGGTATTGCCTTGACTTTTAACACCTATCGATGTTTTCATATTTTTCTCCTTGTTATATTGATAAGGCTCCGTGCCCAATCAAATCTCTAAAAAACAAATACACTGAAGCACCCATGATGATCAGTGCTGCTATATTTATCAGTATCACAATGTAGCTCACTACCAAACTAATAATGGTCATGCTGTGATAGATGCCTCCTGTGCGTACAGTGCGTGATTGAGTTTGAAATCTCAAATGCAAGTGCCCCAACACTATGGCAATGATCTGTAAAAAGAATGGTATGATGAAAGCAGTGATCAAACCCAGTAGGCTGAACACAAATGACGTCACTGCCAATAGATTGAAATTTTCTTTCATGCTAATTTTTGTTTTTGGATTGTTCCAATTCTTTTTTCAAGGATTCTATCTCATCCAAAAGATATTCCACTTCATTGGCCAATTGACGTGCTAGATTTTTGTATTTGGCCAACTCAATATCTTTTTTGATCTTGGGTTCTAGATTTATTATCATTTTCTTTTCTTTCTAACAGGTTCAATACCCCATTCAATCTTTTGCCACAGTCTATCATATGAATAATAGGTGAATGTCAGCAAAAAATTAATGGATATGGTGGGTATGATTGCATCATCCCATTTGTGACCCGTAAGGATCAGCAGTAGATAAGTGGCAGTGAATATCCATATCCTGTAGATCAGTGCCTTAACAAAAGTTCTTTGGGGAGTGATTCTGTATTTCATATTATCTGTAACCTGTTCTCCAAATTGAAGTGATTATGATGCTCCAATACCACGCCCATGCCACCCAACCCAACAAAAAGATCGGATTGATGCTCTTCAAATAGGATATGGTGAACCATAAAGATATGCCCAACACAGCATGAGTCCATGGTTGAACATCCACAATGTCCATCATGCGTTGAGTGGCACGTTCAAACTTGCCCCATGTGTAATCCAGCATGGTGTCCACAGTTTTTTCCAGCAAAGATTTAATATTACTCATGCAGTGGTTCTGTTCAAATATTGTTTCTTGTACCAACGATAGAATTCTGGATTTTCCTGCCATATGGAATAGATTCTGTCAGCTGGCACTTGATCAGATCTGATACAATCAGCCCAAGATTGATAATCTTTTTTTTTAATTTTTTGTGATGTCATATGTGTTAATTTATACTACAAATCAACACCATTGTCAACTATTTTCGATTCACAATGTCTGGAGTCAATGCGTCCACAGTGTTCACTACCGTTTTGCCCGCATACACCACTGTGCTGCCAGCCACGTCCAACACTGCCACTGTGGTGGAGCATTGTGTCATGAATAACAATAATAGGATACCAAATGTCTTCATTTGTCTTTTAGATTGATTATGATGCGGATCAACAACACAACTGATACTGCCAGTATGATCCACACAGTCCAGGATTCTCGTAACATTATAATTTCGTCAGTCATTTTTGGTTTTGATTGCCTCATCCACGTGAGTCATGTATCTTTGCACACGTTCAATATAGATCCTGTGCTGTTCATCACAATAGTTCTGCACATGATCTCTTAAAATGATCACTTCTGCTCTAGCCATTTCCATGTCCTGATCCTGATCTATGCGATTCAGTATGGATTTCAAATCGTTCAGCAGTGTAAAATGGTCTAATTGAGTCATCAGTCTGTGAGTTTGATTAATATTGCAATTTGAATAACCAAAACAATCAAAGGCACAATGGTTCTAATCAATTCCATAGTGTGATTGAATCTATCCAAACGTCTTTCAAACTTTCTGATATTTGTTTTTAATTTTTTCATTTGTCCATTTTATTAGTTTTACACTGAAATTGAATAGTACTGTACATATTTTTTTCAACACAGTGACATAGTTATAATTTAACACACGCACCACCAGTTTGTCAAACAAAATATACAACTTTAGGAACATATTCTTGTATCTGATGTGAACTCTGTGCTTGTGCAGCAAGTGATTGAAGAAGTTTTCTGCTTCAGCCACAATCTTGCCCACTCTGGTGGTTTTGTCCATCTGATGCCAATCCAAAAACCAATAGCCCACCCACAGCATGAATAGAACAAACAGTATGGTGACTATGAAACTGATGATCATCAGTGTAAATTTTTAGTATTGGGTTTTATACTGTCCATGTTAAATGGTTCAATGTGTTCTGCTGTGCGGTGCACAGTGTCTATCATTTTAGTGAAGTCTTCAGGAGTCAGTGTGGTTTTGTACAGTCTTAGAGCAATGGCCATCATGGTGCCAGTGACCATTTGTGGTTCATGTGTCACACACAGTTTGGCCATCAATTGAAAAAATTCATCATAGATATTCTGTAATTCCACATCGCTCATGTTGGGTTTTTGAATCATATGCCGTGCTCCTGTTTGGCCTGCTGTTCACTGTCTAGTATGGCCTTGTGCAGAGCCTGTAGGTCGTTCACGTTGATGCTTCGTTCTCGGATCAGCTGATCCTGTATCTCCATTTGACGTTTTTTGTATTTGGCCAACTTGGTGAAGTACTCGAAAGTTTCCTCATTGTGACCTATCACTGTTGGTTCTTTGTCTCTGGCTGGCATTATATCTGGCTCAACCTTTCTAATTTTTGATTCAGTTCTTGTGAAAGTTTTTTATAGTCCGTTAATTCCTCTGTCTGACGTTGCAACCTTTGGTTCATATCTGCAATGATCTCCTGATATTCTCTGTTTTGAAAATCTAAATTTTCTTTTTCAGCTGTAAGTCTAGCAATCTGTTGCATCAGTATGCGTTCATAGGGTGCCATTTTGCTTTTTGTTTTTGTTGCCATGCTAGTTCAATCTGCCATATTGTTTCAACAGATGCTGATACACACCCAACCAATACTGTTTGAATGCTGGATTTTGTGCTCGCTGATGGGCTCCCCAAGCATTGGCAATCAGCCTATCTCTTTGAGAATACATCATGCGAGCCAAACTATTCATACTACTTGCTCTTTTTTACAAATTTTATTAAATCGTTGCATTTTTTAATAATGCGATCACAGGTGTCAGTCATGCTGGAAAACACATAATATCCAGAACCTATAGCCACCAGTATTGCGATTAATAAAAATAAAACTAAATCATTACTCATTTTTTCTCCTTTTTCTTTTTGGTTTGCTTTTTGCCTTTCACTGTTTTTTTGGCCTTAATTTTTTTCTTCTTGGCTGCCTGTGCTGCCTCCATGCGTGCCTTCTCCCAGTCATCCCATTCTTTCTGTTCTTCTGGTGATTTTTCTGGCAGCTCATTGGCATCCTCTTCTTCCACTGTGTCTGTGTCAGGCTGTGGTGCTTCTGCTTCTGCCCTTGCGATCTCTTTCTTCTGCTTCTTGCTCATGGTGTTCTCATCCATGCAGCCTTCCAACACCCTGCACTCTTGGCCGCTGCCGGTGCTGTCCTCTTCCAGGTGTCTAGATTCTCCATCACCATAGCTGATGGCATAGCAGATGTCCGATCCCTCGATCTGCCTGTAGTGTAACTTCAATTTTTTTAGATCCAGCTCTCCATCGATCTCCATCTCTCCTTCTGTGGTCCATCCACCCTTGTTTGAGGTGTATGCATACAAATAATATTCATTCACCAATTCTGGGTGATCCACGTCCACACAATCTTCGGACTCCACACACTCAATACCCAACTTGTGTATGTTGTCACTTGACAGCTCAATGGGTTCGCGGAACACGTAGTGCCCCTTGGCATCTCGGATGGCTTGGCCGTGCTGGTCAAATTCTTCTATGTGCAGGAAGTTGCTGGAACTTATGGGAGCGCCACAGGTATGTGCCACATTGTCTATGTCATGCCAGTCTCTCTGAAATCTGGCCTCTTGGGGCAAGTTGTGTTCCTGCTCGTAATTTTCTCTGTCGTAACCCATGAGATAGTCTGTGAGTTCTTGCTCTCTGTTCTTCCAGTAGTGATACTGATAGGGAGTGATGGTGCCCACCACGGTCTCGCCACCGTATCTCTGTATGCTAAATTTGTATTTCTTGATGCCGTGCTTGATCCTGTCGACCAATTGAGCTTTTTGTTTTTTGGTAGCCATTTAATCTTTTCTCTTCTTTGGTTTGGATTTCTTTTCCAGCATCTTCATAATCACTATCTGATCCAGTTGATCAATAATACCCAACATCAACCCATGACGACGACCCACGTAGTAGCTCACAGCTATCAGTGCTGTAACATACAGTATGAATTTGATTTCAAACATTCTGCTCTCCGGTGTAAGGTCTAGTCAACAGCATGATACTGTGTATCACATCATACAGATCCTGTTCCAACATGGATCTTTGAGAGAAGCTGTTGCAGTGTTCAATCTGATCTTCCAATATTATTTTTTGACGACTCAATTCTGCGATGCGTAGTTTCACATGCTCTGGCATGATGTCAATTATAGTTTGTGTCATATGTGCCTGTTTGGTTTATAGTACAAATATATGGTATTTGGCAGTGAAAGTCAAGACTGTTTTGGAAAAATATTGTTAAATGTTTGATTTTGAAGTATTTTTTGTTTAGTAACGTGGAACCACACTGTTGCTCCAAGTGAAACCCTGTTCTCTATGGGCTTGACGCTGGGCCGCAAAAGGTTCATTGGGCACCATGATCCAATCTTCACCACAGATTGTACACACATCACCCGGTCTATCACCTTTTCTCACATCGGTTTGAAGCCACTCATGCTGATTGATGGTGCCTTTGATGGTGCCTGAGCAGGCGTTCAAGGCAAACACAATCACAAGTAGTAAAAAAATCTGCTTCGTACGGTTCATATGACATATATTACATGGAATCATCCACACAGTCAAGTGCAAAGATGTGTTGACACAGAACAGTTTTTGCTTTATGCTGAAGAAAAAAATGTTTTTAAGAAAAATTTTTCAGTTTTTAACTCATAAAAATAATTCACATTCATACTCACTGGAAGGACCACTTTTTATAAGTATTTTATAAATAAATTCATGAACGAATTGTTGCAACACAAACATATTCTTATCAGAGCAGAAGTAAAGAATCCTTTGAAGGATGAACACCAGGCTACCCAGTGGCTGGAAACTTTGGTCAAAGACATCAACATGAAAATCCTAATAGGCCCTATTGCCAAGTACTTGGATGTGCCCGGCAACAGAGGTTTAACTGTGGCTGCCATCATTGAAACTTCACACATTGTGATGCACTGTTGGGATGAATGCTCACCAGGAATCATGCAGTTGGATGTGTACACCTGTGGTGCTTTTGATCCCAAAACTGTGTTGGATGCCATTGAACAGTTTGATGTGGTGAAGATCGATTACAAATACCTAGACAGAGAGTCTGGTTTCCAAGAATTATCTCTTTAAATTTAAAATTATCCCTAATGTCCGTTGGTGGCTGAGTTGTAGAACACCTTGCCGGTCACGGTGGTGGTTTTCACAATGGTGGGCGTTGAGTAATTGAATTGTAATAAATCACCTCCACCCGATTCTCCAAACTGGATCCTTACAGGATAATACTGGCCAGCAGTGAGCGCAATGCTGCCACTGACTTCTTGAGGGGCGTGTCCGCCACCGTTGTTGATCAGTGCATTGCCTGTGGTGAATCCTGTCACAGCATTGGCGCCAATCCACATGTAACTGGCATCATCGCTGTTGAGGAAGAATGTATGGGTCTCAGTGGTGGTGGGTTTGAAGTAGCCCAACCATTGCACACTGAAACTTTCACCATCATCTGAACTTGGTTCTATAATCTGTGTGGTTTGCACAGATGTGGCTGGGTTTGCACCAAATGTGGCGGGTGTGGCTGTGGCAAACCATGTAGGAACATCAGCAAAGTAGCCTGTGTAAGTGGTTTTGTACAATCCAGCGGTATCTCCCGAGGCCGTCAATGAAGTGTCGTTCACTGTGATGCTGCCACTGGTCACTATCACTGTGCCACTGATGCTGACACTGCGTACACTCACTGTGAATGTCTGAGCGCCTTCTGTGGTGGTATCAGCGATTGTGGTGACAGTGAATGAGCCAGTGCCGTTGTCCTGTGCTCCACCGCCTGTGAGAGAGAATGATCCATTCACTGCAACAAAGTCAGCATTGGCAGTGGTGACGTGGTTGATGGTCCAGTAATAAGTGCCGTTGGGTCCAAGGTTGGTCACTGCAAATGACAATGAGGATCCTTCATTCACTGAGTTGGCAGCAGGAGTGATCGTGGGTGTCAATGACACATCAGTGATCTCCACATTGGAGAACGTGGCCACCACTGTGCCCGATGAACTGCCCCTGCGTAAAATGATGTTGAATGTTTCTGTGCCCTCTGTGCTGAGATCTTTGGTAGGAGTCACTGTGAAACTGCCACTGTCATTGTTCACTACAAACGTGCCCAATGCTGTGCCAAAATCTCCAGCATTACTCACTGACCAATACACTGTGGTGCCATCCAGTATTTCCAGTAGGGCGATATTCACTGTGAGAGTTCCGCCTTCATTCACAATGGTGGCAGTGGGGTTAATATCATAAGCAGTCCACGGTCTTGCTCTCAGCAGGCCTTCAGCGTTGGCATTGTCAACAACAGTATAGCCGCTGTATTGAGTGGGCAATCGATCTGGGTCGTACACGTTGCGAGCACGATAATAGGGTTTGGTGGAATCTATTGAGCCAGTGATACTGCCATCGTCAGCCACCACTCGGCCTTCTCTTGTGGCTTGAGCAATGTCCAGTTTGGCCGTCTGTCTAGCTTCTTTGTCTGCTAAACCGCCAGCTGCTGGTTTTATGGTCCACTGTGTGGTAGTTATTTTATCAACTCTTTGCCAGACAGCTCCATCATAGATGCGCCAGTCTTGTTCGCCATACGCAGGGTAGGCACCGCTGGTTCCAGCAACAGTGTTATCGTAAGCATCTCCCAAAGTGCCAACACCATCAGTCAGTGTGGGAGTGTTAGTAAAAGCGTTCCATGTGCCTTTGTATGTTGCGGCAGTTATTATAGTGGCATTCAATGAACCACAAACTGCTGCGGCTTTGGCCATGTAATTGTCTATTGTGGCGTTGCCCTTGATGATGCCAATACTGGTTCCATATTCATCATACAAGAAGTTGCCTGCTGTCACTGCAAAATCACCTGTTGAATGACTGGTCAGTGTGAAAGCAGAGCCTATTCCCAACGATGTTACATACAGTTTGTATGAGACACTGTTTGTTGCTCCCAAAGCACCCGAATAATTCAAACTCCAAATAGCTGAGTAAGGTGGAACAATCTCAGTATTAGAATGCGGTGGATTGATATTTTTTGTGAGAATAGTTCCACTTGCTATAGTCAGTGTTGATATGCCGTTTGCTGCCATGTTGTTTTTCTGTAATGTTTGTAATATTTACCAAAATACACTTATTATATTAGTTTGCTTAAATACTGTATCAACAAACACATTTGGAGATCCTCCAATGAATCTCAGACAAATCAGCATAGACCTTGTGATAGGCCAGCGAATACAGTTGGGCAGTCATGTGGCCACCATCACTAAAATTGAACAGCACAGCAGTGGTGACATCAGCATAGGCACCACACGCGGTAGTCGTAAAGTGCTCACATTTAGATTGTTGCCAGATGCACCCACTGTAAGTAGTGTGCCTGCTGACAAATATCGCTAAATATTTTTATGAAACTGCAAGAAATTGGCATAGACATCACACAAGAAGTGGCAGCCAGCAAGTCACTGTGTCGCAGTCGTAAAAGCAATTCAGAACTGGGAGCCAGTCAATTGGCATCCTGCAAGAGTCAAGGTCTGAGACGAAGAGAAGGCAAAAAAAGTTTCAAGATAGGTCGCAAACGAATCAAGGTCAAGGACAAGATCATCAAAGGAAAACCTTATGGAGGACCTTTGCCCTTGTACAGTAGATGATAAGATTTCTCAATAAAATATTGGTCAGCACACCTCTGATGGGCACTGATGCCACATTTGACAAATCTGTGATAATGATCTATGAAGAAAGCATCAATCACGTGGCCGGAGTGATATTGAACAAACCCAACATCACCACAGTGAATGAAGTGTTTCGTATCAAAGGATTCAAGACCACAGAGTTTCGCAGAGACAAGTTGTTCATGGGAGGACCTGTGAATCATGATCATGTGATGCTGTTGCATTCAGATGAATGGAAGAGCAACAACACCCTCATGTTGGGCAACGGATATGCCATCACATCTGATCACATCATGCTGGATAAATTTTATCTAGGAGACAGACCAAAATTTTGGAGAATGATCTGTGGCGTATCACTGTGGACCCCTGATCAGTTGGAGATGGAGATCAAACGCAAATATTGGATGATACTGGACAATGCCAAAAAAGAAATGATTCAAGAACCCAAGTGGGCCCGTCAATGGCAACTGTCAGTGGATCAGGTCAGTCAGCAAACCATAGATAAATTCTTCAATTAGACACCACCATAAATACAATCATGCTGCCAATTGACAAATTCACACAGGTCACGGATCAACTGAAAGAGTCCGGCAACTATCGTGTGTTCAATGACATACAGAGAGAAAGGGGCAGTTTTCCCACCTCCATATGGCATTCCAAATACAACATCAAAAAAGTGGTCAATTGGTGTTCCAATGATTATCTTGGCATGGGCCAACACAAGGTTGTGTTGGATGCCATGCGTACAGCATTGGATCATGTGGGAGCAGGTTCTGGTGGTACTCGAAACATTTCAGGTACCTCACATTATCACGTGGCATTGGAGCAAGAGTTGGCTGTGTTGCACTGCAAACCAGCTGCATTATTGTACACGTCTGCCTACGTCGCAAATGAATGGACGTTGATCGCTTTGAAAAAAATCATTCCGGATGTTGAATACGTAAGTGATGATAAAAATCACGCCAGTCTCATTCAAGGTATGAGACACAGTGGTGCTGTGAAGCATGTATTCCGACATAATGATATGAAGGATCTAGAAAGCAAACTGATGGCCGTCAAAGGCACTCCCTGCATTGTCTTTGAATCCGTGTATAGCATGGATGGGAGCGTAAGTTTGATTTCTGAAATTTGCGAACTTGCCGACAAATACCACGCCATAACTTACATAGATGAAGTGCATGCCGTGGGTTTGTACGGCGAGCAAGGCGGAGGCATGGTGCAACAGTTAGGGCTAGAATCCAGAGTGGACATCATCAATGGCACCTTGGGCAAAGCGTTTGGCTGTCATGGTGGATACATTGCTTCGGCTGCAGAATTGATTGATGCTGTGAGATCAGTGAGTTCAGGATTTATTTTTACCACTTCGCTGCCACCAGTGGTGTGTGCAGGTGCCACTGCCAGTATTAAATTCTTACGAGATGAAACAGGTCAGGTATTGAGAGAAAAACATCAAAGCATGGTGTATCAGACCAAACAGGCACTGAGAGCAGCCCACATAGAAATATTGGAGAATCAAACCCACATTGTGCCAGTGATGGTGAGAGATCCAAAAAAATGTAAAAAAATAAGTGATCATCTGTTGTATGAGCATGACACATATATTCAACCCATCAATTATCCCACAGTGCCTGAAGGCTCTGAAAGATTGAGAATAGCACCCACTCCCAATCACAATCAAGTGATGATAGACACATTGATCAAAGGGCTCACCACAGGGTTCACTAAATACAACGACTAAACATGTTTAAAAAAATTAAAAAATATTTGATCACTGTATTCTCAGATTGGGCAAACTATGTGTATGCTCCCAATAAACAAAAGTCCCCCCGCAAATAATGAGTGACTCCATAAATAATTTGATGGATGACAGTCATTTATACGAACAACTCACGTTGGAAGAACTGTTTCAGGAAGAGATTGACCATCTACAAATGGCCATAGATGAATTGGATGGTGAAGGGCTGACAGAAGAAAATCAGACCAAGATATTGAAGTATCGTATAGTACAAGAATATTTTCGAGCCAGAATAGACAGCCTCACGGGCCACACAGGTGTGAACCCACCCAAAATAGATTCCACTCTGCACTAAAAATATTAGACTAAGGTAAAAAACTGGAGATTGAAGTCACCACGGCCAACGCAAAAAGTGCAACTCCGCAGATGCCTGCCAGCACTGCATACACTGGTTCATATTCCATCCAGTGCAACTTGACCTTCTTCTTGGTGCTGCTCAACCAACGATTTTCACAAATGTTATAAGGTAACATATTTTACTTTTATTATATGGGTCAAGGCAGACAAAAGACACTGCTGATGTCTGCCACAACCGTTATGATTAGTTTTGTAAATTAAAAACTACTTCTTCTCAACACCATTAACAAATGCTTTGGTGAATTTCTCTACATTAGATTGAAATTCTTTCACATTGTTAAGGATGGCTTCTGGTTTGAAAGATTCTTGCACTTTTGCATTGAACTTTTTCATACCTTCCATCAACACCTGAGTGTTTTCTGCATAAGATTGACCATTGGTCACAAACTCATTGAACTTTTGAGCTGTGTGGATGATGTCTTCAGCGGCAATGGTAGGGGCTTTGAATTCGGCCACCACTTGATCGCCTTCTTTTCTTAGGCTGTACTCATACTCTTGTTGTTTGATTGTGTAGTTGAACTCGGCGATTGATTTCGCAAGTCCTAATAGGTCGGCACGGATTTCGTAGCCGTTTCTTGTTGTTGTAGACATGTTGTTCTCCTTTTGTGTGTGTTTGTGTCTGTGTTACACCATTGTAACTTCAATAATATAACAGTGTTATTTATCAAAGTCAACTTCTTTTTTGCTGCAATGCAGCAATCTTTTGCTGCAAACGCATATCAATTCTACCAAAATCCATAAAATATCACCAAATTCATAAATAACACATATGATTAGTGATATCAAACAGCGTCAGATACTCAGTCTCAATGAATGGGAACAGAGCCTACTGTTTGCTGAGCTCAGCATGATTGCCTACAATGACGAAAAAAAAGCCACAGCACAGGCAAAAGAAATAGGATTCACAGAAGTGCATTTCTTTGATCACAAAGGTGCTCAGGGTTACACTTTTGAAACTGCCACAGATCTAGTGGTGACCTGCAGAGGCACTGAACCCACAGAATTCAATGACCTAGCAGCAGATCTCAGAGCGTTGCCTGTGAAAAGCCGCACCATGGGCAGGGTACACAAAGGATTCAAATTGGAAGCAGACAAGATCTGGGAAGGATTAAAAAAGCAGATTGAAACATCAGAAAAAATCACATGGTTCACTGGACACAGTCTGGGTGCTGCCATGACCACACTTTGTGCTGCAAGATGTTTTTATTTGGCTCCACAGATCACTGTGGGTGCCATATTCACTTATGGTTCGCCCCGAGCAGGTTGGAGAGGGTTTGTGAACAATCTACATGTGCCACACTGGCGTTGGGTCAACAATGCAGACGTGGTCACACGTGTGCCATTGACTGTGATGGGCTATGTGCATCACGGCAAAATCAGATACATCAACACTTTTGGCAATGTGAGAGAGTTTACCTACTGGCAAAGATTCAAGGACAAATGGCGTGGCATATGGCGTGGGTTGAAGAAATTGTCATTCAAGAATTTCAGTGATCATGGCATGGCCAATTATGTGGCTCACATTGCCAAAAAAGTTCAAAACAAAGAATATCCACAGCAATAACCCCCAATAATACACGCAGTTAATCACTTGACAACCGCCCAGCACAGTGCTATAATTAAACACATGGTGTTTTTGGTAACATTTGACGGTAAATACCTTGAAAGCATCATATGAAAAAACAAACTAGATCCATTTTACAGGAACTGAACACAGTTTACAGAGCCAAAGACCTGGATCACATCGTGGAAGCCAAAGGCAGCAACATCATAGAAAGTGCCATCAATCTGTTGGCAGTGATCAATGAGAAGTATGATCCTGAAACTGCTCAAGAGTTGGAGCGACGTTTTATCAATTCCATACGCAATGGTGACAGTAAAAAATTCAAAACAGGTATTAAAAAAATTCAAGAAGGCGAGAGCGAATAATGCAACTCAAAGAAGGTGGCAATATCTTCAAAGGTGCTGAAGGAGAATTGCTCACAGGTAGAATCAATCAAGCAGATGTGGCTCCCACCGTGAAATGGTTGGAAGGCATCACAGGATTATCTTTGCAGGATGCCATGTTGGGCACCACAGGCAAGGCAGCCACCAGCGGTGATATGGATTTGGGTGTGGATGAAAGCAAAATCAGCAAAGACGAATTGGTAGCAAAATTATCTCAGTGGGCACAATCACAACAGCAAGATCCCAAACAGTGGGTGCGCAAAAGTGGTATCTCTGTACACTTCAAAACTCCCATTGGCGGTGATATGAAAAAAGAAAAATTTGTTCAAACAGATTTTATGTTTGGAGATCCCACATGGCAAAAGTTCAGTCTGCAAGGTGGCACAGTGGGCAGTGATTACAAAGGTGTTGATCGTCACATATTGCTGGCCAGCATTGCCAAAGCGTTGGGATATCGTTGGAGTCACAACTATGGATTACTCAATCGCGAAAGCAATCAACCAGTGAGCAAAGATCCAGACAGAATTGCTCAACTGTTGTTGGGTGTGGATCACACAGCCAAAGATTTAAACAGTGTGGAGAGTATCCACAAAATTATTCGTGGCCGTTCTGATTATGAAAAATTAATAGCAGATGCTGTGGAGTCATTTGCCAAAGCAGGCAAGCGATTGCCTGAACACACAGTGGAAGGTTCTAATGTGTGGTTTAGAAACATGATGAATGTGGTGGGCAGATGAAATTAGTAGAATTCAAAACAATCACAGGACGTTGTGACATATTGCTGGAAGATGCCAGAATACATCACCTGGAAGATTTTGTGCTGTGGAATGGCAGTCAAGGAGCCAGTCAAGCATTGGACGCACTCAGTAATATTAATAAAAATTTAAAAAGTGTCACAATCAAATGGGATGGTGCAGTGGGAGTGATCTTTGGAAGAAATCCCAATGGAGAATTCATATTCACAGACAAAGCAGGATTTGTGGCCAAAGGCTATGATGGTAGAACCACCAATGCAGATGATTTGGGTGCCATGATACAAGGTCGTGCCAAAGATGTGAACAAGGCAGCGGACTATAAAGTTTTTGCTGACAAAATGAAATCCGTATTTCCTATCATTGAATCTGCCACTCCAGAAAACTTGTCGGGGTATTACCGAGCAGACATATTGTATTTTCAACAGCCTGAATTAAAAGATGGCAGATACCAGTTCAAACCCAATGTGGTCACCTACAGTGTTACACCGGACAGTGTGTTGGGCAAAAAAATTGCCAAAAGTTCTGTGGGCGTGGTGATTCACAGCATGATCAATGAGCAGGGCACTGAACAGCCTGTGCCAGATGATTTAGAATTCAAAGGCAGCAAACTGCTGGTGGTGCCACCAGTCACTGTGAGCAATCCTGTGCAGTTGGATAACACTCAGTTGGCTCAGGTAAAATCCATGCTGACACAACATGCCCGAGACATTGACACAGTGTTGGATCGCAACAAATTGACTGCAATGAAAGTGTCAGATTTTGCCAACATACTGTACACCTATGTGAACAGCAAAGTGCTCACTGGCATGAAAGACTTGGGCAGAGATTTTGTAAAATGGCTCACAACCACCAGTGCTGTGAGTCGCAACAAACAAGGCAAAATTGTGGATTATGTGAAACAGAATGTGGTGGGATTCAATGCACTGTGGAAAGTGTTTGCAGGCATTCAAGCAGCCAAAGATTCAGTGATTGCACAATTGGACAATCAAGGGTCGGATGTGACTGCCAGCATCAACGATCAACCAGGTGGTGAGGGCTATGTGATACAAACAGCTCAAGGCCCAATCAAACTGGTGAACAGAGCAGGGTTCTCAAAAGTGAATTTTGCACTAAATAGATAGTATGGTAAAAGCAACAGATTTCATGCCCAAAAAGATCAGCATCATGGATCCAGCAGATGATCCCAATGCAGGGCTGGACAAAGAATTCAAACAGGACACCATGTTCAATCAGTTGGGCAAAGTGTTGGACAGCAGAGGCAATCCCAATCCCATCACACACGTGACCACAGATGATGGTGAAAAACACCCCATCACTGCACAGCAGGCACGAGCACTGAGAGCATTGGCCACTGCAGAAAATGTGAAACCAGCCACAAAATTACAATTTACCAAAGACATTCAAACAGGTGCAGGCATCAAAAAGTTTTTGTCACAGCCTGACACCAAGAATTATGTGAGCACTTTTGTGGACACCTACATGAAGGGTCAAACTGTGTACACGCCCACTACCAAGTACTAAACCCCCCAAAAATTAACACTGTAGAGAATTTTGGCATCAGATGCCATAAATAATCACAACCAGTCCACGGAGCGTGGATTTGGCCATTAACAATGATAAAAGGAGAACAACAATGGCTACAGTAACAAATACAAACCAACCCGTGATTTCTTTAAATCAAGGTATTGGTGGAAGAACCACAATCGTAAACGTTGCGAAAACCAACATGACAAACACAGAAGTGAGCACTATCCTAACGGATATTGCTTTCGATGGCTTTACCATCGCTGGCGTTTCGACTGCTGATGGATCAGCGTTTTCATCTGGAGTAACTGACAACATCCAAATCGCAGTTCAAGGCACAGCAACCTACGCAGCAGAGCCTTCAACAGCTCACGGTGTGACAGGTGCAGTGACTACAGTGTTAACAATATTTGCTTAATTAGAAATAATTGGGTAAGTTATTAAATTAAAGGGCGTTCAGGAAACTGGGCGCCCTTTTTTATTGACTGTTAAATACCCACGATATGTACCAAGTTTATTCACTCATAGACATCACCAAAACTGATCAGCATCGCCACAAGAGCAATGATCGCTGTGCTGTGGATCAGCAATCCAACTACAATGTGTTTGAACAGTGTCTCATGCTGAGAAGCAACGTGAACATACACAGTCGTCCAGTGGCTCTGCACAAGGATGTGAAACAATTTGCCTTTGGAAGCAGATATCAAGGTCAGCATCAGATTTGGTTCATGGAGTTTGACACAGATCAGCCAGACTATGTCACTGTGCAACAACTGCAGGAAGATTTCAACATGGTGCCCATGATCTCCAATCTCAAAGAGAGCATCAACATCAACAACAATATTTTTATCACTCAAGATCCTCAGAACACAAACATAGTGTTTTATAAAAACAGCACACTTAAAACCACAGACTAGCAGATAAATATCTGTATGAGCGAACTGGAAAAAGAAAATTTAGAAGCACACGTGGATCTTTGCGCCGAGCGTTACAAAGCCTTGGAAGCACGTCTCACTGCCATTGAAGAAAAAGTGGCTGAGTTGCATTCAGAAATGCTCAAGGGTAACTCAGGCATGACCAAAACCATCATAGTGGCCACTGGCGCCATAGTCACAGGCCTGCTCAGCACCATAGTCACACTGCTGATGAAATTCCCTGGGTAATCGCCCACACACGCTAAATACATCAAAACAACAATCATTGCTATGAAAATTGTGGAAATACTGTCAGAATCTGTGGTTTCAGTCTGGGGTCGCAAAGGCAGCGGCATGGCCAGACGCTATAGATGCACAGCCGGCATTCGCAAAGGACGTATTGTGAGCAGTCCTACCACTTGTACCAAACCCAAAGATATCAAAAAATCTTTTAGATTCAAAGCCACCAGAGCTCGCAGAGGATCAGCTATGGGAATCAAAGCATCCAGAACCAAACGTGCCACAGTCAGCAGTCGAGTGAGAAAATTAAACATTGGTCAAGCACGTCAAAAACTTAAACCCTATAAACCTGGCAAAAGAAAGCCCATAAGAAAATGAGATTAAAAGAATTTGCACCCAATGATTATTTGAATAAGGTCTTGAAAAAAGTAGGACCCAATGCCATACGCACAGGCGCACCCATGCCTCAGAATGTGCTGCCCAAAGGTCCCATTAAGACTGCTGCACCTGCAGTGAAATCCACCATGAACAAAATGAACACTGCTACCAACAAAAATTTATTGAAACCTGGACAGAAATTACCCATGCCCACAGCACCCGGCAAGGAGACAGACATGGATATCATGGCAGTGGGTCCTGACACAGTGAAATTACAGAGCAAAGATCCCAAAAATCCAGGAGAAGTCACTGTGAAGAAAAAAGACCTAGATCCAGTGATCAATAATCTCATGCAGAGAAGCAGAGGACAACAGACCACAAAATGAAGATCAACGAATTGATATCAGATTTTGAAATATATGTCAGCAATGAAGAATCTGCTCTGTTGAGCCGCATGCAGAATCAAACACCCATTGTCAGTTTCACAGAGAGAGAACAATTCATCATTGAGAATCTCATAAGAAAATCTTTGATAACTAAAATTATTAAAAATAATCAAACATGGGTGGTGAGCAATGAAAGATCGCAAGACGGTTGCTAGAGAAATACTCAAACTCATAGATCGTGAAGCACAAACACTGTGCATGCCCATTCAACAGGGTAACAGTGTGCGAATCAAGCATATGGTGGTGCGTGATAGCCGTCATGGATTTTTGGTGTTCAACATCATCACTGGTGAGCAGGTGGCTCGCACTTTCAGCAAAACCGCAGCAGTGGCCATTGCCAAAAGTCACGCAGAAGGCAAGACTCGCAGCACTGCCAACATACTCAAAATTGACGAAAAAATACAACAAAAATACAATGATTGCGTGCATTTCAAACACACCATATATTTCAGCGAAGATCACAACCGTAAATCCGCTGCAGAAATACGCTATGATGTGGCTTGGGATGATGTTTTAACGCTGAGATCTGAACTGGATCATTATATCTTTGACTAAATAAATTCAAGCAAGGACTTTATTATAATGAAATTTACACAACTGATCAAAACTCTCACAGCAGAAGACCTTAACAACAGGGTGGCGCAGATGTTTGGTTCTAAAATCAATTTGGAATCATTCACAGCAGAACAACTGTCCACTGCCCGTGACAAATTGGCCAATCAATTATTGACCATTGAAAATCAAACCAACTTTGATGCCATACATTCAAGTGAAGCATATCAAAAAAATAGATTATTTTTAAAAGTGATTGAACAAAAAATTGAAGAATTATCACAGACAGATGAGAAGGCACAAAGTCCCTACGCAATAGGCATGGCACAGGCCATGAAGAGCACAGGTGATCAACCACCACTTAAAAAATCCACAATTAAAAAAGCACACGATATTGCCAAGTCAGTGGAAAAAAATGAAAGTGAAACCACAGTGGATGAAACAATGTCACGTCAACATTTTCAATATGTGGCTGACACATTAAAAGATATTCAAGATCCAGCTAAGAGAGCAGAATATGCCAAACATCATTCGGCCATATTCCAACATTTTAATCCAAATTTTGATCATGCAAAATTCATGTCAGCAGCAGGAATAGAAATGAAAGAACCAGCAGAAGCAGTGGCCGAAGCCAAACCAGATTTTTTAGACATGGACAAAGACGGAGATAAAAAAGAACCTATGAAAAAAGCCATTCAAGACAAAAAGAAAAAGAATATCAAAGAAGGTGCTGAAGAGTCAGCTAGAATAGTAATGAGCGCCAATGGATTGGTGGACAAAATTACAGGCTGGATGGAAGACACAGCAAAAATGCAAACAGAAGTGATGTTGGAATTAGGCGATAGTATCCGAGACGAGATGGGATCTGAAAAATCAGAACAATTTGTTAACACCATGAAACCATCTTTAGAATCATTGTACTCACAATTGGAAACCACAAGAAAATCATTCACAGACGGCGTAGCTGTTCTGACAGGCGAAGAAGCGCCGGCAACTTTGGGCGCGGATGCTCCAACAGATGACATTGAAGATCTTGAAACAGAAGTAGAACCAGAAGTAACACCAGACACAGCAGATGACTTCACTGCTAGCGAACCAGCCACAGGCGGTGAAGAACCTGCAGACAGAAAAAAAAGAGAATCAATCATCAGAAGATCTCCAAGATTGGCAGAAATGCTATCACGCACTTCAAAAAAAAAGGCTTAATAGCAGAATCTGAAAACAACGCTCTTATTCAAGTATTAAGAAATTTTATTTCCACAGCCAACAGCAATCAGCAATCTGCCTACATCAATTACATGGCACTGAACAAGATCATGCAGAATGTCAAAGGCAATCAATACAATTTTGATGCACTTAAAAATGCCTATGACACCGATGTTAATCTTAAATCATTGATCAAAAATTTTGACCGAGATGGCATCACACTACGCACTGATCTAACCAAAAACAACACAGCTCCTATCAAACCAAAAAAGAATTCAGTGGATAGATTGGCACAGCAGGCAGTTAAAAAACGATCCAAATAAAAAGATTGACACCCATCCACACAAACTATATACTAACACAATGAGCGAAAGAACCAAAGCGGATATAATCTCCGACATCAACACAGTGATAGAAAAATATGTGCTGCCAGCAGTGGGCAGTCATGGTGGTGCTGTGAAGTTGGTTGATTTCGATCCACTCACAGGAGTTTTGAAATTACAGATGGGCGGGGCCTGTTCAGGCTGTGCCGGCAGCAAGATGACACTGAAGAATGGCGTGGAGAAAATTTTGTTTCACTATGTGCCTGAAGTTAAGAGTATCGAAGCAGAAGATGACGAACAAAGTCAAGTGGATCCTTATTTCAGTCATCCCATAGACTATCCTTCAGCCAATGAGATGTTGGATGAGCTCACACACCTCAGCAAGTTCGTCACACCAGACGAAGATAGAAAATAGAATCAATGACACTATTGAAGCCCAAATACCAGTACGAGAATCTCAAAAGAGTATTGGTGGATGGCAAAAGATTGTACAGTTGTCCCAATGGAGAAGCACTGCCGTCAGTGACCACCATACTGGACAGCACCAAAGACAAAACACATCTGATGGAATGGCGTCGCAAAGTGGGCGAAGAACAAGCCACAGCAATCACCCGTGAAGCCAGTGGCATCGGCACAAGGATGCACAAATATCTAGAACAATACATAGAGCGTGGCAGCTGGGGAGAAGCCGGCAGCAATCCTTATGCACTGCAGGCACACCAGATGGCTCAGGTAGTGGGCAAAAATGCATTGGTGCATGTGGATGAAGTGTGGGGTTCAGAAGTGAGTCTTTACTTCCCACAGATCTATGCAGGCACCACTGACTGCGTGGGCACCTACAAAGGAGCGCCCTGCATCATCGATTTCAAACAGACCAACAAGCCCAAGAAGCTGGAGTGGATCACAGATTATTTTTTACAGCTGGTGGCCTATGCCGAAGCACACAACAAAGTGTATCACAGTGAAATACGTGAAGCACACGTGTTCATGTGCAGCCGCGACTTCACCTATCAACAGTTTGATATCACCCCCATGCAATACAACAAATATGCAGACATGTGGTGGGATCGAGTGGAGCAATACTACAAGAAACAAGCAAGTCACGCATAACAATCCACAACTGAGTCGATAAATACACTTGTTATAACACACAAGATTTAGGAGCAAACACGTGGCAATTGTATCATTAAGCAGAATTCAAGTACGCAGAGGACAAGCAGGTGCTGGTTCAGGCATACCCCAACTGGCAGGTGGTGAGCTTGGCTGGGCCATGGACACACAAGAATTATTCATTGGAAATGGATCAGTGGCAGAAGGCGCTCCTTCAGTGGGCAATACCAAACTGCTCACAGAACACGACAATTTATTTGAACTCAGCAGTCAATACATCTACGGTAACGAAACGGTTGTGCAGACAGGCGCGTCATCAGGATCACCCATTCAACGCACACTGAAACAGAGATTGGATGACACAGTGAGTGTGAGAGCATTTGGTGCTGAAGGATCAGGCAGCAATGAAGTGATAGAACTTCAAAGAGCCATTGATCAGTTGTATGTGAATGCTGCCACAGTGGGAAATCCACAGAGCAGAATTCAATTGCTCATACCCGCAGGCACATATTCCATCAATGCCAGTTTAAAAATTCCACCATTCACTACACTGATTGGAGACGGCAGTGACAAGACCATCATCACACAGACTGCAAATTTTCCAGTGTTTGAAACAGTGAATGGTTTGAGAACTCCTGGAGTGGCCGGCAACAGAGCAGCCACAACCACATTGAATCAAGCACGTCATATCACCATCAAAGGCATGACACTGAACATCACTGGCAACAATCCAGCCATCCTAGTGGACAACTGTGTGAACAGTGATTTTGAAGATATTAAAATTGGTGGAGATTGGAGCACCAGCGCTTCTTACACAGATAATTTTGCCATCAAGATGGTAGCTATCAGCAGCACAGTGACCACTGCCAACAACAATTTTAAAAGTATTAAAATTAATGAATTTCAACAAGCTGTGCATTCTGATTACGATGTTGCAGAAAATCATTTTGAAAACTGTATGTTTCAAAATTGTCAGTATGGCGTTGTGTTTGGAGAAAACACTGTGTTGGGATCACCTGGACAAAACACAGCTCCTTTCAATAACACAGTGAGCAAATCACAATTCATAGATATCAATCGTCAGGGCATATGGGTTCGCAAAGGCAAAGGCAATAAAAGCATCAGCAACAGTTTTGAAAGCGTGGGCAATGATGGAGGCACAGAAGCCAATGCTGTGTACAGTGTGATTAAATTTGAAACTATGGAAAATGCTTCACACAATGATTATTTTGATCGTACTAAAAAATTATCCACTGAAAGTGCCTACACATTGTCTGCAGCCTATGTGCCAGAGATTCAAGGGTATGTGGACAATACCAACACATTTTCATTGAGTATCAACGTGGGATATTCAGTGGGATTCACCAATTCATTCAGATTGCCAGCAGACATCACCAAGAGTTATGTGGTGTATTATCTTTACAAGAGCACCTATGTGAACGCAGTGAGACACGGCACTTTGGAAATCACTGTGAACAAAAACAATAACACCACCAGTCTCACAGACACATATGATTATGTGGGAGATTCAACCTACAGCACCAATTTGGATTTCAACGTGATATTATCTGACATCAATGCAGATACTCAGATAGACACTGTGTTGGTTCAAACCAAAGATAGCACACTGAATGACGCTGGAACCATTCTTTTTCAAGTCAAGGTCAAATCCTAAACCTCAAATATTTTTTGGTGATTACACTGAACGTTTGATCTGTTGGAGACAGTTTAGAGACTACTTGGAAAAATCCACACAACCTTTGCAGGACATCACACAGTTGTATAGACTGTGTCCACTCACACACACCAAAACAAACTTTTTTGACAGAGTCACTTGGCCACAGGCTTGGAATTTGATAGAAAAAAATGATTACAACAATGTGGATAGACTGTTGGGCATGTGGTACACACTGAGATTGACTGACAGATTTGCCCGCAGCAACATTGATTTGTTACAATGCATGGAAAAGAATCCAAATCCTGTGGATAAAAAACATTTCAGTCTGGCATTGGCATTGGATGATCAATATTGCGTGGTGGAAAATTCTGCCATTTTATTGAAAAAAGAGTTTGACAATCAATACATTTCGCAATATACTTACTTTAACTTATAAATTAGATAAATATACTTTTATACACAACAATTAATTCGAACAAACTCAAATGAATTCTTCTAAGATCAAAGTTAAAAAGCGAACAGGCGAACTGGAACCACTTGATATCAATAAAATGCATTTTGTAGTGGAAGAGGCTTGCGAAGGATTATCAGGAGTTTCAGCATCACAAATAGAAATGCACGCCAACATACAATTTTATGATGGCATCAGCACCAGAGACATACAAAGTGTGTTGGTCAAATCAGCCAACGACTTGATCACATTGGAAAATCCCAACTATCAATATGCCGCAGCAAGATTGCTGCTGTATGATCTAAGAAAACAAGCACATGGTGATTATGAATATCTACCATTGTTAAAACTGATCATTAGAAATATTAGATCCGGAGTGTATGACAAAACCATATTGGACAAATACAACAAGACTGAAATTAAAAAACTCAACACTTGGATACGCAGAGATAGAGATTTAGATTTTACCTATGCAGGACTGAGACAGATTGTGGACAAATATTTGGTGCAAGATCGTTCATCAGGCACACTGTACGAAACACCACAAGACATGTACATGATGATTGCTGCCACACTGTTTATGAACTATCCTGAAAAGAAAAGAATGCAGTATATTAAAAAATATTATGATGCTATATCCACTCATAAGATCAATATACCCACGCCAGTGATGGCAGGTGTGCGAACTCCCATTCGTCAGTTTGCCAGTTGTGTACTGGTTGACAGTGACGACACTCTTTCTAGTATTTTCAGCAGTGACATGGCCATTGGACTGTATGTGGCAAGACGTGCAGGCATTGGTATCAATGCTGGCAGGATCAGAGGTATCAACTCAAAAATAAGAGGTGGTGAAGTACAGCACACAGGAGTGATTCCATTCCTTAAGAAATTTGAAAGCACAGTGAGATGTTGCACACAGAATGGCGTGAGAGGTGGCAATGCCACTGTACACTTCCCCATATGGCACTCCGAGATTGAAGACATACTGGTATTGAAAAATAACAAAGGCACCGAGGACAATCGAGTGCGAAGACTGGATTACAGCATACAGATTTCTAAATTGTTCTATGAAAGATTTATCAATGATGAAGAAATTACTTTATTCTCTCCACACGAAGTGCCTGGATTATATGATGCATTTGGCACAGAGTCATTTGATGACTTGTATCTAAAATATGAAATGGATAAAAAAATTTCTAAAAAAACCATTGCAGCACAAGAACTATTTTTTGATCTATTAAAAGAGCGAGCAGAAACAGGCAGAATTTACATAATGAATTTGGATCATTGTAATTCGCATTCTTCATTCAAAGACAAAGTATCCATGAGCAATCTATGTCAAGAAATTACATTGCCCACCACTCCTATCAATCACATTGATGATGAGAAGGGCGAAATAGCATTGTGCATATTGAGTGCTATCAATGTGGGTATAATTAATGATTTGGATGAATTGGAACCACTGTGTGATCTAGCAGTGAGAGCATTGGAAGAAATTATAGACTATCAACAGTATCCTGTGAAAGCCGCAGAAGTATCCACCAAAGCAAGACGTTCACTGGGCATAGGTTATATTGGACTGGCACACTATCTTGCCAAACAGGAAGTAAAATATCATCACAAAGCCGCTTGGGAAGCCGTGGATAAACTTTCCGAAGCATTTCAATTTTATCTATTAAAAGCCAGCAATCAATTGGCACAAGAACGAGGTGCTTGTTCTTTGTTCAACAGAACCAAATACTCAGATGGATTGCTGCCCATAGACACTTACAAAAAAGAAGTGGATGAGATCGTGCCACACAAAACAAGAATGGCATGGGAATCATTGAGAAAAGACATCAAACAGTATGGATTAAGACACAGCACACTGTCAGCACAGATGCCCAGTGAAAGTTCTTCTGTGGTGAGCAATGCCACCAACGGTATTGAACCACCCCGAGCATTGTTGAGCATTAAAAAAAGTAAAAAAGGGCCACTCAAACAGGTGATACCAGGCTTTCCAAAATTAAAAAATTCATACACATTACTTTGGGACATGCCCAGCAATGATGGATATATCAAAGTCGTTGCCATGATGCAAAAGTATTTTGATCAAGCCATATCAGGCAATTGGAGTTACAATCCACTCAACTATGACAACAATGAAGTGCCGCTGAGTGTGATGGCTGGTGACATGTTGAATGCTTACAAGTATGGATGGAAAACTTCCTACTACCAAAACACATTTGACTTCAAAGGCGACGAAGAAGATCTACAACCATCTGGCATTGACCCCGTGGATGCTAAGGATGGATCAGAAGACTTGACATTGCCAGAAAAAGGCGTTAAAATAAGCACAGCACCCACAGACGATGCTGAATCCTGTGATGCTTGTGCGATATAAATATGGAACAGAATAATAATATGTACAGAAGCAGTGACGATAAGTTTTTTGCTGGAGTTTGTGCTGGGTTGGCACATAAAATGGGCTTGAGCAAAATAGGATTGAGAATTGCATTTGCTTTGGGCACATTATTTTTCTGGCTGCCACTGATAGTTTATATCGTGTGTTGGATGATTTTTCCAGAACGTCCCACCCACAACAATAAAAAAATATTAAAAGGATAATGAGCAAAACAATTTTCAATAGAAATGAAGTGGATTGGAACAAAGAACCTATGTTCTTTGGAGAAGATTTATCTGTGCAAAGATACGATATATTCAAATATCCACAGTTTGACAAATTAAATCAAACCATGCTGGGCTACTTCTGGAGACCTGAAGAAGTATCGCTGCAAAAAGATAGATCAGATTTTGCTGGGTTCAGACCAGAACAAAAACACATATTCACTTCAAATTTAAAATATCAAACACTGTTGGATTCTGTGCAAGGCAGAGGACCCAGTTTGAATTTCTTACCTTATTGTTCTAATCCAGAGCTGGAAGGTTGCATTGTGACTTGGGATTTCTTTGAAACCATACATTCGCGAGCTTATACACACATCATGAAGAACGTTTATTCAGATCCATCAGAAGTGTTTGACACCATATTGAACGACAAAGAGATCACTAAGCGAGCTGTGAGTGTGACAGAGAACTATGACAAGTTTGGCGAACTGGCACTGCAGTACACTGTGAACAACAAAGGCAGTGCAGAAGAATTAAAAAGACAATTGTATTTGGCCATGGTGAATGTGAATCTGTTGGAAGGTTTAAGATTCTATGTGTCATTTGCTTGTACATTTGCATTTGGAGAATTAAAACTGATGGAAGGCTCTGCCAAGATACTTTCATTGATTGCTAGAGACGAAGCCACACATTTGAATCTGACCACACACGTGATCAAAGCATGGCAAAAAGGTGACGACAAAGACATTCTAAAAATAATCAAACAAGAAGACAAAACTGTGATTGAGATGTTTAAAAAATGCGTGGAAGAAGAAAAGGCTTGGGCAAGACACTTGTTCCGAGATGGTTCTATCATAGGTTTAAATGAAAGATTACTGGGACAATATGTAGAACACATTGCCAACAAAAGATTAAAAGCATTGGGATTTGATCCAGAATTTGATACACCAGCCACTCAAAATCCTCTACCTTGGACCACCAATTGGTTGAGCAGCAGAGGTGAACAGATAGCTCCACAAGAAACAGAAATAACTTCTTACATAGTGGGCGGTATCAAACAAGATATCAAAAAAGAGACGTTCTCCAAATTCAAACTGTAATCAAAACACAAAAGACATTGACACTATGTTATTAAATAGTGTATAATACAAGCATGTCAGAATCAAACAAAACCATAGTGTGGAGCAAGGTCACTTGTCCTTTTTGCGACATGGCCAAAACACTGTTAAAAAACAAAGGCATTGCGTTTGAAGAAAGAATGATAGGTGTGGAGTGGACCCGAGAACAACTGCTGGAATCAATACCTCAGGCAAGAACAGTGCCACAAATTATATTGAATGGCGAATACATTGGTGGGTACGATCAACTCAAAGCATATTTTAATCAAGGAAAAAATGAATAGTTTTATGAAGGAAGTGAACAACACAGATGTGTTCACAATCAAACTCAACAGCAAGGAAGAATTGGTCACCAGGATCATAGAACACAACGAAACTGAAGTGTGTGTTCGTAATCCCATGTGCATGGTGCAGACACAAACAGGCATAGGCATGCAGCCCTGGGCACTCACAGCGACATTGCAGGAACAATGGATAAATGTGCAACACATTCTGACCATAGTGAGAACCAACAAAGAGATAGCCAGCAGTTACATGCAGAGTACCACAGGATTGACCATATGAGCAAAAGATTGATACTGTGTGATGTGGATGGAGTGCTGTTCCATTGGGAGGTTGCTTTTGATCGTTGGATGATGCGTCAAGGTTATCAAAAACAGAAAGAAAACAGCTACAAGGTGGAAGAACACTATGGCTTGGACAAAGCTTCTTGCACACTGTTGATACAGATATTCAATGAGAGTGCTGCCATGAGATATCTCACTCCCATAGATGGTGCCAACAATTACATGATAAAATTGCACGAAGATGGCTACAAGATAAAATTAATCACCAGCCAAACATTGGAACCCATGGCTCATGTGGCTCGTCAAGATAATCTACGTGACAATTTTGGCAACATATTTGATAATGTTATTTTTTTAGACACCGGCAGTGACAAAGATGAAATATTGAATCAAATGCCCAAAGGCAGTTTTTGGATAGAAGATAAACCAGAAAATGCTCTCGCAGGAGTAGAGGCAGGCATGGTGAGCATACTGTTCACACAGCCACACAATAAAGATTTCAAACACAAGGATGTGACCAGATGTGACACGTGGAAGGACATATATCAGTTCATTTCCACATACCAAAATTAATATTTGGCAAACAATCTGATTGATTTGAATCAAACAAACCGATATACTAATGAAGAGTTTAACAAACTCATTATGATATCATAACAAAAAAGGAGAAACATAATGGCTACACACGATGAAATAGTTCAAGCATTTGAATCGTACAAGATCGAGTCTGAAGCTTTTGAAACCAAAGGCGTAAAGGCAGCGGCTGCTAGAGCAAGAAAAGCTCTAGGAATTCTTGGTAAAGCTTCTAAAGCAAGAAGAAAAGAAATCCAAGAAAAAAAGAACGGAATGTAATTCGACCAGATGGGGCTCCTTCAAAAGAGCCCTATCACACACTTTCCACCCAGTTATATAGAATTTCACATAAATAAACTCATAACAACAATAAAATAAGAAGTATAATGAATCAAGGTAAAGTTAAGTGGTACAACGCCGCTAAAGGTTACGGTTTTATCACTCCAGACGATGGCAGCAAAGATGTGTTCGTACACGCATCTGCTCTTAGAAGTGCCCAGTTGGAAGTGATCACAGAAGGTCAAGCAATCAGTTATGAATTGATTGAATCTCGTGGAAGAACTGCTGCTGGCAATCTAAGACTGATATAATCCATACATAGATCCAAAATCTACCCGTGGCACAATAGAATCATCTATTGACAATCATCATTGAATATGTTTAAATACTGATGTAGGCGATGAAGTGATTGTAATAATCATATAGGACTCGGCTCGATGCCGACACCTCCACCAAATTCGCTCACGTAAAACATAATGATGTTATGCTTCACGGGGGTGAAATGTTTCGACTAGTGATGAAAAGATCATGGAGTTTACCAGTGAGGGCTCTGTAAAGGCTCAAATTTACAAATGCTAACAAGCGTTTCGTATCAGAAGTAACAATTCCTGCTAACTTTTTAGTTGGCTCGGAATTGATGGCAGCTTAAGAACCTGCAACTTCGGAGAGTGATCACACTTGGCAACAGAACGTGATCAGTGGTGGGAGGCAACTCCCACCGTTAAATTATCCACAAAACCCGCACAAAATAACAATTCTTAGAGCCTTGACAATGGATAATTAATAGTTTAACATTGTATTAACTTTATGAATTTTATAACTTTTAAAACAAGAGCTAAAATTTGGTCATTTAGATTTTGGCGTTGGTGTAAACAATACAAAAAGGAATTGAGCATCGCAGGTCTGATGCTGGCATCATTCTATTTGGGCACATGGTATCCTAATAATAATGTGCAGAAACAAATCACCACTGGTCCCATAGAAGAATTACGCAAAACAGCCAAAAGTTTAGGCTTGGCAGAACCCATGATGAACTATCACAATCAAAGCACATTTATTAGTGCTGTGAGCAAATGCATAGATTATGTGGAGTTTGGCTTGCCCAGAGATCAGCACATACCCAAAGCCATCATAATTGCCATGGCCATGATGGAATCAGACAATGGCAGCAGTAGGTTTGCATTGGAAGGCAACAATCTATTTGGAATAAGAACTTGGGATCCAGCAGAACCACAAATGAAAGCATACTATCAATTGAATGCCAAGTGGGGATTAAAAAAATACAGAACCAAATGTGCCGCAGTGCAAGACATGATGAACATATTGAACACCAAAGATGTACACCGAGAATTTAGATATGAAAGAAATCGTCAGATGAGTAAAAAAAATCCTAACATCAACAAAATAGTGGATAGTTTGGACAAGTGGGCCACTAACCCCAACTATCGCGAAGGTATCAAACAAATAATTCAGGATAATTTGCAGAGTTATTTAGAAAATCCTTAAAATACTATGCCAGCTTTGACACTGGCACAATATTCATTTTTTGTTGGATGATTTGGATTTAACAATCCATTCTTTTTTCAACAGCAACACTGTGCTGTTGGAACATTTTGCTCTCTCGCTGCCTTTGAACCATCCAAACATAAAATATTATTTTTTCTTTTTGAACCAGTTCAGCGGATTGATTTTTTCGCCGAAGTTTTCAACTTTTTCATTCACAAACCAACCGGCTGCGAATCCTATGATGAAAGTGATTGTAAGCATAACTTTCTCCTGTTGTTGAGCTTGTATTTATGCTATTTTTACTCACTTGACATAAAAATGTAAATAACATATAATATAGGGATGGCATTTATTATGATACCTTTGGGCAAACGCATCAAACAAAAACTGGCTAAAACCAAAAGATTGGCTCGTGCAAAAGCAGAGCATCATGCTTGGTTGAAGTCACAGAACCTCACTCCAGCAGAGCTAAAGAAGCGAAGCAAGGGGTCTCCCGTGCCTTTTCCAGAATACAAGACCACACGGGATATGCCCAAGACGTCGGACAAGATAGTCAAGGTCAGCGGCCGTGCAGAACAACAGCACTATTCAGGTGAACGTAAATTGTTGGGTATTGGTATGTTGCACAAGAGCAACCTCGTGCCGGTGTTTGATCAGCAGGATGCCATTGACATTTCCAAAATGAGAAGAAATTAAATTTAGATACTTGGATTGAGCTGTTCTAAGAATTCTTGTTCTTGTTGCAATAAACCATTGGTCATGTCTATCATTTCTTTTTCATCAAAACAATAGGTGCTGCCAGAACTGTCAGGGAAATTTTTTCTTATTTTTTCCACCACAGTTTCAGAATATTTACTACAATCTTCTCTGGATGTGAATTCAGGTTCTGTGACCATATAATTTTCACATTGCCCCCACATACAAATCACCACCACTAAGAAAAACTTCATAAAAATACTTAACCTTTGATTTATAAAAATTTTATGGTTGTTTAATGATTTGTGCAGAGCTGTGTTGTTTACAGTGCTGGTTCGTCCTGTTTGGATGGCTTGCTCGCTGCCACAGTGGTAGTGGTAGCAATCTTTTCTTGTGATCTGCCATATGCTGATAGTCCCAGTACTGCTCCCATGGCAATGTGAAAGAAACCAGCACCTTGCAATGTTAAAGGACTCCATTGAGTGAACACAATCGTTTTTAAATAAGTGGCCTGAGCTAGGTTCCATAATATAGGAAATATCACAAAATCAAAAGCACAGATTCCCATGTACAACCAACCCATAGCTGGTCTCCATCGTTTCTGCATCCAATCTTCTTTTTTGATTTCACTCATATGTTTTATTATGTACTACTATATTTACATCAGATTGACAGGAATTAAACTACCACTTATTGATTTTTTTTCTGTAGATTTTTTCTATGACTTCTTTGCAGGCATCATGCCAGTATATACCACAATCACGCAATCTTTCATTGGCTCTGCGTAGTTTTTCCAGCTTATTCACTAAAGTTTTATTTTGTGCTGTGGTAAGACGTTTGGTGGTGTTGCTGAGTGTGTCCAGACGCTGAATCACATCATCTATGGCAGGGCAGGTGATATCGGGCACTCTGGGTGCTTTTTTTCTCACTGATTTCCAGATGGATAGGTATTTGGGTGTTCTTTTTTTGTACATGTCACCTCTCGATGTTTTATTTAAAGTTTCGGCCACTGCCAGTTAAATGTTGTTATAAAACATTTTGGTTACATTGGCAATAAAAAGTCAATGATTACGCCATTTTTGTTTTGGCATTAGTGATTGACTTTGGCTCCAGCTTCACATATAATGAACACATGAGTAAAAATACTACAAATAATAAAGGAGGCAAAATGAAAGGCTCAAGAATAGCGATTGTGGTGCTGTTGGCTGGTTTACTGAATGCTTGTGCAAACAGGATGGTAACACTGCCAGTGGAAACTGCAAACACCAAAGAAGTACCTGTTTGGTATTTGGACCATGCTGACACAGGATCAGAAGGTTGGTTATGGAACAAAGAAGGTATGTTCTATGCTGTGGGTACAGATGTATCTCCAGACATGGAAATGTCTTACAAAAAGGCTTTGATCAAAGCCAAAGCAAAGATAGTAGATAGAGTAGTGGGAGAAGTGAGCAACAAAACCACTTACAAATTGGATGAAACTGGCAATGCTGAAAGAACCATCGGCAAAGTAGAAGCACAAGACTTGATTGTGAATCTTATTTCAGACACATCTTTAAGAACATACTCTGTGGACAAGAAATTAACTGTGTTTAACCCTGAAATTAACAATTACAGAAGTTTTATATTGGTTAAGATTTCCAAAGCAGATGTGGATGCTATCTTAAAAAAATATGAGCAGGACAAACAAAACAAATCATTCTTAGGATTTAATAAATCCAATGATTTAGAAAAGTCCAGCGACAAGTTATTAAACAAAACGAGATAATATGATCCGTTTTGAATACCTATTGGCAGCCACAGTTCTGTTTTTAGCACTGATATGGGCTTCAACAGCCATAGCTGGTGGACCTTGGAGCAATCAATACTGTAATCTTAAAACAGAAACAGTGATTGTGAAAGATGCCAAAGGTAATATCATCAAAGAGGATTCAGTAGAAAAGCTGGTGTGTGATGATGGTCGCAAAGACTTTCTTCAATACAGTGGCATTGCAAAAAGTTGCAGAGAATTCTGGTATGAAATCAATTTAAATGGATCATGGGTCAACAAGAGGGGTTATGTTTGTCAAAAATTTGATGGCAGTTGGGAAATCGTTAATACTGGCAGGTAGTTTATTGCTGTTGAATCAGTGTGCTTCACACACTGTGGCAGTGGACAGCCAGAGTACCTACAAGAGTGTGGAGACTGTGTATGATAAAAATACAAGCAGTGCCAACTATTTGGCTAATTTTTTCAAATACAACTACTACATGTTGAACGATGAGGACAAAGACAAACAAAAAACAGCCATATACTTTGCATTGAACAACTTGGATCATGATGTGGTGACCACATGGTACAGCAAAAACTCACAGGCACAAGGTCATGTGAGAATAGTAAGCAGTTATCCGCAGGGCAGTGGCTATTGCAGAGTTATTTTCAGTCAATTGATATACAAAGACAAAGAACGCAGTTTCAGTGAGACCGCATGCACAGATATTGCACACATAGGTTGGCGTTTCATCAAATAAATTTGATAAATATATCCTGTAAAGGATAAAAAATGTTATTGGGTTTAATTACATTATTAACAGCATTTGCATTGAGTTCTGCCGCAATTTATTTTTCGGTTGTGGGTCTAGTGGCTATATTTTCAGGAGCCGCAGGTCCAATCATATTCATGGGAACCACTTTGGAGTTGGCCAAGTTGGTCACTGCCAGCTGGTTGTATCGTAATTGGCATGTGGCAGCAAGATATATGAAAGTGTATCTAACCATTTCTATATTCATACTGATGGTTATCACCAGCATGGGTGTGTTTGGATTCCTATCCAAATCACATCTACAACAAGGTGCCACATCCAGCAATAACACACAGCAAATTTCCATCATCAACAGTCAGATCAAAACAGAACAGGATGTGATTGATCGTCAGCAAGATATTATCCGACGTAATTCAGGCACAGGTGGCGGCGCAGGTGAACGTGTGAGTCAATTGAGAGATAAAATCAAACAGTTGGATGCTGAAGTCAAAGCCTACACTGATCAAGGTGCTACCAGCACCATATTCAATGACAAAGTGGCCAAAGGGGTTGCTCTAAAAGAATCACAAAAAGAAGAACGAGACAGAATTGATGCAGAAATCAAACAGTTGACCACTGCCAATCAAGGCAATAACTCCGCAGCAGAATCTCAAATTGCTCGCAGTCAACAGAAGATACAACAGTTGATCTCTCAACGAGCTCCATTACAAACCACACAGATCACATTGGATGCTGAGATTGGTCCTATCAAATACATTGGAGAATTGTTTGTGGATTTAGGCATAGTGGACAAAGTCAACACTGACATGGCAGTGCGTTGGATCATTGTGTTGATTATTATTGTGTTCGATCCATTGGCAGTATTGTTACTGATTGCTGGACAACAAAGCATCAAACAACATTATTCAAACAACGGCAACGGGGGTGGCAGATCCACTGCTCCAATCATAGATCCTACACCGATCATAAACAGACTATCAGAAAAGTTTAAAAACTTTTCTTTCAAAAAAAAAGACTCTAGTCTAGATAAACTACCCACATTACCTGAACCCATAGTTGAACCCACAGTTGTTCAAGAACAACCAGCAAAACCTGGATTGAGATTGAGTACATTGTCTTTACCTAAATCATTCACATTTAAAAAAACAGAAACAGTTGTGCCAACTGAAATACTCACGTCCACTGTGGAAGTCATAGACACTGAAGACGGTGACACATTGGAGATAGTGACTAAAGAACAAAAAACTAGATTGGATCATTTCAACAGTCAAAAAGACAAAGCCAAACAATGGAAAGGACAGCAGACCAATCCTAGACACACCATCAAAAGATTAAGATTCAATTATGTGTCAGGAGCCATTGACAAATTACCTTGGGACACAGTGGAAACAGACATACCGCCCATGCCCATAGATCAGTGGAACCAAATGTTGGAAGAAGCAGAAAAAGCACTGGAACAAGACAAAGAGCAAACAACAAAAAGTTACATAATCAAAGAAGATCAACAGCAAGTGAGAAAAACGGTAGCAGAAGAATACGTTCAAAACCAAGAACAAACAGATCAATCAATCTGGAATCGCATCAAAAAATAAATCAATAACTACTATTGATGAGCAAGATTAATCTAATCACAGCACCCGATCGTTTGCACAACAATAACTGCAGTGTGCTACTGATCAATCCCAGTGAAGCAGTCAAAGCAGATTTCAATCGAGCCATACTGAATTTGAATCAAGAAATTAATCTATATCTTTATGAGACCACGGAAGTCAATGATTATGATTGGTTGATCACTGTGAGCAACACAGTGGATCACATTGTGATAGATATCAGTCACACTGACAAAGATTTTTGGTTGACAGGATATGTTCTAAGTTTGCCTCACACATCATATATCAGTATGATCAATCAAATGCCCTATCATTTATTGAATAAAAATAGAATATATGATTTTTCTGCATTCACAGAAAAATTAAACAAGAAAGATTAAACTATGGTTATGCGAGCTGACTTGTGGTTTCCACAAATTGTATGGAAGGACAACATTACAAATTTGGACAATTCTGCCATAAAAACTCATGTGTTGGAAACAAAAAATCATAGTCAAGGCAAAACTGCCACCAATCAATTGGGATGGCAGAGTGAAGATTATTTTTTAGATTCAGGCAAAACACCACAGATAGAACACATGATAAGAGTATTGGATTCTCATGTGAAAGATTGTGCTCGTCAGGCCAGTCTACCTCCCTTGCGTATCTGTAATTTTTGGTTCAATGTGAATCCCAAAGGATCCTACAACACTCTACACAATCATCAACACAGTGTGCTGAGTGGAGTGTATTACATTGACATACCCACGGACAACATGGGCAACATTGAATTCCATAGATCAGATGAAGCACAGTATTATATTCCGGACAACATGGACAAGTACACACAATTCACCAGTACCAAAGCCACATATAAACCAGAAACAGGCATGTTGTTGATATTCCCCAGCTGGCTCAAACATTTTGTACACAGCAATCAAAGCGAGCAGTCACGCATATCTATGAGTTTTAACACTCAACTGGACACACAAAAATAATTGCCAAAAACTCTTGACTTTTGCCACAATCATCACTATATTAACAGTTGTCACAATGGTGTGACTCAACTGTATGAATTGCCGCATGGGATTCATACACAAACTCGCTAAAAAAGGAGAAAACTATGAACAATAGAGCACTAACTATCTTTAATCAACTAAGACCCGTTACAGTGGGCTTTGATAACGTTTTTGATCACTTCGAAAGAATGGTCAATGACGATTTCTTTAACGTACCTACTGTTAACTATCCACCTTACAATATTGTAAAAACTGGCGTTAATACGTACAACGTTGAAGTGGCTTTGGCAGGATTCAACAGAGACGATGTTTCTGTGGAATTTGAGGAAGGGGTAATGACCATCAAATCCAAAGACCGAACAGAGTCTAAGAAACAGGATGCGGATGATAACATTATCCACAAAGGTATTTCCAAAAGATACTTCAGTAAATCATTCACAGTGGCCGATGATGTAGAAATCAAAGGTGCTGAATTAAAAGATGGTTTACTAACTGTTTCTATGGAAAGAATCGTTCCAGAAAACAAAAAAGCCAGAGTAATAGAAATACTATAATACAAATCTTAGGGCGTGGCAACACGCCCTAACTAAATATAAAATATATGAGCAAAACCAAAACCGATATAGTCCTAGACGAAAAAGTAGAACAGATAATATTAGAACCAGAAATGGTCAAAGTGATCATGTTGAATGATGATGTTACTCCAGTAGACTATGTGGTAGAACTATTGATAAAAATATTCAAACACACTCAAGACAGTGCCAAAGAAATCACACTTAAAATTCACACAGAAGGCAGCAGTGTGGTGGGTTCCTACAGTTATGAAATAGCTGAACAGAAAACCAAAGAAGCCATAGAAGATGCCAGAAGCAGAGGCTTTCCTCTACAAGTAAGAATGGAATAACAATGAGCCTCAAAGATCTCACTTGGGAACATCATAAGAACGCAGAACGTCAAAAGTTTGTGAAGGTTATGTTTTCAGGCAGCATTGATCCCAAATTGTACGCAGAATTTTTATTCAATCAACACATGGCATACGACCTGTTGGAAATGATGGCCATGTCGCACGGCATATTCAATGGAATGGAAGATGTGAGAAGAGCTCCTAAAATATTAGCAGATTTCAAAGAACTTTGGCCCAAGGATCAAACATTGCCTGAACCCAAAAACGCAACCAAGACATATTTGGATCATTTACTCACAATCAAAGACAACAAGGATGCACTGATGGCTCACGTGTATGTGAGACACATGGGAGATCTGTCAGGTGGACAAATGATACGTAAAAAAGTTCCAGGTGCTGGCACCATGTTTGATTTTGCAGACAAAGATCAAGCCAAAGAGATTATCCGATCAAGAATAAACGATTCCATGGCAGATGAAGCTAAAAAATGTTTTGATTTCGCCACTGGGTTGTTTCAGGACATGCTCAATGACTAAGAAGAAAAAATTTAAAGATTTTCCAGGCAACTTGATCAAAATAAAAGTATTGGAAGATGAGATAAGTTATTTTAAAACACAGATTCAAGAACACGACACAGGTCATATCTACACCACCATAGACACATTAAAAGACAGAGTACGAGAGTTAAAAGGCATCCGAGAAGAATATTAACATGAGTTTCATTTGGGATACCTTGATTGCATGTCAGAATAATATCATCACAGAATTCAATTCACGCGGCAAAGAGATTCAAGAACCCGGCATGAGCAGATTCAATCAACCCGAAAATGGTTGGATCAATAGAGTGTGGGAAACTGAACACTGTCGTCGTTGTCACATAGACGTGGTGGATGCTAGACAAAGCAAAGGTCTTTGGATGATGCATGTGTGTGTATTTCCACATTTGCACAACAATGGTCCTATCTATGGATTCGATGTGATTGCCGGAGAACACAAAATGACCGGCGCATTTCATGACTTTTCACGCAGCTCAGGTGGTGATCAACATCCACTGATAGAATGGTATCACCAAGCAGTGGCAGAGTTCATTCCTTCTAAAAGAAGAAAACTACCAGAGTGGGCACTGAATATATTTTCAGGCAGCATGATTGCCGCAGGCAATGTGCAAACAGACGAAGAAGCCAACACCATTGTGAATCTTGCAGTGAACAACCTACAAGTGTATTTTGACAGCATAGGACAATATGCTCACACTGCCAAGGAAGCAGATACCATTGAGGCACAAAACTATTATTGTCATAATCAGCAACAGAATCCACACACACCTAGAGTGATGAAAAGTTTAGGTTTGGCAGAAGCAGACGTAGAATTATTTTGCACAGACGCACTATTTCCAAAAATAAAATAATCCACAGCAAAAAGTCGCATAAACTGTGGCTTTTTTTGGCCCTACACTGTTTGACTTGTGCGAGCAATCCTGTTATATTATAATGATGCACACTACTTACAATCTTGTGATTAAAAAAACTCAAGCCATGTATGAAAAGTCTTTAGAATTAAACCGATTGATCAATGAAACACCTTGCACAGTGTCCGAAGAAGAGTTAAGATTTTTAATCAATGATATTCAAACATTGGCCAGAGAAATTGCCAACACTTACGATTTGATACCACAATGATTATTTCTATCACAGGCGGCAGTGCCAAACTCAAAGACCTAGCAGAAAGTATCACAAGATATTCAGCTGAATTGTTGTTGAACAAAAAATTAATAGAAAAATTAATAGTGGATATAGAATTCAGTAGAACACTGCTCAAAGAAGATGGCATGTTGGCTGAAATAGACTTTGATGACAGAACAAATAAACCTAGAGAATTTACTATCACTGTGGACAGCACAGTGCCACAGAGACGCATTATGGAATCCATTGCTCATGAAATGGTACATTTAAAACAGTATGCAGTGGGAGAAATGAGCGACACTGACCATTCCAACATTGTGCAATGGAAAAAGAAACATATAGATCTAACCAAGTGGCAATATTGGGATCGCCCATGGGAGATTGAAGCACATGGCAAAGAATTAGGACTGTTTATTAGATGGGCTGAACACAATGATTTGAGCAAAGAGTCTTGGACCCAGGAGCAATATGTCTAAAACACAGAATAAAACTCCCAGTTTAATCAAGTTTTTTTACACAGTTTTAACAATAATGCTGGTGTTGATGATGTTTTGTTTGTGGGGAATACTTAAATAATGCTGAAACGTTTGGTGTGTTATTATGAAAAAAAAGAGTTCATTTGCTCATGTTAATAGAATTAAAAATGCATTGCATCGCCATAGCCACATTAAAGATTTTAGACCCACTCAAAGCCAAACTAAGATTTGGTTCAATATAATCAATAAAGAAATATTTGAATCTCAATTAAAAAGACCCAAGATCACTGTGAGTCAAAAGAAACTTTTATTTGGGCAGTGTGTGGCCAACTGGGACGCTAGAGTATTGGGACGCAAGGGCGAATGGGATCAAAAGAAAATTCCCTATCATAACCCCACCATAAAATACTTGATTGAAATGCATCACAAATTTGACACTTGGAGAGACTATATTGAAACACTGGCACATGAAATGATTCATTTATATCAAATGACAGTGGAAGAAGATTCTACTGCCAATCACAATGACAGCTTCTATGCTTGGAAGAATCGTTTCAAAAAATTTGGATTAAATTTAAGTAGATAATAAACCTTATTTATCAAGATTTGGATTAGTCAGGTGTTCTAGGGTGATTATTTCATCTTTTGGTAAAACTTCTGACTCTGATGCGTTCTTCGCAAAAGATTTGCTTTTTGCCCAAGATTTATAAGACATTTCCTTGTCCGCTTTGGCTTCTATTCTTCTGATCTGTCTTAAACTCTTTTTGGACATACAATACTTATCTTAAGGTTGACTTAGGCACCAAATAGTGCTATATTTTAGTATATTTAACACAAACTAGAAAACATCGAATGAAAGTTGAAGTAAGAAACAACAATGTGGAGAAAGCTCTGCGTATTCTCAAGAAGAAGCAGAAACGTGATGGTTTTTTCCAACTGCTCAAGGACAAAGAATTTTATTCCAAGCCCAGTGAGCGAAAACGTGAAGAACGCAAGAAGAATATTGCCAATTGGAGACGGGCTAAGAAACTTAGAGACCAGCTTAGATAAAAAATGAAATGGTTGATGTACAAGGTGCCAGAGCATCTGGTGGTGCATTATGGCATCATGCTGATGATCATCACTGTGTTCATGCCTATGTACATTTTGGATAGACCATTGGATAGCATTCATTATTTTAATAATTTTATAATTTTTGATGTTATCTACTATATTTTTTATGAAAAATTAAACTTTACAAACGATTAGAAAGATAGTATAATACAAACATGAATCAAACAACTCATTTAGACAAAATTCCCGTGTACTGCTCAGACACAGACAAAACTGTGATGGCAGAAGTATTAGAATTCAAACCTAGACAATTTTTAAACGTGGCCGTGGAGAGATCCATCAGGCTCACAATGAGGTATGATGCCAAACATGATCAATATGTGGGCAACATGGCCAATTTGGAATTCACAGCGAAAGGACCAAAATAAATGCCAGCATTGGTTCCCATAGTGATTGAACAAGAAGCCAGAGGCGAACGTTCCTACGACATTTACAGCCGACTGCTCAAAGATAGATTGGTGATGTTGGATACAGAAGTATCTCCAGTGTCTTCCAGTCTTATTGTGAGTCAACTGCTATTTTTAGAAAGCGAAAATACCAAACCCATACATTTTTATATCAACTCACCAGGAGGATTGGTCACAGCAGGCATGGCAATCTACGATACCATGCAATATATCAAATCTCCAGTGTACACCTATGTGATTGGTCAGGCTTGCTCTATGGGCAGTCTATTGTCACAATCAGGTGAAGCAGGTCACAGATACATGTTGAAACATGCCAGACACATGATACATCAACCATCAGGTGGTACTCAAGGTCAGGCCACAGACATACAAATTCATGCTCAAGAGATCCTTAAACTTAAAAAGGAACTCACTCAGATCTATGTTAATCACAATTCCAAAGGCAAAACCTTTGAGCAATTGAGTGCTGACATGGAACGAGATAAATTCATGAACGCCCAAGAATCCTTTGAGTATGGATTGATAGATAAAATTCTATCTAAAAAAGACTAAAAAACGGAGGACCAACTATGAAAAATACATTGACTAGAACCAAAAAATCTAGTAATATAATAACAAGATTATTTAGAAACTTTGTTTCTGATAATGCAACAACAAGAAAAAAAGAAGGAGTACTCTCAATGAGAAAAACTACAAGTATCCAAGATAGAGTGGAAGCTGCTTTAGAAGCTGGTCAAGCTCTTACAGCGTCAGCGATCAAAAATAGATTCGGTGCCGCAAATCCAGGTGCTGTAATTCAAAGCCTAAGATTCAAAGGCTTCCCAGTATTTTTAAACACAAATAAAAAAACTGGTGCAAAAGTTTACAGAACAGGAAAAGCCCCAAGAAAAGTAATCGGTGCTGGTTATCAGGCCATTGCTAGAGGTTTAGTACAAGTAGACTAATTTCTACTTCTGTTAGTTTTAAAAAGGGCGGCTCTTAGGGGTCGCCTTTTTTATTTTAAGACAATCCATTTTAAGTCATTGATTTATATGACCTTTTAGATGGGTTTAAGGCAACAATATATTTTGACTTTTTGCTTCAAAGAAGTTAATATATACATATTAGGCAAACAAACTATAGGCAAAACATATGAAAAGGCAAATCTACGTTCTAGAAGGCAGTTACAGAAATAAAAAAATTGAAAATCAGGTATTTGAACTTGTGAAACCATATCATCCATATCCACACAAAGAAGGTGGCTTTGTCACTGTTAAGGTGGAAGACATCAAAGAATTTCCAGGAGCCTCAGATAAAGAGATCAGAGTATCAGTGGATTCAGAATCCCAACTGAGAGACAACGCACCAGAAACTCCCAAAGAAGAATCAGATGAGCAAGTGGTGGAAAGATTAAGAAAAAGATTTGACATATTAACTGCCATGACCAAGGCTTGTAAAAAAGGTGATGTGAGAGCAATGATTGTGTCAGGTCCTCCAGGAGTGGGCAAGTCATTTGGTGTGGAAGCTGTGCTACAAAAACACGACATCCTAGCCACATTGGGAGAGAGTAAACCCAAGTATGAAGTGGTCAAAGGCGCTATGAGTGCTTTGGGCTTGTATTGTAAATTGTATCATTTCAAAGAAAAAGACAATGTATTGGTGTTTGACGATTGCGATAGTATATTGTTGGAAGACCTATCATTGAACATATTGAAGGCAGCATTAGATTCCAAAAGATCTAGAAGAATTTGTTGGAACACAGAAGCATACAGACTGAGAGAAGAAGGTGTGCCCAGCAGTTTTGAATTCAAAGGATCTGCTATATTCATTACCAATATTAAATTTGATAATGTTAAGAGCAAAAAACTAAGAGATCATTTGGAGGCACTGGAGTCTAGAAGTCACTATATTGATCTCACAATAGATACTATCAGAGAAAAAATATTGAGAATTAGACAGATTGTGACTGATGGCATGTTGAAAGAATATGAGTTGTCACCAGAAACTGAAAATCAGATAGTGGAGTTTGTGGTGGAACATCAACGCAGACTGAGAGAGATCAGTCTTAGAACTGTGCTGAAGGTGGCAGATTTGGCCAAAGCATTTCCTGACACTTGGGCAGAAACTGCTGTGCATACCATATTAAAACCTAGATAATAGTAGTAAGATGAGAACTCAACCACAAGAAGTAATTGCTAAATTGGAAGCAGACAACAGCAGATTGGCCAAGGAAGCCATTCTGTTGTCAGCCATGCAGGAAGGATTGGATGAGTTCTTTGAAGGTGTGCGTATGTGTTTGGACAAACTGTACACATTTGGTGTTAAGCAAGTGCCTGAAAAAGACACTGTAATATCTGCTCAAGGATGCGAATGGAAGATATTTAAAAAATTAGCAGAACAATTACATCGTAGAGAGCTCACAGGTCATGCGGCTCGTGATGCCATTAATCTTGTGATGGGCACAGCCACAGCAGAACAATGGAATGGTTTTTACAGAAGAATATTAATCAAAGACCTAAGATGTGGAGTGAGTGAAAAAACTGTAAACAGTGTGGCCACTAAGAACAAATTTAAGCAATATGAAGTGCCAGTGTTCACTTGCCAATTAGCACATGACAGCGCCAACCACGAAAAGAAGTTGGTGGGTAAGAAAATGTTGGAAGTTAAATTGGATGGTGTGAGAGTGATCACTATTGTGTATCCAGATGGCAAAGTGGACATGTTCAGCCGTAATGGCAAAGAGTTTACCAACTTTGGACACATAGCAGATCAGATATCACAAGTGGTTAAAAAATCACCTCCTCCCTATCCTGTGGTATTGGATGGTGAAGTGATGAGTGAAAATTTTCAGGATTTAATGAAGCAGGTACACCGTAAAGAATCAGTGGGTGCTTTGGATGCTGTGTTGCACTTGTTTGATTTCTTACCATTGTCCGATTTTATGGAAGGTAGTTGGAATAAGAAACAAACAGATAGAACCATCATGCTGAAGGCTTGGTATGATCAACACAAGAGCGATTTAAACGCCGTTACAGTGTTGGCTCATGAGATTGTGGACTTGGACACAGCAGAAGGACAAAAGACTTACACAGAGGTTAATAAGAGGGCAGTAGAAGGTGGATATGAAGGCATTATGATCAAGGACTTGTCAGCAGGCTATGAATGCAAAAGAAGTCATGCTTGGTTAAAACTAAAACCATTTATTGAAGTGAGCCTCACAATAAAAGATGTGGAAGAAGGCACAGGTAAGAATGTGGGCAAATTGGGAGCCTTCATTGTGGAAGGCATGGATGATAACAAATTGATCAAAAGTAATGTAGGCTCAGGATTAACAGATGAAGATCGTGAGACTTTTTGGAAAGACAAAGATTCACTGATTGGACAAGTGATTGAAGTGAGAGCAGATGCTGTGACACAAAATCAAGATGCTGTGGATGAGTATTCCCTGCGTTTTCCAAGATTTATGAAGTTCAGAGGGTTTGACAAAGGAGAAAAACTGTGAGTGAACTGGAGATCATTAAAAAAGCAATGATGGAAAACAAGAAACTGTTCTTGAGTGAGATGAAACAATTGAATGACAAGGTGGATGCTTTGAATACCAAATTAAGCAAACACATATCATTCATTGAACAGGTGTATGCTCCGTTGAGCAACAGCATAGATAAATTTAAAAAATTATTCAAATGAAAAATATATTCAAACACATATTACCAGAAATATTTGACGCAGACACTGCTTTTAATAGTTCATTGCCTAAGGTTACTAGATTTCAAATACTGATGGTGCTTGCCACCATGTGGGCTTTTATATTTGCATTGATTGTGGCAGAGTTTATTGCATTTGGAATCACTGTGACCACCAGTGTGATTGCACATGCTTTGGTGATAGGTGGCATAATCTTCACAAGAAAAAAATTAAATCAAAGAATTGACGGCTACAATGGTAGAGCACAGGGTGGAGAGCACGAATGAAAAAATACACAATAGAAATATCAGTGGGCGACACAGTGGAAGTGGGTAGATTCCGTAATGTGGTGGCTAAAATTACAGATATACAAATGGACGATCATGGTCAACCAGTGATTTATACCAACAAAGGACCTAAAAAATTATTCAGTTGTAGATTGAGTAAATTAACACCAGGGTCTAAGACACCCAAGCAGATACTGCAGGAGAAACGATGAATACTGATATCACACTGCTGATGGGCATAGTATTATTGCTGATGTTGGGTGCTTTAATCGGTTGGTATCTGAGTGAAAGATGGTATTCCCAAAGACTTTTTATCATACTGGAAGAGTGCAAAAAATTAAATGCAGCCACCATCACACTGTGGCAAGACATACTCAAACACAAAGAAAAAAATCTTCAAGATCAAGACAATTTACCTAAATAGGTTGATTTTATGTTCAAATGGCTATATAGCTGTTATAGCATGAATGATACCGCAGAAAAATATCGTCCCAGCATACAGGATAGAATCGCAGAGAGAGTGCGTGAAATAGTTGTGCCAGTGGAAGACTGGTTGGATCGATTGATTACCATGCCTGATAGATTTAATCCTGAAACATTCCAACTGATAGAACATTTCAAAAAAGAAAAAGTGGGTGGCGTGCATGCCCGTAAGATTATAGAAATGTACGAAACTCAATACAAAGAATACAAGGATCTATTGGAACTGAGAAAAAAGAATTTAAAATTTAAAGAGATTGACGAAGAAGGAGAAGGTGATTCTGAAGAAAGACAACTGTTGGAATCATACGAAGACGTCAGCAATGAAGTGATAGAAAAAGGTATCAAAGCTCATGATAACATATTCAAAGCCTGCGATTATATGATAGATATTGCCAATGCCAATCGTAAACCACGCAAGAAGAAACTCATCAGCAAAGAAAAAATGGTATCCAAATTACAATATTGTGTGGAAGACACCAAGTACAATTTAAAAAGCATTGATCCCAAAGATATTATCACAGCCGAACAGGTATGGGTGTTCAATACAAAAACTAGAAAATTAGGCATATATGTGGCCAGTGTGTTGGATCCCAGAGGACTCAACAGAGAGGGCACAGGATTGAGTGTGAAAGGTGCCAGCATACAAGGATTTAACCCAGAAAAAAGCATACAAAAGACCCTTAGAAAGCCTGAACTGCAACTGAATGAATTTATGAAGTGTGGCCCAGTTAAATCCAAGACCTTTTTCACAGAGATCAACAGCATGGAAATTGCCCTCTCAGGACGCATTAATTCGGACACCGTATTATTAAAAGTTTAGATATAAATAGTAGTGTATGTCAAAATCCATTGAACGCAATATAGCATCAGTTAATAAAGGAGCAGACGATTTTACCACTGGTTTAAAACAGTTGGCACAATCTGCAGCAGATGCCATCAACAACAAGCATATTCAAGAGAAACCCATTGAGTTCATGGGCACTGCTGACAATGGTATCTACGGCAAAGGACTACAGTGGACCGGAGTTGGACAAACCAAATATCTAGTGCTGCAGGCCACTCCAGACAGAATTTGGAGCAACGTCAACATAGATTTAAAACCAGAGAATCATTACAGCATTGACAACACATCAGTATTGAGTGCCAATGAGTTGGGCAAAACCGTGACCAAGAGCAATCTACGTCAGGTGGGCACATTGAATAATCTGGTGGTGTCAGGCAATTTAAACGTGAGTCAATTTGTTATTTTTGATTCGGGCATGAACAGACTGGGCGTGGGCACAGAAACTCCCAATGCCACATTATCAGTGGCCAGCAACACTGTGGAATTTATTGTGCAACCAGGTGTGTCTGCAGCAGACATAGGCACTCATACCAACAGTGGTCTTAATATTAAAACTGACAACACAGATAGAATTTCAATCACAGCCAATGGCCATATCACTTTGGGATTGAAAGGCAACACTGAAACTAAAATTAATATGTACGGCAGAGTGGGTATTGGTGTTACCAGTGTGGAATCAGATGTGAGTCTCAGCACTTCAGGAGCAGTAAAATTCCAAAACAAAAAATTTGAAATTGGCAACAGTGAGCCTTTAGCAGGATCTTACACTCAGGGTGATGTGGTATGGAACAGTGCACCAACTCCAGGCAACGTAATAGGTTGGGTGTGTGTGTTGACCGGCACTCCAGGACAGTGGAAATCATTCGGCGCAATAGCCAATTAATCTAAGTACTCATCACATCTTTGAGATATTTCTTATTCCAATATTTGTAATAATTCTTTGATCGCAAGAATTTTCTAGCAGACTCTAATTTGGATCTTTTTTGACACAGTATAAGATTGTACAAACCGTTGTTGGTTCTCACGTTTTTAATTTGAGTTTCTTCATCCCAATGATCAGCTAGGAATACATATTCCTTATGAGTATCATTCAATTGATCGCATAACTCATACATGTCTTTCTTTTTCATGCGAAATTCTTTGAGATACAACAGCACGTCCAAGGTTTCCAACAGTGTTTGGTCTTTTTCAAATCTAATCTTTTTGCGTACTCTGTCTAGGATCTTATATCGGGCACGGACAGCATAAGGACACACTGCCAACCCTCCCAATTCTGATTGAACCATGCTGAGATGTTTGGTCCAGAGCTTGATGTGTGATTTCATAGACATATATGTGTATTTAATAAATATAGACATGTTTGTAATAGGCAACGGTGAAAGTCGAAAGCACATAAACCTCGACAAAATTAATCAAACCAAGATAGGCTGCAATGCTGTGTTTAGAGATTGGCAAATGGATCATCTAGTTTGTTGTGATCGCAAGATGGTGTTGGAAGCTCTGCATGAAACTAATCCAGACCTTACCAAAATACACACCAGAGCTGAATATATCAGTATGGATTCAAGATTGAGTTGTGTGCCAGATTTGCCTTATGAGAGCAAACTGAGACAGGATCAACCCATTCATTGGGGCAGTGGTCCTTATGCTGTGCTGTTGGCCATAAAACTTATTCATTCCGATGAAACCATCCACCTGTTGGGATTTGATCTATATGGCACCGGAGAGAGAATCAATAATGTGTACAAAGACAGTGTGGGTTATAAAAAATCGCATGAAAGAGCAGTGGATCCTAGATATTGGATACATCAGTTGCACCAGTTGTTTGAATTGCATCCAAAAATAAAATTTGTGATGCATGTGACAGAATCTTTCGTCGAACCCACTGAATGGCATCATACCAATTTAGAATATCAGAGCTTGACAATGCTGCGGCAATAATGTAATAATATATGATGTTTGTAATTTATGACAATTACACATAGAGGACTTGGTATAATCCCTCTTTAAAAATTCTTCTACCATATTAAACAATAGGAGATAATATGGTAAAATATTACAGTACAAAAACATACGGCAACGACCGAGGTTTGAGTTGTTGTTTTAGACAGTGGCAGAGCACTCATTCACACTGTTCTTTGCTGCATGGTTACAGCATAGGTATTAAATTAATTTTTGAATCAGAGACTCTGGATGATCGCAATTGGGTCATGGACTTTGGTGGATTGAAAGCATTCAAAGAATGGAGTGAACACATGTTTGATCACACATTGGTGGTGGCTGAAAATGATCCACACCTAGACAAATTTAAAGCATTGGCAGCATTGGGATTAAATTCAGTGGGCGGCATCTGTGATCTACGCATAGTGCCAGCAGTGGGCTGTGAAAAATTCAGCGAGTTGGTTTACAATGAGATGAACAAGATATTGAAAACTTTTCAGTCAGGCAAGACTTACAAGTTGCCCAACGGTAAAGGATTTGATTGCAGGTATCCTGTGGGTCAAGGAGTCAAATTGCATTCAGTGGAAGTGTTTGAACACGCAGGGAATTCGGCCATATATCAAGCACAATAAATACTCCTGACCATGTCTAACAATTATGTGTTGTGTCTCAAACACGGCAACAAATACAGTGCTGAATATGTGAATGTGTTAAAAAAAATGACACAACGCAATCTCACAGTGGCACATGAATTTGTGTGTTTCACTGAAGATCCCAAAGGCATAGATCCAGACATCAGAATATTGCCACTGCCTGCAGTTGTTCTCAAAGGATGGTGGTACAAAACCATGCTGTTCAATCCCCACTTGCCCATACAAGGCACCATGCTGTTCATTGATTTGGATGTGATTATTTTTAAAAACATAGACAAATTGTTCACCCACAAGCCTGGAGAATTTTGTGTGTGCAGAGACTTCAACAGATGTTTTCAACCCAACTGGCAGAAGATGAACAGTTCAGTGGTGCGTTGGAGCACAGGACAACACCCACAGATTTACAACAATTTTATCAAAGATCCACACACCATCAGCAAGAGATTTCATGGAGATCAAGACTGGTTGTTTGATCAGGTCAAAAAACACTATCAGTTCTGGCCTGATGAATGGATACAATCCTACAAGTGGGAGATGCGTGGCAATCCCAAATTGGTGAGACAGAAGACAGGTTTCAAAAACTTCACATCACCTGGTGAGCCCAAAATTAAATCAGACACTGCTGTGGCTGTGTTTCACGGTGATCCCAATCCTAGAGAATGCGTGGATCCTTGGTGTCAAACCCATTGGAAATAGCCATTGAATTCACATTGACTGCAGTCAAAATATCGCATATACTAATAGTATGGTCAAAAGAATAGGATTTTGCTGTCAATGGTTTCATCATGACCGAACACTCAAAAAAAAACAACTGGAAGAATTAGAACGTCCTTACAATACCAGAGCCACCACAGTGCGTTGGTTGAATGAGCATAAAGAACAAGCCGAAGAAAAACTGGCATTTGTGTTCAAACACAACATAGATGGCATCAAGAATTTAATATTAAAAGTGTCTGAACTGCCTGTGAGCAGAAGAATGTGCAGAATATCATCACCCATACTGCCAGTGGCCACTGAAAACACTTGGAGATACTATTGGGATAAACCAGAAATTATAAAGTATTGCGAACAACATTTTGCTGAAGCAGGCGATTTGGCTCGCAAACACAATGTTAAAGTATCTTTCCATCCAGGACAATTCACGGTGTTGGCATCGGATAATCCAGACATAGTGGAAAGAAGCATAGACGAATTTGAATATCATGTGCGTATGGCGAAAATGATGGGGTTTGGTAAGAAATGGCAGGATGGTTGTAAAATCAATGTACACATATCAGGTCGTCAAGGTCCAGAAGGTATCATAAAAGCATTGCCTAGATTATCACCTGAAGCACGCAATCTTATCACCATAGAGAATGATGAAATGAGTTGGGGATTGGATGCCACACTCCAGTTGGAAAAACATGTGGCATTGGTGCTGGACATACATCATCACCTTATACGAGATGAAGAATACATACGTCCCACTGATGACAGAGTCAAAAGAGTCATAGACAGTTGGAGAGGCGTGCGACCCACCATGCATTATTCTTATTTTAGAGATGAAGCTTTAATGCCAGCATTTGATGCTGACACACAGCACATGATGCATAAAAATATGTTGCCCATGAAAGACTTAATAACGTTGGGCTGTCAAAAGGTAAAATTGAGATCTCACAGTGATCTGTTGCCCAATGCAGCACACAATGAATGGGCACTGTCATTTTTAGAATGCATGGACATTCAGGTGGAAGCAAAGGCCAAGAACTTGGCAGCTGAACAACTGCACAATCAGGCACAAGCTCTGGGTCTACTGTAATAAATACTGCCATGCAAGACATGAAGCAGTGGATCGAATTGTTCGAAACCAAACAAAAACGTGAAAAAACCCTAGTGTTGGAAACATTGCCTTATGGCATGGGTGATTTGGATCCTGTGCTGAGCCGTGCCAATGTGGAATATCATTATGGAGTATTGAGCCGAGGTTATGTGAATCGATACAACACAGGAGAAGGTGATCCTGATTTCAATTATGGTGGTGCTAAATTGCACAATTTATTTTGGGCTCAATTGCAAGCACCCCGAGGCAGCAATCTTCCTCAAGGCACAATAAAAGAATTCATAAACGAACATCATAAAGATTATGACAGTTTTAAAGAAACGTTACTTTTGACCACTATGAAACTGCAAGGATCTGGATGGGTGTACTTGTCTCGATCAGGAGAGATCAAAACCACTCCCAATCAAACATATCGAACTGATATTTTAATGCCCATAGATATGTGGGAACATTCATTTATGGATTATGTGCCGGCAAAAGATGCCAAGAAACGCTACATTACAAATATTTTTAAAATAATCAATTGGTCTACAATCAACGACCGTTTGAACACAAAATAATCACAATTCATCTATAGGTGTATCACTGCTGACATTCATGTCCAGTATTTTGCGTTGCCGCACACCTTGTTGCTGTGCAAAACGCTTGGGATCACATGCACCGCACACATGCTTGTAATCATTGCTGATGCGTTTGATGGCTATGCTGCCTTTCTCCCTTTCAAACAGTGCATTGCAACTGTCACACTGGAACCTATAGTAGGTTTTGTGACGCACACAGGTGTGTTTTGTGCCCAGTTTACTGATGCGTTCAGTAAGATGTTGTTTCACAACTTTTTCTAAAAACATATACTTGTATTTACATTAGGATTTGTGTTTTTTTAATAAATAATTGAAACAGAACGGAAACACATGGCTGTAATCACTGTCACTGAAAGAGCAATCGAAAAGATCAAAGAGTTGTGTCATCACAACAACAAATATGCTGTGAGACTCAGCATCAAAGGTGGTGGGTGTGCAGGTTATTCCTACGATTGGGGATTTGCTGATCAATCAGAAATTGCACCTGCAGATGAGCTGTTAAACTTTGGCAATGGAACCAAGTTCACCATAGATGCTGCCAGTGTGATGTATATTCTAGGCACTGAGTTGGATTATGTGACTGAAGTGTTTGGATCACATTTTGACATTCGCAATCCCAATGCCAAGAGCGCATGTGGTTGTGGTGAGAGCATCAGTTTTGAAAAGGAGACAGCATAACACATGGCCAAACAGAATATCAATATCGGAGTGGAAGGTAACGACGGTACCGGCGATAGTATTCGCGATGCGTTTAGGAAAGCGAATGAAAACTTCACGGAACTTTATGCAGTTTTTGGACAAGGTGGACAGATTGCTTTCACATCACTGAGTGACACTCCTGACACACTGGGCATATTCAAACTGCCTATCAGCAACAGCACCGGCACAGAATTAGAAATGAGATCATTGTCTGGTGGTGTGGGTATCTCTGTGAGTTTAGCCACAGCAGGTCAGATTGTGATCAGCAACACCGGCAGTGAGTTGGTAGATGACCTTTCACCCAGTCTAGGAGGTCCGCTCAATGCCAATGGGTTTGCAGTGGGCAACGCAGAAGTCACCAGCCAAGCAGTGAGCAATTTTAATTCCACACATGGAACCAACATCACCATAGATGAATTATTAATCACCAAAGGCTACGCAGATCAAAGATATTTAAAATTAAGTGGTGGCGGCAGTGGAACTGCTGGACAAATACGAGTGAGAGATGAACCACCAAATGCATCAGAATACACCATCACCATTGCCAGCTACAGTGCCGGCAATGCTGTGATCACTGCACATGGTTTTGACACCAGTGCCAACGGTATTGCCTACATCTACAACAGCTCAGGCACTCCAGCTGTGGGATTGAGCAATGGTGTTACATATTACTTGCGTTTTGTAAATGTGAATCAGATGAGCATGCATGCTTCGTTTGCTCAAGCCACCAATGACGATGACAGCACCAGAGTTAAAATCACTGTGTCAGGTGGCACAGGCACACAGACTTTGTTGGATGCTGATTATGATGACGCATTGGCAGGATATTTCTTAAGCACAGAAACCATGCCAAGAAAATCCATTGTGAGACGTCAAGGAGACACCATGACTGGTGCTCTTTATCTACATGACCATCCAGGAGATTTGGCAGGTGAAGGCACTCCCAACGGTGTGGATGATCTTCAAGCAGCCACAAAATTTTATGTGGACAACACCAGCTTCAGTTCTCAGGTTAATTTATATGTGGCCACCTCAGGTGATGACAGTATGCAAGGAGTTCCACCAGGCAAAGAAGGCAGAGCTCTTAATTATGCTTACAAATCAATCAATGCTGCAGCTCGCAAAGCAGAAGAATTAATATTGACCACTCCTGTGGCACTAGGACCTTACACACAAACCATTACCTACAATACAGGAGCCAGCAATTCATTGGTGGTGTCTGAAGGAGTCACCAGCAGCAGTGGATACAACAATGTAAAATTGTTGATAGATGCCAATAGAACTTTCATAATCAAACAGATGATTGGTTTCATCAATACCACTTATCCTGATTTCATCTATGATGAAGCAATCTGTGAACGTGATTTGGGTTTAATTTTGGATGGTATTGTGATAGATGTGTTGGCCAGTGTGAACTCCAACGTGAGATCACTGCAGGCAGGATTGAGATACTACAGCAATGTGAGTGCTGCCACTGCTATCAACCAACAGTTGACACAGACATTGGCTGGCATCAACTATGCCAAAAGCATCACCAACACTATTTTGCAAAATTTAACAGTGACTCCCACTTATGATGCAGGTTTTACACAGACCATTAATGCACCCAGCACAGTGGATTCAACTGGCAGAGCTTCAGTGGCTGCCAAGTTTGATATCATTACCAACATCATCAGCAATGGTCCCACATCAGCTGCTCCCGAAGTGGAAGGCAGTACCTACACCATCACCATCAGCAATGGCAGTTTTGGATTTGTGGATCAGAACAATCCCAACAATCAAGATTTAATTCCAGGCAAATTGATCAGAGGCAAGCAGAGCAATGCACTGGGCCGTGTGGTGAGCATCCTAGCAGGTGGTGCTGTGGACACTGTGCGAATGATACTGGTAGAGCCAAGAGAATTTGATGTGGGTGAGGAATTGGAATTTGCTGCTCCAATAAAAAATCAGAACATAACCATTAGAGTGGAAAGTGGCACATACTTGGAAGATTATCCCATAAAAGTGGTCAACAATGTTTCTATCAAAGGAGATGAATTCCGTCGAGTGATTATTAGACCCAAAAATAGAATTTCACAATCACCTTGGGCTGACATTTATTTCTACAGAGATTTAACCATAGATGGATTAACCACTGCAACCACAAACTTTGGTCGTCAATACTTGAATGATCCCACAGCTTTGAAGAATGTTGGATCTAGTTATACCAACGTAGGTGGATACACAGCAGCAGCTGAACAAATTTTAGACGCCAAGCCCACCATTCAAACAGCAGTGGTGACCTACACCAATTCATTGCTGAGTCCCAGCTCGTTGAGTCCCACAGCGGAAGCTGCCAGCAGACGCGACACTGGATTGATTGTGGATGCAATTTACAATGATTTAATTCGAGGTGGCCGAGAAAATATTTTAGAAGTACAAGGTGGATTTTTTGGAGTGGCATTGAGCGCTCAACGCAAACAAGGAATTACCTATGTGGGCACATATATCAATGCTTCAGTGATCGCAGCTTTTTCAGCCACAATTAAAAGCATTGTGACAAACATGCTCACATCAGTGAGTTTTGCTTTCAATGTATCTTATAATCCTCCCAAAAACAACAGACAGATGGATGTGTTTTTAATGGGAGAAGCCACCATAATTAGAAATGTGACCTGTCAAGGCCACGGTGGATTCATGTGTGTGTTGGATCCTGAATCACAAGTTTTGAACAAATCACCCTACATACAAACAGCCAGCAGTTTTTCACAAAGCATCAATGCCAAAGCATTCCGAGGAGGTATGTTTGTGGATGGATCCTGTGGCAATGTGCCTGTCAATGTGCAGAATGTGGTGAGTGCATTTGAATTAACAGTGAACAGCGATCCAGGAGAAGGATTGTTCATAAGAAAACCACTCACTCCCACAAGTTTCTACATCGCTGGACAAAGATATCAAGTGGATGCTGTGAGCAATTATGATGGACCAGCCGGCACTGCCACTCTGTTGTTGAACGCCAGCAGCAATGGTGGATTAGGATTCACCATCACCAGTCCCATACCGTATCCATTGGTGTTGCAGACTGCAGGCAATAAATCTTTGTTGAGCAATGATTTCACTCAGGTGAATGATTTGGGTTATGGACTGTTGGCCACCAACGGCGCTTTGAGTGAACAAGTTTCCATGTTCACCTACTACTGTCACGTGGCTTATTATGCATTGAACGGCGCACAGATCAGATCATTGAACGGCAGCAATGCCAATGGTGTTTATGCATTGGTTGCAGAAGGATCAGATCCCAACGAACAACCAGATGATGTGACACTTTTCCACAACATGACGCAGGTGTGTAAAGTTTACGACGATGGTGCAGTTTATGATCATCCATTGTTGGCTCTCAGTGTGTATGTGTATGATTTGGAATATGTGCCTAACAACAGAGGAGAGATTGAAATAGATCATGACACCCTTGATTCATCTTTAGTTTTAGGCGTGGAAAGATATGAAATAGCCAGTGTGGAGTTGACAAATCCATTGGTCACTGTGGTTGGTCCCAGTGTGACTCGAGATGGCAGGGTGTACAAAATTAACCTCAGCACTGCCGGCACTCTTTCTGCTTCCACCACTGGAATCAAAGCAGTATTGAGCAACAATCAAACTATAACCATCAGATCCAATTCAAACCATCGATTCAGCGGCGTGGGCAACGTGGCTCCCACAAGACCCAGCACTGCCTTGGTATTCCCCAACGATTCAAACACGGTGTACAGAACTGTGTCCTTCGGCATCAATGACGCTGTGGGTACTGCGTTGCCTGCCAACAACGTGATAGCAGGATTCGACACTGGATTCGACAATGTGAGATTGCAGGTGGCACCTGCGGCAGCATTAACAAGCACCTATGCTGGTGCTGGAACCACCATGGGAGCCACAGTGGGAGATGTGGTGATTGCTATTGAACAATTGACTGAAGCTTCAGACATCACCAGAATCAACAACAACAGCATGGCCTTTGCTTGGGCGGGAGTGGTGCATAGAGTGAGCAATTATGTGGATCGTACTACCTATGCCACGGTGCAGATCACCACATTGAACCACATTCACTCGGGTGGCTATGCAGGTGTTGGACTTTATGCACCAGTGGTGCGAGGAGCCGGCACAGAAAATATTTCACTGCGTTGCGGACTGTTGTCTGGAGAATACGCCAATATCACTATTAAAATATCCACATGCAGAGCCACTGGACATGACTTCTTGGACATAGGTTCAGGTGGATTCAACAGCAGCAATTATCCCAACTCTATTTTTGGTGAATCAGCCAACACACCTGTGCAGGACAATGAAGTGGAAGAACGCGGCAAGGGCAGAGTATTCTTTGTGAGCACAGACCAAGACGGAGTATTTCGTGTGGGAAGATTCTTCACAGTGGATCAAGGCACAGGATCTGTGACTTTTGCTGCTTCCATTGCATTGAGCAATCTAGACGGATTAGGATTCAAACGAGGTGTGGTGGCAGCAGAATTTTCAACAGATTCTGCCATGACTGACAATGCTTCAGACACAGTGCCCACAGAATCAGCTGTGAGAGGCTATGTGGATCGCAGATTACACTACACCGACGCAGGCACATTGGTGGCCAACCCTATAGGATCAGGAGTCATTGCCAGAGACGGCAGCACTTCATTCACTGCCAACATCAGTGCAGGCGGATTCAAACTGATCACATTGGGCGCTCCCACTTCATCACAGGATGCTGCCAACAAAGCCTATGTGGATCAAACATTGTATGCCAGTGATCAGGTAGAAAATTTAAGAAATGTGGACATTGCAGGGTTTGCTGCCAATCAGATATTGGTGTTCAATGGCAGACTTAGAATATTCACCAATCCAGAAACAGGCGGAATATTTGTGGTGGGTAACACCATCACAGGCAGCAGCACAGGCACAGTGGCCACCATAGTGGATTATGAATCAGTGGTATTGCCGGGTGCATTGAATGCAAGACGCATAACTTTTGCATCAGTGTCAGGTCCTGGCTTCAGCACATTGGATTCTATCAGCACAGGTGGTGGAGTATCAGCACAAATAATTGATGGTCCAATGAATGAATTGGCCAATGGAGTGATGAGTGGCAGCACAGATATTTCAATCACAGCCACAAGAAGCACTGCACAAACAGATTTAAATTTACAAATAGTAGCTGGCAGCATCATCAATGCAGATGTGAACGCAGCCGCAGCCATTCAGCAGAGCAAGTTGGCCATGACAGCTGCCACCACCAGAGTGAACGCCACAGGCATCAGTCAGGCAGATCTTGGATTGGCCAGCTTTGATTCCAGCACTTTCACAGTGACCAACGGCTGGGTGCAGATTGATTCAGGTGATTTGGCCATCAGCAAGATTGAGAACATGGCCACTGACACAGTGGTAGGTCGCAGTGCAGCTGGCACAGGAGCTCCCAGCGCCATAGCATTCAGCACAGTGATCAGTGATGGTGGAGGATTAGAAGATGGAGATTTTGCCACAGAATTACTGGCTGCATTGGATCCAGGAGAAGCACTGATCAAAACAGGTGCCACTTCATATGCTCGAACCAATGTGAGCACCTCAGGCGAAGTGAACAGTATTATTAAATCAGATGCCACAGGCATTGTGGATGTGGCAGCATTGAAGTTGGATGGACAACTGTTGATCGACAGCAACACCGGCACCAACACTTCATTGTTCTACACTAGAGGCAGCATCAATTTCTTACAAGCAGTGGGCAATACCACTGCCAACACCACACTCACATTCACAGGTAGAAAATTTCAATTTGGTGGTAGCACAGTGCCCAATTCACCCACTGCTGATGCACTGCAGAGCGCGGCATTGAATGAAGGCCGAGGCATAGCCACACCTCACTTGTTCACAAAATTCATTGAAACAGATTCAGTGGAATCAGGCGGCACAGGTATAGCACTGGGAGCAGGTGGCAGCACATTGGCTGGCGCAGGCAAGATCAGTATTGTGTTGGCAGGAGCAGTGCCATTCATATTTGCAGGTGATGCAGACGATTCCACTATCACCACACCAGGAGTTTATCCTGACGCAACTGACACATACACCATTGGTAATGCTTCGGCCAGATACAAAACAATTTTTGCTGAAGTGTTTCACGGCACAGCAACCAACGCATTGTACGCAGATTTGGCAGAGAAATATTTGGCAGACCAGGAATATGATTCGGGCACTGTGTTGCAGTTTGGTGGTGACAAAGAAGTTACCATCGCGATGGAAGCCAACACCAACAAGATAGCAGGTGTGGTGACCACAGCACCAGCATTTTTGATGAATGATCAATTGAATGAAGAGAACACAGTGGCAGTGGCACTGCAGGGTCGTGTGCCATGCAAAGTGATAGGAAAGATTAACAAAGGTGACATGCTGGTGGCCAGTGCAATGCCAGGTGTGGCTTGTGCAGCTGAAGGTGAAATTAAAATAGGCACAGTGATTGGTAAATCTCTAGAAAATTATGACAGCAATCAAGTGGGCGTGATTGAAATCGCGATAGGTAGATAAACATGGCCAAACAAACAGTTAATATAGGCACATCTGCCAACAAGGGCAATGGTGATCCATTACGCACAGCATTCACTAAGATCAACGATAACTTTACAGAGTTATATACTTCTGTTGATAGTCTACAGTCCAGCGACGCTGACTTAACTGCCATTGCTGCACTAACTGGAACTAGCGGATTCTTAAAGAAAACTGCTGCCAATTCTTGGGCACTGGATACTAACACATATACCACTCTTACTGGAACAGAAACATTAACGAATAAAACAATTAATTTAACTTCTAATACATTATCTGGCACAACTGCACAATTTAATACAGCATTGAGTGATGATAATTTTGCCACATTAGCTGGAACAGAAACATTAACGAATAAAACTTTTACTCTTGCTCAAAGTGGTGGTACAAGTGCATATGCAACTAAACGAGTTTTACAATACAACGAAGGAACTGGAGTAATTACATATAGTAATAAACTAGATGCTGTAAGTCCATACATTACAGGATATGGTTCAGAAATTCACGTTAGTCCAGTTGCTTTTGATGATACAGGTAATGGAACTATTGGTGATCCAGTTAAAACTATTGCTAAAGCATTAGAATTGGCTGCACTTGCTTTCGAAACAACAGCAGTTGGTCAAAGAAAAACAATTATATTGCATCCAGGAGATTATGTAGAAAATGTCACACTTGATACTCAATATATTGTTTTAACTACACACGAGTCAATAGGTAAAAATACATCTCTTTCTGGCACATTAACTATCTCAAAAGGTTGTACTGTTAATGGACTGAAGATGACAAATCTTGTTATTTCAGCAACTTCAGCAACTGGTTCAGTTGATATTATTAATTGTACAGTGACAACAGCAACTACAAAAACATCTTCAGCATATACAAATATTAGATTAAGCGATTTATCTTCATCTACATTAAGTATTACTGGTGCTGGTTCAGTTGTGCTGGCTGGTGGTAATTATGGTTCTCTTACAGTAAACAATGCTTCTGCTGGAGTTTTAGCTAAAGCAGTAATTACATTGGGTCCAACAACTTTAACAGCAGGAATACTACAACTTTCCGATACACTGATTTACTCTGCCACAAATACGTCCAATGCCATAACGCAAAGTGCTGGATCATTTTTAACAGTAAATAATTGCCAAACATTAATACCTGATTTATCAAACGTGGCAAGAAATAGTTTTGGCGGATATTATTCTATTCTTCATTCTGTTTATGATAAAACAAACTCTACATTCGGTGGCATTTCACTGGCAGCTATTTCATACAGTCAGTATATCAATGCTGATAGATTAATTTTATCAACTAATCCTCCTACTCATAGTTATGGCGCAGCTGGTGATAAAACAGGTATGATAGCCTTTGATACTTCTTACATATACTATTGTGTAGCGAATTATGTAAATAATTCAACTGATATATGGAAACGTACAGCGTATAGTGCTGGTACTTGGTAATATATAAATATTAAAAAGGAAGTGCATTATGGCAAATAGAATACCACTCATAGTGGACACCGGAGACGGCAACAAGATCAAAGAATTACCCATAGGTGATAATTTAGATCTCACAGGCTCAGGCATCAGTGGTGCCAGCAGCATTCAAGCCAATTCCATGGCCACCACCACTGGCAGCATTGGCACACTCACCAGCAATAATATCACTGTGAACACCACAGCTGATTTGGGCAATGTGTCAGGTCTCACCATAGAAGGTGGCACAGTGGGTCAGGTGTTGACCACAGATGGCACCGGAGTACTCAGCTGGAGCACATTGGGCAACTACGATCAAAGTCTCAACACCACTGACGATGTAGAATTTAATTTTATCAATGCTAGAAGATTGGAAGCACCCATCAATGTCACTGCTGAGATACGCACCAGCAGCACAGGCAGTGGTGTAAAAACTTGGCAATTCAGCAGCGTGGGCAATTTAACTCTGCCAGCGGGTGGTGACATACGCAACAGCTCAGGAAATTCCATCATAGGTTACACCAATATTCAGTCAGATGTGATAGCAGACACCAACAACACCAGAGACATAGGATCCAGTGCAGTAAAATGGGCTGAAGGACATTTCACCAATCTATATGGCACACTCACAGGCAATGTGGTGGGCAATGTCACTGGCAATGTCACAGGCAATTTAACAGGCACAGCAGATGTGGCCAGCACAGTGGCACTGACAGCCACCAACACCACCAATGCCACTCATTTTCCCATTTTTGTGGACTCTGCCACTGGCAATGAATCCATCAGAACCGACACAAGTTATACCTACAATCCCAGCACAGGAGTGATCAACAGCACTGGTGTGTCAGTCACAGATGCCACAGTGTCCGGCACTGCCTACAGTTTCAATATCAGTTCCACAGGCACTGCCAACTTGACCACAGTGAATGTGGGCAACACACTGTCAGTCACTGCAGGTATAGAAGGAGATCTCACAGGTTCTGTGTATTCAGACAATTCCACACAGATGATCAATGGTGTCACTGGCAAAGTGGTAGGACCCATAGAAGTCAACATTGCCAACATCAGCATCACAGGAGGCACGCCCAACCAAGTGATCAAAACCAATGGTTCGGGAGTTTTGAGTTTTGTGGATCAATCAGTAGGTGGTGGAGGTGGAGGCGCAGTGGTTTTGGATGATCTCACAGATGTCACTATCACTTCAGCAGCCAATGGACAGATTTTAAAATACAATGGAGCAGCCTGGGTCAACAGTGTGGTACCCATCAATACCTTTGGCATCATTGCCACCACAGGATCAGCAGTGACCATCACTCCCGCAACCTTGGATGACACATTCACTTTCACAGCAGGCACAGGTATAACCATCGCACCCACAGCATTGAGCAAGACTTTGACCATTACCAACTCTGCTCCCAATGTGACACAAAATGTATTCACCACCATAGCAGTGGCAGGACAATCATCAGTGGTGGCAGACACCAGCACAGACACATTAACCTTGACAGCCAGCACAGGCATCAGTATCACCACCAATGACAGCACAGACACCATCACCATTACCAACTCTGCTCCCAACGTGACACAGAACGTGTTCACTACCATAGCAGTGGCAGGACAATCATCAGTGGTGGCAGACACCAGCACAGATACATTAACATTGGTGGCTGGCAATAATGTGACCATCACAACCAATGACAGCACAGACAGCATCACCATCAATGCCACTCATCCCAACACATTCACCAACATTGCTGTGGCAGGACAGAGTTCACTGCTGGCAGACAATGTGAATGACACACTCACATTGGTAGGTGCAGGCGGTATTACTATCACAACCAACGACAGCACAGACACTTTAACTATCACAGGCGGCGGAGGTGGCAGTGGATTGGAAAGCAGAAGCACAGCCGCAGGCACCACCAGTTCATTGGCCAACAGTGCTTCAGCGGATTTAAACATCACAGGATTCAAAGGATATGCTCTTTTAAAAATTCAAACATCGGTGGCTGCTTGGATTAGATTGTACACAGACGCTGCCAGTCGTTCCTCAGATTCAAGTAGACTGGAAGGAGTTGATCCTTCTCCGGATGCAGGAGTGATAGCAGAAGTGATCACCACAGGTAATCAAACCATACTGATGTCGCCTGGAGTGATAGGATTCAACAATGAAGCATCACCCACAACCACCATCCCTGTGAGAGTGACCAATAAGAGTGGCAGCACTTCTGCTGTCACAGTGACATTGACCTTGATAAAATTAGAAGCATAATTTATGCCAAAAAAAATAATAGATGTAATTTTAAATGATGATGTAAATAAACAACAATTTATTGATCAATTTAATAATGATAAAGTAGAACTATGGAACATTATGGAATCCATAGATAATTTAATTGTTGTCAATATCGATGAAGATTATATAACAGAGTTTTCTAATAATTCTCAAATAAAAAATATAGATTTTAGATTATTCAAGCCAGTTTCTGCTTCACTACCTGATTTTTTTACAACTACTAAAACTATTACTGCTGTTGCTCCTAGCACACTTTTAAGTGGTTCAAATTATATGCCCATGCAGTTTTATCTTGATACAGACATAATATATTCTTCGCAAAAATTAGGCAGTAATGATCCAGTTTCATCTTTAAATAATGCAACTTATTTTAATAGATGGACTGGAAAAAATGTGGATATAGTCAGTCTTGAAGTAGGACCTGTTAACAATACTTTGCAAGGAGTACATGCAACTCATCCAGATTTTTCAAATTTAGAATCTCCTGGAACTCCCAGAGTAATTGCTAAAAATTGGACAGATTTAGAAGATACTAGCAATAATCAAATATCTTCCAATAGAGTTTTTAGTTCACATGCAATGGGAGTACTCAGTGCGGCTGCAGGAACTATATGTGGTTTTGCTAAAAAATCAAATCTCTATGTTGCATACTTATCGTTCGCAGATGGAGAAGTTGAATGTATTAATGCTATAATTTCTTGGCACAATAGTAAACCTGTAAATCCTATCACAGGTGTTCCTAATCCTACCATCATGATAGCTGAATATCAGTATCTTTTAGATAGATCTTATGGAATTAAAATAGATGATATCAACAGTATAACTACTCCCAGTGGAACAGTTAATAGACCAGGAGCAAGTTGGGGAGTGGATTTAACTCCGTTCACATCAAGAAATATAATACCTTTTAGAATTCAAGATCCTAACACATTAAATTTTGAATGGTGTGCAGTATTTCCTTACCCTTTTCAAAACACTGCACTTAAAGTTGCCTTAGAAGCTGCTTGGGACGCTGGCATAGTCAATTTTAATGCAGCTGGAAACAATGGAGGAGTGTATGTGAAAGATTCTGATCCAAGATGGAGCGGCACTTTTTGTTCTTCTAGTGGTACAATTACTAGATATGATATAAGTTATTCTAGCACCACAATTGTTACACGCACAACAACAAATCAAACCACAGCTTATCCTTTTAGAGCATATGGTCCGCATGGTTTAGATAAAAGTATAGATGTGGCTGCTGGACAAAATTCAGAAACATATCAAATACTTGATCCTTATTCCAATAGAGGTCCAGGAATAGATATTGTAGGATTGGGAGAAAATACCTGGACTGCATATCCACTGAGTACTTACGCTGATGGTAATAGTTGGGGAATGTTTAGTGGCACTAGTTGTGCTACTCCCACAGTGGTAGGTAAAGCAGCCTGTATGATGGAAAGATATTACTTTTATAATAATCAATGGCCTACGAATACGCAAATAAAAACTATATTACTTTCAGAAGCTAAATCCGTGGTAGAGAATGTTGATAGTACTACATGGAACAACAGACCAGCTGCCTCAACCAACTATAGTATCGCAGCATTTGATGGACTCACAAGTTATGTAAATTGGATTCAAAATAATTTTTTCTCTCCCAATGGAGGATTTCGATTAGGAGAACTGGCAGGAACCACTACGAAAAGAGCATTTTTTAATGCTCAAAGTTTTCAAAGAAATCAAACACAAGGTAAAAGACCTGTTTCAGGTGCTGCTTACCCAAGAACAAAGATCAGAAGATTTGGTTAAAAACAAAACAAGATAAATAGTTGTATGACAATATCCACAATAAACATAGGTACCATTGCTAATGACGGCACAGGTGATGATTTACGCGAAGCGTTTATCAAAGTCAATAATAATTTTGCTGAACTCAACGCAAGAGATCCTGAATCAACCACAGTCAGCAACAGACTCACTGACACCAACTCTATTAAAGGGTTATTTTATCAAAAATCAGGTGTGGATCTACAATTCAAAAGTTTAGAAGCAGGCAGTAACATATCATTCACCAGCAACAATGACAAAATCACCATCACTTCATCAGGAGTGGTGAGCATATTGGTGTTTGGTGACACAGGTCCTCATTTGACCATCAACAGCGTGGGCATGTTGGAAGTGTTTGGCACCGGTGGTGCTGCCACAAGAACTCTCAGCAATGGAACCACTTTAGAAATAGAATCTTTGTTGGCCAATGAAAGTAATCCCACACTCAGTGCCACTCTTACAGGTGCTGGCAATGACATAGTGGGCATTGACAACATTCAAGCTGCCAATGTGGATGCATTGGTGTATGATATTGATGTGAGTGATAGAAATTCATTCATTGGTTTTGACATGGGTGAGATTCAACTGGATGCTGCCAACAATGAGAACATCACCAACTTATTAGACTTTTATTTCAGCCAAAATCCAGTGGACATGGGCACCATTGCATCTCCCAACGCCACTGTGTTTGACTTCGGCGCTATATAATTCTCTCGATAAATACAACATATGAGCAACTTGTGGACACAGCCAACCGGATATTCATTGGGCACTATTGCTGAAAGAACTGTAACCACCATCAGTTTGCCAGTGAACACAGTGGATTCCATACTTGTGATAGCAGGCACTTTGCCTGGTGGTTTGAGACTGCAGGGCACTGCTATCGTTGGTACCACAGTGGAGGTTGCTAGAACCACACAATCAAGATTTGTGCTGCGAGCTCGATTGGGCAACGATATTCAAGATAGAACCTACAGTATCACAGTGGCAGGATCAGATGATCCTGTTTGGATCACTCCATCAGGTCAATTGCCTGTGGGTGTAAACAATGCATTATTTGTGTTGGACAGTGCTTACATAGATTATCAATTGGAAGCCACTGATACAGATCTTTCAGCTGGTGATGAATTGGAATATTATATTGCCCGAGGTGATGGAGAATTACCACCAGGCATCACACTCACCAAAACAGGCAGATTGACCGGAGTGATAGATCCTGTGTTGGCTTTGGACATAGCAGCCAGCAGTGGTCATTATGATGTCAATACTTTCAGTGCATTTCCTTATGATTTTGGATTGAGAAGTGCCAGTGGATTTGAAAGTTTTTATTATGACGTGGAATTTTATGATTATGCCATAGGTACCAAATCACCCAAAAAATTAAATCGTTATTATGAATTCACAGTGAGTGTGAGTGATGGTGACAGCACAGTCAAACGCACTTTTAGAATATTTGTGGTGGGAGATGATTTTTTACGAGCAGACAACACCATATTACAAGTGGGTGGCGGAACATTCACTTCAGATGGCACTTATATCAGAACTCCACAGTGGCTCACTCCAAGAGATTTGGGCTACAGAAGAGCCAACAATTATGTCACACTGTATCTAGAACTGTATGACCCCAACACCATCACAGGTTATGTGGCCTACACACTGAGACCCACCAATGATGACGCCACAGTGAGCACACTGCCTCCAGGTTGCACACTGGACAGCACATCGGGTGAAGTGGCAGGCCGAGTGCCTTATCAACCAGCAGTGACCAAAGAATATAAATTCACTGTGAGAGCCACAAGATTTGGAGCCAACAATGAAAGTCTAGCCATCAAAGATAAAACATTTGTGGTGAAAATATTGGGAGAAGTGGACAGTGTGATCACCTGGAACACTGACAATGATTTGGGCAGTATCAATGCTAACTTTGTGAGCACTCTATTCATTGCAGCCACTACCACAGTGCCCAATGCTCAATTGAGATATGTGATCACTGCAGGTGCATTGCCCAACGGATTAACATTGGCATTGGATGGAGAAATATTAGGCAAAGTGAGACAGTTTCCTTTGAATGGATTGTTGGGACTCACCACATTTGACAACAGAGATTTAACTTTGGACAACAATCAAACCAGCGTGGACAGAACTTTTGTGTTCACTGTGGAAGCCAGAGATCAATTTGGATACAGTGCTACCACAAGAACTTTCACATTGAAAGTGATAGCTGCCAGTGATTTATTGTACAGCAATCTTTATGTGAGACCTTTTTTAAAAATTGATCAAAGAAATTCTTATCTAGCATTGATAGGAGATCCAGAAATTTTTAAACCCAGTTCCATATATAGACCCAATGACGAACTGTTTGGCATCCAAAAACAATTAAAAATGTTGGTGTATGCTGGTATTGAAACCAAGACCATCAATTATTACGTGGCTGCCACAGCAAAAAATCATCGCAGAAAAAGATATCAGTTGGGCTCAGTGAAGACTGCAGAGGCCAAGGAACCTGGCACCAACACAGTGCTGTATGAAGTGGTGTATGTGGAAATTGTGGATCCCCTAGATGATGCGTCACAGCAGATGGCCAGCAAGATCAAGATCAAAAACAACAACATCATAACCATCAGCCAAACTGAAATTGAAGTGTTGGATGATGTGACCAAATTAAATGTGGGTGGCAATACCTATACATTGTATGCCAACAATAATCTGCCCATTGCTGTGGGCACCATAGGCAACAATCTGCAGATCTATGCCCGAACAGGCAGTCTTATTTTAAACACAGTGACTGGCATATTGAGTGTGACTCTACAGAATGGCACCGTGTTGAATGTGGGCACAGTGGTGAATAATCCCACAGACGCATTTAGATTCAGACCCAATCACAGTGTGATCAGAGTGGACAGCAACATATTAAACATTGCCAATCCCAATGACATCGAAAGATATGTGAGCAATACCACCAACATGCGTGCCAATCTTAAATTGATAGGTGAAACAGAATTAGAGTTTTTGCCCTTATGGATGCGTACAGCACAGAAAGAACAAACACAGCCATTGGGATATATCACAGCAGTGCCATTGTGTTATTGCAAACCAGGCACCAGTGCTGCCATTGTGACAGCATTAAAGAACAATGATTTTGATTTTAAACAGATAGATTTCGAAATAGACAGATACATCATAGACAGCACCACTGAAAACGGCACAGAACAGTATGTTATGTTCCCCAATTATCAATATAACATTTAAAGCATGAAGCAAACAGATAAATAAGTACAAACAGTAAGGAAAAATATGCCCAGCAACATCAACACAACCAGCATTGATCAGACATACCCTGTGGCAGGACAGGACAACAACAGCCAAGGATTTAGAGATAATTTTACCACTATCAAAAGTAATTTTGTCACAGCCAAAACAGAAATAGAAACATTACAAACCAATACTGCCAAACTGAATGCTGCCAACAATTTTGGCAACAACAGCATCACAGGTGCTAAATTTATCAACAACACCACCACAGTGTACAGTGCAGGCACCATAACCACTCCACAAAATATCAGCATAGAGAATGGAAATTTTCAAACATTCATCGTGGGAGCAAATTTAACACTGACTTTCACTGATTGGCCCACAGTAACCAATGGCTTGTCCAGCATCATTGTGGAATTAAAAAGTGATAGCACACTGAGAACTGTGGTATGGAGCACAGAGAACGCAGGATTGATCTACAAAGACTCAGATTTCCCCACACCATTCACAGTGCCTGCCAATCAAAATCCTCTGTATGTGGAATTTTGGACCTACAATCAGGGCGCCACAGTGTTTGGCAAATACTTGGGTTCATTCAGCAACTAATTCACTGTCATGTTTCATCCACTCAGCGAGGATCTTAATCAGTACAGCATCAGTCAATTGGAATCCAAACTATCGGATTTACGTACCAAATATTTTCAAAGCCGCAATCCACAACTGCGTCAGCAGATTGGTGTGTTTGTGGAAGTGTACAATCAAGAGCTCAAACAGAGATTGGCAGCAGAAAAATTGAAAATGGCAAAAGATACCGGAAAAGATCTTGACAATCTCATCAATATCGATTAATATACAGCATAATATTACATTATGCGAACAGACAGTTTAGGTTTACCCATATTCGATCATCATGACGCTGTGGATTTAATTTACCAAAATAAATTATCAGTGCTCACAGATCTTCAGTTTGAATCTCATCAAGAAATCGATATTTTTAATCAATCAGCACAGCTCACAGGAGTAGGCACACCTTTGAGAGTGTACAAGCCCATGCTGGTGGATGTGAAAGAATTTGACAAGTTGCTGCAGAGTGAATGGTTCATGCCAGACAGTATGAAAAAATTTGACATTGAATCACACATATTAAACATTGCTCCCAAACATGCTCAGGCGAGAGTACAGGAAGAATTGGCAGCATTCAAACAACACAATTATTTGAATCTATTGAAATTTTTGCATTATTTGGTACAAAACATGCGTGAGAACCAAATTCTTTGGGGAGTGGGTCGAGGCAGTTCAGTGGCATCCTATGTGCTGTATCTGTTGGGTGTACACAGAATTGATTCCATCCAATATGGCTTGGACTGGCGAGAGTTCCTTAGATAAATACACACATAATAGGAGACAACAAATATGGCTATCAAACAGAGTGGTAACAAAGTTTACAAGAGTATGCAGGGCAAACAGATTGATATTGATCTGTTGAGACAACGCAACGAATTAACTCCAGCTGTGGGCAATGCTAGAGTGAATGCTCGCGGTGACGAATTAGGCGCTGGTGGAAAAATTGTTCGCAAACGTGAGGAAGTTTTGGCTGATTATTACAGAGATCATCCTAAGACTGTGCCTACCACAAGAGCAAAAGCAAAAGCAGACAACACCAATGAAGAGTGGGTGGAAGATGCTGAAGGTAATTTCGTTAAGAAAAAATAAACTATGAGCTCATACAAGATTCTTGAGGGAGAATTGATTCCGATCAAGGATCGTGTGATTGTGAGCGACATGAGTTTCGATTCTATAACCACCAAAGGTGGCATCATATTGAATTCAGATGATGGCAAGGTGCATGGTATCAAACCTAGATGGGCCAAAGTGTACGCCAAAGGTCGAGACAACACAGATGAATACACTGTGGGTGATTGGATTTTGGTGGAGCATGGCAGATGGACCAGAGGTGTCAAAATCAAAACCAACCACACAGAACAGGTGCTACAGATGGTGGAAGCCAAAAGTGTGATGATTTGGGCAAAAGAAAAACCAGAAGAATCCTACGTGAACAAAGAAAATCAACTCTAAAACACTTGACTTTCCACACAATCTGTCATATACTGATGGTATGAAATTTCCTGAAACTAGAAATCCTGGATTAAACACCACTGGTGTGTTGGGTATCACATTGATGATATTGCATATCACAGGATATCTTATGGGATGGTGGTGGATGTTGATATACATACCTTTGATACTGTCAGGCATGGGACAAGAATTTTTAAAAAGGAACTAATGAAAGAACTTTGGACAGAAAAATACAGACCTAAAACACTGGATCAATATGTGTTTAGAGATGAACATCAGAAAAAACAAATTCAAACTTGGATCAAAGATAAGAGCATTCCTCATTTGTTGTTCAGCGGCAATGCTGGCATAGGAAAAACCACATTGGCCAAGATACTGCTGAATGAATTACAAGTGAATGATCTGGATGTGTTGGAAATCAACGCCAGCAGAACAAACTCTGTGGATGATGTCAGAGCTAAAATTGTTAACTTTGTGCAGATGATTCCGTTTGGTGATTTTAAAGTGGTATTATTGGATGAAGCAGACTATCTATCTCCCAACGCACAGGCAGCACTGCGTGGTGTGATGGAAGAATATCACACAACATCAAGGTTTATATTAACTTGCAACTATCCCAACAGAGTTATACCAGCATTACACAGCAGATGTCAAGGATTCCACATTGAACGTGTGGATCAAACAGAATTCACAGCCAGAGTGGCTGAAATATTAATGAAAGAAGGAGTAACTCCAGATTTAGAAACATTGGACACTTATGTTAAAGCCACATATCCAGATCTTAGAAAGTGTATCAATGTGGTACAAATGAACGCACAGAATGGCGTGTTATTAAAACCACAAAAAAGCGACACAGGAGAATCAGATTACAAACTGGGCATGGTAGAATTATTCAAAGCAGGTAAAATCACTGAAGCAAGGAAGTTGGTATGCAGTCAAGTGAGACCCGATGAAGTGGAAGACATTTACAAATGGATGTATGATAATATCACATTGTTTGGTAATGACACACGCCAAGAAAAAGCTATTATAATCATAAAACAAGGACTAGTGGATCATACACTGGTGGGAGATCCTGAAATAAATCTTGCTGCCACCATGATCAAACTTTCCCATATGGAATAACATGTACAGAGCCAGTCATATATTAATCGGTTATCAAGGTGCAATGAGATACACAGGTCCTAGAACACAGGAAGAAGCCATGTTTGAAACTGCAAGAATAAGAAATGAAATTGCTCAAGGTGTGATCACATTTGAAGATGCTGCTGTGAAATACAGTGATTGTCCCAGCAAACAGAATCAAGGAAATTTAGGCACATTTAAACCCAGCACAATGGATCAAGATTTTATTGCTTTTATTGACACATTACAAGTGTCTGAAGTCAGTGGAGTTTGTCCCACTGTGTACGGATATCATATTATCCGAAAAAATTAATCTCCGTAAATATCCAACACTTCTTTCACAGCAGGATGACGTTCAATGTCCCCTTTGTGAAAACTCACTATATCAATGCGTTGAGCTTTGTCTGTTTTATTTAATTTTTCTATAAAATCCAACAATCCATTATCGTGCTGTCTGTCTGCTTGATTTAAATCACCTGTCACAGCCATTTTAGATCCTTGACTCAAACGTGTGAGCAACATCTTCATTTGACTGTGTGTGGTATTTTGACACTCATCTGCCACTATGAATGCTCTTACAAAATTCCTGCCTCGCATGAATGCCAAAGGTGCTATTTCAATCACGCCTTCATACATCATACTTCTAAGATCTTCTGTGCGAAAGTATTCTTGAAACACATCAAATATAGGGCGTGTCCATGGTGCCATTTTTTCTTCCAGTGTGCCAGGTAAAAACCCAATGTCTTCATCCACACTCACTGCTGGTCTGGTGATGATGATGCGATCCACCTGTCTTTGTTTGAACATTTTGATGGCCACCTGAACTGCCAGCAATGTTTTGCCTGTGCCAGCAGGTCCCACACCGAATACAATGTCTTTGCTGGGGTCTAACAGTTTGATTAGGTAGGATTCTTGATTCTTATTGCGGGGTATTATTTGGACATCTTTTTGTTTTTCTATTTGATATTGATTAATTTTGAGTACATTATTGTGCTTGGATTGCTTTTTGAAAGCATTTTTTGAACCCATCGACGCTCCTTGGTTAATGGTAATGTACAAGTATTTATGGAGATTAAGTGTCTATAAAACTACCATGTTATACCTATTGCTATGGCTAAATAATGTATATCAGGGATATAATATGCACGATACAGCAGATATTTTAAAAAATATAGAAAGCATCTACAGCAATGATAATGCTTTTGCTATTATTAAAGATTTTGAAAGAGTACTGGACGAATTGGATCTATATGTGTATGCCAATTGGCAGGATGGTGAATTGATTGAAGGACCAATCATGACCAAACATTATGTGTCCTGCAAATTTATGTGGCCTATGCTGCAAATGCCAGACCCCATGGGCGGCAAAAGATTATTGGATTATGACTGCCGAGTAACTTATAAAAAAGATCAATTGGTCACTGCTAGAAAAATTGTGGAACCTGATGATGTGAGACCAGGCACTAAAAAAGGCAAGTTGGACACTGTGCCTGTGTGGATTGTGGAAATCACCATGCCAATTAATCTTATGAAAAATATATTTGATGGCATGCAAAATCAAGTGGACTTTAATCAAGAGCCAACCAAGAACAATACCATTACTGATATTCAAGATACTGCTGCAGTTCAACCCATAAATCCAGAAATATAATATGTCACTCAAAACAGGAGATCTTCAATACTGCGTGGATGATATTTTTGAAGTGGATTCATATCAATCCAAAATGGGCATGGATGACAAGATTGTGGTGTTGAGTTTCAGAGTCAAACCCACACAAGCAGCAGAAGATTTGGTAAACTTTATTGAAAAAGGTTACGACTTTGTGTTGGATGCAGACAAAACCAGTGGTGAACAATCTGATGGTTACTACAGAGTATTTGTGGAGATTGAAAGAAGCAAAAAGATTGGTGCGCAAATTATGGAAGTACTGGATGGTGTAAAAAAATTATCAGATTTGAAAGAATTTAAATTTAGATACTACAAAAATTTTAGAAGTCAACCAGCAGATCAGGCCACACTGGAAAACATTGTGCCCAAGGATGGCAATGAGTACAGCATACGCAAAAATGAAACTGCAATGGAAAATTACAAAAACTTTTTTGCCAACAGCTATGTGGATGAAGTGATAATGGAAGGCGATCACATTGTGTTCAGTAAAAAATATGCTGAGCCATTAAGATTTAGATTTGTGGATTTTGGTATCACAGTGGACAAACTGCAAGAGCTCAAAGAAGGTTATAATTTGAACAAATTTCCTGAAATACTCTATCTCAGCAAGTACATGGGAAATTACAACATAAGTATCTATGGCAACAAATACATATTTGAAAATGATAACAAATGTGTGATACTGGAAAAATAACATGAATCTATCAGAAAATTTTACCGTGACAGAATTTACCAAAAGTCAAACAGCAGCTCGTCTGGGTATAGACAACATGCCCACACCTGAGCATTTGGAAAATGCCAAAAGATTATTTGAAAATGTGGTACAGAGAGTGCGAGATCACTTTGGTGCCACCACTATTAACTCTGGATACAGAGGCGCAGCACTGAACAAAGCAGTGGGCGGTGCATCCACCAGTCAACATTGCAACGGTGAAGCAGCTGATATAGAAGTGCCTGGAGTGGCCAACTATGATGTGGCACTATGGATTGAACAAAATTGTGAATATGATCAACTGATACTGGAAGCAGCCAAAAAAGATGATCCAGCAGCAGGTTGGGTGCATGTGAGCTACAAAGAAGGCAAGAATAGAAAACAAAGTCTCACAGCAGTGTTTGTGAATGGCAAACCCATCTACAGCAACGGATTAGGAGTGTACGAATAATGTTTGGATTGTTTGGATCAGCCAAATTAATCATGATAGGCATCATGGTGATAGGATTGTCTGGAGGAGTTAGTTATGTGTACAAACTCAAAGCGGACAATGCCACACTCAAAGGCAATCAGGTCAAGATGGAACAGGCCTTGGAAACACAGACCAAGTTCATCGAAGATCAAAAGAGAGACTTTGAGGCTATTATGAAAGCCAATCAAGAAGTGAACAAATTGGTGGGCACACTGAAAAAAGACATCGATGATTTGGACAAAAGATTCAACAAAGGTACCAGAGACTTGGGCAAGACAGCAATAGAAAGACCTGAAGCCATGGAAAGAATTATCAACAAAGCATCAGACAAAGCACTGAGATGTGTGGAGATCGCAGGTGGTGCCAAACTGACAGAAGCAGAAAAAACAGCCACTAAAAAATCAGAGATCAATTCCGAGTGTCCAGCCATAGCCAACCCGGCTTACAAGCCATACAACGAATAATATGATTAAAATAATTTCCGTGATAGCTTTGAGTTTGTTGCTGACCAATTGCAGCATCCTTGGAGAAAAAGTGATCAAAGTGTTGACACAAGAACAGTCTCGTGAAAAATTAAATTTCAAGACTCCCACACTGGAAGAGATGGAGAAGTTGAGATGGATAGTGATCACCAGCAACAATGCCACAGAAGTATTTGCCAAAATGAAAGCAGAAGGATTGGATCCCGTGCTGTTTGGATTGAGTGATGAAGACTATGAGCTATTGGCTAAAAATTTTGCACAGATTCGCAGCACTCTAAAACAGACACAAGACATACTGGAACGCTACAAAGAATACTATGAAGGAACAACTAAAACAAATAATTAATTCCACAGTTGCCGTTGCCAAAAATGCATGGCCTTGTGTGAAGAATTTCAGTACACAAGCATACAGTCAATGCAAAATTTTATTTTGTGCAATTTACAAATATTCTGTAATAATCTTCAAAAATACGTGGTCTGGCATGATGTGGATCTACAACATCATAGCAGACATGTTTCGCAAAGTGCCAGCAGAATTGACCTATTGGCATGATGGAGTACAGAATGTGGTGCAGGTGGATGATTTTGTGGAATTGGCTCCCAATATGATACAGTATGAAGACACAGACACCAAAAAAAGAGTCAAAGTAAAAGCCGAATATCCCATCAAATATATCTTGAAAGAAAAATAAACCTTTCAATCACTTGACTTTTTATCAAAATACACTATATTATAGCATATGGATCCATACAAAGTTTTAGGTGTTGATCGCAACATCAACGAAAACGATTTGAAAAAAGCCTACAAGAGCAAGGCCATGAAACATCATCCTGACAGAGGTGGTGATGAAAACAAATTTAAAGAACTAAACGAAGCCTACGACATACTGAAAGATCCACAAAAAAAAGCTGCCTATGACAGATACGGCACTGCAGATCCCAATCAAATGAATTCACAAAATTTTAATTTTAATGGTGATATCAATGATGTGTTCAACACATTCTTTGGTGGTGGTTTCAATAGAGCAAACAGTGCGAGACACAGACCTCGCAACGCCGACATAAACATAGAAGCCACATTGGATTTAGTAGATGTGCAAAATGGAAAATCCTTAATTGCCAGTTATAGATTACCCAACGGTCGACAGGAGAGTGTGAACATTGACATTCCGCCAGGAGTGGAACACAACAACATGATCAAATTTAATGGTTTGGGTTCTGATTCAGTGAGCAATGCTCCCAGAGGAGATTTGATTGTGAGAGTAAAAATTCTAAGACATAAAACATGGGAAAGAGATGGCCCTCATCTACTCACAAGAATAAAAGTCAATATATTGGATTTGATATTGGGCACAAAGGAAGAAATACACACACTGTCTGGCAAGAACCTTTCAATCAGCATACCCAAAGGCACTCAGAACGGCACAGTGTTCAATGTCACAGGAGAAGGATTGCCCAATGTGCATAATCCTAGACAGAAAGGCAACATCTATGTCACAGTGCAGGCAGATACGCCACGAGTGGATGACGCAGAATTATTACAAAAAATAAAAAATTTAAAAGATGAACTTAATTAAATATCCTGATCAGAGACTGCAACAGACTGTAAAAGATTTTGATTTCAATTCTTTGGATGCTAAAAAAATAGAGCATGAGATGATTCAAACCATGCAAACAGAAATGGGCATTGGTCTGTCTGCCAATCAGGTTGGATTGGATGCCAAAATATTTGTGATGCAACCACACAGTGTGCTTGGAAAAACCCAACCATTTGCAGTGATAAATCCTGTGATACAGGAAGCTTCCACAGATTTGGTTCTGATGGAAGAAGGCTGTTTGAGCTTTCCAAAATTATATCTTAAAATACTCAGACCAAACACCATAGTGGTTAAATATATTGACAGTGATCAAAAAGAATGTATAATAAAATTAGATAGAATAAATGCTAGAATTTTTTTACATGAATTTGATCATTTGTACGGTATCAACTTTATCGACAGAGTCAGCAAGTTAAAATTAGATATGGCCCTTAAGAAACAACAGAGATTGCTAAAATAATATGGTAGAACCCAGCGACGAACTACAACGCATATTTGACAAAGCAGTAGAAAATGCTGCCAAACTCAAACATGAATACATCACAGTGGAACATCTGTTGTTCTCCATGCTGTGCTATGATAAATTTGTGAAAAATTTGTCTGACTTTGGCGCAGATGCTGAATCAATCAAAAAAAATCTTGAAAAATATCTTAAGGACAATCTAAAAGAGATTGAACTGTTGGAAGTGCCTGCAAAATTCAAACCCAAAAAGACTGTGGCTGTGGAGCGAGTACTCAACAGAGCATTCACACAGGTGTTGTTCAGTGGTCGTCAACAGATTGAACTGACTGATGTGTTTTTGAGCATGATGAGTGAAAAGAAGAGCTGGAGTTATTATTACATTGCCAAAAGCAACATCAGCAAAGACAAATTTGCTGATTTTTTAAACAGTGAATTAGAAACTGATTATGAAGCAGAAGAAAACAGTTCTGCCACTCAAAGAGCATTGAATCTATACACCACAAATTTGAATTCGGAAGCAAAAAAAGAAAAAATAGATCCCGTGATAGGTCGACATGCTGAGTTGGATCAAATTTCATTGGCTTTGGGTCGTAGAATGAAAAACAATGTGATATTAGTGGGTGATCCAGGAGTGGGTAAAACTGCCATAGCAGAAGGATTGGCATTGAACATTGTGACCAATAAGGTTCCAGACTTTTTAAAAGAGTATCAGGTGTATAATTTAGACATTGGTGCCATGTTGGCTGGTAGCAAATACAGAGGAGACTTTGAAGAAAGATTCAAAATGGTGTTGCAAGCACTAAAGAAAAAAGGCAAAACCATTGTGTTCATAGACGAAGCACACAATATCAGCGGAGCAGGAGCAGGTGGTGGAGACAAAGGATCCAATGATTTAGCAAATTTATTAAAACCAGTGCTGACCAAAGGCACACTAAAAGTTGTGGCCAGTACCACTTGGGAAGAATACAGAAAATACTTTGAAAAAGATCGTGCTCTTATGAGAAGATTCCAAAGAATCACTGTGGATGAGCCCAGTCAATCAGTGGCCATAGACATATTGAAAGGTCTTAAAAAATATTATGAAAATTATCACAAAGCTGAAATCACAGATGCAGCCATTGAAGCAGCAGTAAAATTAAGTTGCAAATATCAAACTGATAAGAAATTACCTGACAAGGCCATTGATTTAATAGATCTATCTGGCAGTAGATTCAATATCAGTCCCAAAGAAAATCGTAAGATTGATGTGGCTGAAGTAGAATTTGAATTAAGTAAACTGATCACCATGCCTGTGGAAAACATTCAACAGAGAGAGAACAGCAACTTGGTACATCTTGAAAAAAATTTAAAATCTGAAGTGTACGATCAGGATGAAGCTATTGACAATATTGTGGACAAAGTGTTCATTGCTCAAGCAGGATTGAAAGCAGAAAATAAACCCATAGGTTCATTTATATTCATGGGACCAACTGGATGTGGTAAAACAGAGACAGCCAAGCAACTCAGCAAACATTTGGGAGTAAAATTGATAAGATTTGACATGAGTGAATATCAAGAAAAACACAGTATCAGCAAACTGATTGGATCCCCTCCAGGTTATGTGGGCTATGAAGAAAATGCTGGATCATTGATTACAAAATTACAAGAATCACCCAACTGTGTGTTACTGTTGGATGAAATAGAAAAAGCACATCCTGATATTTCACAAATATTGCTTCAGATTATGGATGAAGGCACAGTGACTGGCAGCAACGGCAAAGTGGCTGACTGCAGGAACATTATGTTGATATTAACCACCAATCTTGGTGCTGAACAGGCAGAAAAAGGCAGTATAGGTTTTGCTCAGTACATGGATGAAGCATATTCTGACACAGCATTAAAAAAATTCTTCACGCCTGAATTTAGAAACAGATTGGATGCTGTGGTCACATTCAAAAAATTAGGCAAACCTACTATGATCAAAATTGTGGGCAAATTCTTGACCGAATTAAAAAAATTCTTAACTGAAAAAAATATTCAAGTAACAGTGTCTGATGAAGCCATTGATTATCTTGTGGACAAAGGATTTGATCCTAAAATGGGTGCTAGACCCATGCAGAGAACCATTGACAGAGAAATTAAAAAACCATTGTCAAGAGAACTGCTGTTTGGTGCTTTAAAAAAGGGTGGAAAACTTGTGATCAATGCCAAAGACAATAAAATAGTATTAGAAGTGTCGAATTCGTCGCAGACCATAGAAATCGCCACAAACATCTAACAGCATACAAGGACTAAATATACGTATGCCAGCATACAGCGAAACAATATTAACAGCACAAAACCATCCCAATGACAGCACATCCACCACTGTCACAGGAGAGCAATACAAAGGCGACGGATACTATGGTCGCAGTGATGGATTTCACACAGTGCAATTGACTGTGACTGATTTTGTGGGTACCATAGTGATACAAGCCTCATTGGCCACTGAACCCACTGCCACAGATTGGTTTGATGTCACAGGCACTGCACACACCAGCACCAACAATGCTCATGCAAATGCTGATGGTAGTTTTTTTTATAATTTTACCGGTAATTTTGTGTGGATCAGAGCCAAAGTGGTGTACACAGCAGGCGATATAGCATCAATCAAACTGAATCACTAATATGCAACATTTTTTCAGCATCATAGGCAAAGACATCAATCCAGAATCATTGTTGAACACAGCAATGAGCGAGAGCGCTATTGGATTGTTGGAAGACCAAACCACATATGAGATTTTTGAGGATGAAGATGACAATCAAGTATTGCGAGTGGAACTGCACAGATCATTGGATTCGACTGAGGCAGATGAATTGGCAGAAAGTTTAAACGAAAAACTGAAAGCCATGGGATTGAATGAATTTGATATTGAAATCAGCACTGACGAAACATTGGATGAAGAAACACTGGAAGGTGAAGATTTTCATTCAGCCTATGATGTGATGTGGTTCAATGAAGATGAAAATTTAGATGAAGCAGAATACAGAGGACGCAAAGTGCCTTTGGGTAAACCCATGCAGGGAGACGTAAAAAAGTTTAAAGTGTATGTGAAAAAACCCAACGGCAATGTGGTCAAAGTGAACTTTGGTGATCCCAACATGAGAATTAGAAAATCCAACCCAGCAAGACGTAGAAGTTTTAGAGCAAGACACAACTGTGCTAACCCAGGTCCAAGAACAAAGGCCCGTTATTGGAGTTGTCGCAAATGGTAAAAATTACAGATTACAAAACTCATAAAAAAACTATCTCTAAGGAAGATCAAGAAGTATTCGATTGGATTGGACAGCAATTACAAGATGTTTATGATGGCAAGAATGTATATCTTTCAGATGAGTCAGTGGAGAAAGATAAACAAGCATGGTTAAAAACACAAATCACAACAGAGGAGATCAAATAACATGTGGGAAATGATTGAAAGAATGGTAGGAGATCGTCTGTGGATATACACAGGCATAATGGGTTCAATATTTGGTGCATTGTTTCTGACCTATATCAAAGACACTCGCATTGGCTTATGGGTGTACAGCAAGTGGGACGGAGCCATTGATTTCTTGCGTGATAGATATGGTTGGACTTGGTTAAATCAAGATCCAGATGCTTGGAAAAAATCAAATCCTGGTGCGGCCAAAAAGATAGACGAATTAGAAGCAAGAATTAAAAGATTGGAAAAATAATCATGGTCAAGATGAAAGATTTCACAGCAATTACCAGAGACAACATGGGATATGATGTGGTAGAGGACATATATCAATTCATGTTGAATGACAGTGTTTTTTTTAGGAAACATTTCTTTCCAGTGGCCAAACAAGTCACAGACAATCATATGATTGAAAAAGATGTCAACATGTGGAGCAATTGTGTGGAAAATGCCATCCAAGAATATTTTAAAAAATTTAAAATCAAAGCCAAACCAGAAAAAATAATCAATGCAGATGATCGCGTGAATCTTGTGGGCAAGATTACCAAAGGGTTGGCACAACATCCGGTCAAGAATGCACAATGAGACTCATAGAAATAAGTCAGCCAGCGCCTAAAATTGCCGCATTTGCTTACGGCAGAATGAATCCACCCACCACAGGTCATAAAAAATTAGTGGATACCATTGCGTCTCAGCCAGGAGATCATTTTTTATTTTTAACACACACTCAAGATGCCAAAACAAATCCTTTGAGTTTTGAAGACAAAGTGCTGTATGCTCAAAAAATGTTCCCCACAGTCACAGTGGGAGATGCAGGAGTTAAAACCATCATTGATGCCATGAAGAAATTACAAGGCATGGGCTACCGAGATATCATATATGTGGCAGGTTCAGACAGAGTACAACAATTTGATCAATTGCTGAGCAAATACAATGGCAAAGATTATCAGTTTGACAGTATTAGAACTGTGAATGCTGGCATGAGAGATCCAGATGCCGAAGGTGCTGCAGGTGTGAGTGCCAGCAAAGCCCGTGAATATGCTGTGCAAGGTGCTAGACGCAGCTTTTTAAGCACCATTCCCGCAGATGAAAAAATTGGCAACGAGATATATCAAAAAATACGTCAAAACCTAAAGCAAACAGCATAAATATTGTATGAACGAGATTGATAAATTAAAAAAACTGGCAGGCATAGACACTCTTTCACACACAATGCCATCAGTGGAAAATATCAGTCACACAGCACAGGCATTAAAAGACAAAGAAAAAAAATTAGGCTTGAAACCAGGTGATCCAGATTGGTTCAAACTGTGGTTCAGTCTGCCACACATGACTGGTTCAGTAGACAGTAAATTTAGAGGAAGAAAGAAATGAAGCTAAGACACATCATCAACGAAATGGGTTCTAGAATGCCATCATCTATGGTAAAAACTAAATCTAAACTGGACATGATGAATCCAGATGAGATTAGAGCGTTCTTTAAAAATAGAGAAGATTTTGCAGCACAACACAGAGGCGGAAAGATAGCACCAGGATTTTCAGCCAAAGAATTAGCACAGAGACAGGAGTTCAGCTATGGCAGAGAATTTGCCAAAGGTCGTCCTTACTCTAAACATTTTGAAAGCACAGAATTAGACGAAGGTTTAAAAGATTGGTTACAAAAAATGGCTGTAGCTGGAATTATTGTGGGCAGTGTGGCAGGCATAGGTTCCATCAATAATGCCATCAATAATAATGTGCCAGTGATACAAGCCATGAACAAAGCATTAGATGTTGCTAATCAAAAAGGCGACAAACAATTGATACAGAACATAAAACAAGATATTGATGTGGCTAAAATAAGTTTGGATTCAGGCAAAGATTTGAATACTGTAAAGCAATTACAAGATAGATATGCAAAATTTATGCCAGCTGATTATAAACCTTCTACTCCTAAGACAGTGGGCGAAGAAGTGGCTAAAACAGACACACTGACCATAGACATACCTATGTTTATTAGATTGATGGAATATGCCAGAGAAGATGCCAAGACTGATATGGATCTACACAATGTTACCACAAATTTATTAAAGATCAAAGACAAAACTATCAGCATGGCTGATTATGATCAAGTGGTTCAGTCCACAGATGTTGACACTGCTGACGAAAGTTTCAAAGATAAAATTGCTAAAAAAATTGTTCAACCCATAAAAGATTACAACAAAGATAAAGAGCAAGAACCAAAAAAATCTTAATCATATGATCAAAGAAAAACCATACTGTGTCAACTGCGGTGGGTCAACTCATTGTGGTAAAACTTTCAAAAGAAAAGAGAGCGAAACTGTCAATAACAAAGTCACACGTGAATGGACCATAGAAGTATGCCGCAATTGTTGTTGTTCAAAATGTGACAAAGAGTAATGAAAATAGCCGAAATCACACATACCAAAATAACACTTGATTTGCACAACGAAAAGTTGTATAATAATACTTGCATGACAGAACAAAATCAAGTGAGACCCACTGTGTATTTGGACATGGATGGTGTGATTGCTGACTTTTTTGGTGGAGTGGAGAAATTGTACGGTGTGGATCACTGGAAACAATTGACTTCTGACAAAACCAAAGATCTCAAACAAGAAGTGATAGACAGAATAGCCGGCACAGATTTCTTTGCTAATCTGCCTAAATTTCCCACAACTGACACACTGATTGAAATGATTAAAAAATTCACTGGTGGAAAATACAGCATACTAACATCTCCATTGAGAGGTGACACTGAAAACAGTGGATATTACAAAAAGATTTGGATAGGTAAAAACATAGTCAAGCCTGATGAGATTATTGTTACAGGCAGCAAAGAAGGTTGGGCCACAAAGAATGGTGTGAGCAACATATTGATTGACGATAGACCTATCAATATTGAAAAGTGGCGTGCCAAAGGTGGATATGGCATACTGTATCAAGCCAACAAAGATCCATTGAGCAAAGTCACACAAGCATTTGAAAATTATCATAAAAAACAATTGGAACCTGTGGAAGATGCAGCAGGCGTGGGCATCATTACCAAACAAAATACCACTCGAGATGTCAAACCAGGTGAGATCCGCAGACAAGCAAAAAAATTAAAACTGGTTTAATACCATGAAGATTCGTGAAGTAACAGAAAATTTTGCAGATGGCAAAGGTCCAGGCAAACCAGGTGACAGCAAGCGAGCAGGCATACCCAAAGGTGCTACCATCACACAACTGAAGAAGATACGCAGTTCTAAAACAGCATCCGCACGCAAGAAACAACTGGCACACTGGCAGATAAACATGCGCCAAGGTCGCAAACGCAATAAATAATAGTGCTATGAAAATCAACGAAATTTTTAATTGTTCACTGTGTGGTAATCCCAGTTATCTAACACTGTCTGAATCTGAAAAACAAAAAGGTGTGGACGGCAAAGTGTGTTGGAAAGGCTACAAACGCATGGGCACCAAAATGAAAGGTGGCAAACGTGTGGATAATTGTGTGCCATCAGGCAAATAGATGAAAATCAAAGAAATTACCGAATCCCGAGCAGATTATCATTACGGCATTGATCCAGCACAGTTGAGCTACACATTCAAAGTGGGCGATATATACGGCCCAAAAAATCTCAAAGTGCCACACGCAAGGCTTTACAAAGGTGGCAAAGCAGTGAAAAAGCTGGGCATCACTGTGCCCAAAGTTCACAAATAATCCCAAACACCACATAAATACAGCATAGGCGAAACACAATGAAAATAAGAGACATCATAAGAGAAGTGGCTTCTGTGGGATCCACATCTGCGGGCAATATTGCCAGCATAGCCAATCCACAAGTGACCAATCCTTATGCTTACAAAAGTGCCAAAGCCAAACCCAAAAAACAAAAACCCACTGATAATGCACTGGACATGAAAAACGTCAGCATATTCGGCGGCCCATTAAAAAGATAAATACTCATATGAAATACAAACAGATCAAAGAAGGTTTAGGAGATGCAGCTCACAAAGCAGAGTTGGATCACGAAGTTCAAATGGCTCGTGCTGACTTATACAAGTTGGCCAAATACAGCATCAAACTGCATGAGTTATTAAAGAACGTTTCAGAAGCAGAAGGTCTGGAAGGTTGGGTTCAAGCCAAGATCACTAAAGCATCTGATTACATCAGTTCTGTGTATCATTACATGGATTATGATGAAAAATTTGATCAAGCTGAAATTGACAGCATACCTGTGCAAGACATTGTGAAACCATCCGATGGCAAAATGGAAACCTACGAAGAAATCCTTTTCAAAATCTTAGATAAAAAAGTCACAGAGAAGAAAAATAACAAAAAATAAAAAATTGGAGTGCTGGAATGAAAATTAATGAAATAGTTTCAGAAGCACCGTTTGTCAAAGCATTAAAAAGTTTCCCTGCTCAAGCAACCAAAGCCATAAAAAATTTCCCCAATCAAATAAAGCAAGGCGCTAAAGACGTTAAACAAACAGTAAAAAACTTTCCAGGAAGTGTTCAAAATTATTTGTCAAAAGACGACAATATGTCTAAAATAGCCACTGATATTTCCACCATAGGTGGTGGCCCAGGTCTTAAAGACTATGGAGCTGGTGACAAATCATCAGATGCACAATTTCAGGATCTGTTAAATGTGCTACAGGATAAATCCTTGAGCAAAAAAATTGACAAGCAAAAAATTACCACAGCAATGACAAACATGTATCAATCAGATAAACAACTTCCCACTGATAGACAGTATTTTATAAATGCAATCAAGCATTTATCCGCAACACATCCAGCGATCACGCCTGACAAAATACACAGCGAGTATAAACCAATATTCAAAAGATATCAAATCAATCCTAACGAAATAAAATAATTGATTGATAACTATTGTGTATGAATTTCGTAGTGAACACGCCATACATTCAAGCCTACATCAAAAAAGAATATCTGTATGACTTTCAAAAAGGTCATGGAGAATTTGTGCCTTGCAATTGGGTCACATTAAAGTCTATTCCTCGCAGAGCATTCTATATAGAAGCATATCTACCAGAATATGGTGCACTGTATGACAAATTGCCTTTGAGTGCATTTGTTTGGCGCACAGATATCAAACAGGAAGAACAGTTGCCTTTGGATTACTTGCAACTGTGGGATGGTTTCAGCTATCATATCACCATCATTGAAAAACAATATCTACAGTACAGCAGAGTGGATGTGATTCTCAAAGATGGCAAAAAGATGTCAGGAGTGTATCTGTTCACAGTGGACAGTGCTCATTCAGATCCCAACACTCCCAATGTGACTGAATCAGAAGTGCCATCCGAACACAAAGGACACAACATAGGTCAATTGGACAATGGTCAATTTTTTGCTCAGCCCAACAATAGAATGATCTGGCATGAATCCAGTGCCAATCCAGGCAAGTTAAAAACACCAGATTTTAAAGTGAGTACCAAATATTGGCACTGTGAACAGAATGCCAAATGGGTGTTTGGTGATTCTGATGAATATTTTTACAAAGAATCCAAAAAAGAAGACAAATAAACCTTGACAATTGTGTGATAATCGATTACAATACAACAATCTAAATCAAAGGAGAAATAAAATGGCAAGAACATATGGCCCAGAAGAACAAGCCAAACTGAAAAAAATAGTGGATGAAGGTGTTAATGTGCTTTCAGAAATTGAAGATTTAAGCACAGGTTTGAAAGACACTATCAAAGCAGTGGCAGAAGAATTAGAAATTAAACCAGCCATCATCAACAGAGCAATCAAAATTGCTCAAAAAGGTGATTGGAACAAAGTTGCTGAAGAGTTTGACAATTTAGAAAACTTGGTGATAGCTGTAGGCAAAGACAAGTAGTCTATTAAGATGATTAGATGGATCGCAGCAGGGTTTGGTATCACAGCAGCCACCATTCATGCCACGGCCATCATCTCCCTACAATGGTTGGGTTGGCTGATCTGTCTAGCATCCATATCCTTATGGTATTATATTGCCATACTGGACAAAGACAGAGCTAGACAAACTCAACAGATATATTTTCTTATCATTGCTGTGATAGCAGTGTACAATTGGTCAAAACACATTTGGTAATCCTATGAAGTACATCATTGACATTGACAACACAATTTGCTATAATAAAGACAGCGATTATGTCAACAGTACACCTGACATCACACGCATAGCCCGAGTTAATCAGTTGTATGATGATGGACACGAGATTCATTATTACACAGCAAGAGGTGGCAACAGTGGCAAAGACTGGAGTGAGTTAACTCGTCAACAGTTGACTGAATGGGGGTGCAAATTCCATTCAGTAAATTTGGGCAAACCAGTGTATGATGTTTGGGTGGATGACAGAGCTGTTAAAGCAGAGGATTTTTTTAAATGAGAATAGATTATAACATACATTTGGATTACGCAGACGTACTATTAAAACCCAAAAGATCCACACTGAGTTCAAGACGTGATGTGGACATGACTAGAGATTTCACATTTCGTAACAGCAAACAGCAGATCTCATTTGTGCCTGTGGTTGCCAGCAACATGGATGGTGTGGGCACATTCAGTATGGCCAGAGTATTACAAGAATATAAACTTTTAACTGTGTTAAGAAAACATTACACCATTGCGGATTGGGACAGAGCAATAGGCACAGGATTAAAATTACAATATGTGAGTGCGTGTACAGGCACAGGAGCCATGTGGGACAACAATTCACCAGACTATCAAACTTTAAAAAAAGTTATGGAGAAATATCCAGATGTGAGCATGATCACTATAGATGTGGCCAATGCTTATCATGAACAGTTTGTGGACTTTGTTAAGAGAATAAGATCTGAATTTCCCGACAAGACCATCATAGCAGGCAATGTGGTATCACCAGAGATGGTGGAAGAATTAATCATCAATGGAGCAGACGTGGTCAAAGTGGGCATAGGTCCAGGATCAGTGTGTACCACTCGTACACAAACAGGAGTGGGAGTGCCACAGTTTTCTGCCATCATAGAATGTGCTGATGCTGCCAACGGAGTGGGTGGACACATCATTGCTGATGGTGGTTGCACACAGCCAGGAGACATAGCCAAAGCATTGGCTGCAGGTGCTCACATGGTGATGCTGGGTGGCATGCTGGCAGCACATGATGAATCAGAATTAGAATTGAAAGATGGCAAAAGAGTATTCTACGGCATGAGTTCCGAATCAGCATTTGAAAAACACGGCGCAAGAAAAGATGGCTACAGAGGCACTGAAGGCAAAACAGTAAAATTAGACAACAAAGGTCCTGTGAAAGACACTGTGGAACAGATATTGGGTGGAGTCAGAAGCACTTGCACTTATATAGGAGCAAGAAGAATCAAAGACATGCCCAAGTGTGCTCACTTCGTGAGAGTGAACAATGTGATCAACAGAGTTTTTGACAGATATGAAACAAATAAAAATTGATCTAATTCTCAAATGGATAGCCACAGCCATATTGATTGTGGGCACATTTGTTAATGCTGGATTTCCAGAACTATATCCCGTGGGACCAATACTGTTGGCCTTGGGTGGAGTATTTTGGTTGATAGTTTCATTGATTTGGCGAGAACCTGCACTGATTGTGACCAACATTGTGTTGACATGTGTGGGCTTTGGTGGTATAATACTATATTACATTAGATAAGGCATAATCGGCCATAAGCGATTATTTGGTATGTGTCAGCCTTAAATGACACGGATTGGAACATATGAGTTACATAGACGCATTCTTCGATAGAAATCAAGATTTTATTCGTGTGGTAGAACGCAAAGAAGGCAAAAGAATCTACAAAGAATATCCCATTAGATACACATTCTTTTATGAAGATGCCAATGGCAAATTCAAAAGCATATATGGCAATTCTCTCAGCAGAATTGTCAGCAAGAGCACCAAAGACTTTCATAAAGAATTAGCCATCAATAGAAACAAAAAATTATTTGAATCCGACATCAATCCCATATTTCAATGTCTCAGTGCCAACTACCTCAATCACGATGCTCCCAAACTGAATGTGGCATTTTTTGATATAGAAGCAGACTTTGATCCTGAAAAAGGATTCGCTGATCCCTCAGATCCGTTCATGCCAGTCACAGCTATCACTGTGTATCTGCAATGGATAGACAGCATGGTGACTTTTGCACTGATTCCTAAAACCTTAACACTTCAACAAGCCAAGGATCAGACCAAAGACACAAAGAATTTATATCTGTATGAGCGTGAAACAGACATGTTGCAGGCATTTTTAGACATAATAGAAGATGTGGATGTGTTGAGCGGTTGGAACTCAGAAGGTTATGACATGCCTTATCTAGTGAATAGAGTCAGCAAAGTATTGAGTAAAGATGACACTAGACGTTTTTGTTTATGGTCACAGATGCCTAAAAAAAGAACATTTGAAAAATATGGCAGAGAACAAGAAACTTATGATTTAATAGGCAGAGTACACATAGACAGTTTGGAACTGTATAGAAAATATACCTATGAAGAACGCCACACATACAGACTGGATGCCATAGGAGAAATTGAATTGGGAGAAACAAAAACTGTGTATGAAGGCACGTTGGATCAACTGTACAACAATGACTTTAAAACTTTTATAGAATACAACAGACAAGACGTGCAACTGTTGAACAACTTGGATAAAAAACTTAAATTTTTAGATCTCAGCAATGAACTAGCTCATGCCAACACAGTGCTGATGCAGACCACTATGGGTGCTGTGGCAGTGACCGAACAAGCCATCATCAATGAAGCACACAAAAGAGGATTGCAGGTTCCCAATAGACCACACAGATCCGATGAAGAAAACACCACAGCAGCAGGTGCCTATGTGGCATTTCCCAAAAAAGGACTGCATGATTGGATAGGTTCTATGGATTTGAATTCACTGTATCCTTCCGTGATCAGAGCTTTGAACATGGCTCCTGAATGTGTGGTGGGGCAATTGCGTAACACCTACACAGAATCATTTCTACAGGATCAAATAAATCTACAAGGCAAATCATTTGCGGCAGCATGGGAGAATAAGTTTGGCAGTTTGGAGTATGAATATGTGATGACTCAAAGACGAGACATGCCTATCACAATAGATTGGGAGAATGGTACCACAGAAGAAAAAAGTGGCGCAGAGATTTACAAGATGATATTTGACAGCCACAAGCCCATCATGATCAGTGCCAATGGCACCATGTTTACCACAGAGTTTGAAGGTGTGATTCCTGGATTATTAAAAACATGGTATCAAGAAAGAACTGAGATGCAGGCCATGAAAAAGAAAGCACAAAGTGCCAGCAATCAAGCAGAGATAGAATTTTGGGACAAAAGACAATTGGTTAAAAAAATTAATTTGAACTCACTGTATGGTGCCATATTGAATCCAGGCTGTAGATTCTTTGACAAACGCATAGGTCAATCAACCACACTCACAGGCAGAACCATCAGCAAACACATGGCATCCAAGATCAACGAAGTGATCACAGGCACATACGATCATTTGGGAGATGCTGTGATATACGGTGATACAGACTCTGCTTATTTCAGTGCTTATAAAGTTTTAAAGAAAGACATTGATGCAGGATTGATTCCATGGACCAAAGAAAGTGTGATCAAACTGTATGATCAAGTGGCTGAAGAAGTCAACAACAGTTTTAAAGCATTCATGGGCGAAGCATTTCATTGTCCCAAAACAAGAGCAGAAGTAATTCAAGCAGGACGTGAATCCATCAGTGAAACAGGATTGTTTATCACTAAAAAAAGATATGCTGTGTTGATATATGAATTGGAAGGTGATCGTATGGATGTGAATGGTAAACCAGGCAAGGTAAAAGCCATGGGATTGGATCTTAAACGTTCGGACACTCCAGTGTTTGTGCAGGATTTTTTAAGTGAAATATTACTGATGGTGCTGACCAAATCAGATGAAAAAACAGTGTTGGAAAGAATCAGCACATTTAGAAATGAATTCAAACTGCGTCCAGGTTGGGAAAAAGGTTCTCCCAAACGTGCTAACAATGTGGCAGATTATCAAAAGAAAGAAAAAGCACAAGGCAAAGCCAACATGCCAGGACACGTGCGAGCTTCAATCAATTGGAACACATTAAAACGCATGAACAATGATCGTTACAGTTTGGAAATTGTGGATGGCATGAAAGTGATTGTGTGCAAACTTAGAAACAATCCTTTGGAGTACACCAGTGTGGCCTATCCCACAGATCAATTGAGAATACCTCAATGGTTCAAAGAATTACCTTTTGATCACTCAGCCATGGAAACCACAGTGATCGATAGTAAATTGGGCAACCTGTTGGGAGTGCTGGATTGGGATATTCAAAGCACAGAAACAGGCAACACATTCAACACATTATTTGACTTTGGAGATTAAATGGCAAGATACGGCATGGTAGATTTGGAAACATTAGGCACCAGACCAGACGCTGCCATATTGACTGTGGGTGCTATCAAGTTTGATCCACATTCAGACTCAGAACCCTACGAAGGTAGATATTGGAGATTAAATGTGGATGAGCAAACAGCATTGGGTAGAACAGTGGACGAAGGTACCATTGAATGGTGGGGCCGACAGGCACCTGAGATACGTGATGAGGCATTGGGAGACACAGATCGTGTGATCATAGCAGACTTTGCCAAAGAATTCAACAAATGGTGTGTGGGATTGGATCAGCTGTGGTGTCAAGGTCCATTGTTTGATTATGCCATCATACAAAATTTATATGACCAAGCTCGCACTCCTGTGCCTTTCAACTATTGGCAAATCAGAGACAGTCGCACACTGTTTGATCTGATGCCACAGGATCCTAGAAAGAGCATACAGAGCAGTCTACACAACGCATTGGCTGATTGTTACTATCAAGCCAAATGTGTGCAACAGGTTTTTAAACATTTAGGAGTAAAGAAAAAATGAAAATACTGTTAACTGGACACATGGGGTTTATAGGCAGTGCTTTGTACAATGAACTGATCAAAGAACACACAGTGATAGGCATAGACGTCAAAGATGGCAATGATTTATTAACTTGTGATTTGAATTATACAGTGGATCTTGTGATACATTTGGCAGGATTGGCACAAGTAAGAGAGAGTTTAAAAAATCCTACCAAGTATTGGGACATAAATGTGATAGCATCTAAAAGATTATTTGATGCATTTCCTCATACAAAAATAATATATGCCAGTTCTAGTTCAGCATACGAACCAGAAAAAAATCCTTATGCTTTTAGTAAATTTGCCATGGATAAGATTGCTCCAGCACACAGTTTAGGTTTAAGATTTACCACTGTATGGTGTGAAGGCGGTAGAGATGGTATGTTTATGACCAAACTATTTGAGAATGACATCAGTTATATCACTGAGCATACTAGAGATTTTGTACATGTGTCTGACATAATATCTGCAATCAAATTATTAATGAACACTTCAATAACAGGAGTGATAGATGTGGGTACCGGAATCAGCAACAATTTGAAAACTTTGGTAGATTTGGCTGGCATTAAAAATTATAAGTTTGAATCTGGCAATGTATATGAAAGAATGGACAACTGTGCCAATATCAAAGAATTAAGAGATTTAGGTTGGGAACCAAAAGTTAATGTGATTGATTACATAAAAAACAAATATCACTTGACTTCTTAGCCAGGCCTAAATATAATGAACATAACACAACGGAGAACAAAATGAAAGACATCTTACAAGACATGGTAGCACACACTCATCAACTAGGGTTTTTGAGTCTAGTGAAAGTTACCAACGAAGAACAAACTAAAATTGAAAGCATGGCTGAAGACAGATCAGTTATTCTTTCAGCAATAACCAACAAAAAAGTATCTGAATTTACAGGTACATTTGGTATGCCTAACTTGGACAAACTATCATTACACTTGAAATGTCCTGAGTATCAAAAAGACGCCAAATTAAATGTGGTCAAAGCCACACGCAATGGAGTGGAAATTCCCACACACATTCACTTTGAAAATGCATCAGGTGATTTCCAAAATGATTACAGATTTATGAACACTGAGATTATCAATGAAAAATTGAAATCAATCAAATTCAAAGGTACATCTTGGAACATTGAATTTGAACCAGCTCTTGCTAGTATTCAAAGATTAAAACTGCAAGCGGCAGCACACACAGAAGAAACTGTTTTCACAGTTAAAACTGAAAATAAAAATTTAATGTTTTACTTTGGTGATGCAAACTCTCATGCAGGAAGTTTTACTTTTCAAGCCAATGTGGTAGGTGAATTAAAACAAGGTTGGAGTTGGCCTATTCAACAAGTGATTAGTATATTAAATCTTGATGGCAAAATCAAAATGAAGATTAGTGATCAAGGTGCTATGCAAATTTCTGTGGATAGCGGTATTGCTGAATACAATTACATATTGCCAGCACAGACCAAATAAATTAAGGCAAGTAAAATTATGCACACTGACTTAACAGCACAGCAAAAAGACTATTCAGTATTTCTGCCGGCGTTGAGCAGTTTCTATGCAAGAGATTTGGGCAAAGCAAGACATGATAAGGATTATATCCCGACTCACAGAATTCCTGCTGCTTTTAATCATGGCATAGAAGGCATGAATTATCTTGTGCCCACCAACACATATTTTCATTACAGATGGCATTTGTACAGTGCAGGTCATGCTGACTTGAACATGGACAAATTTAGTGCCAGAGATGACATCATAAGAAACCGAGATAGAAAAACCAGTTTTGTACTGGGTGATTCAGGAGGGTTTCAGATTGGTAAAGGAGTATGGGAAGGCAATTGGAAAGATCCCACGTGTCCCAAATCCAAGAAGAAGCGAGAGCAAGTGCTTGCTTGGATGGATGCCAACATGGACTATGGTATGATATTAGATATTCCAGCATGGGTTTCACGTTCTCCAGAAGGTGCCAAAGCCAGCAATATCAACTCCTATCAGGAAGCAGTGGATGGCACAAGAATCAATAATGATTACTTCATGAAGAATAGAACAGGTGCTTGTAAGTTTTTAAATGTGTTACAAGGCGAAAACTTTCAACAAGCAGATGATTGGTATCAGCAGATGAAAGATTATTGTGATCCTAAAAAATATCCCACAACTCACTTTAATGGTTGGGCAATGGGTGGTCAGAACATGTGTGACGTGCATCTTATATTGAAAAGATTAGTGGCATTAAGATTTGATGGTTTATTAGAAAAAGGCATTCATGATTGGATGCACTTTTTAGGCACATCCAAACTGGAATGGGCAGTGCTATTGACAGACATCCAAAGAGCAGTAAGAAAATATCACAATCCAAACTTTACTGTGTCATTTGATTGTGCTTCACCTTTCTTAGCATCAGCCAATGGACAAATTTACACAGAAGTGGATGTCAGAGACAAACAAAAATGGTCATATAGAATGGCTGCCAGCATAGATGATAAAAAATATGCCGGTGACACCAGAGCATTTAGAGATGCTGTGTTACAAGAAAAGATATTTGACAATTTTCAAGACAGTCCTATCAGTAAAAGATTACAGTTGAAAGATGTCACTTGTTATGCTCCAGGAGATAAAAACAAAGTGGGCGGTGATCCCAAAACATCTTGGGATTCATTCAGTTATACCTTACAAATGGCACACAATGTTTGGACACACATCAATGCTGTGCAAGAAGCCAACAGACAGTATGATGCAGGATTAACTCCACGCATGTTGGTGGAAGAAAAGTTTGATAAAGTGGCATTCAAAGACATAGTGGAAGCAATATTTGCCACAGACAACAGAGACACAGCAGAAGCAGTGATTGAGGAATACAGCAGATTTTGGATGAGTATCATAGGTACCAGAGGCGCCACAGGCAAAAAAACAGTGAATGCTTCAACACAGTTTTCTAACTTATTTGAGGAGGTATAATATGAGTAAGAAAAATAAAAGTTTAAAGAAATTAGAACATGAGTTTGATTACTATCATAGAAAAACTGAAGAAATGGAACAAGAGCGAGAACATGATAGAAGTTGGGAGAGTAAAGCATTATTAAAGAATTATAAGAAAATTAAACTGGCAATCAAAACACAGATAGAAGAATACAGAAAACAATTAAAAGCATGAAAACATTGGTTATAGGATTGGGTATTGGACAATTGTATGTTAGAGTCTTAACACAGTTGGGTCATACAGTATTCACAGTGGATCCTGATCAAAACAAACAAGCCACATTCACAAATTTAAAAACAGCTCTATTGGCTCATCCCAAATTGGATGCAGTGTTCATATGCACTCCTAATTATACACATGATTCAATAGCTCAAACAGTTGCACCACACAGTAGAGTGGTATTTGTAGAAAAACCAGGAGTGCTTAATTCTAAAAGATGGCAGAGTCTTCAACTCACATATCCAAACGCTAAATTTATCATGATGAAAAACAATATGTGGCGCACAGTGGAAGAAGAAATGCGTATTAGAATAGATGATGCTGAAGAAATACATATTAATTGGATCAATCGTAATAGAGTGCCTGCACCAGGCAGTTGGTTTACCACTAAAAAATTATCATTTGGTGGAGTCAGCAGAGATCTTATGCCACATTTATTGAGTATGTTTATCTGGTTGAATCCTAATACATATTCTCAATATCAAATAGTTTCTTCCAATCGTAAACAAAATTGGAAATTAAGTGATCTTACTGATACAGAATATGGTGCAGTAAATTTAGATGGCACATATGATGTGGATGATTGGGCTGAAATGGTGTTCAATAACGGTAAAAAAACATTCAAACTTACTGCTGATTGGCGCAGTATGGACAAAGATGACAGAGCACTGCACTGTTATAAAAAAGAAAAATTAATTAAAAGTTTTGAACTAGGATTGTGTCCTGAATCAGCTTATGCTGCTATGATTCAAGATGTTTTCAATAATATTAACCATAAAGAGTTTTGGAATCACCACAAGGAGTATGATGTGTGGATTCATAATTTAATCAATGACTGAAACTAAACTGTTATACACCAAAGGAGATGGCATGTTTCATGAAGGAACCATTGACATTCCTGCAGTGAAAGATAATCAGATTCAAGTAAAAAATATCATGACAGGAGTATGTCGCAGTGATGTGGACATGATGTTGGGCAAATTCAAAACATTACCATTAAACATGCAAGGTCATGAAGGATTGGCTCAGGTCACACAAGTGGGTGCTCATGTGCGAGATGTTCAGGTGGGAGATCATGTGGCTACCAGAGGTGAACCTGCTTATGCTGATATTTACAATTGTGATTTTGAAACTTATGTTAAAGTTCCCACAGCAGATCCCAAATACATTGTGGAACCTGTGGCATGTGGCATTAATGTGATCAAACAATTTGAAACTGCCATTGCTCACAAAGCCAACTACAACAGCAGACTGCTGCTGATAGGCAGTGGATTTTTATCCTATGTGGTTTACACCTATCTAAAAATAAAAAATTATCATTTTGATATCACTGTGTTGGGCAATCACAACAAACAGTTTTGGGGAGATAAACTCACTCACAATGCTGAAGGCGTGTTTGATGTTATTATAGATTTGAACAACAGATCAGAGGTGTTTGACAAGAACATGTTTAACACTGAAGCATTGTTGATACTGGCTGCTGAAAAAACAGAATCCATTCGCACTAATTTTGCTGATTTATTATGGAATGCTGTAACAGTAGGCTTTCCAAGTCCTAGAAATAAAAAATTTATAGAGTGTATGCGTGAAGCAGTGGAATTAATCTCTGCAGGCAAACTGGATGTGTCTAATTTTTGGACCAAAGGTTACAGCAGAAGCACAGAGTGGAACAATGCATTCGCAGATGCTACAAATAGAAAAAATGGCTATGCCAGAGGGTATATAGATTGGAGAAAATAATGTTGGACACACAATCGAGAAAAAAAGTAAAATTTTTCATAGGCAAAGAAGTGGAGAACACTGCTATGAAACATCAAATAACTTTATTTGTGGTGGGTGTACAAAACGTGGTGGACATTGTGAGGTATACTCAAAAAACTGCTGTGGCACACGTGTATTTAGGCACCAGTCAAAGTTTTACTCCAGAGACAGAAGAAGATTGGAGAGATTGGAATAATATTATCAACAAATTATTAGATTTAGGTCTTTGGGTCACATTGGATTATGATGTGCAATATGCAGAAATGGTATCAAGAATGAATTGGCATCTAAACCATCATTTTATCAATATGATATCTGTGAAAATACCTAACATCAAAACATTCAATGCCAACACAGTGATCAAGTTGGATGACGTCACGTGGGGTGCTACCAATACAGGAGTTTGGACACATGATTTGGACAAGTTAATGACCAAAAAAACCTACACAGATTGGAGTGAATACAAAGGCGACTATCCTGTGGACATTGACAAGCATTGAAAAGGTTGTTATACTATAAACCTAAATACTGAAACACATGAGCATTATGAAATCTAAAATTTGGGTTACATTTAGAAGAGAAGGCACGCACAAATTTCCTGCTGCTTTGACAGATCCAAAATTCAAAACAGGTGATGAATATGATGTGAGTTTTTTGGGTTATCCTCACAGACACATGTTTCACTTCAAAATAGCCATAGAAGTGTTTCATGATGATAGAGAAATTGAATTCATACAGTTTAAAAGATGGTTGGAAAACCTGTATGGCAAAGGCGTATTAGAGTTGGATTATAAAAGTTGTGAAATGATGGCCACTGATCTGTATCAACAGATTAGTGCAAAATATCCCAAAAGAGAAGTCACGATAGATGTGAGTGAAGATGGTGAGAACGGGGCAGTGATAACTTGGCCCGCTGATCAATCTGTAACAATTAATTAGGTTAGTGCATGAAGATTTATATTGTGGATCTAGAAGAAGTAGAAACTAGATACACCAAGCAATGGAAAAAATATCTACCCATACAGTTGAAAAGATACACCAACACTGAAGTTCAAGTGATCAGCGGAGGAGATGCTGTGAAAAGTACCACCCCAGGTGCTTTTTTAAACTTTGGATTCACCAACATGTACAAAAGCAGACAATTGGAACAGATTGCTGAAATGTTCTGCAATGGAGATATCAAAGATGGTGATTATTTCTTATACACTGATGCTTGGAATCCCACAGTGCTGCAACTCAAGTACATGGCAGAATTATTAAACGTAAAAATTAAAATAGGTGGCATGTGGCACGCAGGATCATATGACCCACAAGACTTTCTAGGCAGATTGATAGGTGATAAACCTTGGGTGCGTCTGGCTGAACGCAGCATGTTTGAATCATTTGATCACAATTACTTTGCCACTGATTTTCATATTGATATGTTCTTACACAATTTGATGGATCTGGGCAGACTGGCTGATAAAGAAACAGTAGCAGAAATGTTTCACACAGGCAAAATAGTGAGATCGGGATGGCCTATGGAATATTTGGATGCTGACTTGACTGGTTATAAAAATATTGAAAAAAAGAATATTATTCTTTTCCCGCATAGATTGGCTCCGGAAAAACAACACAACATATTTCAAGATTTGGCAAAAGAAATGCCACAGTATGAATTTGTCACTTGTTTGGATCGTTGCCAGTCAAAAAATGACTATCACAATCTTTTAGCAGAAGCCAAATTGATTTTCAGTGCTAATTTACAAGAAACATTAGGAATCAGTTGGTATGAAGGTGCAGTATTAGGAGTTATTCCAATGATTCCTGATCGTTTAAGTTACAAAGAAATGGCTCAAGAAGAATTCAAATATCCTTCGGAATGGACAGAATCTTTTGAACTGTATAAGAAACACAAAGATTTGTTAAAAGCAAGAATAGATGACTACATGATCAACTACAAAAAGTATGCTCCATTGGTACACAAACAAAAAATATCATTGGCTGAAAACTTTTTTAGTGGCAAACAACTTTACCAAAGGATTACAAATGGAAAATAAAACTTTAGAACAAAATCAACCAGACAGCACAACGTATAAAGTAGATATAAACTATCAAGCAAATATAGGCACAAATAACATTGTGGCCAGCACAGTGAGCGTGCCGTATGGATTTGGTGGATCAGGCAATGGTGTTACTACCACAGGCATAGATTTTGAAGCAGATGCAATGAAAGGCATAAACTTTGAGGATTACAAACTGCCTATTATGTTTGAGGATATCATGCCTGAAATGCACAAAATAAAAGAAATGTGTGAGTTGTATCCGTCATTGGATATTGCTTTTCAAAAATTTAAAAATGTTTACAATATTGTGATAGATGATTATGACAATAAAATGCAACTGAAAATGCCTTTTTAATATGGAAACAGCCAATAAAAATTATTTTACCATGATCCAGATGCGTGCAGCTCTGCTGAATATACATCAGCAATTGACTGAACAACAATGGCAACCTCAGGTAATATTAGGATTAAACAGAGGAGGATGTATTCCTGCTATCTATTTGTCACACAAATTGGATGTTCCTCATCATGTGTTAAATGTAAGTTTACGAGATCATGCTGATACTCCTGATTTACACACATTGGAAAAAGTATATGCTTGGCAAAAAAGAGTATTGATAGTGGATGATATCAATGATACAGGTGCCACATTTAATTATATTATGAATAACTTTGGCAAACCAGAAAGATTAAAGTTTGCTGTGATATTGCACAACACAGTGAGCACCTACAAAGATATAGATTACAAAGGTTATGAAATCAACAAACTGGAAGATCCACGTTGGATAGTGTTTCCTTGGGAGCAATGGTAGTATGGAAAAAATTGACACTTTGAATCAAGCTCAAAAAGAAGGCAGAGCTCCTTGGACCAAAGTGATATATGATTTGAAAGATTGTGTGTGGTATGAGGATGGATATCCTGTGACTGAAGGACATGCATTGTTGGTACCCAAACAAGCCAGTCAAAATATGATTGTGAAATGTTTTGAATTAGCATTGAAAATTGGCAATGAAAATATTGCCAAAGGGTTGATTGACGGCTACAACATAGGACTCAACATGGGCGAGGCAGCAGGTCAAACTGTTCCTTATCCGCATGTTCATTTGATTCCAAGACGCAAGGGTGACATGGAAGATCCTAGGGGTGGTGTGCGTCATGTGATCCCTCACAAAGGAAATTATAAAAAATGAGCAGAGCACTTTTCATAGGAGACAGTCACACTTGTGGATATGTCACTGTGCCTAACAAAACAGGTCCAGGCAGTTATACCTATTGGAATGATAACAACTATGCTGAAATTTACAACACAGTGAACCATAAACCCGTGAGTATCTATGCACATGCTGGAACTGTCAATAGAATGTACACTGATTGGATGAAGCACATGTTTAACACATTTCCAGACACTGATGAAGTTTTTCTTTGTTTGGCTCCATTGAATAGATTTGTGTTGGCTTTTGATGAGAAACTCACAGATGAAGCACTGCCTTTGGATTATTTTGTGCATGAATGTGTGGAAAGCACACCCACAGTAAAAAAGTATATGGATTTATTGGTCAAAGAAGGCAGAGTGCAATTGTACAACAAGCCCACAGCAGAAGATTATGAAAAGTTTCCAGGTTTAAAAATTTCTGAAACAGATGGATTGCAACAACCAGACGTAAGAAAAAACACATTTATGGAGATAAAATTATTTTTTGAATTGAACACACATTTAGAAAGACGTGATTTTTTATTGAATGTGTTTGCTTGGGATAGAATTTGTGCTGAAAACAATGCTAAACTTTATGTGTTTAATTTTATGAATAGATTGAAATGGCCCAAGAGTTTGGAATATTACGGTGCATTAAAAAATACCACAGTAGCAGAAAAAACTGTTGAGCAATATATGTTGGACAATGGTATTGATCCTCAAAAATATTTACTGCATGACAAAGAACACTACAATAAAGAATATCACAAAAAGATTGTGGAAAAATACATACCATGGCTAAAAAATCAAAAAAAATCCTAATCATTGGTGATAGTTTTGCTTGTGTTTGGCCCAATGGCCTTACTGGATGGCCCGCTCAATTGGCTCAACAACATGATGTGACCAATTTGGCTCAGGCAGGTGTGGGCGAATATAAAATATTAAGACAACTGCTAAACTTTACCAAAGAAAATCCTTGGTGGCAGCATGACTATGATTGTGTGATTGTGTGTCATACCAGTCCCAGCAGAGTACACACTCCCGTTCATCCCATACACAAAGAAGGACTGCACAAAGATTGTGATCTCATATGGAATGACATTGAATCTCGCAACAGTTGGTTCAATAAAAGTTTAGACACTGCTAAAAATTGGTTCAAGTATCACTATGATGATCAATACCAAAAAGACATCTACAGATTGATACGCAGAGATATCAACAGAAAACTGGAGCAAATCACCAGTTTACACATAGATAATTTTGGTATCAGTAACCATTTTGTTGAGGAACAGAATCTGTTGGACTTCAGTATGATCTGGCCTAACTACAGAGGAGAAATTAATCATTACAATGATGAAGGAAACCAAATTGTTTTGGCACAAATCATTGACAAACTGGAACAAATCTGTTAAAATAGTACAATATAAGGAGTATAATGAAAGTATCAGAAAAGATTAAACAAAGACTGATTGAGGCTGGTGTGAATTATCATGCTGATGATAATATTTCAGCCTATGTTGAAAAAGATGAACTGGTTCTATTGGAAAAAGAATTAACAGAATCATTCAAATCTGTTTTAAACAGTCTTGTGATTGATACTGAAAATGATCCTAATAGTAAAAACACAGCACACAGACTGGCCAAGATGTATTTGAAAGAATTAATGAGTGGAAGATATGAATCCAGACCCGATGCCACAGCATTTCCCAATGTGGGAGAAAATGCCTACACAGGCATGTTGGTGGTGCGTAGTGAATTGAAATCAGTGTGCAGTCATCATCATCAACCAGTGAGCGGAGTGGCATACATTGGAATCATACCCAATGGCAAAGTGATAGGATTGAGCAAATACACAAGAATAGCACAATGGTGTGCTAGAAGAGGCACACTGCAAGAAGCACTGTGCAATGACATTGCCAATGAGATTGAAATGGCCACTGGAGCCAAAGATCTAGGAGTGTACATACAAGCCACACATGGCTGTTGTGAAAACAGAGGCATAATGGCACACAGTTCATTGACTCAGACCACTGTGTTAAAAGGTGCTTTCAAAGATGATGCTGGCACTAAAAAAGAATTTATGGATAATATTAACCTGCAACAACAATTTGCACCAAGATAGGAGACACAGATGACCAATAAAGAAGGACCATTTTACGCAGCATTCGGAGGTGATACCACAGGTATTATCAAACAAGAATTAATCACTTACAAAGTTAAAGATGGTGTGCTGTACAAAGAAACAGTGAAGAGAGATTATCACAGCCAAGGAGATTACATTGATTCATGTGAGTCAATTCCTTTGAAAGAAAACAAACATGAACATACAGCCTAAAGACACCAGTAAAGGTCATTTCTATGTGTCACTAATCAAGAGTGCATTTAGAATCATTGCAGGCATTAGTTTAATATTTGGTAACTTTATTACTGCTGGATTTTTATTCATACTGGCAGAATTATTAGGAGTGGTAGAGGAATTAGTATAATGAGCAAAATTAAAATAGCAGAATTATTTTACAGCATACAAGGAGAAGGCAGGTACATGGGTGTGCCTTCAGTGTTCTTGAGAACATTTGGCTGCAACTTTACTTGTGCTGGCTTTGGTTTGCCTCGAGGCATGCGTAGTGATGAGAATGACAAAGTATTTGAACAGCACAAACAATTTCCTTTTAAAAGCTATGAAGAATTGCCATTGGTGAACACAGGCTGTGATTCGTATGCATCTTGGGATCCTCGATTCAAAGATTTATCTCCCATGCTGACATCAGATGCTATTGTGGAAAGAACAATGGAAATATTGCCACACAAACAATGGGTGGATGAACATTTTATATTCACAGGCGGTGAACCATTGCTGGGTTGGCAACGTGCTTATCCAGATGTATTGGAACATGCAAAGATGCAGGCTTTAAAAGAGATCACTTTTGAAACCAATGGCACACAAAAACTACACAAAGATTTTAAAGATTATTTGACTCAATGGAATCAGAAGAATGGTAGAACTAAAGAATCCATATCATTCTCTGTGAGTGCAAAATTAAGTGTGAGCGGAGAAAAACGTGAAGAAGCCATACTGCCTGAAGTGGTGGCAGAATATGGAGATGTGGGACATGTGTATTTGAAATTTGTGGTGGCCACCAAGGAAGATGCTGATGAGGCATTCCAAGCAGTGGCTGATTATCGTAAAGCAGGATTCTCGGGATCAGTTTATTTGATGCCTGTGGGTGGAGTAGAAAGTGTCTATCATATGAACAATAGAACAGTGGCAGAACTGGCAATGAAGATGGGATATAGATACAGTGATAGATTACAGGTGCCATTGTTTAAAAACGCATGGGGTACATAATGGAGCAAAAAGATATGGGAATATTTGATAAAGTTAAAAAAATATTTAAAAAAGAAGACACAACAGAAAACAAAAGCGAATCACATCAAGCATTGTTGCGTGAAAAAGAAGCAGCAACCAAAGAAGGCAAGCCTTGGGTGGCAGTGTTGGAGACTCACGTGAACAAAGAAAACATCAGAAATGGATTTTTTGAACTGGATTGGAACAATGCTTTCATAGAAGATTTATTAGATGCAGGTTACAAAGGTGAAACCAATGAAGAGATAGTGGAAGGTTGGTTTAGAGAAGTCACTAGAAACGTGCTGAAGGATCAAGGACAGGACGCCACACGTGATGCTGGATACATCAATGTGAACAAATTAGGAAAAGATAGATCGGAAATCAGTTAATGACCTACTTGCTTGTGGATTTAGCCAATGTATTTTTTAGATCACGTCACGTAACTGACGGAAGTCTTAATGATAAGATTGGTATGGCTCTACATATTACTCTTAACGGTGTAAGAAAAGTATGGAAAGATTTCAAAGGAGACCATGTGGTATTCTGTTTGGAAGGACGCAGTTGGCGCAAAGATTATTATCTTCCATACAAACGCAATAGATCTGATGCTCGTGCAGCACTCACAGCCAAAGAAAAAGAAGAAGAAACAATATTTTGGGAAACTTTTGATAATTTTAAAGAATTTATACAAACTAAGACCAATTGCACAGTGTTGCAAAATCCAAGATTAGAAGCAGATGATTTAATCTCTGCTTGGATACAAGCTCATCCCAAAGACCAGCACGTGATCATCAGCACAGACAGTGATTTTGCACAATTGATTGCTCCCAATGTGAAACAATACAATGGTATTTCAGAAGTGACCATCACTGATAAAGGTTATTTTGATCAAAAAGGTAATCCTGTAAAAGATAAAAAAACAGGTGAAAACAAAACAGCACCTGAACCAGAATGGCAATTGTTTGAAAAATGTGTGCGTGGAGACAGCACAGACAATATATTTTCTGCTTTTCCAGGAGTAAGAACCAAAGGAACCAAGACCAAAGTAGGATTGCGTGAAGCATATGAAGATAGAAAAAATAAAGGGTTTAACTGGAACAACATGATGTTGCAACGTTGGATGGATCATGAAGGAGTAGAGCACAGAGTATTGGATGATTACAATAGAAATGTTATATTGTGCGATTTACGAGCACAACCAGATGAAATAAAACAAATTATGGCTCAAACTGTGGCAGAAGCAGCCAACCCCAAAGCAGTGGAACAAGTGGGAATCAAATTGATTAGATTTTGTGCCAAATGGGACATGCAAAGAATTGTGGATCAAGCACAGAGTTATGCTGAGCCATTGAATGCCAAATATAAAATAACAGAAGAGGTCACAGCATGACAGTGATTGCCAAACCCATATTGGATGGTAAGTTTTGGATATTGGAATCTGAAGGTATCAAACTGGGCACACTGTGCCGTCAGGAAGATCACAGATACATGTTCAGTTGTGCCTCAGGCAGTCGCATGTTTGACAATGAGCAACAATTGAGACAGGAATTCAAAGGAGATTGGCTGTGGGGAAATACCACTGTGACTGTGTCACAAGATCCTGCTGTGGATACAAACTCTGTGTATGGATATCCCACTAAATTTGAACCTTGTAATCCTGTGTTTGATGTGCAAAAAAAATTACCATTGTTTACCAAAAGTAAAAAATCCAAATCATTGTATTGTGCTGGATATTATGTTATTAAATTTGAAAAAGGATGGGTCAAAAGTTTCTGTCCCAAACTGCTCACCATAGACAGGTATCCCAACAAAGGACCATTCAGAACATTGCTGGAGATGAAACAGGAACTCAGCAGTGCCAACAAACAGGAAGGAAATATCAATGAGCAACACACCAATTAACACAGCACCCATACAACAATTGATACAACAGATCAAAGTGGCTGATCAAAGCAATCAAAAAGAAGTGCGAATCGATATCATCACTGCCAAAAATGTGGCCTACGCATTGGGCATTGTGATGAGCAGACTGGCTGGAAATTACGAAGATTTACTCAGCAAGAAAGACAAGGATGAAGTGATTCAGGTACAAATGGATGGGGGCAAACTGTGAGCATCACTGACAAAGAAATAGAACAAATAGCCAGTACCAATCTGCCCAACAACCATTTCAATCCCTACATGACTGCTCCTGAATACTTCCAACAAGAGGGTGAAAACATGTGGATTAGATTCAAATTAAAGGCGTTTTACCCACTGCTTTGTGTGAGCCTGCTGTCTACACTTGCCCTGCTGTGTGTGCTGATATATACCCTATTTTAGCACTGATCCATTAGGGTTCCTTTCATTCAACCAAAAAATAAACTTACCAAAAGGCATAAATATACATGCTTAATCATTTTTACAAGGAACACATGAGCAGACCCAAACCCATTATCCTTTTGGAGAATGTTAATAAAAAGGACTACAAATCTGAACAGGTTTTGGATGCAGAAGCCATATGGGCCGTATTTTACAAAAATAAACCTTTCAATTTAAAGTCATCCAACATGACCACCAACTATCCAGGACCCAAATACAAGAAAGTTTCTTTCAGCAATCCAGGCCATGCTTTTAACCTTGCTAAAAAACTCAACACACTGTTCAACGTTCAAGACTTTGCAGTGGTGAAATTAACTCAGGGCGAAACCGTCACTGAAAAATAATGGACTGGAAAACTACCTATACTAAAATATTCCTTCAACAGGCAAACATTTCCGTGAACGATAATACCATGAAAGAATATCTACCCATATGGTGGAAAAATAGTCGTATCAAAACAGAAGGTGGATTAAGACTCACTGAAGAAGGTCTTAAATTTGTTCAAGAAAAATTAGAATTACAGACTTATGATGTGCCATTCCCATTGGACTTCACCATAACCACACAGATATTGATATTTTTAGACAAGTTCATTGATTGTCCATATTACTTGGCTGCTGATGGTCTTATTGTGACCAATGAAAAGAAGGCCATGGAACTTCACTTATTTTCAGGCGACATACGCAAATATGGTTTGACAAAAGCCATGAGTAGACCCTTCGAACAGTAAAGATATCCACAATTATCAAGGATTTTAAGCCATTGAAATCAACGACTTTTTTGATGCAAAACCAATTGACTTTTTTTTTCACAGATGCTATTATGTATATAACACTAAGGCACTGAAACAAACTAAAAGGAGTACAACATGGCCAAAAACGACAAAGACAGTTTAGCAGTTAGACAGGTCAGTCCTAACAATGCTAAAAGTAGCATAACACACGCAATCAACAAAAAACGTCCATTATTTTTATGGGGAGCACCTGGTATTGGTAAATCAGATGTGGTACATCAAATTGCTGCCAGCATTGATGCTCATGTAATCGACATAAGATTAAGTCTATGGGAACCCACAGATATCAAAGGTATTCCATACTACAACATGAAAGAAAACAACATGATTTGGGCCGCCCCAAGTGAACTGCCCAATGAAGAATTTGCTAAAAAACACAAAAAAATTATATTGTTTTTGGATGAAATGAATTCAGCCGCACCATCAGTTCAAGCGGCAGCATATCAATTGATCCTAAACAGAAGAGTGGGCACATACAGGCTGCCTGACAATGTGGTTATTATTGCCGCTGGTAATAGAGAAGCGGACAGAGGTATCACATACAGAATGCCTGCGCCATTAGCCAATAGATTTATCCATATAGAAATGAAAGTGGATTTTGATGATTGGTTTCAGTGGGCTGTACAGAACAACATGCACAAAGATGTGGTGGGGTTCTTAACATTCAGCAAGAAAGATTTATACGATTTTGAACCTAAGAGTTCAGGCAGATCGTTCGCAACTCCAAGATCTTGGGCATTTGTCAGTGAATTATTGTCTGACGAAGTGGATGAGAATACCACAGCCGATCTAGTTAGTGGAGCAGTAGGCGAAGGATTAGCAGTAAAATTCATGGCTCACAGAAAAGTGGCTAAGGACCTACCAAATCCGTCTGACATTTTGTCAGGGAAGGTAGAAAAAATGAAGACTAAAGAAATCAGTGCCATGTATTCCTTAACAGTCTCCCTTTGCTACGAACTGAAAGACGCATGTGATAAGAAAGACAAGAAGTTTAATGATAAAGTCAATAAATTTCTTAGATTTTCTATGGATAATTTCGATACTGAAATTGTTGTGATGGGCATTAAACTTGCTCTTACGCAATATCAATTACCGATTGATCCAGACAGTATCAAATGTTTCGATGAGTTTCATGAAAAGTACGGCAAGTATGTTATTGCCGCACAAAAGGTTGCTTAACTGTGACCATTCACAGGGCATTTTCGAGTGCCCTGTGTACAAATAAAGATTCTTATGACTACTAAAAAACAAGAAAAATTAAACAAATTACAAGAAGAAGTATTGGATAAAATTATTGTGGCAAGAGTAGGATTGTTGTTGAGACATCCTTTCTTTGGCAACATGGCCACTAGATTGGGCATTCAAGAATGTGATGAATGGTGTCCCACAGCAGCCACTGATGGAAGAAATCTTTATTATAATACAAAATTCTTTAGCAAACTTTCTGCTAGAGAAATCGAATTTGTGATAGCACATGAAATACTTCATTGTGTGTTTGATCACATTGGCAGAAATGAACAGAGAGATAGACAGATATACAATGTGGCTTGTGATTACATTGTGAACAACACATTGGTGCGAGACAACATTGGTGAAAAACCCAAAGACATTCCCATATTTCAAGACTTCAAATATGAAGGTTGGAGTTCTGAAAGAGTGTATGATGAAATTTATAAAAAATATGATGAAAAACAATTGCAAAAATTAGGTCAATTGTTGGATGAACATTTGGATTGGGACAAGGACGAAAACGGCGGCGGTAAAGATAAAAAAGACGGCAAAGAAGGTGACCAACAAAAAAGACCAGCATACAGCAAAGAAGAATTGAGAAAAATTAGAGATGAGATCAAAGATTCCATACTGCAATCAGCACAAGCCACAGGCGCTGGTAATCTTCCCAAAGAAGTGGAAAGAATCATAAAAAATATGACCAATCCTAAAATGAATTGGAGAGAAATATTACAGACTCAGATACAGAGTACCATCAAAAGTGATTACAGTTTTATGAGACCCAGTCGCAAAGGTTGGCACACAGGCGTGGTATTGCCAGGTTCACAGTTTGAACAGACCATTGATTTGGCTGTGGCCATTGATGCCAGTGGATCCATTGATGAAAAAAAATTGAGTATATTCTTAGGCGAAATCAAATCCATCATGGATCAATACAAAGATTATAGAATTAAAGTGTGGACTTTTGACACAGAAGTGTACAATGAACAAGACTATGGTCCCACAGATGGTGACATCAGCCAGTATGAAATCACCGGTGGTGGTGGCACAGATTTCATGTGCAACTGGGAGTACATGAAAAAGAATGACATTCAACCAAAAAAATTCATCATGTTCACAGACGGATACACATTTGACAGCTGGGGAGATCCTCACTACTGTGACACCGTGTTTGTGATACACAACAATCACAACGAAAGAATTGAATCACCGTTTGGTATCACTACCAAATACGAAGACTAATGTTGCAGAAAACTGGAGAACCCAATCCTTTAAACTTTTTTGGTATTAGAAAAGTTCAAAAACCACTGCCGCATTTCACATATTTGGAAATCAAATTCGATTATGGCATGGAAGACAAGATCAATAACTGGATCAGAATCAATTTAAAAAGTAGATATTTTTTGGAAAAAACAATCAAAAGCTCTCATGAACACAAAGTGGAGTATGTGATAAAAATTGGTTTTGAAGAAGCCAAAGAACTCACCATATTCACTTTGAGTTGTCCTTATGTGAATCGAAGTTAAATAATTTCGTATATACAACAAGGAGAACATACATGAACGAAGAAACTAAAAAAACTGCCACAGCCAGCACTGCTGCACCAAAAGCTGCAGCACCAGAAGCTGATGCAAAATCAGGAGATTTAACTGTGCAGGATTTAAACACTATCAAAGCTATCATTGACGTGGCATCACAGAGAGGTGCTTTCAAAGCCAATGAGATGCAAGCCGTAGGAACAACCTACAACAAACTTGAATCTTTTTTGAATGCCATTCAAGCTCAACAAGCGGCAGCAGCTAAATCTGCTCCAGCAGCAACAGCAGCACCTGTGGGAGATAAAAAATAATGTCTGAAGTGAAACATTTGGGTAGATTCAAAGACACCAAAGAAGTGGTGGGAGTGGTCTACAGAGTATTGCCCAGTGATCCAGAACATGCATTGGTGGTACCCACCAGCGGTTTGGATGCAGATGAACATGCAAGACTGATGGATTTAATTCACAGTGCTGCCAGTCAAACTTCATATGAACTAGCAGAAGCTATGGCCCGTGCCCCGTTGGGTGATGGTTCCATCATGCTGGCTAGATTCCATGTGAAAAAATTGATGAAAAAAGTCAAGAGCAATCAAATAGAAATGACTCCCAATCAATTCACCACTATCAGTTTGGATGCATTGAATGCTGCCATAGCACAACAAAAAGGTTTAAAAATTGCTGAACTGGCCATCACTGCCAGCAACGATACACCAGCAAACACACAGGCCAGAAACATAGTGAATCCCATTGTGGAATCTGTGAAAAACGAGTCTGTGTTGACCGATGAACAATTGGCTGCAAAATTAAGAAGTGATGCAGACAGATTGTACAAAGAAGCAGCACGATTGAGAAAACAAGCAGACGAGTTAAAAACTAAGTCAGCAGAATAATCAATTATGGTCATTTTTGGCAAAAAATCACTGCCCAAAAATGTTGTGGATCATTGGCCAGAAGTGTTCAATGATGTCACAGTGAATGCCATACCTATTGAGTACCTATTGGCCATAAAAGTAACATTTAATGATGGCAAAAAATGGGAAATCAAAGTCAAAAACAGTCATAAAAAAATGACCAACAGTAGGCTGGAACAAACACTGAATGAACTGTTCAAAAACTACACCAACAGCATCAAGAATGTGGATTTTAGGCTGGATACTGAAAAGGTCAAAAAGGACATTGAAAAACACACCAAAAAGTTCTTTAAAAAATAAAACTTTTAAGTGATGAATACTGTTAATTCAGTATAAATACACAGTAATAAGACATTAGGAGCAACGCACAATATGGCATTCAAAATAAGACGTGGCACAAACGCACAAAGATTACTGATAACTCCAGCAGAAGGAGAATTAATCTACACCACAGACACCAAAAAACTGTTCACAGGTGATGGTACAACTTTGGGTGGTGTGGCTGTGGACACAGGCACTGTGGCGTTTTCAGGCATTGCATCAGATGTTACTCCAGATGTGGACAGCACAAGAGACATTGGTGCCACAGGCAACAGATGGGCCGAAGGTTGGTTTGACAATGTGTATGGTGCATTCACAGGTGCTCTCACAGGCAATGTCACAGGAAATTTAAGTGGTAATGTCACAGGCAATGTCACAGGAAATTTAATAGGCAATGTGTCAGGTGATGTCACAGGAGATCTCAACGGTTCAGTGTTTGCAGATGACTCCACAGCAATGTTGGATGCCATACAAAAAAGAATCAAAGCAGATGTGTACAGCACAGCAGGCACATTATTATTGAGCACCAACCCTGCTACCAATGTGGTCAGCAACGGTGATGTGGTAATCACAGACAACGTAGTGACTCTGTTGAACGGATTAGACAACATACAATTAGGCACCAACACTTCAGCATTAGGAGTAGGGTTAAGAATTAAATCGCCTGTGCTTACTAACAAATCTATTGAAATTAATTCATTAACAAATGGTATTGTTGGTGACAGTTTTGAAATTCAAGTATCCAGAGGCACTTTAAGTATTCCTACTTCAGTACAACAAGGTGATCCATTGTTCACCATAGTGGCCAATGGCTATGATGGCACTGATTACAGATTTTCCAGCGCTATATCTTTTGACATTGATCCTGACACCAGCAATCCTGTAGGACCAAACGCAGTACCAGGAAAAATTAGTTTTGGAACATCTGCAGATGGTGGAACAACCATACGAGGATTAGTTTTTGATGCAGATGGACAATTGGGTGTGAATATGACCTCTCCCACTGCCACACTGGATGTGAATGGTGCTGCAAAATTTGCAGGTCCTGTGAGATTAGCCGTCGCTGCCAATGACACAGCAAGAACTGCTTATGGCACAGCATTGAAAGGACAATTGATATTCATGGTGAGTGGTACCTCACCAGCAGCTACCAACAAAGTACAGGTGTACGATGGTGCAGCCTGGGTCAACTTACACTAATTAATTTTATTTTTGAATTGTTTTGGATTGTTTAATTTTACAGTCAGCCCAACTGCGATTGGTCCATTGAGAAGGTTTGTAATCTATATTTTTTGATTGAATACTATAACATGCTGGCACAGTATCATACAGTATCATTTTTTTATTCACTGCAGCATCACGCAACATAATTTGATGTAAAAAATTAGTGACAGGTTTGCCTGGCACAAAATCACACCAAGGTCCGCACTTCAATTGTTCCAAGTCAATGGTTTTAACATCACTCCATTGTATAATTCTATGAGTTATGCCATTGATATTCACCATGTAATGATAAAGATTATCGTCAGCAGGATGTTTTTCCCAAGTCCAACCTTTGCGATCACAAATTTGTTTGATCAATTTGACATGATCACTGAGATAAAATCTAGGTTCATCAGGAGATCTGCCTATGTCTGATCCGGCTCTTATTCTGTATTGCCAACTCTTGTGTCCTAAAGATTGTATTTCTTCCAGAACATGTTCCATATGATCCAAACTTTCCAATGTATATCCCACATAATACACAAAAATTCCTTCAGCAATACAATTGTCTATGCCTTGCAGTTGTTTTTGATGCACCGTTGCTCCTTGATAGGAATGATGATTCAAACCAATCATAACCATGGTGGTTCCAGCAGCAGAAATTTCTTTCACCCATGCTCTGTCAGACAACTTTACTCCATTGGTCAATATGCACACATCTTCAGGTCTGTTTAATCTTTTTAACAATGCTTTGATTTGTCTAATTAATTCTGGCAAGTCTTTACGC
>Ga0209299_1000011_pt1 | contig 115619 bp, 176 predicted proteins | sample S_140806_MF_Meta_FD_187326 | JGI IMG/M metagenome (GOLD analysis project Ga0209299, IMG submission 187326) | Freshwater microbial communities from Lake Simoncouche, Canada to study carbon cycling - S_140806_MF_MetaG (SPAdes) (version 2) | ecosystem: Environmental > Aquatic > Freshwater > Lake ...
TAACAGTTCCAGAATGGTTCACATCAACAAAATTTGCAGGTTACACAGATGATGGTTTTAGGATGTATATTGATGGAAACCTTGCCATTAATAACTGGAAGGAACAGGGAACAACATGGAGTCAATATTCTCCAATATATAATGTAACCACAGATAAAACATTTGATGTAGAAATTTGGTGGTATAACGGTGGGGGACCAGGATCTTATCATCTTGGATGGGGAATACCATATGATTCATCTGGAAGTTTAGGTTGGACTGGTGCAGGTTGCGACTATGCTGGAAACCCAAGAGTGTGGGGACAAAACTTTAGTTGTAATCTAAACACATTTTCTTCTGGATCTGGAGCAACACAAGAACAGACCAACGACTACAACAATGCACTCGCTGCAAAGAACGCAGCCCAAGATGTATACAATGATAAACTAAATGTTTATAACCAAGCAGTTTCAACATTAAATGGTTACAATCAAACCTTAACTAATAAAACAAACGAATATAATAACTCAGTTTTAAATGTTGCAACGGCATTGCAAAATAAAAATAATGCTGAAGATGGATACGAGCAAGCAATTAATAATCTCAATAGTGCAATTGATAACGCATGGCGTTACTATGACGAGCAGTCACAAAGAGAAATTCAATCTGCTATTGCTCAAGCAGCAGCAAATGCTGCAGCCAATCAGCCTACACCAGAACCAAGCCCAGAGCCAACTGCTGAAGAGCCACCTACTCCTGAGCCAAGTCCAGAACCAACTGCTGAGGAACCACCAACACCAGAACCAAGCCCTGAACCTACAGCAGAAGAGCCTCCTACACCAGAGCCTTCTCCAGAGCCTACAGTGGACCCTACAGACCAACCTACTCCTGAGCCTACCCCAGAGGAACCACCAACCCCTGAGCCTTCTCCAGAACCAACTCCAGAGACAACTGAAGAGCCTGCTCCAGAACCTTCACCAGAACCTGGGCCAGAGCCAGAGCCAGAAGAGAACCCTTGGAATGAACCAGATGTAGAAATTACTGATGCAGTTTTAGCAGCACTGATTCCTGAAAAGGGAACTGGAACAGAAGAAGATCTATCTAATGTTATTGCTAACCTTACAAGCAAGGATAATAAGTTAGTTACTCTTTCTGCTGAACAAATAACAGCAGTTAGCCAAACACTCAGAGCCTTGACTCAAGAAGCAAAGGCTGAGGTTGCACAAGACCTTGGTATTAAGCCTTCAGAAGTTGCACAGATTGCTGAGCAGATGAAGTCTAACCCAGCACTTGCTGAAGCATTTGTTGAGTTTAATGATAGAGAAGCAGAGGCAGGAGAAACTGCAATGCCCTTTACATTGGCAGATGCAGTAACAGAAGTACAAACAGAAGCATTTTTAGCAGACCCACTTGGAGCAGTCTTCGCAGTGGACCCAGTAGAACTCCTATCTAATTTCTCTGAATTAGGTATGGATATGACAGACGATCAGAGAGAGAAAGCGCAAGAAGTAATTGTCCCAGTAATCATCGTATCACAAATTGCAGGGGCAATGATAAGGAGGAACAAATGAAAATAATCAATAAGGCCATAAACCTGGTAGGCAAAATGCTAAAGGGATTAACTAAATGGTTTAAAGACGCAGGTATGGAATTAATTGCACAAGCATTTACCCTCCTGGGCTTCTTTATCGCATGGCTAACTTTGACGGGATCAGCAAGAGACATTGTTGGTATTGCTGTAATGGCAACAACAGTTATCTGGTTAATCACAATCCCGCTAAGAAAGGATAAATAATGAAAGATAAAACTATGTACTTACTCGCAGCAATGGTTGGAGCAGCAATACTTGCAGCAATCATAGGAGACTATGTTGTTGCAGGAATAGAAACACAAACCACAGGAGAGGCCGTAGAGGTTTCTTCAGATGTTATGACCCTTGTACAAACAGCACTTGGTGGTGTTATAGGTATCCTTGGTGGATATTTTGGATCAAAGGGAAATAAGGACAAGGAGGACTAACCATGGCAACTAAAAAAATAGTAGAACCCCCAAAGCAGGAGCACCCACAGAAAGCAATAACAAATATTCTGATGAGAATTCTTGCGGTATTTGCAGCATCAGGACTATCAGTCTTGGGAGCAGGAGCCGTAGTAGGAATTGACACAGTTCAGGCAGTCATGCTTGCAGGACTCTTAGGAGTAGCAACAGTTATTGAAAGACTGGCAAGGGCTTTTTTGGACGATGGAAGGCTATCATTAACAGAGATAAATGATGCCTTTAAAACGGTAGATAAAAAGGCTAATTAGTCATTATTACCCCTAGTTGACAGCCCCTCTAGGCAATGGTATACTTAATTATACCTATCTGGAGGGGCTTCTACCTGTGACTTGCATTGCCGTTGTAAAACATGAAGACAAGATCTATATGGCTGGAGATCGTGGAGCATCAGATGATGGTACCATTTTAGCACTTGAAGCACCAAAGGTTTGGAAGATAGGTCCATACCTTATTGGGTATGCTGGCGCAATGGACGGAGAAAGAATCCGATACAACTTTAGGCCAACTGCTCCAAATATTAAAGATACAGACAAGTTTATGCAGACAAGGTTTGTTAAAGAACTTCGTGAATTCTATAATGAGTTTTGGGTAGACACATCTAAAGACGGAGATCTTGGTTTGATTATTGCAGTTCGTGGACAAATCTATGAGCACAGTTCTGCTGACATGTCTTTGTCAAAGTATGTTCTCCCTTACCTTGCTATGGGTTCAGGAGCAGAATATGCTTACGGCGTTCTGTATGCAACAGACAAACAAAAAAATGCAAGGAACAGAGTAATGCAAGCAGTTAATGCTGCTATCAAGTTTAACCCATCATGTATGGGACCAGTTGACATAGTGAGCATGTAGCATGAGTGAAAGACCAATGATTGTAGAAATACTTTCAAATGAAAACCTGTATGCTCATTCAGAAATGTCTTATAAAATAGACAAGGCAGATAGATCATTATTTGAAAATAGTGAGGTACAAACTTTGTCATATCCAGAAGAAAATATTGACAAAAGAGTTTATTATAAAATAAATAACTATGGGCATAGATGTGATGATTTTGATACTTTAGATACAAACAAGACAAATATTCTTTTTGCTGGATGTTCGGCAACTTTTGGACAAGGTCTTCCTGATAAGTTTAGATGGTCTAGGAGAGTGTACAATTCTTTAGATTTTGAAAATAAAGGAGATTTCCATTGTCTTGGCATTATGGGTGCAAGCGTTGAAATACTTGTTACAAACATAATAAAATATTGTGTTGAGTTTGGAAATCCAGACATCATATGTGTTTCTTTTGCAGATTTTACAAGAGAAACATTTTATGATTATGATACCGATATCTTTAGACTTAAGAATCATGCAAAATATGGAGACGAAGATTACTGGAAGTTAACAGTAGATTCAAAAGAGATTGCATATAGATTATTTGTAAAATTTAAACAGTTCTATTCACTTCTTGAAGCATACTGCAATTCTCATGAAATAAAACTTTACTCAACATCTTGGGATATACACACAGGAAATTTTGGAGAAAGTCTAGGACTAAAAACATTTAAAAAAATAAAAACAGTTAAGCCAGAAGAAATAATTAAAAAAATATATGATGATCCAGAGTATTCTGAGCATCAAGATATCTTTGGAATTGGAACAGATAACTCTCATCCAGGTATTGTTCCAAATATTATGTTTTCTGACTTTTTTATAGAATGGATAAATAATGATAGATGATAATGACGAACTAGAGTTTAACATCTGGCTAGGTAATGGTATAGAAAGAGGATGGGTAACAGAGCCATTTTGTAATACGCATACAGGTGATCCATACATGACTGAAGAAGAAGCACAAGAGTGGGAAGATGGCGGAGATCCGTGTATGTATGTTTTAAAAATAAAGGAATAAAATGAATAAAGATTTGCCAGAGATTAATGCCAAGTCAGACTTTAACTATGAAGTCTGGTATGATTCAATTGATCCATCCTTTATTGAAATATCTAAAGGATCAAGGCTTCCAGACAAGTGGTTAAACTATCAGCATGTCTTATCTGGAAAATATATGCATAGTGTCATAAAGCCTATCAATCGTTATGTTGAAAATCTTTATATAAAACCAAAACTTATTTCTTTTGATGATGAAAAAATTGTATTGCAACAAGGCAACCATGCTGAGATGCTTGTGCAGCAAAAAGAAGAAGAGTTCTATAATGTCGATAGGCCTTGGATGAGGCAGTACTATAAATCAAAAGAAAGCAATTTTTTACCAGAGGGCTGTTTTCCAGGCACATACAAATTTTATATACCTTGGATAATAGATGAGAATGTCAGTATTTCAATAGAGCAACCAGAAAATTCACCATTTTATATCTATCCAGTATCATTTGAGTCAAAAAGAATTGATCCAAGAACTCAATATATTGAGCCACCTTTTGTTAACTTTCATTTTAAGAATACTGGAAGTCATATGATTAAGGATGGGTTTGGAAAGATTCTGAGACAGTCACCTATGTTTAATATGGTAATTCGTCCTAGTGGTATAATAGTAGAGAGAGTGAGGAACTTCTATGAGCAAGATTAAATTCTATCCATTTAACGATAGAACCCCAGCATTTACACCTGAGCCAATTCCAGCATCCAAAAGCATGCCTGATTGGTATAAAAAAATGCCATCTGATATAAATGAAGAGATGGCCTTGCCACAGGGAACTTCAACAAGTACTGTTAAAAGATGTATGCCAATTTTTGATGCTATAACTGCAGGGTATATCTTAAGCCTTCCTTGTGATATTTATGTTGATGCAACCAACCCAGCAAAGATAACATGGAGTATTCCAAATCCATTGAACATGATTAAGAATGATCTTGTTTCTAGTCATTCAAGAGAACAATATAGTACATATCCAATAGATGAAACAAGATATCATCGTGATTTATTTAGAATCATGCCATTTTGGGCATTAGAGACAGAAGAGGGCCATAGTGTTTTAGTTACAAACCCAATACACAGGGATCCTTCACCGCTCCAGGCAATTAGTGGAGTTGTTGATAGTGATAAGTTTATTGTTGATGGACATTTTTCATTCTTGGTTGAAAAAGATTTTAAGGGTGTGCTAAAGCAAGGAATGCCATTAGTGCAAGTTATTCCTTTTAAGAGAGATGACTATGAGATGGAACTAGTTGATCCAGTAGTTGCAAATAAACTTATAACTAAACAAAGAATGTTTTTACGCAGTACATTTAAGTTTGGATACAAGAATAAGATGAGGTCAAAAAAGGATTACAAGTGAGTGATCCTCTTAAGATTACATTTACTCCAGCCTTTTTAAATCACGGACAAAGATTGTCTCCACCAGAACCATCAGCAAAGCATGTTCCAGAATGGTATAAATCTTTATCAAGACATGATTTTTGGAATAGCGATGAACACTTAAACCCAGTTAACCATATTGGAACTGATGGTGCTCAAGTCTCTACAAAGATGTGTATGCCTTTTTTAGATTCGCTAACTGCTGGCTATCAGTATGTTTTAGAAGATGATCTTCATGTAGATGTTGAACCAGGTACTGGCAAGCCAATTCTTTGGTGGGATGGAGACGTAATGCTTGTTGACAAAAGACCAATCATAGATATGCCAATACCAAATAACTGTCATCCAGTGCACTACGGATGGAGAATGAATTGGTATTATGAAACTCCTCCAGGGTATTCAGTATTAATTACTCACCCAATGAACAGGTTTGATCTTCCTTTCTATACACAGTCTGGTATAGTTGAGTCAGATATTTGGGGCCTTCCAGTTTTTACTGCTTTCTTTTTACAAAAAGACTTTAGAGGAACAATTAAAAAAGGAACCCCCATATTTCAAATTATTCCATTTAAAAGAGATAATTGGGAACTTGAGGTAATAGAAACACCAGAGGAATTAGATAAGCATGAGTTCCGTGCAGAAAATAGACGTTCTATGCTTTACGGGTATTACAAAAAAACTGCTTGGAGAAAGAAATTGTTTGGATCTAAAACCAACACAAAAGAAGAGTATTTAGATGAATAGTATAGAAGCCATAATTTATTCTTATAAAGGAAAGCAATTAAAGGATGTTGTTGAAAATTTAATTAATAACACAGATAATGAAATTTTTATTACAATTATTGATCAAAGTCCTTTAATAAAAGATTATATATTCAAAGATTATAAAAATATAAAATATAGACATGTCATATGGGACTCACACGAAAGTCCTTGTGATATGAAACTAAATGCAATACAGTCTTCTAATTCAGACTATGTCCTGCTAGTTGGTGATAATGTTATGGTAAAAAAATCTTGGGACACAGAACTAATTGGATTTTTAGATAACAAAAAAGCGATTGTATCTGGCAAAGGAAATACTTATTTTAAGTTAAAAGATGACTTTTCTTTTGAAATTGTATCTGAAGATTTAATGTCTACACAAATTTCTAATGTCTTTACAAGAGATTTTGCATTTGGTAAAGGAGATATATTAAAACAGTTTGAATACCCAAGACATTTAAAGTACTATGGAGAAAATGAAACTGTAAGCATTTTGCTTTATTGCAGTGGAATAGATATATATTCTTATTGCTCAAATCTATATTCTAAAATTTCAGAAAATATTATTGAAACAATATATACCCCATTTTCTTTGGTGCACAATTATAATGAGTTTGTTAGATTAATTAAACATGGTAATTCAAGATTTATAAATATAGAAAAACATAATCAAAGAACAGTAAAAGATTTTATTAATTTTCACGGTATACAGATAGATAGAATATATGAGTTGCCATTTGAAAAAAATGACCCAAAATATAACCATGATCAGTTAGACTTTCAGGCAGTACAAGGCGAGAGATTTATTGGAATAACAAGGTCTATTCGTTAGTGGTATAATTAATAAGGAGGAAAACATGCATAGAATAAAAATTATAGAAAACTTTATATCCCCAGAGGATGCAGCAACACTGATACGTGAGCAGCAAGATCCAAATGGTGTCAAACTTCCATACCCAGAGTACTATAAGGAACGATATGGTGGAACCTCTTTGCCATATAACCCAACAGTAATGGACATAATGGTAAAGTACGGACACAAAGCAAATGATGTTCATAAACAACTTAATGGGTTTGTAAATCCTATTTATGTTTTTAAAGGTTTTGGATCACACTGGACAGAAGGAACAAAGGGCGGACTTCATATAGATGCTCAAGATCCTGAGCCATTTATTGAGTGGAGCACAATTATGTATCTAAACAATGAATCAGAATATGATGGAGGAATGATATATTTCCCTAATCAAAACTTTACATATCAACCCAAGCAATACTCTGCTGTATTTTTTCCAGGGGCTGGAAGCGAATACATCCATGGAATAACAACAGTAACAAGGGGTAACAGATATACTGCACTATACATGCATACAAGTTTGCCAGAGCATGTTGATCCAGACTTTATCGATGTTCCAAAATCTAACCTAAGATGGGAGGCTCAGTTCCATGAACTCACTTCCATTTGATTTTGAAATTGCAGACCTTGGATTAGTATACTATACTAACATTATTAAAGATCCTCAATTAATTATTGATGATATAAAAGAAATGCACGAAAGATTTATTAACAAAGAGCATGGAAATGCCCATACAATTCAAACAGATTGGATGCCATGGCAAAATGAAAGTGCTGGAACTCTAGAAACATTTTGTTGGCAAAAATTTATTCCCAAACCTGGTACGGTTACAGAACAAGACTATTATTACAAAGAGTTGTCAAGTCTATCAAAAAGAATTTATGATCCACTTGAGGTTGCTTACAATCATTATGCAAAAGAGTTATATCCATTTGCTCATGCAAACATAAAGTCAAGAGAGTTTGGCGTAAATATGCTTAGGTATGAGCCAGGAGGATTCCTTCCAGCACACCAAGATCATGGAATTAGTAGCCGTGTTCTATCTGTAGTTTCATACTTTAATGATGACTACGAAGGTGGAGAGATTGAATTTGTAAATTCAGATATTATTCTTGAGCCAGACCCTGGCAGTATTGTATTTTTCCCATCAAACTTTTTGTACGTTCATGAAGTACAAGAAATAACATCAGGGACAAGATACTCTTTGCCACACTGGTATCACAATATGGAGAAGCCAATACTTTCTGACGGAAGAGAATAGTCTATGACTAGTAGGTTTTTTAATTATGATGGTCCAGAATATGCTAATGATAGGTTTAGGCTAGATCAAATAGATTTAAATATTTTATCTTTAAATCCAATGACGTATAATCTTGATCACTGTAGTTTGCCAATGTTGGATTCATATAACAAAAATCCTTTGTCATTTCATTTAGATGACAGTCCAGACATGGAAAGTTCAATTGTTTATGATGAAAAAATTTCATATATAAGCAATTCTTTTGGGCACAGGTCTGATGAATTTAGTAGACTAAATAAAGATAAAACAAATGTTTTATTTGCTGGATGTTCCCAAACATTTGGCTCAGGTTTGCCAGTAGAGGAGACTTGGCCATCAATTTTATATCAATGGATGAAGACAGATAATCCTGAAGTAAGTTTTGGTCCTTACCAAGCACTTTCTTTTACTGGTGGCTCTATAGAAAAAATAGTTCAAAATATCTTTAAGTATTGTCATCTTTTTGGTAATCCAAATATTATATATTTTTTAGCACCAGATATTGATCGACAAATTGGTTATGGATTATTGGAGTACCCTGGAGCAAAAGAAAGAAATGATGTAAACTTTGTTGATCATGTCAATATGAGAACAGTAACTAAAGAAGAGATTGGATCTGGAAAAGTTGAGCAGGTCATGTCTGCAGAAGCATCTATATTAAGATCGGTATATACCCTAAGAATGCTTGAAATTTTTTGTATTGCAAATAATATAGAATTAATTTGGAATACATGGGGTCCAGAAGATGCACTATACAGGATGATTGATTTTAAAAAGTTTAGGTCTGATACAGAATTATCTGAAAAAATGTTTTATGATTTAGAAGAAAAAATGATTAATTTACCAAAGTCTAAATATGAAAACAAGGCTAGAGATTTGCGTCACGATGGGTATGCAGTTCAAAGATATTTTGCTAATAGAATGTATTCTTGGTACATAGAGTTGTTTGGAAAAAAATGATAATATTAGGTATAAATGAGACTACGCATGATGCTTCTATTTCTTTAATAGAAGATGGAAAAATACTTTTTGCAGGACATGCAGAAAGATATAGCAAGCAAAAAAATGATTGGTTTACAAATAAAGAATTAATCAAAGATGCATTGCAGTATGGCTATCCAGATCAGATTGCATACTACGAGAAACCTTTGCTTAAAAAACTTAGAGTAAAGACTAAGGGTGGCTTTGGTGGTGGAAAGCCATGGTTTGAATCTACAGAACTTGGAGATTTACCAAGAAAAAACTTTGGTCATCATTACTCACATGCAGCAGCAGGATATTATACAAGCGCATTTAATGATGCATGTATTGTAGTCCTTGATGCTATTGGAGAATTTAATACATCAACAATTTGGGTTGGTGAAGGCGACAAGATTAAACTTAAGTATAAGCAGAACTATCCAGTTAGTTTTGGATTGTTCTACTCTGCATTTACTCAACTCATAGGCCTTATGCCAAACCAAGAAGAATATATTATGATGGGTATGGCTGCTTACGGAGATTGGACAAAATATTATAAAAAAGTTGACGAATATTTTCCAAATTACGATGAGCAAAAATATAATTTTCATAAGGGAATTACTGACTGGGGATGGGTTTCAGAACAAGATAAGTTTGATATAGCAGCAGCAGCACAAATGGTATACGAGCAAAGGCTAAATCAATTCATGCGTATGGCAAAAAGTTTAACTGGCAAAAATAATTTAGTATTCATGGGTGGATGTGCACTAAACTCATCCGCAAATACACTGCTGTGGAAAATATTTGATATGATTTGGATTATGCCCAACCCAGGAGATGCTGGAAGTTCTTTGGGTGCAGCAGCAGCCCTATATGGAAAGCATCTTGATTGGAAGACTCCTTATCTTGGCTATGACCTTGGTGGAGAGTACCCTGTTCAGAAAATTTTGGACGGCATACTAAAAGATGGAATCGTAGCAGTAGCATCAGGAAGAGCAGAGTATGGTCCAAGAGCATTAGGAAACAGAAGCATCCTTGCAGATCCAAGAGATCCACTAATCAAAGACAAAGTTAATCTAATTAAACAGAGAGAACTCTTTAGACCTTTTGCTCCAGTAGTGATGGCAGAGCATGCATCAAAGTGGTTTGATATGGACTTTGAAAGCCCATATATGCAGTATACAGTTAAATGTTTGCAGCCTGATAAGATACCTTCAGTCGTACATGCAGATGGTACATCGAGAGTACAAACAGTTACAAGAGATCAAAACCCAGGGATTTATAGGGTTTTAAATAAATTCTATTTACAAACTGGGGTGCCTATACTTCTTAATACAAGTTTAAATATTAAAGGGCAACCATTACTAAATGATGAAAATGATATTGTTAAATGGGAAAAAGAGTACAATTTTACAATATGTAGGTAAACTGGTATAATAGATATGTCTTTAAAGGAGGCAACCATGGCAGTAAAAGGTAGTTTAGAAGCAATCATTGAAGTTGCAAAGAAAGAAGTGGGCACAATTGAAGGCCCAAAGGATAACGAAACAAAGTACGGTGCATGGATGAAGGTTAACTTCCAACCATGGTGCCAGTCTTTTGTTTCGTGGTGTGCTCATACAGCAGGAGTAGCCAAGTTTCCAAAGTCTGCTTCAACAGTAGCAGCATCAGATCAGTTTAAGAAAGAGGGTCGTTGGGCAGATGCTCGTAATGATGACCCACAAGCAGGAGACTGGATCTATTTTGATTTCCCAGAAGATGGTGTAAATCGTATTTCACATGTTGGTCTTTGCATTAAAAACAATGGTGATGGAACTATTCAGGTTATTGAAGGAAACACTTCAGGAACCGCCAAGGGAGATCAACGCAACGGAGGAATGTGCGTAGAGAAGACTCGTGGTTATGTAAAGAATAACAAGAAAAAGTTGGTTAATGCTGTAGTTGGTTGGGGTCGCCCAGTTTATGCTGGAGAAGAGAATGCTCCATTACTAAACAAACTAGCAGAGTCTGTACAAGCACCTGCTAAGCCAGTTGCTAAGCCAGTAGTAAAGAAGCCAGTAGTTAAGAAGGCTAAATAAATGGAATCAACAAAGAGAACGCTATTAAAGACAGCAAGTTGGGAAACTTTTCATTTAGTTGGAGTTGCTGGAGTAATTTATTTATTTACTGGTGAATGGGAGTATGCAAGTCTTGGTGCTCTTCTTTACATTGGTTGGGAAGCACTTGGATATTTCTTACATGAAAGAGTCTGGGCTAAGTTTGGAAGTAAGGTAAAGTAATGCGTATCAAAATTATTAGATTTGTTGTAAAGGCTTTAGGTTATGAATGGGGCGGAGATAATCTCAATGCACCAATTTGGACTGTAAAAGCAAAAAAGAAGAAATAACCTATGGCTATTTATGAGTATAATTGCAGTACTTGCAATGATAATTTTATTAAACAGCGATCAATTTCAGAGGATGATCCAGGCTACAAGTGTGATACTTGCAATACTTCTTTAGTTCGTGTATACTCTAATGTAGGAGCAGTTTTCAACGGTAGTGGATTTTATTCCACTGATAATCGAAGGGTATAATATGAATACGATGATTGATGAAGTAGTAGAAGCAAAGCAGTGGACTTTATCTCCTCTTGACAGATGCGATAGATGTAATGCTGAGGCCCTTGTACAAGTCACTGGCCTACTAGGCGATTTAATGTTTTGCGGACATCATTATAATAAGATTATGGATAATTCTGTCGGCTACAAAAAAATGATGGAATTTGCAATAACTATATTAGATGAACGATTAAAACTACAATAAACAGAAAAGAGTAACAAATGATTATACAATTTATGGGTCTTCCAGGTTCTGGTAAAACAACAATTGCCGATGCGGTTAGAGACAGAACTAATGCCATACATTTAAATGCTGATCAGGTTCGTTCTGGTCTCAATAAGGACCTGGGGTTTACTCCAGAAGATCGTGTAGAGCAGGCACGACGAATGGGAGAACTTGCAAGACTACTTGAGGAGATTCAGGACAAGCCAGTCCTTGTAGATTTTATATGTCCAACTGAAGAAACACGCAAAGCATTTGGAGAAGCAGATGTAGTCGTATGGGTTGATACAATTAAAGAAGGTCGTTTTGATGACACAAATAAACTATGGGAAGATCCAGAACATTATGATCATCGCATTGTTGTCACTGGCGATGAGCACACAGATGCAGTTGCAACAAGAGCAATAACTGTTGTTAGAAAATTTGGAATGTTTGATTGGAAAGAAAATACCGTATTGCTTCTTGGTCGTTACCAACCTTGGCATGAGGGGCATCGTGCTCTTTTTGATGAAGCAGCAAAGCGTAATACTCAGGTTGTAATTGGTGTTCGCCACACAGTTGGAATGAGTGAAAAAGATCCTTTGCATTTCCACGAAGTCAAAAATTTTATTCAGAAAGACATGCCAACGGCAAATGTAATAAAGGTTCCTAACATTACCAACATTGTGTATGGTCGTGATGTAGGATATAAAATTGAACAAGTAGATTTGGGGGCAGACATTCATGCTATATCGGCTACGCAAAAACGTAAAGAACTGGGTATCTAAAGTCTGGAACTTCATCACTAAGCCAAGCAAAATTGAGTGGCCATCATGAATGTAACCAAACAAAGATCAGCCCTAAAAGCAATTACTTGGCGTGTCATTGGCACAGCAGATACCTTTGTAATATCTTGGGCAATAACTAAAGAGCCAGTTACAGCAGGGGCAATAGCAAGTTTTGAGGTATTTACAAAAACAGTTCTTTATTACTTCCATGAGCGTGGTTGGAATAAAGTTAAATGGGGAAGAAAATAATGTTATCAATCATTGACCAAAAAAGAAAAGCAGACTGGAGATATATATATTATGAAAATCATAATGTAGATGATATTTTAAATAAACTTTTATCTTATCCAGAAGAAGAATGGTGGATTGACAGAACAAGACAACAGATGCCTCCCTTTGTTCATAGAGAGACAACAACTCTTTTTGTTTCGGAGATTATGGGATGGCAACTAGGACAACCATTTGAACCAACATTTAGGCTTAAAGATCAAGAACTTTGGAAAATGATAGAGCCAATAATTGGTCACTATGAAAAAAAACATGATGGGAAAATGGGAAAGGCAGCATTTTTAAGATTGCCTGGAAATAAAATTGTTTATCAGCACCATGATGAAGGTGACTATTTAGGGCTTGTCCATAGACACCACATAGCAATTCAAACAAATGAAGATGCTATATTCTTAATTGATAAAGAAGAAAAGCACATGAAGGCTGGAGATTGCTGGGAGATTAACAATGGAAGATTCCACGGCGTAACAAATAATGGTACAACAGATAGAATTCATCTATTATTTGATATTATGCCAAACAAATATATAAACTAGGAGAATGCTATGTATGAATACTATGTAAGAAAAGTAGAGAATGTCGTAGATGGAGATACCATTGATGTTCTTATTGATTTAGGGTTTGATATATTATTTGCATCCCGTGTAAGACTGGCTGGTATTGATACCCCTGAGTCACGCACAAAGGATCTTGCGGAGAAGGCTCTTGGACTTGAAGCCAAAGAGTACCTAAAGAAGTCTCTAAAGGATGCTAAGTCTGTTGTAATTAAGACTGAGAAGATGGACTCATCTGAAAAGTATGGTCGTATTTTAGGCTGGGTATATGTAGATGGAAACACAGTATCTCTTAACGATATGATGATTAATGATGGTTATGCATGGGGATACCTTGGAGATACCAAGGTTAAGGACTTTAAGGCACTTGCTAAGGCAAGAGCCAAGTCAGGAAAATAATGAGTTTACAAACAGATGCAATGCTTGAGCATTTGCTTCTTCAAGGTGCCGTAGAGTTTCAGGGCATAGATGAGCAAACTGGAGAAATGTTGTACACAATAACCGATAAGTTAAAAGAGGTAAGTCCTGGTGTATATGAACAATTAAAAGATCAGTATGAACATCATATGTTTAAACTTATAGATCAAGGGCCAACACGAATGACTTGGAGACTTAGAGCGTGAACTTTAAAGATGAAGATGATGCTATTGAGCAACTAATTCTCAATGGAGCCTTAGAGGTTGCTGGTATAGATATGGAAACTGGAGAGCCTCTGTATAATTTTACAGAGAAACTTATTGATGTTAGTCCAGAACTACACACAGAAATTTCTACATATTTTTCACAAGAGACTATGGCTCTTTGGGAAGAAGGTTTTTTGGAGATGGATGTTACAGAAAAAAATCCTATTATAAGACTAACTCAAAAAGCCTTAGATCAAAATGCTATTGCAAAGTTAAGTAAAGATAGACAGTACACATTAAAAGAATTAATAAGAATCTTTGCCTTAGATAAAGAATAATTTGGGAGAATAATGGAATATTTTATTGGATCAATTACTACATTTATTCTCATGTTTTTAACTACTCAGATGGTTAAAGATAGACATGTTGGTAAGAGAAGTAATCCTTTTAGATATAGTCAATCACATATCTATTCAATAGTAAAACCACTTCTTCCAGCACATGATATTTTTAAAAAAAGAAAGCCTACTCAGTCCAGTATTCATGAAGAAAGAACAAATATAAAAGTAATCATATTAGAAAACAAGGCTTATTTTATTAGAGATGGCGCTTTTTATGTTGCTGATATAAACGGGGCAAACATAGATCGTGAGTCAGCAAAGATAGTTGACACCATGAGTATGAATAAGGTACAATTAGATAAGATGTTGTTCATAATGGACAAATTAAGAGATGGGAAAACAGATGATAGTGGCGGTCCAAGGAACTAATACGTTTCATGACTATCAGGTATTCTTACGTTCAATGGCAGTTGCTATGTCAAATTTACCAGACACAGATAGAGAGTTTTACATCTACTCTGCTGGGCCTGGAAAAGTAAACGATATGGTTTCTGAGTTTGTTAACCTATCAGAGCGTGGAATGAAAGCAAGAAAAAGAAAGATTAAATTTTTTAAAGTTGCACCATCTTGGATAGAAGAAAACATAGAGCAAGTAGACTACTGCGCTTTCCTTTCTTCTGGATCTGAACCAGCACCAAAACTTTTAACAACAGCAAAACTCAAAAATATTGAGTCTGATTTATTTAGTTATTAATTAAGGTAGATATGAAAAAAATTATTTTAGGATTAGTCGTTGCATTTTCTTTTACTATATTGCCAAATGCTTATGCCATGCAGAATGGTCAGGATGCTTTAGGAGATGACAAAGTAGTCGGGATCATCCTTGGACAGAATAATCAGCGACACTGCTCAGGCGCACTGATTGCACCAAGAATTGTTGCTACTTCTGGTCATTGTGTACTAAGAATTGATGGTGGAGTCTACTCCAAGCAAAAACATTTCTATGGAGAACTTCCTTCAAACTCAGACCTCTATGTATCAGCGCCAGGGGTAGATATTCCATTTGGTGGAACTTCAAACAAAGCCAAAGTTATTGCTCAGTTTGTACCAGAATCGTATACAGATTCTATGTGTGAGGGTACTGACTGTAATGCTGGAATGAGTGATGTTGCAATATTGATTTTGGATAAAGAACTTAGTAATAAGTCATTTAGATTTGCAACCAAAGAAGAAATTCTTTTGATGAAAAGTGTATCAACCCCTGTACTTTCAATTGCATATGGAATTAAGAGTGAACAAGACTGGCAAAATGCCAAGAATGGTAAAGGATTTGACGGTAAACCAACAAAATCAGAAGCGGTAACAAGAACTAATTTTTGTTGTGCAGGTAAAAAGGTAGAGCAATGGTCAAAAGATAATCCCTATGGACTTGTTCAAACAGTTCTACTAAGAGGAGTCTTTCACGGTGGCGGAGACTCTGGGTCTCCACTATGGATAAAGATTGGCACAGAGTGGGTCTACGTAGGGGCTGCAGGGGCTGCACAAGGGCCTGTAGCAGGCAATGTGGACCCTTCTTCACCAAGATGGACAGATCCATTTGAACTCAGTGTTGTTGGTGCAACATATTTTACTATTGCTGGACATCAAAATATTTTTAGTGATGCAGAAAAGTATTTATCTCAAAAAATTTTATTTGAGCAAAAACCTGTTATTGTGGTAACTCCAACGCCAACACCTTCAGCAAAGCCAGATTTAATTGTAGTACCAGAAGTTGTAAATGTAAAACCTGTATTGCAAACTACACAGAAACGTGTTAAGATTGTATGTACTAAAGGAAAGTATCAGAGAACTATATATGGTTATAGTCCTGTATGTCCTAAAGGATGGAGTAAGAAATGAATATAAAATCATTAGAAAAAATGGAAGACATTGTAAATAAAAACAAAGTCTTGTCATGGGATGGATGGAATGTAGTTGAACTATATCCTTCAGAAAAAGGAGCAACATCAAAGTTTGGCGCTTATCAGAATGATAAGTGGAATCTTAAAAAAGTCTTTAGCGTTTCAGAAAATGGATGGGATATACCTGACAAGTATGTGAGGTAAAATATGCCAAAGTTTTATTGGAAAGATGATGCTGCATGTCTTGATTATGATACAAACATATTCTTTGACAAATATGAAGAGGATGTTGTTCTTAGACCTGCAGTAGACAAAATATGCTTTGCTTGTCCTGTTAGGAGAGAATGTTTTGCTGCAGGAATTGGTGGTAAAGAGTACGGTCTTTGGGGTGGAGTATTCCTTGAAGAAGGTAAGATATCACGTGAATTTAATAACCATAAAGATAAAAAGAGTTGGGGAGAGTTATGGGCTGGACTAACGACAAACTAAACAGTGGAGCAGTTATACATTGCGTTGGCGTATTGCCAAGCCAACATGGCTATGATTTAGATAAGATAAATCCTGAAGATTTAGACATGCTGTTCTTAGTTCATAGTGGAATTATATTTGGATCGGCAAATGCAAAATATGCAAATCCTAATAGCCTAACGTTGGCACAAACAGCATCTGATAATCCAGATAGTAATGTTAAGTGTGTTGTGTATTATGGTCCAGATGGCTCAAAAGCCATGGTAGATTTTTCCAATGGGCCAGTTGATATTTTTCCAGGGGATTTTATTATATTTCCAAATGACAGAAATCATAGAATTTTAAGTAATCATAAAGGGCTTACAAAAGAGTATTTATTTGGTTTCTCTAAAAAAAATATTATTTTATCTGAAGGAGAAAAAATATTTACTGTAACTGCACAATGTATTGATGAGTACTCTGTAGATGTAGCAGCAAAAACAAAAGAAGAGGCAATTGATAAAGCAAAGGCTCTTCCAAAACATTCATGGGATCATTTAACAATATTACCAGATATTGAAGAGTATCGTGTGATAAGATATTCTAAGTGGGGAAATTTTGGAGTTAAAGAATAATGTATACAAATGAAATGAAACGTGCATTTAGATCTGTTACATGTCCAATTGATTTTAAATTAAAAATTGTTGACCATGAACACTATATTGCTGTTCAGGCAGACGAAGTTGAATTCTTTAGACTACCTGACGCAGATAAAAGAACAGCAGTAGAGTACATGGTTAAAGTTAAGAAAGCACTTGAAGACAATGGAGCAATTGTATTATTAGTCAGAGAGGTAATGAAGTAATGTTAAAGTTTATAATTTTTTCAATTGTATCTGTATCATTTTTTTCTTTAATGCTTAATAATATAAGTTTACGATTTGCTAATATGAGACTTACAGAAGACCTACTAAAATCTTTTGTTAATTATAATATTATATTAGAAAAAGGAATTTCTCAAGAGTCTGAAAAAATAGAACAAAATGATGGTTTTTTAAAATTTGTTTCAGACTCAAGAGATTGGGCCTATGCCTATATAGAATCAGTGCAAGAAGAAATAAGTAGTTTTATAACTATTGTTGGGCCAGACATAGAATACTTGGAGACATACCGTCCACCAGTTATATCTGATGATGTCACAGAAAGATTGATTGCTGGGTATAAAAAAATAAAGGGTTTGATACCAGAGGACTATGGTAAAATAGACACATGATAAGATTCAAGTCACGAGAAGACCTAGCCTATGATGCTTTCTATTCCTGTCATGTTTTGGGTTGTGAACTGGAAGCAGCAAAGATATATGCAACACAGTCAAACATCATAGATGTATGCTTTGATCACCACAAAGAATTAACGGAAAAGGATTATCAATGAAAGATGTTTTCTTATCAATACTAACAGGTTTTGGATGTGGTGTAGTATTTGCTGCATTCAAATTGCCAGTCCCAGCACCACCAGTTTTTGCGGGAGTCGCAGGAATTATTGGTTTATGGATTGGTTTTACAGTACTAACTAAATTCATATCCTAGGAGGAATAAAATGAATACAACACAACTAAAGGCAATGCTTGCATCTTACGGACGATCAGTCCTTGGCGCTGCAATTGCACTATACGCTTCAGGCGTAACAGATCCAAAGACACTTGCTTACTCATTGCTTGGAGCCATTGTGCCCGTGGCATTGAGAGCAGTCAACCCTAACGATTCGGCATTTGGCAAGTTGCCATCTGTTGAAGAAGTAGAGAGAGCAGTTAAGACTGCAAAGGTAGTTAAGAAGGCTCCTGCAAAGAAGTCAGCAGCAAAGAAGTAATAAAACTATTTAGGGGGCAGATTAATTTCTGCCCTCTTTTTAGTTTTCTTCAACAGTTCCAAATTCTGGAGAAAGAACATATTTAAGGTTTGCAGTATAAAATTTATTTTTACTTATCATGTTGCTTCTTGTTTGTCTTTCTTTCTCTGTTCCTTGATTAAAAAAGGTAACGAGAGTATATCTATGATTTCCACCAGTAACAGGATGAATTTTATGCTCATAACTATAGGCAGCAGGAAATAAAAATAACTGCCCAGCCTTTGGCTTTATCTTAACACCAAAATGTAAAAATTCAAGTTCTCCACCTTCATAGTCATCGTTTGGGTAATACACTAAAGCAGTAGTTCTTGGTGTAGCAAAAGAGTCATCAGGATGCATACCAAAAAACTCTCCAGTTGGAGAATACTTTGTGATTCTCAAAGACTCACGACTATGTGGATCAAGGTCCCAATGCCAAAGATAAGAATCTATAACTTCTTCAAGATTTTTTTGAACATCTTCATCATGCCATACCCAACATGTGTAGGCTTTTTTGCCTACCTCAGCATCAAGATAGTCCTCTCTTTGCCATTTAACTTTATTTCTATCATTATTTTCCCAAAATGTATCTTCTTCAACTTTCCTAAAGAAATCCATTGAGTCGGGCCACACATCATTATAGATATGCATTCCTGGAAAAGGGCTTTCATACTTAAACTTATTGCCTTTTCTGCTTGACGTTACACTATTTTCTTTGTCTGCTAATTTTCCTTGATCCATTTTGTATAGCCTTTCGTTAACTAAATTATACCATAAATGAGCAGTTTATAGACTACTGCTCAGGTCTATTAGCCACGGGTTTCAGCCTGCTAACTGTCTTTTCATCGACCATCCGTTGTAAAACCTATTAAAGTCTTAAGCGGAATGTTTACATTATACTACTGAATTTCAATAGTTTTAGGCTTCTTCTCTTCAGGTACATGCTTTTCTAGAGTTACCTCTAGGATACCGTTCGAGAATAGGGCTGATCCAACTTCCATATATTCTGGCAAGTTAAATACTGTTGAGAACTTTCTTGCTGCAATACCCTTATGTAAAAATACTACAGAGTCATCCTCCTCAACCTCAGACCTCTGTCCAGTGACCTTTAGTTGATTATTTTCTACTATGATTGATACCTCGCTCTTATCAAAACCTGCTAGAGCAAACTCCAAAATAAACAGATCTTCTCCAACCCTAATTACATTATAAGGTGGATAGTTGTTATTTGTTGTTCTAACTGTTTGATTGAATCGATTAAAGAATGGGTCATCTAAAAGACCCAGCATTGTTTCTACTACCATATTATTCCCCTTTCAAGCGAATAAGTTAATTTGCCCCCCGTTTGGGCAGGCTTATTAATTATAGCATAATATGGTATACTTGTAAAATGATAACTGAAGGTAGTTTTGTAATGGGCATGACATCAGAAGGCATGGTTCATGGAATGGTGGAGCATATTATGAGCGAAGGTGGAGTGTATGGAGTTCCTGGAACAGAGTACGCAATACAGTCAATGCCACCAGAAAATCCAGCAATGGCTGTTAGAGTTTACAAAGAAGAAAACGGATCATGGAAACCAACTGCATATAGTATTGGAATGATGTATAAGGATGCTGAAGTTATAGATATGGAAGCACACACTATGGATTCAGAAGTTGCTATGGCGATGTACGACTCATCAATTGGTAAAGCATATGAAGGCTGTGGTTGCCCAATGTGTAAAGAATTAAACGTTACTTGTGATGAATGCCCACAGTGTCAGGCTGGGGAAATGAAATCAGACTGCTGCGGTAATGTAAATAAACAAGCACCTTGCTGGGATGGTTATGTACAAAGAGGCATGAAGCCTGGTGCAGATGGAAAGCCAGTACCAAACTGCATCCCAGTTGCTAAATCAGATAGTTGGATAGACTCTCCATTTAGGATATCAAAGTAATGCCAAAAAAGAAATCTCATGCGTTCAATCCAACACAGATTAAAAATGGAAGAATAGTTAGACTAAGAAAAGATGGTACTGTTAAAGCAGACTTAGGCCCATATGAAATTAAAAATGACAAAGCAAACCCAATCAAATCTTAATAGAAACTTTTTTCCGCTTGCACTTGAAGAGCCAGAGAAGTTTTTTATTATATTACAACAAGGATTTGAAAGTGAAGGGTTTTTATGGACAGAAGAACCGTTTAGACATATCTATATATTAAGAACAGAAGATAAACCAAGTCCATATGATGAAGGAATTACTGAGTTTGAAAAACATTCAAGAAAAATTAATAACAATATGTGGTTTGGCTTAGCAAAGTGTATGGCTTTTTGGTCCCATATAAAAGAACAAAAAAATATTGAGTCTATAGTAATAGTACAAACAAATGATGAATTTCTTGTTTCTTCTTTAAAAGAAGAGAACGAACCTTTGCTTATTTTCCTTCCTCAAACAAACGAGTTTGAGTTAATTTCAGAAAAAGATGAAGTCGATGAATCAAGATATACAACTCATAGGTACATAGTAAAAATACAACTTATTAATAAATAAAATCTCTTTTTCTATTGATCTGCTTTTTAATCTTTCTTATTCTGAACCACATCTTAATCTTTTTAATCATTGAATAACTCCCTTTCATCTATTTTTTCTAAAAACTTTTCAGCCCAATACTCATTCCAAAGAACTCCATCGTGCCCATCTCTTCTTATTAAGTCATATTTTTCAAGTTTTAGGTCTGGTCTTTTCTTTGATATGAAAGATTCGATCTCATTACTTTCATTTAACGGAAAGAACTCATTGCTTTTAATCAATGAATAGTTATCTGATTCTGCATAGTCCCAAGAAGACCAAACTAATTTAACGTTATTGGCTTTGCAGTATTCTGAAAAAAGTTTCCATCCTATAACAAAATCTAAAAACTTTTCTCTATGTTCTTTAACTGACAACTTTTGCTCTTCAAACCTCGAAGGCTCAGGAACTTCTTCAGATTCATGCTTTTTACGCCAATCATTGATTGCATCATAGTCAGTATTTACTGGGTATCTTTGCACATATACCCAATTATTTCTTTCTTCAGACCATAGGTAGAACCTTCCTATGTTTGGCATAAGTACAAAGAAATGTGTTGGCATTCCGTATTTTTTTGTGTATAGCATAAATTGTGAAATAATTTTTTGCCATCCATAGCCAGACCTTGCTAAAGTATAAAAACCACCAACATCAAGTCCACGATCTTTAAGTTCTTTGTGAAGAATGTTTGTCCATACTGTTTCTATAGATCCACCGACACCCTCAGTCTGTGAGCAGCCACTAAACAAAATATGATATTTGCCATGCTGATTAGAAAACTCGTCAGATCTAAATCCGTCTTGATTGTAGTTGTATATAACGGATCCATCATCTCCACCCCTGAAAATATTTTCAATTGGAAGTTTTGTAAACGTTCTTTTGTCTTTTGGCATACCATGCATCCATGTCAGATCGAACTCATTAAAGAATACATCAGAAATATTTGCATCATCATTTAACTTTATGTCATATTTTCCAGCCATGCTATTGCTCCCTTTTTATATATATATCGTAAAACCCAAGATTGTGCAGTGCTAACGCAGTAACTGACCAATTTTTATTTTTGTGTAAAAATTCATTTACAGTTTGATAGGTTCCGTAAGGAGCCTCTTCTATAATACCATCAAAGATCAAGTAATCGTTCATTCCAATTATTCCTCCAATGGGAACAAGTCCAGCAGATAAGTTCAGAACTTTTCTTGTTTGATCCCTTTTATTTGAAATGTCTATATAGATATAATCATATTCCTTGTTTATGCCTGGAAGAATGTCGACTGCATTTCCTTTTAATGTTGAAACATTATTATACTTACTAAACAATTCCTTTATGTAAGGCTCATGGGTTTCTGGAGTATACTTCATTTCATGCTTAACAGGCTCGCATTTACACTCTCCAAACTTTCTCCATGACCAACACTTAAGATCAAGATCATAAAAATCTAACAAGTCTATACTTTTCGGGCTGGCATTTTCTGCAACTAACTCAGAGTAATATCCCCAAGCAACACCTATCTCCATATACCTCATATTTTTTGGAAGATGCTTTGTGTATTCTTCTCTTGAAGCATAAAGTTTTGTATTGTTTAGTTGATCTTGATCTAATTTATGACCATCTTCAATTTGATTAAGCGGTAGTTCTGGGAATGAATCAATGAATGATGGAACTATTTCTCTTGCCATTTAGACCCTATCTGTAGACTATAATTATACACCATATGCTACAATTATCTTATGAATAAAAACGGCACTTTTATAATAGGTTGCAATCATCTAACAGACCCAACAGATACACCACAAAAGGTGCTGGACTATCTAAAGTCTGGAGAGTTTGTATGGGTAGAGCATGAAGACCAATTGCTAAAAGATATGACCAATCTAAACATACAAAACAAAATAAACTATGATGTTTTTCTTGATTATACACTTGAGGAACAATTCTCAAAAACAAAAGAAATTCTTGATTCTGGTAAGAATACAATGCTGTTATTGCATATGGGCTATCCAGGAATTGCAGACCCAGGATCATCTCTTATAAGAAAAGTCAGGTCAGAAGGATATGAAGTTTCTATTGTTGCTGGCCCATCTGCAGCGCCATTAGCAATTGCTCTTTCTGCTATGGAGTCTGGAGAGGCTGGCTACATGCTAAAAGAATTTTTTGCAAATGATGCAACTCGTGCATCTATTGAAGAAGGAATCGTTATTGAAAATGATGCAGCACAAAAAGAAATTGAAACTCTGGAAAGAATAAAAGATATTAAAGAACTTCTTGTTTTGCTTCACTATAGATATAATATATTAGAACTATTAAAAGAAATGTTAGAAATTTTTAATGAGGATAGAGAGGTTTGCTTAGTAATAAACGGCGGATTGCAAAACCAAAATATTGTTCATGGAAAGTATAGTCAAGTAATTAGACAACTTGAAGAAGATCTTGTAGAGCATCTTTTTGATGAACATGCAGTCGTTACGGTTGTGTCTAAAGGCAAACAAAACTAAATTATGGAATATGTAGAAGATCCATACATTATAGACACAAGAGAAGTTCCTATCTTAGAATCTTTGTCTGTAATACCTGACACAATATATATATCCGTAGCCTCTTATGATGACCAATATCTTATTAGAACTATTAAATCTATCATCGACAATGCAGATAACCCAGATAAGATATATTTTGGTATTGCTCTGCAGTATGAAAAAATAGAAATACCAGATGTATCGTTTATAGATCCACAAAAAATAATAAAAATTTATTGTGCAGCAGAAAATCGTCCTGGAACTGTTAGAATAAGGCACGTATTAAGAAAGTTAATGACATTTCAAGAATACTTTTTACAAATAGACTCTCATACACACTTCTGTGAGGGATGGGACACAAAATTAAAAAATGACTTGAGAATACTAAGCAAAGCATCTAAGTCTGGGAAAGTCATAATATCACAACAAACAAATCAATATCCTGGAGATGCTTTGATAGACAGGGATGGTGTAAGTTTTGCATGGAATGCAAGGTTTACAGAAAAGAAATCAATACTTTTAGATGAAGACAGAAGATGGGAATTGCTTGATAATATGAATCAGGTAGCAAAAGAATACCCTTTGTCTGATGCAAAACTAATTGATGACAGATACATAAGAACTGGTTTTGTTGGAGGCAATTTCATATTTGCAAGAAAAGAATATATAGAAGATACACTCTTTGATTCTCGATCTCAATTTGTTTCTGAAGAAATGATAGATAGTTTATACACTTATATGTCAGGATGGGATGTCTATGCAAACATAGTTGAGCACTACCTTGGTCATGATAACTTTGATTATAATCAAACAGTTTATAATAGCAAGTACCCAGTAAAATATTTTAGAGGAAAGTTTTGTGGCAACGATACTATTGAAAGACAGCATGCTGATAGGTTTTTTTGTTTAGATGAAAAGAATAGATACTCTATGCCTCATGCAACAAGATCTGCAGAAGAGTATTTTAATGAGTTTGATATGGCAGAACTATTTAAAAAAGCAAAGGATTGGTATGAAAAAAGAATTAACAATAATGAATCTTACCCAATTTTAGACAAAAACAATTATGATTTTAATTGGAAAGAGTTAACCTAAGTCAGCACACATTGAATATAATTCTTGATATAACTTATAATTTTCTGATAAATCATATGAGTTTAAAAAATTTTTAATTTCTTCGTAATGTTTTGTTTTTTGACTGCTTACTATATGTTTCTTACCTTTTGTATCTGATATTCTATTTACATACTCTGCATTTGTTTTTTCTATGTTAAACTTTTTACTTATTTTATCAATGATACTGTCCATGTGGCTATTCAAAAGAGTGTAATCAAAGACTTCTGAAGCACTTCTTATTGCATATTTATGAAAAATAATATGTTCAACAGAAGCAGATTTAGCATAAAACTCTAATGGCTGAGGTTTTCTTGTTGGTTCAATATCTTCATGATGTAGTTCCATTGCCATCCAAGACGCTATAGCCTCTTTTGGATCTCTGGCAATTGTTATCATTTTGTCATAGGTGTTAATTCTGCAGTCATGAGTATGGTCAAGTTCAACATTTAATTTTTGTGATATATGATCACGCAATAAATGTTGTCCAGTTCTTGGATAGGTAGCAAGCAAAAGTTTCATATAATTTAATTATACCACTGGTACCCCTGGCAAGAATCGAACTTGCGACGCATGGCTTAGAAGTCCATCGTTCTGTCCACTGAACTACAGAGGTATGGAGCGAGTGACCAGAATCGAACTGGCACAATCAACTTGGAAGGATGATGCACTACCATTATGCAACACTCGCTTTGTACACCAGGTAGGACTTGAACCTACGAATAGCCGAATTATGAGTTCGGTGCCTTAACCAACTTGGCTACTGGTGCTTATAGACTAAGTCTATCCTAATACGCCAAAGATGTCAACATAAGAATTCTTTGTTAACAATGATGCTGCTTTACTAAATGCTGACCAAGATGGAACTATAACTGCTGAGTTAAGCATAAAAAGAAATGACTCATACGTACCCATGTTATTTATTATCTTAACATTAGGAAAGTTATCAGGATTAATTGATGTTAAGGGATATTCTCCATTGCTATCAGCAACAAGATGTTCTTGTTTCCAGTAATCATCTTGTTTTTCATATGGCTTAAACTTATTTGTATTAACTGGAGAATCTGTCAAAATAAATATGTCTGGGTTTTCTAATGAAAAAAGTTTTGAAATATTATCTATGTTCTCTATAAGTTCTACATATCTTTCTTCATCTATCCAGCGAGGGTTCGTTGGTATGACATTTCCTCTTCTAATATGTATGACAATTCTATTTTCTTTAATTGTTTCAATATTTAAAAAATTAAAGTTAGTAAGCATTGAAGAATTAATTTCATTTGTACTAATTTCTTTAATATCATAATTCATATCTTTAGAATTTGTGTGTGATATAAGATTGTTAAACTGTTCTATAATTTTATTTTTTTCATCTTCTGTTTTTATGTTATCAGATTCATGTATTAAAAAATCTTTAATAGGATCATTGTAATACTCTTCTCCAATGGCATCGGCATAAGACTTTACAACAATCTTTCTAAATAACTGTGCCCCAATACCATCAGGAATATATTCTTCTTTAATTGCCATTAGTCATACCCTCCATTTCTTTGTAAAAAAAGTCTGCCCAATGTGCATGCCTATGCGACCCAGGGTGTGGATGAAATGGAGGATTAATATTTCCATGATCATATCCAAAATCAAATACATCTTGATTTTTGTCCCTAACCTGACTATGACAATCTAATTTAGAATCTATAATTGCGTAATGAGTTCTTAAATTATCTATCTTGTCAACTGCAAAGTTAAACTCAAAATCATTTGGAAACAGTTCTCTGGTTGGATCTTTTTTATAAAAGATAAAATCTTTAGCAAAACAGTCTTCAAGTTCGTCAGGAATATTATCAGACCATGTCGTCCATATTAGTTTTATGTTATTAAAATAACAAAACTGCTCTAACATTTTAATGTGATCAAGGTTAGACCAATTAATCCACTGAGAAGGAACTATCTTATCCCATTCAAATGGCGCTGTGCCCTTAGTCTTTATGCTTTCTTTTAACCAGAAAAGATTTTCCATATTATTTAAGTTTTTATTAATAAAATAAAATCTTTGAAAGTCTGGAAAGTTACACAAAAGATATTCTGGAAGATAATTATATTTTTTTACAAATGAAAAGAACTGAGATATATTTTTCATTATTGATGATCCATGATCTCCAAGATTACCAATCATCTTGTCTTTGCCCAGCAAAGACTGCAACTGTGATGGCCAATTAAAGCCTTCTGGTAGCCCTGTGCCGAACGTAATAGAGCATCCCAGGGTAATTATCGGGGGCTTAGTTAAAAAGTCTACAGATCTAAAACCATCTTTGTTAACAGTATAACTATACTTATCACTTACATAGTCATGGGGTGGCTGCATAAGCCCATATATTAATTTTGATGGATTAAGTTCTACATTAAAAGCATCATAAGACATTAGTATATTCTTTTTGCCTTTTTTATTTTTTTATTTTTAATCTTTTGTTTTATTATAAAAATAATCCTATTAATCATTTTGATTTCTTGCTATCTTTGCTGCTAAGATTTTTGTGCCCACGGCGTTTGTTACTGAAGACTCTATGTCTATAGCCTCAATAGCCTGGGCAATCTCTTCTCTTAGCCTTCTTACTGCTCTGTGTGTTCCATTACAATCTGGGTAGTCAGTGGAGTATCCACATGTACATAGACTCATTGATCTTTCTCCTTATCATTATTTATTCCAAAAGTCATAACAAAATAGCAGGCTATATAACCTACTGCAAATGTTATTAGTGCTACTATCATACTCTTAACCCTCTTTCTAATGTTTGTTTATATATTTCTAAAGACTTTGTATGAGTAATCTGATAAACTGCATCCTTAATTCTATCATATTCAGGATGTGTTTTAGATGTATGAAGGTGACCATCTTCATTAAATGTCATATCTTTATCACGATCATACATTAAAAACGGCAAATCTAAAAGTTTGTGAATAGACTTCATAGTTTCTTCTGGCCTGCCTACAAGATCATTAAAATCTATAACAATAAGATCATCTTGTTTTAATAATTCTTTGTAAAATTTTATATATTTGCGTTCTTCTTCTTTAATAGTTTGATTAATATCCTGACAATTATCATAATTATTTATAATTGATGATGCACATACATCCATAGGGTTTCTTATAACAGTCATTGTTCTCCGACGTGTTTGAATTCCGTGACTGGCATGACCCATAGGAAGATTTGGGCAAAGAGTTATTAAATATTGCATAAAAGCAAGGCCAGACCTTGTATAGTTTGAAAAATAAATTGAATCGACAGGCATATAATTAGTATACACTACTACTGATACAATGTATATATGAAAATATTAATTAATTCTTACCCAAATTCTGGGGCATGGTCTGTAGCAGATATGTGTGTTCGTATGGTAAAAGATTCTCAAACTGAGAATTATCATCACATGCCAGAAGGCAACTCATGGATAATATGGAAGCATGAAGCAATAATGCTTTTATCTGACTTTGGTTTAGATGTAGATTCATACTTCATTTTGAGAGATCCTATAGACTCTATCTCTCATAATGTTGATAGATGGTTCTCTGGACATGTTGGAAGAGTTATTGAAGGAAAGTCTATAGTAAATGAAGATCAGATTAAAAGTGGTAGTAATCTAAGTATTCGTGAAAATAATTTTATAGATAACCAAATAATGATATACAATTCTTATCTTAATTGCCTTGAGTTGAATAATAAAATTATTAAAGTTAAATATTCTGATTTAGAAAATAACCCTGTCTTGTTCTGTAAAAATATTCTTAAAAAATCTGGGGTAGCAGAAGAAAACATAAAGACTTCTCACATACATAATCAAATTGAATCACACACAAAAACAGACGCTTACGAGTCTATTGTTAAGTATCTTAAATCACACAAAGATATACAAGAAACATACAGTAAGTATTACAAATTTATTGCTTAGCCTCTTTGTTATTAATTTCTTTAACCATTTCATTTAGAGATGTTCTAATTATATCTTCACGAATACGTTGCTCTATTCTTTCTTGCTTTGACATTTTAGGTTTTGCTTTAATTCTTTGAGTATTTCTTTCAGCCCTGTTTTGTTTATGTAAAGAGTCTTTGTCGTTTGTTTGTTTCACTATCCCTTTTGTCCATCCCAAGTACCTATCTTTGTTGTAGGGATATTGTGATTTTCCCAAAGTCTTATTACGTTTGGATTATCATCTACCGCATGCTCAACACTCCAAAGTTCTGATACCTTATCAAGTATATCTTTCTTGACTTCATAATCTGGCCTGTTATCATCATCTGCTCTCATGAATAGGCCATGCGATCTAATATTGTTCTTGGCAAGCCACATGGATGTTAGTCCACGGTACTTTTCTTTGCGGGATGTAACAATTAAAACTGAATAGCCATCACTAACAGAATTATTCAACATCTCTAAAACTTCTATGTTAGGCAATGCATCAATGGAGGCAGAATGAAACGCATCGTAATCTCTTTTTTCACCACGAACATGATGCAAGAAAGGATCAACGTTAGCAAGAGTTCCATCTACATCGTAGATATGTGCTATTGGTTTCATTTGTGAGCCTTCATGTGGTTTGATAATGATTCATTTGCCATAATTCCCCATCGCAAATCCCATTCTTTTTTACACACTGGACATATAATTATTCTACTCATCTTTATCCCAATAGGCTTTGCCAAACTCGTCATAGTCATCCCACCCTGAACCCTCTAAGTCTTTTTTCATTTGTTCTATATCAAGTTGATAGTATGTGCCCCACCACTCATAAGGTTTATTAAGCAGTACCCACATTTTTGCGTGGTACTTATAACGAAAACCTAAGTTACTATCTAATTCCTCATCTAAATCAATAGCCTTAATAAGGTGATTACCAGCATATTCCCCACAGAAATTTCCTATCCATCGTAATGGAAGGATATTAGTCTTCTGAATTGTTGTCAAGTTGTTCATCTTTAGGGACCCACACTTTCTTTCCATTTTTCCAGACAGGCCAATAACCAAGGCTCCGCCAGTCCATCTGTGCAATCTTAGGTTCTTTCATATACTAAGTATACTCCCACACACCCTTCAATGTCAAATACCGTGATATAATAATCTTATGGTAGCACCAAGAGGAATATTCGGAGCAGGAACAGTAACAGGCTCAGGTAACATTAATGGCAGCGCAGGAACAGTATATTCAGTAGATCTAACAGCAACTGGAGGAACTTTTGCTGGTGCATATTTTACATATTCCACAATGGAGTGGTATGATCAAGCACCAGCCAATGTCACTAATCATTGGCCAGTAGGAGAAGCAAGATTGCTAACAGTATCTGGACTTACAGGTGGCTACTCAAATCTAAACGGTCAAAAATTTGGTGCATTAAGAACACCAACTCAACTAATTCCACTGCCTGTTGATGGCTATATGCCTCTTGATACATGGATTCAAGAAAATGGAATTACAAATCATCAAATTGAATATCCTAATTTTACAATTAGTTGGGTTTCATAATGGCACTTCCACCAAATTATCAGGGCGAATACAATAATGGAGTATCGTATCCATTAGGCGCAGTAGTTCTTACAGATGGTAACCCATACGGAATAAATGGGGCATACTATATCAGAATTACTAATGGTGGTAACCCAGGATATGCTCCAGGGTATACAGACAACTGGGAAATATACACTATGCCTAAAGGTATAGACGGCGCTGGATCAATTTCAGGTTCGGGCGAAATCGCTTAATTAGTTTTTAAAGTTCGGCAAAAATAGAGAGTAACTAAACCCCACTTTGCCCTACACGGGCACTATTGGTTAGTGTCCTCATCTTTTTCCCATATGATTAAACACTTAGTACAGGTAATACCTTTTTCACGCATATACCAAGTATGGTCACATTTTTTAGTAGCCACCTAAGCACTCATTTCTTGTATGATACAAACGGATCTTCATTAAAAGTTTGCGGGTATTGGCATTAATAAGTTCTCCACAAGCACCACAGTTAATATCCCATTCACCAGAGAAGAAATCATATCTGGCACCATACTTTTGTTTGGCATATTTGGCTATGCGAAACTCAGTAAATGGATCAGGGATCTCAAGGTTTCTTAGCATAAGCACACCATATCCTACCATCTGTCATGGTTTGATGTAGTTCCCAGAACAAGGGATCTTTAACACTCATCTCACACTTTAGACATTCTTGAGGTTTCATTCTTCACGCTTCCAATGTAGATATGATTTGATATAGACGGCTGCATAGGCCAGGGCACTGAAAATGAATCCATATTGATCAGTATATAAAGCATAGGCAATCCATAAGCATTCATTAAATAGCAGTACAAACCATCCCCATATAGTCTTACGACCAACGAAGAAGATACCTGTTACGCCGATAAAGGCAAGAATCCATGACCACATATATTTAGTATACCTTAGATTGAGGGTTTGGTCAAGTTATGAGTTTAAATCCATGACGAGATGATCTTTACACACACCTGAGACAGTGTAGTTTTCAGGTTTGCCAACTAACTGGCTATACATAGCAGCCTTGTCGCAATAGTGACATTTCTCTGAATCTCTGGTAATCATGATTTAATTATAACACATTGAAATATTTCGGGGGAATTAAAGAAGTGTTCGTAATCCCTATTATAAGATATAAACCCTATAGCCCCATATGCCCCATATGCGAGAACTTTATCCCGTGGTTTTTATGTGTCTGATAGGCAAGACAAACAGACAAATGGATTATCATCTGGTTTGATATATAGTTGATCACATTGGGTACAGGCTACCTTATAGCCCATAAACTTAGAATATGATGAGTCTAATTTGTTCATTGAATTATTGTATCATAATGTTATATTACTCAAAGTCTGTTTGTGTTTCAAAGATATCCACAGGCTGTTTGTCATCATCCATAGCCCCACATACAGTACAGGTTACTTGACCATCAAGGTCTAATTCATAGTTGCAACCATACTTAGTGCATATCATGGGATATAGTCGATTGAGGTTAGACAAACCACCTTCGTAATGTTCATATGTGGTTCTTCTCTCATAGCCATTTGCTTGGCTTCTTCTTCAGTTGAGGCAAACATTTGTAGATCGAATGCTCTGTCGTAATCCAATAACGAGATTTTATATATGTTCATAATCTAAGTATATCAAGTAGTTATCCACATGTCAATACCCTGAAAATGTTAGTTATCCACAGGTTTAGCAGTTATGGCTACAGCCACAGCCTCTTTGACATGCACAAGTTATCTTGAGTGTTCTCATAGTCACCAAATGCTTCACAAGGTTCAAAGCCCATGGAGGTATATAGAGCCCTTGCTGCCTTGAAATTCTCACCTGTTCCAGTTTCAAGACTTAGACGAGACAGGCCCTTATCAATAGCAAAATTTGAGATGTGCTCAACTAAGGCTCTTCCCACACCCTGCCCTCTTGCCTTGGAAATTGTATGCATGGACTTCAATTCGGCATGATCTGACTCAAGTATTCTTAGTGCACCCACTCCAACCAGATCCCCATTCAATTGTGCTCCAAACACAGTCACATCTGGAGTTGTTAATTTGGAAACATCTAATGCATGAACATGTTCTATTGGGGTTGATGCCATACAGAAAGCCAAATGAGTTTGGAGAATTGCGATCATCTCATCGTCTTGTGGATTACGAATGGATATTTGAATAGTCATATTCTAAGTATATACTCGCAGATGTGGTTTGTCAATCATAGTTATCCACAGGTTTATCCACAGAATAATCTTACTGATTATATTATTAGACAGAGTAGAAGTGGAGCATTGTGGAGAGTAGTGGAGGATGGAGCATTTATACGAAGGGGCGTCGTAATCCCAAACCTCAAACCTTCATATCCCCAAACCTTCATAGCGGGATTATATCGCAAACCTTCATATCTGTCAAACCTTAATATGCATGGTTTGGGCATTGTATCCTATCTTGTAAGGTTTGTCAAGCCCATTTCATGCAAAAAAAATCTCCCAAAACCAGGGAGAAATTGTCGATAATCGTAATGTTTTTTAAACAAACCTATATGTTATTTATAGAAAACCAGGAGAAAAGGTTTGTTATTCTATAGGGGTTGGTTTGGTGTATCTATTTGAATCCCCTTGGAAAATTGGTAGATCTCCCCAAGGGCTGCGCCCACGGCTTCGCCGTCTTTGATAGGATCATTAATGATTTCTAGGGCGGGAGTGAAAGAAAAGAACTTAGACAAACCTATCATGTGAGTAACACTAACAAAGGAGTTCCAAACAGAATCTGTGAATGCCTGATATTCTTTAGGACTTCTTTTAGCGTAATCTGCAAAGTGTGATCTTGGACTCATACAAACCATTATAGCACGATTTGGGAAAAATTTGATTGCGTTCGTAATAAGGTTTGACAAATGTGGTTTGATATGCTAGGAACTTCAGGGACTTTTTTGGATTGGATCGTAATAAGGTTTGACAAAATGGTTTGTCCATGGTATCATATCAAAATTCTAGCGCTTTTTTGCATGCGAAAGGGAGCACCCTTATGCAAGCGCTCCCTGTCTACAAATTATTCTTCTGGTCGGTTCTCTTCTACATACGCCATTAGTTCGTTCATATTAGTAACTCCTTCAAGTTCCTCTTCTGTAACTTCTAATGCTTTTAGCAACAGATCAAATGTCTCTAAGATAAATGTTTCTGCCATTGGTGTTTCTTTTACTAACCCCTCAGCAATAAAATATCCAAGAGGTAGTCCAACATCGTTGAACTCGATAAAGTTTTTCATATCCTCATCATCTCGGAACTCAATCCAAAACTGTCCCAAGATACCTGCCTTATTTGCGAAATCTATCATTGTAATCCTCTCCAAATTGGTCTGTCATCATTCTATCATACTCCTCTTGTGCCGTCAAGGCAAGGACATCAAATCTATTAAAGACAATGGCTGGGTGGTTTTGTACTAAATACATTCCCACCTGCTCTAAGTCAATAGAAAAATCTTCTGTCAATAACTTTGCCAACCTCTGCGCTAAGCGTGAGGCAGGGGTATGTTCCGCTCTCCTAAGACTATAAGCCATAGCATACTCCTCTCAATTCATTATACCCTAAAGGACAGGGTGGCGCAACCCCCACAGTCACGCCAACCCTATCTTTATTTATTTAATCAGGAAGTGACCAAACCCCTGATTTGAAGGCGCCTAAGCGCTTACATTTTGTGGGGCGTATGCATTAATGAAAGCGTCCCAATTGACATTTATGTCTGAGCCAAGTTCATAGATAGTTTTAGTATTAAAGTCGATGATTACAGTAGTATCCCAAAATTCATACTCATCGTTATTAATAGCATAGATTCCAAACCCTGTCTCATCTAAGACTGAGTCTTGCATAAAATAACTAATCATCATCCTCGTGGCATATGACTGATCAATCCACCGTGGTTTTGAATGCTGCAGGGCCATAGCAAGGTCCCGCTGCCATTCGGTCTCACCCCAGTGGCTATATAGGACCACTGAAGGCTTTGTTAGTGAGTCTTTAAAGACATAGTTGATTCTTGCTCCCATTAGTTGTCGTCATCCTCATCATTAACAAAGTTAACAGTTACACTATGTACTCTGCCGTCTTCTATTTCAGCGTATACAGGATACATTCCGTCACCGTACCCTGTGTTAAATACAACGGCAGAACCTTTGTTCAGTTCCCCGTATCCTTTTGTCAAGGTAGCGTTACAAGCACCAAGGTAACCGTACTCGCCTGCCTTGTTATGGTGCTCATCAAAAGCAATCTTGTCTGACTCCCAAGGCTTCCATTCTTCTAAGTAGCAAGGGTCGCCAATTAAAGCCTGCCCTGAGTCAACAGCAAAATAACCTATTAGTTGTTTCATTGTGGGGTATCCGTTTCTATTAGTAGTAGTTCTTCAAGTGTAGCACAATTAGGACATTTTTCCAAATCGGCCTCATCAAACTTATCTCTGATTATATTATCAGGGTCCTCAAACTCAGCGCTGCAGTTCTCACAGTAGAACCAGTTATGACTGACCAAGACCTGAATGGTCGTGTCAGGAGGGCAGGGGACCTCAGTGATAAAGTATCCTATTCGATTAACAAAATGCCAACCATTCCAGATATAAGAACCACCGTCATCACCGTCGCCATACATCCATATGTAGGCAGGGTCCTGCTGCTTTACAAAGTCAACCTCATCACCATAGGTCTCAAACATCTCTCCGTCAAAGGAAGCATTTGTATCTATATGGTTTTTGATTGGCTTGTATGTAGCGGCCCACTCATCAAGGTCCATTTCAATAAAGCGCTCATTGTTCATTGTTCTTTATCCTGTCACTGATAGCAAATGCAAGTTGATATGTAAGGGCATAGACTTCTACAAGAGCGTCCATTCTTCCTTCTGCTCGTGTGCGGTCCATAGAAAGCATTGCGTCAGAGTATCCACCCTCACGCTCCTCTTTCTCAATTTCAATGTAGTCATTCTCGGCTTCCAGCATTAGGTTCTTAAGTTCCCCGTGTAGGATGTCAGTACCTGACTCACCCATATCAATAAGTTTCTGTAGTCTTGGTTCTAAGGTTGTATTCATCATAGTTATATTCTACCCTCTGCCACTGACAAAAGGTGTTGGGTAGCATAGATTTGTCCCTCGATATCTACCACATGGATAGAGGCAGGGTTTTCTTCAAGGTCTTGTTCAAGACTAATCAGATGTAGTTTAATGTATTCGATAAATGTGTTTAGGTCCATAGTATTAATTATACGGGTTGGAGTCGATTTTGACAACTGTACGGGGTGTGACCTTGCTCACATCTGTAATGATCGGAGCGTAGGCTTCTTCATAACTAATATAGTTTAAGAACCTACCACAAGGGCACTTCATCTGCACTACCCCCAGGGGAAAGCCAAAGTCATCTCTGACAGTAAACTCAACCAGGGCATCACACTCATCAGGATCACAAACAAATGTATACTTACTCCACATATTAATCCTCTATGTATTCTACTTGGATTTGATCTCTGACTTCATCATATTTTACAAGGGTATCTATGTCCTCACAAAATCTATTGATAAGATAATCAACCTTATCATCAGTGCTCATATCAGGTGGACCGTAGAGTTCAAACCCTATATCATTAGACATAGCGTCATCGATATCTATAATCTGTTCAATAGCAATCTTAACTTTCATTAGTCAAAGTACCCTTCTGCCCATAGACCATCAAGAAATGATTGAGCCTTCTCTAAACCATCAGTGATCTCATCAGATAGTCTACCTGATTTGATAGCATCTTCTATAGCATCTGTCATTACCGCAATATCTGTTTCTGTATAGCCTAACATTAGCCTACCTCTATCCCTGCGTAATGTGCAATAGTATTTAGTGTAGTGTGGATATGGCAGTCACAAGCGTCTCCACCCATATTTTCCTCAAACTCTAAGTGAGAGTAATTGCTTTCATAGATTTCATTGATTAGGTCGTCAATGGTATTCACTTTGTATGCCACTCACCTAACTCAGGTAGGAACACATTTTCTTGTATATCCCATTGGGCGTCATCCCAACTAAGTTCATCAGTCATTATCTTGCCAATCTCATCTATGAAGGTTTGCATAACTGCTTCTGCGTGATGTGCATTTTTAGCCTTGATATTTGTAATAGAGATAGCAAGGTCGCAAGAGTAGTAATCTGCATACATTGTTGGGTCTTCTATGGTTTCTGTTGTCATACATATTCCTTTTCGTATGCTGGAAGTGAGGTTACTACTAATTCTAACATTTCGTCAGGGTGTCTGTCAAGTACCCAATTAAGAGCCTGTCCAGCAGTCTTAAAGTCAGAGGCGGTAGTGCTCTCCCCATAACCTTGAATAGTTGCTTCCCAGCAGTCAACGCCACCAGGAGAGCAGGAGTAGTTCATTTCATATATTGCCACTTGTTTGGTCATATATTAATTATAGCGCAGGGGTCTGACAAATGCAAGGTTTGGGGGAAATATTAAGTCCATCTTAATCCTAAATCAGGGAAATATTATTGATCATCTTAATAAAGAATGTGATAAATGTCACACCGCTAGAAATATTTTTACTAGAAAATTTTGCGAAGTGTACGGGACTTGAACCCGTGATCTCTACCGTGACAGGGTAGCGCATTAACCAACTATGCTAACACTCCAGTTATGGAGAGCAGTTTTATATCTTGCTCAGGATATTTTTTTGTTATGCTAAGGACATAACATTTTGTACAACTTTTAGCAAACGATTTTTTTCTGCGTTAATAGCAGGGTCAAATCCTGATGCTGATGCGAGAATGGATTCGTTAGAACCACCACGAGCAGAACGATACCAGTCAAGGCGTTCAGTTAGCGCATTGAAAGCACCCCACGCATTACCAGCAATCATTCCGTTAAATTCACCAGTGTAAATATCGTTGATGACATCAACTTTATTTTCCCACTTTTTCATTGAACCCTTAGAATCTTTTTCTGGCTTAGCATAAGCAGCAAGAATGATGTCATTGAATTGCTTAGCAGAAACTTCTTTTTCAATCATAGCCTTAGCCATAATATCAAATTCGTCCATATAAGCATTAGCAAGACCAAGAGTTTCACGAGCAATTTGTACCTTGCCGTTAGCGGTTTGTGTGTGGCGAATCTTGAAAGATTGCTTGATGCCCTTATTCTTCTTACGACCTACGCCACCAAGCGCAAGGTTAAGAGTGTTAGCGCATACAACACGAACAGGTGTGATGCTTGCTTGAATGGCAATAGAACCATCGTGTGATGTGTTGATGAGCAAATAAGTTTTTACCTTATCGCTCACGCCGTTAGGGTCAAGAATTGTTTCACGCTCTAATGCTAAAGCACCGAATACAACACGACCACCCTTGATTGAGCCAGCCGTTTCCCAACGACCCCCGCCGTCAAGAATATTGTCACCGAATGAGAATAAATCTTCATTCTGTAGTGGGTGATAGCGTTCGCCAACAATTCCAAGAATGTCGGTCTGAGAGTTATCTGTAGGGTTAGTACGCAAAACATATTGGTATGCCTTGTCGCTTGTTAAGTGTGTAGGTGTTTCCATATCTTCAAGACGAACATTCCAACCATTTAAATTTGCTGTTTCCAACATTTCTGCGGTTGTCTTTTCTTCTGTAAAGACTGTACCTAATCCGTGCCAAGCAGGTTCACGGAATGATGCGAATGATGCCTTGCCGTTTTGAGTTTCAATATCGTGAGCCACGATTTCCTTCTTTCTGTTGTTGAATTTCAAGTATAGCAGTATGGGCTGACATAAGTCAAATCGTATAGCCAGACATAGGGCAATTCGGACATTTCTTAAATGTGATCTTAAACATATGTGATAAATATCACACCGACACGCTAGGAAAATTTTGAGGGAAAAGAGGAGCAGTTTTTAAACGTGCTCAGGTTTATTAGTAGCCCCCTACTAAATATCTATTCTATCAATTGAAGACGATAGATACCCAATTGAATCTGAATTGTATTGCACAGTATCAAAATCAATATCGTGAATTGCATTTTGTGCTTCTTCTTCATTGCGAGCATTAACAGTCACTGAGTACATAACAGTAACTTCAACTTCGAATTCTTTTGTTAATTCAAAGCCCATAATTTCTGCAATTGCTTCGGCTTGCTCTTCTGTGATGTCTTGGTTTTCTAATTCACAAAGAGTCCATTCTTGCATTGATTCAACCATACGATTTTTATCTGCAGAATCTTGATATGAGCGCTGAGTTACTTTTTGGATGTGCTCTTCTAATTGTGTTACACGCAATGTTGTCTTGGCTAAAGAGTCACGAAGAAATTCTTGTGTTTCATTAACTGTTGGTGCTGGTGTGCTTACTTGCTGGTCCATAAGGGGCCTCTTTCTGTAGTTGGTTAATTCAATTGTACTGGGTACCACTGACAAATTTAGGTGAGCAGTTTTGATACATACTCAGGTATTTACACCTCTTACAGTTGGTGTGAACTGACTCTATAGTATTTCTATGATCGCCCTAATCAGCCTGGCGAATTCTCCACTCTATTTATTTAGCCACGCATTTCTGTGGTCGTGGTTCAGCAGTTTATACACTTACTTAGGTGATGTAGAGGCAGGATCCTTATTCTGGAACCCCTACACTTATTTAATTATGTGAGCAGTTTAATCTCATACTCAGGAGAGTTAGGAGAGGCTCTGAGCCTCCTACCCTAATTATTTATAGGTACTGAGCGATTGCGTTGTAGGTTGAGGTATTTACTGTTTCCTCATCTGTCATCTTTAGAATACGAATAGCATTAGCCATTTCTTTCTTTGACTCACGATAAGTGCTGGAGTGAATAACCTCAAAATCCTTTTCAGGTTCTGTTGGAAAGTCTGTTTCCTTTGTCTTGATGTCAAAATCAACATTTAGTGTTTCGTTCCAAGAACGATAGTTAGTGCGGAGGTTTTCAGCCTTTGAGAAATGAGCAATAGCCCACTTTCCCAATTCTGTCTGCCAAGCCTTGTAAGCAATTTGGAACTCTGCTTCTTTTTGTTCTTGTGTTGCGTAGTCTGCCTCTAACTTAGTTAGTGCTTCCTCTAATCCTGCGATTACACGAACTGTTGGGATTTTTACATTTATTGCTTTTGCTCTTGCCATCTTTTTATCTCTTTTCTGTTTGTGGGGTATTTATCTATTATAGCGTGGGGGTCTGACATTTAAGTGAGCCTTTTTAATTCTTGCTCAGGAATAAGTAATTAGATTACTTGGCTGTCCAAGTTGTGTAGCGTGTTGCGCCATTGACATCTAACTTGATACGAACTGATTGTCCGTCCTTGCTTGGTGAGATTTCTTGGATAGTACCTGTTACCTTTGACTTCTGTGAAGTGTATAGGTCGCCTACCTTGTAAGTTGCGTTTGTTACTGCCATTTTTGTTTTTCCTTTTCTGTTTGGGTAATACCTAAGTATAACATTTCCTACTGACATTTATCAAATTATTATCTGATAATCTCATTATGTGAGAACTGTTTATTTAGTTTTACTTTGTTTTGTTTATAGTATAAGTGTAGCACAAAAATGTCATAAATGTCAAATCGGGAGGGGTTTTGGGTGTGATCTTAAACACATCGTAAATGCTTGACAAACCAAAAGTTTTGCGCTAGGATTTTGCTAGGCCCTCCACTTTTCAGCGGGGACTTGAAAAAAAAGTAATAATAACAATGTACGTCAGTATCATTACAAATGCAATTTTCATTTATCTCATTTCTTAGTAGCAGAAAAAACTATGTCTGCTTTAGAGTATACACACAATCCGCAAGAAACGCAAGCGCTTCCATTAGTTGAGATAAGTGGAATTGATTTTAGATTTTCAGGACACTTAGCACCAGGCTTACCAATCATTTCTTTCATATCTGTTTGGCCAATAGCAAAATTCTTAGCAAGGTATGCTAAACGAACACCTTGATTAATTTTTAGATCAACACCAGTTTTTACATTCTCACTATCAGTGCTAAAGTAAAGAGACAGGTTTTCAATATCCTTAAGGATGAGAGCAGCAGACTTAACACGAGTGTAAACCCAGAATTGAATATCAGGATTAAGTTTGATCACATCGGACCAGGCAGTGGTATAAGTATCATTAAAGAAGTCACCGTCCCAGTGAATACGGAATAGCATAGGCGCATTCTTTTTTACACAATCAGCCTTAAACTCAGCAATCATCTCAGCAATGAGATTAAGCATAGTTAAATAGTCTGCGTCTTTTAGCAGGGCCCAATTGTGTAGTAAGTTAGTTCTTACTCCAGGGAAGATCTTTTCGAGTTTTCCTGCGTAGCATACGCTTTCACAAACACCAGTGGCACCAGGACACGAGAAAGCCTTTCCAGCAGGTAATCCGAAGGTGTTGGCAATTGCGGCTTGCTTTCCATTTTTTGTGACAAGATTAGCCACCTTTCTATCGTTAGATCTTTTTAGTTTAAGGGTATTAGTAGTCAAGACCAAGGCTCATCTCTAAGGCAATGTCTTCATTATAGGTATAAGACATTTCTTCAAGTAAGCAGTGTGTACACTTTTCTTCATATGCGTCAACGGCATTTTCTTTACATTCAGGGCAGGTTGTTGCGTAGTATTCATCATAGATTTCATCGTTTTCGAATGTCATAGTGGGGCGACCTTTCTTATTTGTTATATTTTAATTGTAGCAGTTCGGACTGACATTTCTTACGGTTGTAAGCCTTTTTAGAAGGTACGGCAGAGGCAGCGTTAGACCTACGGAGTTCCATAAGTCTGCGTAATTCCTCAGCGTTTTTCTTTGTTGTCATAAACTAATCTTAGCATACATCGTCTTAAAATGTCAAATCTTAAATCTGTGATCAATCTCACATCGACACGCTAGGAAAATTTTGTGCGGGGAAGCACACAAAATTAATTCTTATTACTCGTCATGCTCATCTACAAAAACATAGAGAGGAATTGTATCAGTGTAACTATACTGATTAACTTCTTTTTCACCAAATTCGTTTTGAGTTTGTATGTCATAGTTATCTCCAGTAGAATCACTTTCAATAAAAATTACTTCAACAATGTCCTCATCAACTTTAATTAAATCACCAAGCATTACTTGGTCTGGTGTTAAGTTATCTGCGTGGATCAATTTCATAGTTTTCATTGTATCAGGCATTATTATCCTTATCTTCAATTTTCGTTACTGTTACTGGAAAGTCATAGCGACCTTCATAGCCATTGCCTTTTGAGTAAAGCATTTTAAGTTCTGACATTTTACTTTGTCCTTGATACCTACTTTGACCTAAGTGTTTTGAAGAAAGTGCGGTTGGTGCTTTAGACGGCATTTACTCATCCTCATCTATTTCTACGCAATCCATAAAACACTCTTCGCAAGTGTCCCCGTCCTTCGTGTAGTCATCTTGATTAAGGCAGTCGTGTTCATCACAAGGGCATTTATTTATTGTCATCATGCGAACTCCGCATCTAATTCTGAGTCTGACATTTCTACCCATGAGTTACTGTTGATTAGAAATTCAGGCTCGCCAATGATAGACTCGCAGTCGCAAAAATCAGGGAATTGGTAATTTTTCATTACCTCTTCAATGTCGGTAGTTTCAAGATAAAACTCATGATACATGCTTACTTTATAGCCCTTAGACATTATTCGTTATCCTCGTATTCATCTACTGGGTCAATGAACCAAGATAGGTGGTGTTGATCTACAATAGCGTGGGCAGGTGCGTGACTCATACCCTTATAGAATACGCCTTCGGGCATAGCAATAAATCGGTCATAGTCCTCATCATAGTATGCGTCAATAGCATCAATACAAGGTTGTACCATAGAAAGTGGTACGGGTGGGTAGTGATTACCTTGTAAGTGATAGGCTAACTGCGTTTCTAAATCTAATACGCTATCTGCTAATCCAATTGCTGTTACGCTTCCCATTATTATTTCTCCTCAATTTCTGCGACATAGGTTTCTAAATCTTCGGTTTTATAGTCAAACCAACGGACGGCATCTTCTTCGTTGTCTGCCTCGATAGTTATGAAAGTAGTAAATTCGTATAATGGCATTACTTAGTCACAACCCTTCTGCCTTCACGATAGAAAGTCTTAGTGTGTAATTTACCTGAAGGCTCTGAAAGATTAACTGTTGCGTACTCATCAGCAAATCCCCAATCCTCAAAAGTATTAAAAGTATTAACTGCGGATAGTGCGTCTGAGTAACGCCCTGTCCAATGTACGGGCTTGCTATCATACGATACTGTTACTGCGTATAGGTATTCCATTAGTCGTTCTCCTTAGTGGTAAATAGTGCGCCTTCATTAAGCAATCCAACCTCTAAGTTAAATAACTCATCTGGTGTTGCTTGCTCCAAGTCTATCCAACCTGCGCCTTCGTTGTCAATTCTAAAAATCTCAATGTATCCCATTAGTGTTGTTCCTCGCAATCCTCTGTGTAATCAAACTCGTGGTAGTAGCAACCCATAGCCTCGCCGTGGGCTTTACAGACATACTTAAATTGTGACTCATCACAACAAAATCTCATTTCATCTTTGATAAAATAAAACTCATTTTGGTCTATTGTTTCTGCGGTCATTTCTGCCTTCTTTCTTTATCTTATTACTATGTAATCCTATCATTTTGGGCTGACATTTATCTACCTACTGCTGAGTAATTCCAAATAGTAAGACGCTCAATCTATGTGATAAAATTCACAAAATTTCGGGCGTGTCGTAAATAACTTCTTAAATGACTTGTGGATAACCTGTGGACGACACGCTAGGAAAATCTTTGAGCAGTTTTAGATCTTGCTCAGGATTTTATTTTATTTAATCGTTGCCACCAATTGTCATTGATGCTTCAATAAATTTATCAGCATTAAATCTTTCGTTATCTTTTTCAAACATATCAACAAAATCATTTACGATATTTGCAAATAGTAAAGAGTCCATACCAAAAGAATAATTGCTAAGAATATCAGCAGTTGCGATATAGTCTTTTCGTGTCATCATTTGTGAGTACACTCGCTTTCTGATTCGTGTCCAAATTCATCTACTAATTCTTCATAGATTTCATCAATGTAGTCTAAATAGTCGCTCATTATTCGGCCACCTTTAGAATTGCGTAGGACCCGTTAGCATTGATTTCATCAAGTACAGGTATAATAGCAGGCACAAGTAAATCTTTTAGCATTCTTTCAAGCATAGCAATTAATTCTGAGTGAGGGATAGCAAGTGCTTCCATCGCAATTGGATGAGTTTCATCAAATTCGGTTACGAACTTTAGTGTGTGTTCTACTTTAGTCATTTATTTTATTTCCTATTCTTTAGTTTACTTCGGGGGTGTTAAATAAGTTTAAGTCTTGTTCCATACCGAAATCGCATACGCAAGTTTCGACATCGAAATTATCATTATCGCCAAAAAAGATTAAACCTGTTGAGTGGCATTCCTCGCAGGGTATCGACATAACTGAGTTTATCATTTAGTCACCAACCTTTACGGCAAGAGTGCGATAAGTATAACCGCCATAAGGCTTGCGTACTTCTACAAGATAAGCCTCTGCGCCTTCATACCAAACCGCTTTAGGGTGGATTTGAGCAGATACGATTTCACCTGTCAAAGTTTTTGAGTGATAAGTTTTTCCTACAAGTAGGTTTTCGATTGTGTAAACATTTGCTGACATTATTTTCCTTCTTTCATTTTGTCTTGTATTGCTTTTGATTTCATTAGGGCTTCTAAGCCTTTACCTAATGAGGCAAGGCGTTGAGCCTCTACCATTTGCTTGTATTCATCAAGTGTCATTATTTGACCTTTCTTTAAGTGATAAGACTATCTTATCAGGGGGGGCTGACATTTTTGCCACTTATTTGCTAAGGCGCATTGTGATTTATCTCACACTTATTTGCTTAGGCTCATTGGCTAATGTCTTTATTTAATTGTTCTTACTATGTAAGTATAGCAAAGAAATGTCAAAAAGTCAAATCTAAACACGGCGTGTCGTATGTGATTAATCTCACATTGGTTATACACACCCCTGTGGATAACTTTTTGCTAGGATTTTTTTATTCGCCTTTCACGAATAAATAAGATCCATAGAATAAACAAATAAAAGAAAACCAAAACAATGCGTTGCCACTTACAAAAAAGTTACTCATTTATTTTCCTCAATTTCATTTAGTAATTCCCAAAGTATTGGCTCTAACGCTAATGCGCTTTCATCTAATTTTTCTTGAAGTGTTTTCATTTTTATTTCTCCATTACACTAATTATAACTTTAAAATCTTTTTCTGTTAGCAATACACCAGCGCAACCCCATAGACCCGCTAACCAGTTATTACCGTATTTTTCTTTTGCTAATTTAACTGCTTCATCACGCAATTCATCTTTTATCATTACTTGCCTACCTTATACAAGAAATCCCAAGCCTTACGGCATAACAGTATGCTTTCGCAATTATCACAACACACAACCCCATTAGGGTTTAGGTCATAGTCATAGATGTCAATGGTAGTGCTAACCGCACCGCATACTGACTTGATAGGTACATAGGTACTCATTTAGTTACTCCCTCAAATAATTCTTTACACTTGTTAGGATTATCCCACCAAGCAAATCCTTCGTGATACTTAGCGGGTGCTAATACCACTTGACCGCAAGGGCATAAGTTCATTAAGCCCGTAGGGTAGTCGTTTACAGTAGCAAACTTAGTCCAAATACTCATTTATTTTTCTCCTCTAATAATTCCGTTAATTGCTAACAGGTCGCACTCTACTTTTAGAGTTGTTGATTTATTTAATTGTAAAGGTAGCGCAGAAATAAACTCACGCAATTTTTTTTCGGTAACGAAAGGCATTTTTTTAGTGTTGCCATTGTAAGATGTAAGTGTAAGAGTAATCATTACTTAGACACCTTCCAATCTGTCCACATAGGCAGACGCTCAGGGTCGGTATCGTTATACCAACGCTCAATGTTATTTTCACAATCTTGGCAGAAAGTGTATTGTGTATCCATTACCTCAGAGATAGCGGATTTCATAGGGTTATGCTCAACGCATACTGTCATTTTTTCTAATGTAGTCATTTTATGACCACCTTTCTTTAGCGGATTTCTTTACCGCTTGTTTTTCTTTATACTGTAATTGTAGCAGGGGGGTCTGACATTTTGAGGGGTATAAATGGTGTAAATCGGACATTGTGAGATTAGTCACATATGAGGTACATCACATTACTTATACACATCACCCTGTGGATAACTTTTTTCTAGGGGATCGATGTGGTGTATATCACATAGACATAGGCTCTATATACGGCGTGTCGAGTTGCTTTTGTCAGTCTATCCTGCTATACTTCCATTATACAAACTAACAAAGGACAGAAAATGAACCCATTTACAGCAGTAATCGATTGGATAGACGAGAATGGTGACTTCGGCGCACCAATAGGAGCCTTTATTGGCGTAGGTATAGCAATAGCGCTATGCTTTATATTTGGGGGTAATTAAATGATAACAGCAACACTAACAAGCGTTACAGGTACTACTAAGAAGATGCAATTTCCTAACAAGGAGAATGTACTATCCTTCATTGACCGCTATGCGGAAGTGCTACCAATAGGTACGGCTATCAACATAGACGCACCACTTGCTGGTATCCACTCAGGTTGGATACAAGGTAAGGCTAAAAAAGTTTGACAAGTAAATAAATCTTAGTGCGTCTATTATGGGCGCACTATTTTTTTGTCATTTTATTTTTATAAACACGTATCATACATCTGAACAATATTTTCAGATTTATGGTAAAATGAACTATGGGAATTTTAGATAATTTAGAAAATGCCTGGGATGATGAATTTAATTTTGAAAGTTCACTATATAAGCCAGAAATGGATAGTCTTGCTGTAAAAATATTTTCAGAAACTGTTTGTTCAGAATGTGAATCAAAGTCTATGCCAGTAACAGATAACATGGGTAGAGAAATTTTCTGGGAAGACTTAGGAAGACCTACCAACGCTTAGGATGTTTGTCCGTATTATACTTTCTATAGATCTGAAAGTTATTTAAAGCATTTATAATAACTTTTCTATCCACATTACACATCTTGGCTAATGTATCAATAGACTTTTCCTGGTCTACATATTGGATCTCTAACCATTCTTTATTTTCATGGTTTTTCATTAAAAAAGTCTCTCGCTCTCTGATATAAATTTTCAGATTTGCTATGAGTGGCTATATGAATATGAGGATGCTCCATAAGTCCAATAAAATTCGGGGATCGATCATTAAAATGAATAGATATCTCATCTATATCCAAGTACACTCTAAGGTCATTTATGGTTTGAACTATATCTGCAAAGGTACTAAGTCCTTCTTGGCTATTTAACATATCGTTGGTTTGTCGATAATGTTTATTTGGAATAAAAACTAATTCAAAAGGTGTATTTGGAAACAACTCTTCATGCACAAAGTATTTTTCATTTTGGTATATGGGATTATGTTCATTGTCAAGGTTTAAGGTTTGATATTCTTTAAAATCATGATCTATATACACAGATAGATATCTGGTATCATTTTGTCCAAAAGTGACCCCTACGTGGTTCCAAATTTTATATTCTTTAGAATTTTCGGGGCATAGAAAACAAAAGTCTTCTCCACTTTTGGCATCAGTCATTATTCTGTAATATGACCGTTATCTTTTAATGCATCGTAAATAATGCCATTCATATAACGAAGTTGATAAGACTGCTCGTTAATGATTTTTTCAATTTCGGCGGGATCCATATTTTGCTGTGCTGCCATTTGTCTATTAAACTGTTCAACAGTTTCAGACATAATTTCTACTGCTGTATCCTTCATTGTATTCTCCTCTGGTGTTAACATGTTAAACCGAAAACGGTTGTATAACTATTATAGCGTATTGGCAAATATCCGTCAAACCTTATTTCCACTCTATTTCCTGGTCATATGTCACGCTATATTCATCTGTAAATATTTCAGCATATGAGATTATATCTTTTTGATACCTTACCAAGGTGTTTCGGCCTACTTTGTCAGCCATATACTTAACACCCTGGACTAATGGCTCAAAACTCATCTCTTGGGCTTCTAGGGCCGTATTAAGGGTATTGAGATAACGTTCCTTACCGTATCTCTTAGATGTAAATGATTGATCAACATATTCAAATCTTGCTTGCTTATCGTTATCCCGTGCAATGTCCGAATTGTCTGTTATGTACTTTGTTGCAGGATGTTCCATCCGTGTTGACCAGTTTCGCATGTTATTGCTGTACTTTTCCATATTGCGTAGAGTTGAATCAGCAAAGGCCATGCGTATAAGGTCAGATTCGGAGGTTTGAACCTCTGTTGCGAACGAAATTAAAAACGCAGTTGCGTAAGGAAACTTGTCGCTATATGTCGTGACGCCGAAGTGTACATTCGGATTGAACGACTTAGAAGACATAGCATCCTCTATCAAGCGCATATGATTTCCGAGTGAAACAAAACCTTCTCGATTCATGTCACAGTCTACAAATAAGCATTCCTCTGGGGAGATCCCGTCGGCGAGACATAAAAGATTTTTATCGTACGAACCCACTATTTTTGAACCGTTAAAACGCTCTAATAATTTTGCGGACATAAAACCATCCATGTCAGGGGATATAATTAAATTCTTAGAATGCTCCAGTGTATTAAGTATCTGTGTTTTCATTTAGTATAAACGTCCTTTATAATAATGTTATGACTGTGCAAGACTGGGCTTCCTTAATCGTAGCGATACTTACAATTGTATCATCAATCGCCTTCGCAATCAAGTGGATGGTAAAACATTATCTCAGCGAACTTAAGCCGAATTCTGGATCATCGATGAAAGATCAAATTTCGAGATTAGAAACCGCCGTTGATGACCAAAGAATTGACTCTATTAAATCTAGAGATCGCCAGGAAAAGAAACTCGACGAAATGTATGAAATTTTAATTAAGCACATTGCTGCTAACAATAAATAATTTGCTATATACTATATATAAAGATATCTTTTAAAACTATAAAGATAGTTCTTTTCTCTTATATATATTTAAGTATACACTATCGCAATCCTGGCATAAAAGACTTATGGTAATAAAACGGACATATCCAATTATAACAGTTTGGTAAACTTTAATATCATGTCTATATTGTCCCTTTTTGTGGTACAATTTTATAGTCTAATACCATGGTTTGTCCTATACCCACCGATCATGGTATTAGTCATTTTTCATGGTATAATCTAGTATTATGACTATCTGTGGACCTGAAGTTTTTGGCTATGACCCGATAAATATCAAGTGGTCTGTAGTTCGTGGTGATACTGCAACTATAAGAATCGACTTTTTAGAAAATGATGAAGTCTCATTATTTGATACTACTGGCTGGATTTTTAAAGCAAGTTCCTATGATCCAAAAACTCAGATAATTGATGATTTAGTAGTTTCTTCACATCCTGGATATGTAGTTGTTACCGCTTCTCCAGATATAACATCTTATTGGGGAACAACCTATAAAAGCATAGTTTCTGAATTAATTTTTGATCTTCAAGTTAAAATTGACGATACTGTCTGGACTCCAGTTATTGGAACAATAAATGTGATTGGCGATATTACAGGTACCATCTAATGCCAATTATAAAAGTATCCCATATAACTCCCATCCAATTGCCGTCAGCAATAAAAGTTTCAACAAATGGAAATGTAAAAGTTTTTAAAGTTAAAAAATAATTTACTGGAGGGTTTATGGTTTCTAAAAATATGGATTTTCCAATAAGCAAGAAGGCAGCATACGCATCTCAAGTTGAAAACCAGCAAAGTATAATTACAGATAGTTCTGTTGGATATATTCCAGTTCCAGGCCCTCAAGGACCAAGAGGTCTTCAAGGAGAAACTGGACAGCAAGGCCCTAAAGGTGAACCTGGACAAGATGGACAAAAAGGACAAAAGGGAGATACTGGACAAAAAGGACAGGATGGAAAAAGTTCTTTACCAAACTACAATCAGCCAGCAGGTTGGGCAAAGTACGTATCTGATAACCTGATACCAACAAAAACTGGAGCGTCTCAGGGAGAAGACGGATGGGTATCCTTAACTCTTGGAAATGTTTCACGTGAAACAGTTGAAAAATATCTTCCATCAAATTCTCAGGGTCTATATGGAAAAGAAACAAAAAGAATTAATCTTAAAGGATTAGAACTTGGCACCCAACTACAAATAACTTATGATTTTGAAATCACTACATATTCTTCAAATACAGAAGTATGGGTTAGATCATTTTTTCCTGAAAGCAAGTCTGAAGTTATATCTTTTGTAGCATCTTTAAAATATCAGTATTCCTATGAACTTTCTGTCACTCAAAACCTATTTTTAAATTCAGATGCAGACAAGATTTCTGGTATCAGTCCACAAGTTAGAACCGATATGGACGCCATAGTCTTGTTAAAAAGTATAGCAGTTTCAGTCAGGTAACATGGTATAATAAAATCATGGCATTCCCAGGCACAATGAACATTACATACTATAAAGGTGATACCTATGAATTTCGGGTATACCCAAAAAAGTCTGATGGAACAGCATATAACCTTCAGCAATTTGAACATGATCCAACCGCACTAAAAGGACCAAAATTTACAATTGCCCCAGTTAGAGGAGCAGTTGAAAGTGCTCAAATTAAAGCATATGTTTCTATATCTCCAGATAACACATATCTAACATGTGCAATTCGTCCAGGAGATGGTGAAAGACTAAGTTCTGTTGTTCAATATGTTTATGATATTCAGATAGTAGACCCTGCTTTGGGAGTTTCTGATTTGCAACCATATGATAAAGTTATTACAGTTTTAACTGGAATTATAACAGTAGTTGAAGATGTTACTCCTCAAGAATGGATAGTTTGATAAATGGTAGATGTTTTAGTTGATACAGAAGACATTACTGTTCTTGGAGGACCAGACTCAATAGACGTAGACCTAGATGTTGGTCCAAGCGGAGAAAGAGGAAGTAGAATTTTTACTTCTGTTGGAGATCCAAACATAGTATCTATAGGTGGAAATCAAACATTTAAGATTTTTGATTTATGTATAAATGTTAACCCATCAGATCCAGACTATCAATTTTTATATCAAAGAATAAGTAATTCTGGGAATGAAGAAATTTGGGAAAAAATCTTTAAAATGACAACAAATCAATATTCAGAAACAGAATCAAGAACTTTTGTTGCTGGAAAAGTTGACATAATTGTAAACCTTCTAGATATAGTCCCAGAAGACATGATAACTACCGTTCAGTCTTCAGATTTTGCTGTGATGCATAATATTTCTGGAAGTCAAAATCCAATAGCAAGTTCTATTCTAATAGGAGATATAGTAACCAATGGCACATCCCGTGGACTTCCAATAACCGTCAATGGCGCAAGCCTTCAGTCTGGAATCTGGTCAGATTTGTCTGGAAACTTAGTTGTTCATCTCTTTATTAGTATGGTATAATTTTTTAGAGGTGGTTAACAATGGCTCAAGATATAAATCCGAACTTAAACGGACCTTTTAATACTCAGATACCAGAATACGGTGACGCTGCAGATATTGTCGCAGCATTAAGGCTTTTTTTATATGGAACAACAACCCCTCCAACATCAACTTCAGAAATTCAAGAAAAATCAATTGCTCATCATTTACAATTGATGAAAAACGATATATCAGCAATTAATAGTAGAGGAATTGGATCTTCTGTAACAAATGATGCTCCAGTAACTCCAATAGAAGGATATGTCTGGATGAAGAAAAATTCATCTGCTTCCAATTCTGTTGTTTTTCCAAGTGCAATTTTTACAAATACTCCACCAGCATCAAATACAGTAACAGACGGAGCACTTTGGGTTGATAGAGACTCAGTTCCACTAACAATGTATATTTTTGATTCATTAACAAATGCATGGAAGCCGATAGGAGTATAATGTCAATAGTTAGCGATGAAGGTAAGTTAGCATACCTATACGATTCAGAACTAGATACATGGTATCCAGTAACTGGAAGTACAAACACAACTGCAAACTATGTTTGGAGTGGAACACATAAATATTTGAACTCAGCAACTTATGAAACTGTTGTACGTGCAAAAGGTGGAGTAAATAACTTTTTAAATCCATCATCACGAAATGACATTATTACAAATCCAGTTAATGGTCTTGTTTGCTTTATTCAGCAAACTGATAATGGAGACATTATAAATCAGATTCAATATTATTATAATGGATCTTGGAGAGAATATTCTGACTCTGTTTATTTAACTGCAGTAACTGCAAGCAAAACATTAAGTTTGGCAGATGTTGGAAAAACCTTAAAAATTACATCAAATAACGATGTTGTTATAACAGTACCAACCAATGCATCGGTTCCTATTGTAGTTGGTCAGCGTGTAGATTTAGTTAGATATGGAAGCGGTGGGGTCTTAATTAGCGAAGCAAGCGGTGTTACTATTTTAAGTAAAAATATGAATAAGAAAATTGCTGCAAGATATTCTGGTGGTTCGCTAGTAAAGACTGAAAACGATACCTGGATTCTTATTGGCGATTTGACAGCGTAGGGCTAATTATGGGTTGGATTAGCAAATGGTCTGCTTCAAAAGGAATGGTATCAGTACCAAACATTCTTGAGATATCAAAAGAAGCAGCAGAAGCACTAATTCAAACCAACGGTTTGACTGTAGGTGTTGCATCTACAATAACACAAGAAGATAATACAAAAACAAATACTGTAGCAACTCAAGCAAAAACTCCAGGAGTTTTAATTGATTATGAAAGCCCAATAGATTTTACATATAGAATATTTTCTTTTACTCCGTTTAGTGTATTTACATTTACACCAGTTACACCATTTACATTTACACCAGTTACGTTTTCATTTGTACCATTTTCAGTGTTTTCTTTTACTCCATTTACTGTTTTTACATTTACTCCTGCCCCAGTAGGTACAACAGTTGGCACCGTATCAGGAACTGCAACTGGAACAACTACAGCAACAATTAGTTGGACGTCAACAGGACAAGGTTCTTTTTTCTTGATGGTAGTTCCAAGATTCTCAGATGATGAACCAGGCTTTTCTGTAGAAGGCACCACCGCAACAACTGTTACTGCAACTGGCCTTACGCCAGATAATGTCCATGATATAACTCTTTTTGTATACCCTGGACCAGGAAGAACTGGTCAATCTGTTTTGGGTCAAGGAACGGTAAAAACAAATGCAGACACACCACCAATATTGGATAAAACAGTTCCAAATGTTGTAGGAATGACATCTGCAGCAGCACAAAGTGCAATCACAGCAGCAGGATTAGTTACTGGAAGTTTTGCAACAGGAACAACTACAAGCACTGCTGCTAATAGTGGCAAAGTACAAAGCCAATCACCATCATCAGGAACTGCAGTTGCTTCAGGAACAAGTGTAAATTTAACTATGTGGAATTACGTTGCTGCAGGATGTACAGTAGCAACAACATATACTTACGGTTGGGGAGAATGGGAGACATGCTCTAATGGAACACAGTCTAGATGGGCAACATATAGAGATTATTCTACAGTTAATGCAGACTGTTCTGTCAGCACTGGAACTCAATATTTTTATACAGTAGGAAATTCAGGTCCTTGGAGAGAGCAAAGAGATTGTTTAGTGACCTGCAATTCTTCTACTACCTATACCTATGATTGGGGCGATTGGGGAAACTGTAACGTAGACTCAAGAAGAAGATATGCTACAACAAGAACAGTAACCACTACTAATGCAGACTGCACTACTTCAAGTTATAGTCAAGCATTTTATATAGCAGGAAGGTCTGGACCTTGGGAAGAAAATGAAGCCTGTACTCCAGCATTTACTTTTACACCATTTGGAGTTTTTTCATTTGTACCATTTAGTGTGTTTACATTTACTCCAGTAGCCAAACCTCAATGTCCTGGAATGACCACTAGGGCAAGTAATTATACTTGTGCAGAATTAGGAAGAGAATATCTTGGAGGGCCTAATGACTATCAAATAGGAGTTGGAATGCAATGCTGTGGAGATTTAATTGATGCATTTACAGTATTTACATTTACACCCGTCCCAGCATTTTCAGTATTTACATTTACACCTTTCTATGTATTTGGATTCTCACCATTTGGTGTGTTTACATTTACTCCTACTGCTACATTTACATTTACACCAGCATTCTCGTTTACTCCTGCCCCATCAGGTTATGGCCCAGGATGTTACTATGCTTCAAATGAAGAGCAATGCCCAGGTGCATTTAATCCTGACAATAATGAGTGTTGTCCAGGTATGGCTTGAAGATTGCGGTAATATGATAGAATTGGTACTATGACAATAAATATTTATAAAAAAGAAAATTTAATTCTTTCTCTACCTGGAGAAAATGTTTTAGTTTCTTTTTTTAAAAATAGAGAAAATACAACATATACAATTGAACCAAATATAAAAAAAGAAGCAACACATATACTAAAATATTTTTTTGAAGGAAATTCATATTCTGTTATTATTAATGATATTATTGCAGAGTCTATACTAAATGAATATAGAACGGAATGGGTAAATGAGTGAAGAACTTTCAGCCTGGGAAAAATATAAACAAAACTTAGGAGAAACAAGACCGTGGGATTTTATTAAACCAAATACGGAATATGCTCATAAAAATGTTGCAGACCAAAGATATGAGATATGCAAGTCTTGTCCAAACCTTTTGCCAACCAAGCAATGCAAGTTGTGTGGATGTTTTATGGCTGCTAAATCAAAACTTTTGCATGCAACCTGCCCAGCAAACAAATGGCCTACTTAGGAAATTTCTTCATCCACATTCTGGTCTTTGGCGTAATGCCTTTCCAAGAAGACCAGTCGTCTCCACCATTTGTCATGTAGTATGCAATCTCTGCATTCTTGACGGGATTAAATAGTTCTGCATTTGAATCAAGATCAAACTTGTCTCTACGGTCAGGACCAAGGGAATCGATCATATTAATTTGAAACATGCCATAAGATGAGTCTCCAGTCTTATGATTGCCATTAAAAGCCAATGGTCGTCCATTAGATTCTTTTTTAGCAACCGCCCAAGCAACCACAAGGTCTTTACCCTTAAATCCTACTAGAGAAAGAAGTTCCTTTAGTTCAATATCGGTCAGAGATGTCTTATTCTCAAAACTCTCTAGTTTTTTTGCCTTAGAAACCAAAAAAACCTCTTTCGAGGCGGTTTCCGATGTCTGAGCCTGTTCCAGGCTAAGATTGTTCTTTGTATCAAGATCTGAAATAGCATTAGCAGAGTTTGACAAAACCGTTACTAGTACTACGATACTGAGTGTGCTAATGATCTCTTTGTTTCTTTCGATAAATTTAATCATAGTTTCCTCCTTAGAAAACAATAACACCTTGGTAGGTGTTACTACCTAGTATATCATGATATTTCTCTAAAAGTCAACTCTGAACAATGGTATAATAAAAGTACTATGGCAACAAAATTAAACGGTCTCGGCTTACCTTATCCTTTAGCAAGCGATAACGTTAATGTACACGGAGATATTGAAGATTTAGTAACTAAATTAGAAGAGATTCTTCCTCCATTAGGACTTTCATATTTTCAAATTAGTGTAAGAAATGAAACTGGATCTTCTATTTTAGCGGGGGATCCAGTATATGCTTCTGGCTATAGTTCTGGATCAGAAAGAACATTAATAACAAGACTAACTGGAACATCATCACAAACATTATTAGGTTTATCAAAAACAACAATAGCAAATAATTCAAACGGGGTTGTTGTAGTTGGTGGAGTTCTTGAAGGTTTAAATACTTCAACATTTGCAAGTGGGTCTATTCTCTACGTTGGACAAACTGGTGGATTAGTTGCTGGGGCCAATGACTCATCAGGAGCAAAACCAGCAAACTCTGGAGTTGCAGTAGGTATTGTTGCACACCAAGGAAATCCTGGAATAGTTATTGTTCAAGCAAAAGGAAATGGCACTTGGGGAGCACTGAAAAACGGTTTAGCATAATGACACAAAAAACAGCACTTGTTTTTGGTGCAGGAGGCTTCATTGGAAGCCACATGGTTAAAAGATTAAAATCAGAAGGATACTGGGTTCGTGGTGTTGATTTAAAACATCCAGACTTTTCAGAAACAGAAGCAGACGAGTTTATTGAAAGAGATTTATCCGTATATGAAAATGTTGAAAAAGTTATTCAGTTTAAAGGATATCAAGGAAACTTTTATCACGAAGTTCCTTATCGCTCTATAACTTCTTTTGATGAGGTATATCAATTTGCTGCCGATATGGGTGGGGCTGGATATATATTTACTGGTTTAAATGATTCTCAGATTATGGAAAACTCTGCTCTGATAAACCTTAATTTGTTAAGAGCACAGTCCAGGCTTAATGAAAAATATAATATAAATAAAACTAAAATATTTTATTCAAGTTCTGCATGTATGTATCCTGACTATAAGCAGTTAGATGTTAATAATCCTGGACTTAAGGAGTCTGATGCATACCCTGCAGATCCTGACAGTGAGTATGGCTGGGAAAAATTGTTTAGCGAAAGAATGTTTTTAGCCTTTAATAGAAATAATAAAATCCCAGTAGCCATTGCAAGATATCATAATATTTATGGACCAGAAGGAACTTGGGATGGTGGAAAAGAAAAGGCTCCTGCAGCAATGTGTCGAAAAGTTATACAAGCAGATGGATTTATAGAAATTTGGGGGGATGGAGAACAAACTCGATCATTCCTATACATAGATGAATGTATAGAAGCAACAAGAAGACTTATGGAGTCAGATTTTACTGGTCCTGTCAATATAGGTTCTGAAGAAATGGTTACTATAAATCAACTGGTAGATATTGCTTGTAGCATTGAAGGTAAAACTCTTAGTAAAATGCATATTCCTGGCCCACTTGGAGTTAGAGGAAGAAACTCTAACAATGATTTAGTTAGAGAAAAGTTAGATTGGGATTACTCAATGTCTCTTAAAGATGGAATCAAACAAACATATGAATGGATAAAAAAACAAAATGGATAACTTTTTATTTTACAGATTGCACCATGCAGGACTAACAAACAGACTGTTTAGTTTAGAAGTAGGACTTGGTCTTTCTTGTATAACAAAGAAAAAACTTGTTATCTATAATTTACTTGATAAGCAACAAAATTGGCTTGATAGTTTTCCAATTAGTGATAATGTTGTTTTTGGAAAAAGAGATTCAATTGTTAAAAGAGAAATGGTAAACTTTTTTGAGTTAATAGATTTTGATAAATCTTTGGTTTGGGAGTATATTGCTTTTGGAAAAATAGATCAGTTTTCTAAAGATGAAATTAAAATATCTGATAACTTATTTTTAGATTATGCAAATGTTAATAAAGAAATTCAAGTAGGGGCTGAGCATTTTAATAAAAAAGAATTAATTTTTGAAGAAGGCAAGTCGTATAATATGTCTGGTCCAAACCTGGCCAACCGTGAAACTTTTTTTGCCAATCAAGATGATGAATTTTTAAATAAGATAAAGGTGACTTTTAAAGAGGAGTATGTTGATTTAGCAAACAAGGTTGCTAAGAGTCTTGGAGAATTTCGTGGCATGCACGTAAGGCTTACAGATCATGCAGAAAGAACATTTAGTTTTTCAGAGAAAGATTTTGATAAAGCGCTTAAAAATAATGATTTAAAAACTGTAGTATTAACAGATGATGTAAACAATGAAATATTTAAAAATAAAGATATTGTATTTTTAGATGACTACATTGTAGATAATTTTTCAAATGAGTTTTTGGCTTTACCTAGTCAGTCAGAAATTGTTTTTGGTCTGATTGGATTATTAGTAATGTGTCAGTCAAAGGATTTTATTGGAACCCCTAGAAGCACTTTTACTGCCTATATTCAAAGAGAGATGTTTTGTTCTAAAAAGTCAGATGCTTTTAGATTTATAGGCTATGATGACTTCACAGAGTTTCCAAAAGACTGGGTATAAACTAAAGATTCGTGGTATAATTTAAAAATGGCAACAAGCAGAAATTCTCAAAAATCTCAGTACGATGTTGGCTCAAAGCCACCACAGGTTACTTGGACATTTGTCCGTGGGGACACTGCCTCATTTAAAGTTTATGTAACGGATGATTTGGAAGCACCTTTAAATGTTCCAGACTGGGCAATTGCTATGAAAATTAAAAGACCCAATACCACTCCAGCACTTATTAGTGACGATGCTTCGGTTGTTATGACTCTAAGTCCCGCTGCAGATCCAGACGACCTTCCAGGAGAATTTACAGTATTTTTATCAGCAACACAATCTTTAACATTGCAGACTGGAGACATATTTGATATTCAGTTGTCTGCCCCAGGGAATGAGACTGTTTGGACAGTTTGCCAGGGTAGCGTAATTGTTATTGAAGATGTAACTGATTAATGGCTACTTCAATAATCAATAATAATACTAAGAGAAAAGTTTCAGCAATTAATGCTGTAACTTACGGGGCTATAAAGATTTCAAAGCCTTCCCCTATAGTTAAGATTAACGAAGTATTACCATTTAGAATACGTATAACAAACATTCAGATTCCAGGCTATTCCGCATCATCTCCAGCACCAATTGGCATTGCTGTAATTGGTTTGAATAACTATATACTTTAAAATACATGCTATAATCTCACTATGGCAAAGATATCAGTCCCAGGAGTAAAGAGTCTATTTCAAACAGGTGATAGACCTACTCAAGAAAATTACGTAGATTTAATCGATACCCTTGTTTCTCAGTCAACAGATTTGGGATCAGCGGGTAACAATGAAAACACAGTCAATGGAATTGAGAACGTAACTGTTATTGATAACTTTGATGCAACAGTTTGGCGTTTGGTTAAGTATATTGTTTCAATATCAAAGACCTCCGCAGGGGACAATAAGTTCTACGCAACTGAACTAAGTATTCTTGTTGACGGTGCAAATGTATCAGTCAGCGAGTATGGAACAATCGACAATGATGGGAATATTGGCACCATTAATGTCTCTCGCACTGGAAATACCGTGGCCTTAACAGTCACTCCAGATCCTGCGATCAAGCCAGTCACTGTACGATATGCTCGTATGGGACTTAAGGCATAATAAAAGGAGATATAAAAAATGGCAACAGTAAATAAAGATTTTAAAATTAAGAGTGGTCTCATTGTTGAAGGTACAACAGCGACAGTTAACAATTTTGACGTTCTTACAAAGAAGCAAGCAGATCAAGACTACATTGTTAGTCTTATTGGCGGAACAGCCACATCTGCTAACGAAGCAAACAAGGTTGTAAAGCGTGATGCTAATGGTAACTTTGCTGCAGGAACAATTACAGCAGATTTAACTGGTAACGTAACAGGAACAGTATCAAGCCTTTCAAACCACGATACTGCAGACCTTGCAGAAAATGCAACAAATAAGTACTTTACAAACCAAAGAGCACTTGATGCTACAGCAGCAGCATACGATGCAGCAGGAACTGCAGCAACAGAAGCAGGACTTGTAGCAGGAGATCTTGCAGATCACGAATCTGATACTTCTGCACACGGTGTAACTGGTAACGTAGTAGGAACATCAGACACACAAACATTAACAAATAAGACTATTGGAGATACACTTAACTTCACTGGCGCAGGATCAATGACAATCAATTCTGATTCTCATATCGTTCTTACTCCAGCAGCAGGTTCTTCTGTTAAGTGGGGTGCAGATGTTCTTGCAACTCAGGCTTACGCAGATCAAGCAGAAGCAGATGCAATTTCAACATCAGAAACTTACACAGATACAGCAATAACAGGTCTTAACCTTGCAACAACATATGATGCAAAGGGTGCAGCAGCACAGGCACTTGTAGATTCTAAGGCTTACACAGATCAGGAAGTTTCTGATCTTGTTGGAGCAGCACCAGCACTACTTGACACATTGAATGAGTTGTCTGCAGCAATTGCTAACAACCCATCTTATGCTACTGACGCTGCTAACGCAGTTGCTGGAAGAGTAGCAAAGGCTGGAGATACAATGACTGGAGCCTTGACATTGTCAGGAGCACCAACATTAAATCTACATGCAGCAACAAAGGGTTATGTAGATGGAGAAATTTCAACTCTTGATACAGCAGCACAAGGTTATGCAGATGGCGCAGAGACAGATGCTAAAGCATACACAGACACTCGTGAAGGCTTAATCACAACTGCTTACCAGAACTATGCAGATCAGGCTGAAGTAGATGCAAAGGCATACACAGACACTCGTGAGACAGCAATTACAACTGCTTATCAGACATATGCAGATCAGGCTGAAGTAGATGCAAAGGCTTATGCTGATGCACTTACAACATCTGATGTTGCAGAAGGAACTTCTCAATACTTTACAACAACTCGTGCTAAGACTGCAGCAGCAGCACTTATCGTTGGTGCTACAAAGACAAACATTACAATAACAGGTGATGAAAACGGTCTTGTAATATCAGCAGAAAATGGTGTAGCAGATTCTACAACAACTGATCTTGCAGAAGGTACAAACAAGTACTTTACAGATGCTCGTGCTCGTGCTGCAGTAGATGGAACAACTCGTTCATTTACAGCGGTTGCGTTAAACTCGGTTGCTAAGCAAGTTGCAGCAACACTGTCAGCACCAACAGCAGGAATTCAGGTAGCACATGCTTTTGCAAAGGCTGACTACCGTTCAGCAGAATACCTTGTAAAGGTTGCCTACGGAACACACACTGAAATCTCAAAGGTACTTTTAACACTTGATACTTCAGACAATATTGCAATTACTGAGTACGGAATTGTTGGAACTAATGGTTCAGCATCAACAATTTCAGCAGGTATTTCAGGAACAGATGTACAACTTCTAGTAACAACTGCCAACAACACCTCAACAGTGACTGTTGTCGGAACACTAGTAGCGTAATAAAAAATAAAAATAGTTGGAAGAGGGAGTAGTAAATGACAACAGTCGATAAAGACTTCAGAGTCAAGAATGGATTAGTCGTATCAAACGGCGGTACATTCGGAGATGCAGTAACAGTGGGAGATCCAACTCTTGCTTCACATGCAGCAACTAAGGAGTATGTCGATAGTCGTTCAATGGCTGTAGGCACAACTGCTCCTTCTTCACCAACTAATGGAACACAATGGTTAGACACTTTAACAAGTAGAATTAATTTTTATTACAACGGTTCTTGGTATACCCAAGCAACTATTGATGATACAAACACACTTCCAGAGCACATTCACGATACTGCAATTGATGGAACAGGTTTCATTGTTTCGCAGTTCTATAATGCTGGAACTTTTAATAGCCCATTGGGTGTAGGTTTGGATGCTGGTGGACCAAGTGATACAACTTGGACAGTAGTATTCGATGGCGGTAGTGCAGTAGATAATTTCAATTAATAAATTGATGTTATAATAAGAGAATAATGGGCAGCCCCCATAAGGAGAGATAAATGGCAACTAGAATGCAACAGCGTAGAGGTACTGCGTCACAATGGACTGCAGCAAACCCAGTATTAGCAGCAGGTGAAATTGGTTTTGAAACTGATTCAGGTATGTTTAAGATGGGTGACGGTACCAACCAATGGTCTGCCCTGTCGTATTTTAAAGATTTTGGAGACCTTGATACTTCAGGTTTTATTTTAGATTCACAAATGGCTGTACCTGGTGGTGTTGCCACACTTAATAGCCAAGGCCAAGTTCCTATCTCACAACTAGGGTCTCTTATAACAAATGCCCCAGCAGCACTCGACACTCTTGGAGAATTAGCCAGTGCAGTAGACATGATTGGATCCGTAGTTAATGGTGCAGTTAATACACACAATGCGGATACAACAAATGTCCATGGAATTACAGATACAACTGTTCTTGCTACAAATGCAACAGTTGCTACAGCAATTTCAACTGCTATCACAGAGTTTAGCAACGACTCAACAAACATTCATGGTATTGCAGATACAACATTGCTTGCAACAAAAGCATTTGTTGAGTCTGAAATTGATGCATCAGAAACAAGTATGACAACTGCAAGAAATACATATGTTGCAACTGAAATAGAGACAGCAATTAATACCCATACTGCAGATACCACAAATGTTCATGGAATTGCTGACACAGCCCTTCTTTCTACAAAGGCATATGCAGATGCAGCAGCAGATGCAGCAGAGACAGCAGCAACACAGACAGCAGCATCTTATACAGATACAGCAATTGGAACACATGGAACAGATACAACAAACGTTCATGGAATTGCTGACACAGCACTTCTTGCAACTACAGCAAATGTAGCAACTGCAAAGTCAGAGGCTATTGCAGCAGCAGATACCGCTGCAACTACTGCTCTTGGAACACACTCATCAGATACAACTTCTGTTCACGGAATTGCAGATACTTCAGTTCTTGAAACATCTTCTGGAGCACAGGCTAAGGCAGATGCAGCAGTTCTTGCTCACGGATCAGATACAACTGATGTTCATGGTATTGCTGATACTTCAGCACTTGCCACAAAGACATACGCTGATTCAGCAGTAGGATCTCACCAAGCAGACACAACTGACGTTCATGGAATTGCTAATACAGCCCTTCTAGCAACTACAGCAAACGTAGCAACTGCTAAAACAGAAGCAATTGCAGATGCTGCAACAGCAGCAGGAACAGCACTTACAACACATAATTCAGCAACAACAAACGTTCATGGTATTGCTGATACAGCAGCACTTGCTACTAAGACATACTCTGATTCAGCATTGTCATCACATGCTACAGACACTACAGATATCCACGGAATTGCTGATACAGCAGCCTTGGCTACTAAGACATATGTAGATACTGCAGATGCTTTGAAGGCATCAGTTGCATCACCAGCATTTACTGGTACACCAACTGCTCCTACAGCAACAGCAGGAACAAATAATACTCAGATAGCAACAACAGCATATGCTGACTCAGCAATTGCAGCGTTAGTTGCTTCAGCACCTGGAACTCTTAATACATTAAATGAGTTGGCAACAGCACTGGGTAGCGATGCAAACTTCTCAACTACAATGACAAATGCTCTTGCTCTTAAGGCAAGTAAAACTGAACTTGATTCAGCAACACTGTCATCATTTAATACACAGACAACAAGTTATACACTTGCTCTATCTGATGCAACAAATATGGTTGAAACAAACTCTTCAAGCGCAACAACTATAACTGTTCCAACTAATGCTACAGTAGCATTTCCAATAGGAACATCTGTTGACGTTTTCCAAAAGGGAACTGGACAAACAACAATTGCTGCAGCATCAGGAGTAACAATTTATTATACTCCAGGACTAAAACTTCGTGCTCAGTACTCAGGTGGAACGCTAACAAAGCGTGATACCAATATCTGGATCCTTTCAGGCGATCTAACAGCATAATTAAAATACAAATAAGAAAAGGGGAATAAAATGCCAATTCGTAAAGGTGGTAAAGCAGGAAAGCAGTCAAAGACTGTTCCAAGATATCAGGCGATTAGCCCAACAGAACCAACGATTGTTTCTGTAGTTAACTCTGGTTTTACATACTTAAGTGGACAGTTTACAATTACATTTACAGCCCCAACATACGGAGCAGCACCAACATCCTATACCCTTACAGCATATAACCCAAATTATGGAAATAAGACTTTCCCTGGTGTAACTTCTTCACCTTACGTAGCCACAGGTCTTCGTGGCGGAGCAAACTACACATGGACAATTAAAGCAGTTAACACATCATATGGAGATTCAAGCGAATATAATGCTGGATCAGTAGCATCTATTACAGTTCCTGATGCACCAACATCAGTTACAGCCTCTTCACCAACTGGAGCAGGCTACGATAGCGTATCTTGGCAAGCACCTGCAGATAATGGCGGAGCAGCAATAACAAACTATGAAATTACATCATCAGATGGAAAGACAGTTTATACTTCTGGAACATCTATAAATGTAAACCAAGAAGCAGGAACATCACAGACATATCGTGTTCGTGCCTATAACTCAAAGGGATGGTCAGAACTATCTAGTGCCTCTGCATCCGTAACAACATTCTCATTTACACCGTTTGGTGTATTCTCGTTTGCTCCATTTGGAGTATTCTCGTTTACACCAGTGTTCTCATTTGCACCGTTTGGAGTGTTCTCATTTGCACCATTTGGCGTATTCTCGTTTACACCATTCGGAGTGTTTTCATTCACACCTATATTCTCGTTTACTCCATTTGGAGTGTTCTCGTTTGCCCCATTCGGAGTGTTCTCATTTATTCCATTTAGCGTATTTTCGTTTGCACCTGTAACACCATTTTCAGTGTTTTCATTTACTCCTTTCTACGTGTTTGGATTCTCACCATTCAGTGTATTCGGATTCTCACCATTCTCACCATTCTCAGTGTTTGGATTCTCACCATTCGGTGTATTCGGATTCTCACCATTCGGTGTATTCGGATTCTCACCATTCGGTGTATTCGGATTCTCACCATGGTCAGGATACTACTCTCTTGGACCTAAGACTAAGGTTAGAATGTCTGATGGAAGCCTTAAAGAGGCTCAAGATCTTAATGTTGGCGATGAATTAAAGTCATTGTCTCTTCCAGGACTTGAAAATACAGAGTCAGCAACAATCTATGATTGGTCAGCATCAGCAGACTTAACTACAGCAGAAAATGTTGTAACAACAATTAATAGAATAAGCACACACCCTGTAGACTCAACAGTTAGACTAAATGGAGACGCATTCTCTCCAAACCACCTAATTCTTGTACAAAGAGCAGGAGTATCAACATTTGAATGGGCTAAAGATATAGTTCAAACAGACTTGGTATGGGATTACTCTTTATCAGCGTGGTCACCTATTACTGAACTTGAAGTTCTTGAGGGAACAACAAATGTTATCACAATTAACTGTGAGCCTTATGACATATTCTTCACTGAGCATTCACTTACTCATGATGGTAAAGACTTCTACGATCAGACTCAAACACCACAAGCGTAGCATGTGATATACTTTATTTACTAGTTGAATAGGGGAAAAATATGAATTCAAACTACCCACCGATGGTGGAAAGTACAAGCAGGTCTCCACAACCTCATAGGTTTTTTGAGAGATTTCTTGGTAATGATTTAAACAAGTTGTCAGCAGATCTTCAAGATCGATATACTAAAATTCAAAACGCAGAAATTATTGGCGTAACTCCAGTTGGAGAAAATGAAATATGGAAGCAGTCAAACAGTGTTTCAACAATGAAGTGGAGACAATATAATGTTTTCCAATTTCACAGTAAAGAACTTTATAGCCTATACAAGGCAATTGGAGATATGACAAAAGAAGCATGTGACTATTATGGTGTTGATTTTAATGCAAACCAATATATGCTTCAGGGATGGTTTAACATTACCAATAAAGGCAAAGGCAAACTAGATTGGCATGATCATGGTCCAGAAGGCGCCCCAAACTTCCATGGATACTATTGTGTAAAGGCTGCTCCATCAACAACACATTATCGTGTATTCAATAAAAATGTTGAGAATGTTAATATTGATAATAGAGCAATTCTTTCTGAAATGGGACATCCACACGCCATGGCTGACTGGGACTGGGAAGGTCCAAGAATTACTGTTGCATACGATGTTATTCCATTAAGAGACCTAATTACTCACGGCATGGGTCAAGAACAGCATTGGATCCCATTATCATGATAGCGATGTCTAAACCACCACATAAGTTTTTTGATAAGATTATTGATAATGATTTAGACTCTTTATTTGATTACCTTGTTGATGATCAAAAAAAGATGGTTGCAGGACAAAGAGATTTTATTCCAAAAGAAGAACTAATTGGAGTAAATGAAGATCATGGGCCTTCGACACAACTGGCTCATCACTATAACATATTTGACAAAAACACATATAGTCACCCAGGATTAGATAAACTAAAAGACACCCTGAGAGACTTAGTTTTTGAAGCATCTGCTTATTATGGTATTGATTTTAATGAGCAAGAATATGCAATTAAAGGCTGGTATAACTTAGACAAGAAGATGCTACCTGGAACAAGAGAGCAATGGCTTGCTGCTAATCCAGATGAATCTTCTGTAAAAATGAACTTGCACGACCATATGGGAGGTCAAGGCGCTCCAGTATTTCATGGTTATTATTGTGTAAATGCAGAGCCTTCTGTAACTTTTTATCAAATTGATAGAGTTAAAGATTTTGACAATGTTAATATTAACAATAGAGCAATTGTTTCAGAAACTGGTCACCCTCATACAAGAGATTTATGGTGGAGTGAAAAGAGCAGAATTACTATTGCATATGATATTTGTCCAAGAGGTCTTGGCGTAGATTCACTATGGGTAGAACTTTAATATCTAAAAAGATTTTGTGTTTTGTTTTTGGTCACAAGGTTGTTACTAAGTCTTGTCCAGTTACAAGTGCATCAAGATCTTATTGTGAAAGATGTTTTCCTATTTCTCATGATAGAGGTATGAGTTTCTCTTAACTCTAAACTATAGATTAAGGTAGAGTTTTACTTTTTTAAAAACTCTGCTATACTTAGGCTATTCCGTTTTTGAAAGGACGATACATATTATGTCAGATTTTTTTAGTTTTAAACTTCCAGAAGACTTCGTAGAAAAGTACAAGAGCCAAGAAAGCCCATTTGGGTTTAAGGATGCAGCAGAAAATTCACTTGGAGAGATTACTTTTATTCGTACATATTCTCGCATGAAGGAAGATGGAACTAAGGAAAGATGGCATGATGTTTGTCGTCGTGTAATCGAGGGCATGTATTCAGTACAAAAGAATCATGCTAAAGAAAACCGTCTTCCATGGAATGATTACAAGGCTCAGAAGTCTGCTCAAGAAGCCTTCCAGAGAATGTTTGAATTAAAGTGGACGCCACCAGGAAGAGGTATGTGGACTTTTGGAACTCATATGACAATGGAGAAGAAGAACTCAGCAGCACTTCAAAATTGTGCAATGGTATCTACAAAAGACCTTGATAAAAATGATCCAGGAGCCCTATTTGCTTGGGTTATGGATGCTCTTATGCTTGGAATCGGTGTAGGGTTTGACACTGTGGGACAGGAAAAGAATTTCTTAATCTCTGCTCCAACAGAGCCAGAACAGGTGTTCGAAATTCCAGACACTCGTGAAGGATGGGTTGAGTCAGTAAGAATTCTTCTTAACTCTTACCTAAGACCAAATCAGTCTATTCAGAAGTTTAACTACGACCTTATCAGACCTCTAGGAGCACCAATTAAAGGCTTTGGAGGGGTCGCCAGCGGTCCAGCACCACTTATTCAACTACATACACAGATAGACCGTGTAATTGGCGGTAGAGTAGGAGAAACCTTAGATTCTCGTGCTATTACAGATATCATTAATCTTATTGGTACCTGCGTAGTATCAGGAAATGTTCGTCGTTCAGCAACACTTGCTTTAGGCGCAGCAGGAGACGAAGATTTTATTAATCTTAAGAACTCAGAAGTATTTCCAGAGCGGAACTCTTTTGACCCAGAAAATCCAGGATGGGCATGGATGTCAAACAATTCAATTTCTGCAACAGTTGGAATGGAATACGAAAAGTATACTGATCTAATTGTTAATAACGGAGAGCCAGGTTTTATTTGGCTTGATGTTGCTCGTAACTATGGTCGTCTTGCAGATCCAGCAGATGGAAAAGACTATCGAGTTATGGGCTTTAATCCTTGTGCGGAGCAGCCATTGGAGTCATACGAATTATGTACGCTTGTAGAAGTGCACTTAAATCGTCATGAATCTAAGGAGGACTTCCTCAAGACATTAAAGTTTGCTTACCTGTATGGTAAAACTGTTACTCTTCTTCCAACACACTGGCCACAAACAAACGGTATCATGCAACGTAATCGTCGTATTGGGACATCTCTTACTGGTATTGCATCATTTGCAGATCAAAAAGGTTTGCCAACAGTTCGTGAATGGATGGACGAAGGATACAACAAGATTCGTCATTATGATCACCAATATTCAGAATGGCTGTGTGTTCGTGAATCAATTCGTGTAACAACAGTTAAGCCATCAGGATCAGTTTCAATTCTTTCTGGTGCAACTCCTGGAGTTCACTGGGGTCCTGGAGGAGAGTTCTTCCTTCGTGCCGTTCGTTTTGGAAACACAGATCCAATGATTCATTTGTTCAAAGCAGCAGGGTACACAATTGAAGATGACGTAGTATCAGCAAATACATCAGTAGTTTATTTCCCAATCAAATCAGGACAAAAACGTTCTGAAAAAGATGTAACATTATTTGAAAAGATTGCACTTGCTGCAACTGCTCAAAAATACTGGTCAGATAATGGAGTTTCTGTAACACTTTCATTTGATAAAGAAACAGAATCTAAGCATGTTGCCCCAGCGCTTAATATGTATGAGGGACAACTAAAGGCAGTCTCGTTCCTTCCAATGGGAAACCATACATATCCACAACAACCCTATACTCAGATTACCGAAGAGGAGTATAATGGTTATATTGGCAAATTGAAGCACATTGACTTTGGAGCAATTTACGACGGTGTAGATAATCTTGAGGCTCAAGGTGAAGCATATTGCACAACAGACTATTGCGAAATTAAGGTGAAATAATGGAAGACTTAAAATCAAAAGTAATATATGTAAAAGAGTTTATGCCAAAAGAATTGGCTTTATCTATTGCAGAATATTCTAAATCTCACACACTTCTTTTTACAGAATATGGTAATGGAGAAAAAGAATTTACAGTTCATACTTATCACGAAATACAAAGAAATGATCAGTCTATTTTAGACATTATGCAGGAATATGCTAAAAAAGTTTATGATTTTGTTGTTGGTAGTTACGAAGGTCCTTTTCAATCATTCTTAGATGAAAAAACTCATATTGCAAAGTTTACTCCAGGCGAGGGTATGCACGAACACTATGATATGAATAGACCTAACGACATTGCAACTATCCTGTATCTAAATAATGATTATGTTGGTGGAGATATTTATTTCCCAGCATTAGGAATATCCCATAAGCCAGAACCAGGAGATCTTCTTTGTTTCCCAGATAATCCAGACTACGTTCACGGAGTTAGAGGGATTGAAGATGGAATCCGCTATACAACACCACGTTGGTTTACACGGATTGTGTGATAAAATAGACTAGGAGGACCTATGTCTATTGCTTCAAATTTATATGCAGAAAAAGTGTTTGCACAGCACCCTACTGTCCTATGGTCTTTAGATGATAAAGCAGACTATGTTTCTCAAATATCAGAAGAGCAAAGAGGCTTAAGTTTTTGGAAAGTAAATAATGGGCAAAAAGAGTTATTCATAACAGATGATGCTCCATTTGAAAACAGCATCGTAACAAAAATAACAGCCAATCCTTCTCCAGTTAATATTAAAAGCGTCACAAGATATTTGAGTGACGATATTAAAAATTTCAAAGATCTTGACCAGTCTCTAAAGACTATGGCAATAGGAGCATACTTTAAATCTTTTAGTCAAAACGCTTCTAGATTTTCAGTAGGATATGAATACTTTGATGAATCTTCAGGAACTGTTATTACAAAGTTAAAGTCTTTTGATACTTCAATAACTGATTCCTGGATATTTATTGGTGATACGTTTAGGATACCAGAAGACGATGTAACAATGCGTCTAGTTTTTGAAATTGATTATTTTGGTGATGCAGAAAATAGCGAGATAGTTGTACTTCTTAATGGTTTTTCTTTTGGGCAATGGTGTGAAGAATTTCATTCAGGGTCTTTGGGAAGTTCTATTGTTAATATACCAGAAACAATTTCTACAACAGCAACAAAAGGAATTGAGGCTTTTGCATACTCAAGATCTGACCAAAAGGGATACTATCTTCTTAATGGATTAATGAATCTTAAGGCAAAAAACTTTGGAGTTCCTATTGTATATGGATCCCAGAACTCAACTCAAATTTATTATAATAATGAAAATCCATCTTTGATATTGCCAGGAAATGGATTTTTAAATCAGTCTGGTAAAAATAAACAATATACTTTAGAATTTTGGGCTAATGTAAACTCAAAAACTTATGATAGGAAAAGAATAGTAGGCCCGTTAAACTCAGAAGACGGAATATATGTTGATGGAAACTTTGTAGGTCTTAAGGTTGGGGATAACTATCAAACACACTATGTTGCTGAGTGGGGAAGACCTATGCTATTTCATTTATATGTTAGTAAGAGCAGAACGACATTATCTCTAAATGGAGAAAAAGTTATAGATTTTCAATTAACAGAAAATAACTACGTACCACAAAATAAACTTGACTCAAACTCAAAAGATCAAGATTGGATTGGCTTTTATGCACACCAAGATATCCCAAATATATCAATTGACTGCGTTGGACTCTATCCATATGAAATCTCTGATCAACTAGGCAAGATACGATTTATCTATGGTCAAGGCGTAGAGTTTCCAGAAAATATCAATACAGCCTATAGCGGTTCTTCTGTTTACATAGATTATGCTTTTGCTAATTATGCTAATAACTATTCGTACCCCTCTCTTGGTACTTGGTCGCAAGGAATTGGCAATAATGTTTCTATTGATAAAAATAAGTTGACTGTTCCAGAATATCCTTTACCAGAAATTATTTTGTCAAGTAAAACAGAGTCTGATCTTTTTTCTGCTTGCTTGGCAATTCAAAATGAATTTGAAAATTTTATCACATTTAGGCCTATAACAAGTTGGTCTTCAGAAAATGGATATTTAAGATACAACAACTTAAGTTTTTTAAATGAGGAAGTCAGCATAATCTATGGAGTATTTAAGGCAAAGTCTTTAGAAGGAACTCAGTCATTAATTAGAATTGTTGATGAAATTTCTGGAAATTATTTTTCAATAGACATAGTTGATCTTAAATTAAAATATACTTTGTTTTATGGTGGGCAGGAAGATATAATTTATCTATCACCAAAAAACATATTAGTAAATGATATCTTTTCAGCAGGGATAGATCTCAGAGTTTTATCTGACTACTATGCACAAAATGTTTCTTCATTTTTTGGCAATATTGGATCTCTTTCAATTTATATAGGTGGAACAAAGTCATTTGATCAAACATTCTCTGGAAACATATATACTGTTGGATTTTGCAATGCAAGAAATGCTTTAAAAATTAAGCATTTGTTTAATGAAACTGGACTTCCAATAGACTATGAAGATGTTTTTGCAACATTTCCTTCTAGTGTAGAACTAGATGGAGGAGACAAATACTTTGGTAGCCAGTCTGGATATTTTGACTATATTAACGATGGAGGAAATGCTTCATCATTTATTAACGATAGTCTTTTAACTCACATGGCAAGTTGCACCTTGCTTCCAAAAGAAGATTTTGGCATTTTAAGGCTTGGACTAGATATAAATTCATACTGGGAAGATTCAGTTCCTTTGTCTAATTTAGCAACATATGTAAAAGACGCAAAAGGAGATGAGTATTATAATCTTGACTTTATTCAGTTTAATTTAGACTATGACTCACCTCAAAAATTAAAAGAAAGCGATACTTCAGGAGGATCGTGGAAATATGGTGATACAGTTTTTATAGAAGGAACAACAAAAACAATAAAATCTTTATATGAAAAATACTCAATTCCAACATCACAAAAATATTCTTCTTTAGATAATCATCTTTATACTGGCTATGATGACTACGATGATTTAAAGAATAACTCAGTAAAAACATATACTTATGATACTAGCAAATCTATAGTCAAGTCTTATATTTCTTTTAAGTTTTCAGCATCTTCTTATAATCAGCCTGACTTATTTTTTGAAAATACACAGTCAGTCCCTAAAGATGGAATAGTTTATCCAGAAACAAATTGGATAAATACAAAATATGAAGTTGTAAATAATTCAATTATTTATCCTCCAAAATCATCTAATGTCAATGATGTGTCCATTGTTACTCATATTGATTTTTTTATTAAAGATGCAAAAATAAAAAAGCCAATGATTAAGTTTTTGCAGTATTCTTCTCAAGCATTAAATGATACATCTCCTAACGCTGTAGGAACAAGATTTGGAATACCCATGTATCCTTATACAAAGACTGGAAGTTATTATGATTATAAGTCTAATAATCCATTTTCTATTTACAAAGGAAGTTCGCCATATCTTTATTTGACAAAAAGAAGCGGAATAGAACTAAGAGGGCAAAACAACCCAAGTATCAACCGTGGCATATCTATACCACTTAATCAGACAAAATCTTTAGATTATAACTTAATGGTTTTACAGGCATGCATCAAATATTCAGACGACACATTCCCATTTTCTGAAGTTGAGATATTTGAGATAAAATCTTCAAATAAGCATATTAAGTTTTACCTTGTTGCAAACAACCCTGATGGTACACGTGCAAAGATCTACGCTATAAATGCAAAAACTGGAGCGCTTGAAAATGGAGTTGGTTTTTACCTTAATGGAGCACTTGTATCAAATCCAGTCATATCAATAGATGAATGGTCTTTCCTTGGCATATCGTTTCCAGAGTTACTATACTTTTATGGTACAACTGGATATCTTCATATTAACGGTCCACTAATGATGAATACAATTTCTTATTATCAGTCAACAAACTTACAGGAAGTTCAAAAGACTAATAAAAGACTTTGGTTTAGAGTTAGATATTCTCCCCAAGGAGAGTACCCATGGACTTTCTGGTACCCAGCATTATGGAACGGAGTTCTTGTCCTTTCTTCAAAATCTTACTACGGAGTAGACCCTTCTGATATTTATAAGAGTTATGTTGGAACAAATAAGGTTATTATTGATTCAGATTCCATGTTTACGTTAAAAGATTATGATTATTTCATTTCTACGGATGTAGGCTGGTCAGCGCAAACCCTAAGTGCAATCTAGTATGGTATACTTGTGGTTATGGATTCACTAATAGACCCAAAAACTGGTCAACCAATTGTAAAGAATGTAAGACGCCAAGTCATTGAAAAGAACTATGACTGGGGTTTATATGTATACAAAAAGGCAAATGGAAAATGGTTTACAGACGGGAATGGCTCTGTGCTTAACATTCCTTCAGATAAGAATGATATATCTAGAATGGCAGAACTAAAAAAGACTGCAATGCATTACGGAGATCCAGGAGACGGAACTTGCGTATTTGTTCCAGGGTTAACAAGGGTTTCAGAAGAAGAATATTCTGAACAAGTAGATCGTATGAAGTCTGGACTTCTTCCAAACCTAAACGATCTTGGTGCTGTTCAAGCAGCCAAAGACACAATCGCTCTTTATGGAGAGGAAGACTAATGTCAGAAGATAACGAATACATCATCGGAGCAAGTATTGATGAATCAAATAGAACAGAAGACTTGTTTTCAAAATCAGATCCTTTTAACGGAAACTGGGATACTCTAAAAGGCCTTGACGGACTAGAGGCAAATTTTAAAAGACGCATAAGCAGATCTTCAACAAAGATGGTTGAGCCAACAACGCAATATACAACTGCAGCACTTGCTGGAAAAAGCGGTATTGACGGAGCACAGTCAAAAGAAATAAACCCAGGCCTAGTATATGTAAACGGCTACGGAATGTTTGATGTTATCACACCACCATGGAACCTTTATGAATTGGCAAACTACTATGACACATCATTTGCAAACCACGCAGCAATCGATGCCAAGGTAGAAAACATTGTTGGACTTGGATATGAGTTCAAGGTTTCTCCAAGAACAATGTTAAGGCTTGAATCTTCAGAAGATAACAGTGCTACACAAAAAGCACGTAAGAGAATTGAAAGAGCAAAGATTGAAGTAAGAGACTGGCTAGAGTCATTAAATGATGACGATTCTTTTACTGCAACAATGGAAAAGGTTTACACAGATCTACAGTCTACAGGTAACGGATATCTAGAAATTGGCAGAACTATTCGTGGAGAGATTGGATATGTAGGACATATTCCTTCCACAACTATGAGAGTTAGAAGAATTAAAGATGGATATGTTCAGATTATTGGAAATAAGATTGTTTACTTCCGTAACTTTGGTGCAAAGAATCAGAATCCATTAACTACAGATGCAAGACCAAATGAGATTATTCATTTTAAACAATACTCACCACTAAATACATTTTATGGTGTGCCAGATATTATGTCTGCAATAAATTCTCTACATGGAGATTCTCTTGCGTCTCAGTACAATATTGATTATTTTGCTAACAAGGCAGTGCCAAGATATGTTATTACTTTAAAGGGTGCTAAACTATCAAGTGACGCAGAAGATAAGATGTTTAGATTCTTACAGACAAGTCTAAAAGGTCAATCACACAGAACGCTATATATTCCACTACCAGGAGATAGCGATACAAATAAAGTTGAATTCAAGATGGATCCCATCGAAGACGGTATACAAGACGGCTCATTTAAAGAGTATCGTAAACAAAACCGTGATGATATCCTGGTAGCACATCAAGTGCCACTATCTAAACTTGGAGGTGGCGATTCTGGATCTATTGCAGCAGCACTTGCACAGGATCGCACCTTTAAGGAGCAGGTAGCAAGACCAGCCCAGCGACAACTTGAGAAAATGATCAATAAAGTCATTAGAGAAAAGACAGATATTCTTGAGTTTGCATTTAATGAACTCACCCTTACAGATGAAATTGCTCAGTCTCAAATTCTTGAACGCTATGTCAAAAATCAAATCATTACTCCAAATGAGGCACGTGTTGTTCTTGATATGCCACAGCGTGAGGGTGGAGATGAAGTTCTTGAACTCAAGCCTGCTGCAGCAGCAGAGGCAAATACAACAAGAGCAAGAGATTCGGAACGAACAAATAATAATTCAGACAGCACATCAACAGTTGCTGGAAGAGGCCCAAAGGGAGAGGGAAGAAAAACTCCCTAATGCCCGATTTGTCCACATTGTGATATAATTGTTAAAAGGGGTTTATAATATGATGGTGAGCAATATATCCAAGGCCCATTGGAATTCAGATGGGGACAATCTGCGTCTTTCAATGCCTTTTAGCAAGGTAGACAAAGAGCGACGTACCGTATCTGGTTTTGCGTCCCTTGATAACATTGATAAGCAAAATGATATTGTAACAGCAGAAGCATCTATGGAAGCATTTGCAAAATTCCGTGGGAACATTAGAGAAATGCATCAGCCATTAGCAGTAGGCAAGATGGTAGACTTCAAAGCAGAAAAATACTTTGATCCAGAAACAAAGAAATTCTATAATGGAGTATTTGTATCTGCATATGTTTCAAAGGGTGCACAAGATACTTGGGAAAAAGTTCTAGATGGAACTCTTGCTGGTTTTTCTATTGGCGGAAGAATGAATAAGTGGGATGACGGATATGATGAAAAGTCAGACACACAAATTAGAATTATTAAGCAATATGATTTGGTAGAGTTAAGTCTTGTAGATTCACCAGCAAATCAATTTGCAAATATTGTTTCTGTTGAAAAAGTTGATGGCGTAGATGTTATTAAAGCAGATGAAACAGTATTAGAAAATGTTTTTTATGATAAAGAATCTGGTATCGTTATGGTTTCAGAAAATGAATCCGAAGTCAGCCCAACTTCTGGAGAAGCAATGGAAAATATAGGGTTCGTTGAAAAAACGGATAATGAAAAAATAGAAATGATAAAATTCTTAGTTGATAGTGCTAAAGGCATTAATACTTCTAAGATTAACAAGGAGGTAAGTCCTATGACAAAAGCAAAAGCAAAAGTTGAAAAGACTGATGTAGTTGAAGATGTTGTGGTCGCTCCAGAGGCAGATGCCGTGGTTGAAGAAGTTACAGAAGAGGTTGCAAAAGCAGAAGAGATTGAAACAACAGATGTTGTTAAATCAGATGAAGCACCAGCAGCAGAGACTGAAGAAGCACCAGTTGCAGAAACAGTTGAAGAAGTAGCAGACGCAGACGCAGATGTATCTAAGTCAGATGACGTAGTTGCTGAAGCAATTACCGAAATCAAGAATAATCTAACATCAGCCTTTAGCGATCTATTGTCAACAGTTAAGTCTTTGCAAGCAGAAGTAGAACTTCTTAAGTCTTCAAAGGTAGATGTTGATACAGTAAAGAGTTCGTTTGAAGCAGTTGCAAAAGATATTGCAGCAGTTTCAGGTGAATTTAATGAATTTGGAAAACGAGTAGACGCTGTGGAAGCAGAAACCGCATTCCGAAAGTCTGGAGATATCGGCGATATCTTTCAGTCTCAACCTGAAATGGTTGAAAAATCCCTATGGGGCGGTAGTTTCCTCAAAACAGCCGATCTATTCAAATGAACAAATCACTAGGAGGTGACAATATGTCAGAAGAAATAATCAAAAACCAGCCAGGCGCTGCAGGAGATCTAGGTGCAACAGCACCAGGACTTTACCAGGGTCAAGGTGCTTTCGCATCAGGTGGTGTTGGTGGAGTAACAGATCCAGGTGCATCGACACTTGGTAATATTCCAACAGCAACTCTTGGATCAACAAGCGGAGCAAATGCTGTTAACCCTAGTGGTTCAGCGGCTTCTGGAATTTTGCGCCCCGAGCAGGCACGTCGTTTTATCGACTATGTTTGGGATGCAACAGTATTAGCAAAGGATGGCCGTCGTGTAACAATGAAGGCTAATTCTATGGAACTTGAGAAGGTAAACGTCGGTGAGCGTGTAATCAGAGCAGCAGCGCAAGCAGTTGGTAACTACACAAACACAGGTGCAACATTCTCTAAGGTCGAACTTACTACCAAGAAGATTCGTCTTGATTGGGAAGTAACAGCAGAATCATTGGAAGATGGTGTAGAAGGTGACGCTCTAGAAGATCACTTAGTACGCTTGATGACCAACGCATTCGCAAATGATATCGAAGATCTCGCTATCAATGGTGATGGTGCAACAGGAGCATTCTTGTCAATCATGCCAGGCTTTATCAAGAAGGTAAAGACAAACGGAGATGCACATGAGTCAGTAGTAACCGTAGCAGATAATGCTTGGACACCTGATGTAATGCAGGGCATCATCAATGCAATGCCACGTAAGTACCGTGCACTTAAGAACAATCTTAAGTTCTACGCAGGTACAGATGCATTCGGAGGAATCGTTAAGAATAACGGTACCCTTGCTGATGCAGTTGCAGAAGCATTTGCAGGCCAGATGCCAGGATCAACCCAGGCAAACCGCCAGTCATACCTTGATGGTATCGGACAGACATTCGGTGGAGCACGTACAACACGTGTTCTCGGAATTGAAGTTCAGGAAGTTCCTTACTACCCAGCAGGCTATATCGACTTGACATTCCCTGCAAACCGTGTATGGGGATTCCAGCGTGACATCACTGTAAACCGTGAATACGTAGCAAAGAAGGACACAATTGAGTACACAGTATTCGTCCGCTTTGGTATTCAGTGGGAAGAAGAGGATGCAATCGCATTCGCTGACGCTGCAGCAGAGTAATCTGTAAACAGTACCTTTAATGGGGGGCGGGAGTTCACTCTCCTGTCCCCCTTAATACTTTAATGATATAATACAAACAAGGAGGATATAATGGAAAATAATTTTAATGAAAACGTAACAGAAGATTCAACAGTTCTTCCAGTAGAAGAAGTTGTAGAAACTCCAGCACCAGAGGTTGTAGAAACACCAGTTGTAGAAATTGCGGTAGAGCCAAGAACTCTTCCTGTTGAAGATCCAACACCAGTTGTAGCAGAGGCCCCAAAGGCTCCTGATCAGGCCCTAGGCTTTCTAAAGAGTGGTGCTATTGGTTCAATGGCAGCAGATGGTCCAAAGCCATCAGACGCTCCAAAGGCTGATAATTCTGACAAGGTCGCAATTCATTCTACAAGAAATGTTTCATGGCCAGAGGCTGGCAAGGTTTATCGTGGATTTAATATTGTTACTAAGGCTGCTGCTGATAAGTGGTTGTCTCGTGATCATATTAGACTTGCAACACCAGATGAACTAAAAGCAGCATTGGAAAACTAATATGGAAATATTGAGAGTTCCGCCATATGATGTTATTTTTATAGAGCACTATTTGGTGCCAATTGGGTCTGACGACTTTGTTGTAAAAGTAATAGATATGGCGGATCTTTCAGTAACAGAAACAACATATTCAAATCCTCAAACAGGAGTAAGACTATCCTCATCAGTTTCAGGAAGATATGATAATGACTATAAAGTAGAAGTTTTTGCCAATGATAGTTCTGATGCTACAAATTTAGTTTACGAAGAGTTTTATGAAATAATTAGACCATACTCAAACCCAGAAGACAACGGAACAACTGCATCCGAAATTGCTGAGTATGCCCTAAAAGAAGAAATTGCAAGAGCAGTAATTGATTCAGTGATCCAAGATGGATTTTACTATGAAAAAAAGGTTTTAGAGGTATCTGGAAATGGTTCTGACTATGTCCCAGTCTGGGATAATGTAAAGAAAATTTTATCAGTATATGAAAATAATGTTCTTGTTGAAGACAGATCTTATTCTGTAACTCCAGACAAGTCTGCAATTGTCGAGTCTTCTTCAGACTTAATTGACAGAATGGAAGGCGCTCCAATTATTATTCCTGCTGGACAATCAGATACAATTGATACAACATTTATTTATCGTGGGTTTGCAAGAGGTTGGGATTATAGATTTGTTATTGAGCACGGATACGAGACTGTTCCATCAGACATAAGACGTGCTACAGAGATGTTAATTCATGATATTGATTGTGGAAAATTAGACTACTATAAAAGATATATTTCATCATATAATACAGACCAATTTAAAATACAATTTGATAAAGGTCTTTTTGAGGGAACAGGAAATATAATTGTAGACAAGATACTTTCAAAGTATGCTAAGTCTATTAAAAAAATTGGGGTTTTATAATGGCCGTGTGCGAAGATCCAGACTTCATGTTTCCAATGCAAGCGTCTTTATACTACCCAATAGTTGAGCAAGGAAATTATGGAGCAATTAAAAAGCAATGGATATTAGACAGAACAGTAGCCTGCAACTTCACATCTGGCGGATCAGCATTTAAAGAAGAAGTTAAGCCTAATGTAAACATAACAACAAACTCAATTCTGGTTGGAAGAACAAAAAGCGATATTCGTTTTTCAAGCAGAGAAGATGCTCAGGCAATGACAAACATATTGCTTACAGATATTTCGGATCAAACTGGAAACAGAATATTTCTTGAAACATCTGGACCGAGAGTTGGAAAGCCAACACTATTTGAAATTGCAACATTTGAACCTGTAACTGGAGCCTTTGGCAGTATTGAATACTATAGAATAATTATTCGTAGATCAGAAAATCAAACAGGTGACCTATGAGAGTTACTACAGAAAGTAAAAGATTTAAAAAAGAAATGGACAACATTATGTCTTATTCTTTTGGATTTCTAGATGGAGTTCAAAAAGGAAAGACGCAATTATTTAATGACTTAGCCCCACAGATTGTTGAACTTGCTTCACAGTATATTGATTCAAATGCTAGAGTTACCCCAGAACTTTTACACCACGTTTATGAATGGACACTGACTGGTAGTCCAAAAGCAAGATTGTTTGACATAGACTATACAATTAGTCCTCTTGGAATTTCTTTTAAATCAAATCTACGCCAATCAACATCTATAAAAGAAGGTTCTAACGTTCCATTTTCTGACAAAGCAAAGATTATGGAAGCAGGTCTTCCCGTAACAATTAAGCCAAAGAAAGCAAACGTTCTGTCTTTTGATATTGACGGAGAGCAAATATTTACATCAAACCCAGTTGTAGTTACCAATCCTGGAGGAGAAACAAAGGGTCAGTTTGAAAAAGTAATCAATGAATTCTTTGGAGTATATTTCCGTCAATCATTTTTAAAAACAAGTGGTTTATCTAAACAGTTTAAATATCCAAAAGCATACAAAAAAGATCTGCCAGCAGGAAGCAAGTCTGGAAGATCTCAAGGGATAAAAACAGGGTATCGCTGGATTGCTAATGCAAGTTTGATAGGAGTTAAATAATGTCAGCACTAATACATCATCCACCAAGTATAATCAATAAGTATCTTGCAGCAAAGATAGATGAAAGATTTGGAACTGGAGAGGCAACATATTTCTTTCCAACTCTTCCAACAGACATTGACTCTTTGACACAGACTTTTCCAAACAGCAATGGACTTTTTGCGGTATATGACAGAATGTTTAGAATGCGTAGAGGCCCATTTCCACATATAAAGTGTGAGCAGGTCTTATACTACTTTTATGCTACAGGTAATGCAACAATGCTTCCACAGGAGCAAATGGTTCACATCCAGCAGTATGTTAGCGACCTACTAGACTCTGGAGATGAGTCTGCAGAAGAAATTAACAACTGGGCAAGAGAAAATGTAGGACTATGGTCAGCAGAATCTAAGCCTGTATTCTTTCATCATTTTAAGATCTATCAACTAGAAGAAGTAAGAGATATCATTGATTTTGGAACAGCCAGAACATATGCGGGGAATAAGATGATCATCGACTACGACTGGCACAAATCAGACTAGTAAAAATAGTGATATAATAGGAGCGAGGAAACAAGCGCTTCAAATTCTAACAAGGAAAAAGAGGTGGAAGCATGGCATATACAAAAGGTAATTCCAGCAACATTATTGTTGGTGCAGCAGCACTGTTCGTAAAGAACGCAACTGGAACTATGGCAACAACACCAGCATTCGTACCTGGGACAAAGTATGTTGATACACTATCAGCAACTTCAGGTCCAACAGGTTTTACAAATGTTGGTTATACAAGCAACGGACTAGAACTACAGTTCCAACCAGACTTCGGTGAAGTTAACGTGGATCAGGTTCTTGACGTAGCAAAACTATTTAAGCAGGGCATGCAGGTAACAATGGCAACATCTTTCGCAGAGGCAACTCTAGAAAACTTGCTCATTGCAATTGCTCGTCCAGAAACAGATCTAGATTCAACTGATGAAGATGCTGTCGAACTTGATATTTCTGCAGGAGACTTGGGCGATGTCCCAGTTGAGCGTGGTCTTATTGCAGTAGGTTCAGGTTATGGTGGAGCAGACAAGGAAGTTGAGCGTATTTACTCAGCATACCGTGCAATCTCAATTGAGAATGTTTCTGTATCATCAAAGCGTGACGAGGCTTCAATGTTTGAAGTTTCATTCCGTTTGCTACCAAACAACGACGGTTCATACGGTAAGATCGTAGACCGCACACGATAATACAACTTAATAAAGCAGATAGCCCAGTCTTTCGAGATTGGGCTTTTCTGTTTGGTATACTTGTTTTATGACAACAAAAATATACGACTCTTTGACTATTCATTTAATTGATGATACTCCTGTTGAGGTTTCTCCATTAAAAATAAAATACTTAAGAGAGTTTATGATTGCTTTTGAAGTTGTCAAGGAATCTAAAAATGATGAAGAAGGTATGGAAGCATTATCAGAGTGCGTAAGAATATCTATGAAACAGTACTATCCTAAAATATCTAATAGTATAGAAGATGTACAGGATAATTTAGATATGCCAACTGTGTATGAAGTACTAGCCATTGCTGCTGGAATTAAAATAAACGAAAAAGAAGAAGAGCCAGTTGTAGAGCAGGCAAAAGAAAGCGGTACATCTTGGGAAGGCTTAGATCTTGCAGCATTAGAATCAGAAGTGTTTCTTCTTGGTATATGGAAAGACTACGAAGAACTAGAACTATCTTTGTCAATGCCAGAACTGTCTGCTACCTTGGCAGCAAAAAGAGACCAGGAATATCGACACAACAAGTTTTTAGCAGCAATGCAAGGTGTAGATTTAGACAAGAGTCTTGGCAAAAAAGATGAATGGGAAGAAATGAAGTCAAGAGTATTTAGTAAAGGTGAAGCAAAAGATGCAAATGATATCCTTTCTTATCAAGGAATAAAGGCAAAGCAGGCTGGTTTTGGTATAAATATGGGTCTAGAGTACGAAACAATTTAGTCAAAAAATAGGCTCTCAGCGTGGTATAATTAATTACTACCACAAGGGGGAAATACAATGGCAGCAAAGACTCAAGAGAAAAATGAAATATCATTTCTTGATGGAACAACGATTGAAGTAAGACCACTTAAACTGTCTCTTCTTAAGCCTTTCATGAAGCGCTTTGGAGAATTGGCGACAGTGGCAGATGATAACGAAAAGTCAATGGATGTATTAGTTGATTGCGTACAGATTGCCCTAAAGCAGTACAAGGCAGATATCGCAGAAGATAGAGAAAACCTAGAAGAAATCTTAGATCTTCCAACGGTATACAAAATTATTGAAGTAGCAGCAGGAATCAATCTTGGTGATACAGCAAATATTGTAAATTCAATTCGATAGACAAAAAATGAAAAGGGGTGTTATGAACAGTGTCTGATGTAAATGCTAACATAGGTATACATTTTGACACCGCAGGTGCGCTGGCAGAGTTGCGTAGACTCCAAGGAGCACTTAGTAAATTTCATCAATCCCTAGCACAAGGTAACGTTGCAGCAGCAAATGCCCAAAAGGGTTTAAATGCTGCGATGCTCCAGTCTATAAATTCGACTGGGCAGTTTTCTGCAAGTCAGATTAGGGCGCAAACTAGTACACATGCTTTCACCTCTGCACTAGAAAAAAACCAGTTAAGCCTTAAGCAATACTTCAGATATTCCGCTGCTGCTGCAACTGCCAATACTAAGGTTCTTAGTCGTGCTTTTGCAGCAGAGCGTGAAATCTTTAACCGTGCAAGACGTGACAGAGTAAAGGCAATTCAGTCTCAGTATATTCAGTTGGCAAAGGCTAACGGAGGGCTTGTCGATGCGATCAGGGTAATGCCAAGAACCCTTGCAATGACTAATGGTAAGTTTACAGAACTTGGTACACGCATACAGTACGCAGCACAAAGACAACAACTTCTTAATCAATTACTAAAGCAAGGCTCTACTAGCCTTTTAAACTACGGTAAGAATATGCAGTGGGCTGGTCGTCAGTTAATGGTTGGTTTGACAATACCATTAATGATGTTTATGGGTGCAGCATCGAAGGCTTTTAGAGAACTAGAAAAAGAAACAGTTAACTTTAGGCGTGTTTATGGAAACATGATGACCTCTGACGCAGAGGCAAATACAGCAGTTGAAAATATTAAACGAATTGGTGTTGAGTACACAAAGTTTGGTCTATCAGTAAAAGACACAATGGCAATGGCAGCCAAGGCTGCTGCTGCAGGTTTTTCTGGCAAAGCACTTGAAGAGCAAGTAAAGACAGCAACTAAGTTAGCAGTTCTTGGTCAAGTTGATCAACAGCAAGCACTTGAAACAACAATTTCATTAACTAACTCATTTGGCATTGCAGCAGAAGATCTTGCAAAGAAAATTGACTTCCTTAACGCAGTAGAAAACCAGACAGTACTTTCTATTGAAGATTTAACAATTGCCATCCCTAAAGCAGCACCAGTTGTTAAGCAACTTGGTGGTTCTGTAGAAGATCTTGCTTTCTTCCTTACTGCAATGAAGGAAGGTGGAATTAATGCATCAGAAGGTGCTAACGCACTTAAGTCTGGTCTTGCAGCATTAATTAATCCAACAGCAAAAGCCTCAGCAATGCTTGCTGGTATGGGCATTAATATAGATGGAATTGTTGAGCAAAATGCTGGAAACTTAAAGAATACGGTTATTGGTTTTGCACAAGCACTTGATACTCTTGATCCTCTTAACCGTGCAAGAGCAATTGAGCAGATGTTTGGCAAGTTCCAGTTTGCCCGTCTATCAACTTTGTTCCAGAATATTACAGCAGATGGATCACAAGCAAGCAGAACATTGGCACTTGCTGGAGCATCTGTTCAAGATCTTGCAATCCTGTCTGAGCGAGAATTAGGAAAGGTTGAAGATGCTGTTGGAGTAAAATTCCAGGCAGCAATTGAAAAGTTTAAAGTAGAAATAATGCCTTTAGGAAAGGCATTCCTAGAAGCCCTTACTCCAGTAGTTAAATTCTTTGGCGGGTTAATGGAGAAGTTTAATAATCTTAGTGATGGAACAAAGAAGTTTGTAACCATCATGCTTGCAGTGCTTGGTGGAATAGGACCAGTAGTTCTTATGACATTTGGTTTACTTGCTAACGGCGTTGCAAACGTTATTAAATTCTTTGCAATGCTTCGTGGCGGAATTGCTAAACTAAATGGTCAGACTAAGTTACTTGGTTCAGGGTTTGACTATTTAACTCAAGATCAACTTGAAAATACAGTACAGTCTAACGCACTTCACGGTGCTCACCAAAAACTTATTCAGGTATTTGGAGTAGAAAGAGCATCTGTAGAATCACTTGGAAGGGCTTATCAGACAGCAGCATCCCAAGCAAGAACTCTTGCAGCATCAAGCCCTGGACTTTTTACAGGTGGCAAAGCAGGAGCAAATGCAGCCAAGGCTGGACTAAAAATAAGAAAGTATAAAGACGGAGTTCTAACAGTTCCAGGACCAAAGGGTGCTGGAGATATTCAACCAGCAATGCTTGCTCCAGGTGAAGCAGTTATTCCAGCAAAGTTAACTGAAAAGCATCATGGACTTCTTAAGGCAATATTTACCGATAGTGTTCCAGGACATATGGCTGGAAAGTTGCCAGCAGCAAAACTAGGGCCTCAAGTAAAACCGCTATCTCCTCAACTAGAGTCACTGAGAAAAGCACAAGATGCAAGACGCCAAGCACAACATGAAAGAAATTTAGCAAGGTACCCTTGGATTAAACCACAAATTGATGCATATAGAAAATCTCAATCTTCTTCTCAACCACTATTTTTAGGAATGCCAAAGTCTTTTGATGCAGTAACAAAGAGAATGCAGCAAGAGTTAACACTAAAGCAAGTTGCAGAAGCAGCAAAAAATAGTAGATTTGGATCAATGGCCCCAACTGACTTTGGTAGAAAAATTGCAGACTCATCTGGAAGAAGTTTCCCAGTTCCTGGTATTGGCGGTATGTATCAAAAGCCAAATGGAGATAAAGTATTTGTAAAACCAATGATGGACGAAAAGGCTGCCCTTGCAGAACAAAGAGCAACCATAATAGCAAGACAAGCACACGGTCTTGATACACCAGTACAAACTGTCAGAACAATGCGTGATCCCTTAGATCCTTCTGGAAAAAGAAAAATTATTGTTCTTGAATCCCCATTTGATCCTAAATTTGCTGAAAAGAATATGGGTGGTAAGTTTAGCAAGGATGAATATTTTAAACAGTTAGTAGCAGCAAATCTAAGAGGAGACAAAGATTTACACGGAGGAAACCTATCTGGTAACAAACTTGCAGATGTAGGAACTGCTGGAGTATTTAAGATGGCTTCTGGTTTAAGAGATTATGCAAAACCAAAAGATATGCTTTCAATGGAAAAGATGGCCAATATTAATCTGTTGGGAGAAAAGGGTGGGGCAAGAAGGTTCTTTGCTGAATCAACATTACCAATTCCAAAGGGTATGACCGCAGCAGAATATAACACTGCAATGCGAAAAGAGATTGAAACAGTTCTTCCAAAACTAAGACAAACCGTAAAGGGGTTCTCATTAAATAAAGATGAAAAAGTTGTCTACAATGGAATGATCAAAAGACTTGAAGAGGGTCTAAAGGTTGATTGGTCACAATATCACGCAGTTCATTCTGCAGTCAAACCTTCAACACCAAAGCAAGCAACAGCAGCACAGATTATTAAAAAGTTTGAAGAGCAACAATTAAAAAAGAGACAGTCAGGACACGCTAATCAAGATTTTTGGGTAAGTGGTCGCATGGCTGGAGTTATTCCAGATGGCCCAACACAAGCAAAGGCTATGCCTCCACACGTTGTTGACATTGAAAGATATATGGACGACCTTGTTCGTAGCCCAGAAATTACAGAAAAAACAAGAGAAGCCTGGAGAAAAAAGAAACCACTATTCCTTAAGAACTTGGCAGCCCAAACAGTTCAAGGCCCAGATGGACTAATCTTTACTGGTCGTAAAGGAGAAAAAGGCGCAACTGTTGATCATCTAAAACAAAGTATGAGGTATCTTTTTGATATTGATTCTCAAAAGGGTAAGAGAGTATCAGATGGATCGTTTGCTAACTGGAGTAAATTAAAAGAGCGATTAACAATTGGTGGACCAACAAAGGCTGCTGGTGGATTTAAATCTAATAATATTGAAGGGTACAAAGAGTATAAGGCAGTATTAGCAGAGACAGAAGCAAAGAACAAAGCCCTTGGAGCACAAGGAGAAGTTTCTAAGTTAAAGGCTTATATGCAAGAGAAGTATCCAAACCTAGATTCTGGAAAAATAGCAAGACTTGTTCAAATGGAAGCAGCACACGTAGAACCAGGAAAAGCAGAAAAGGGACAAAGTTCAATTGCAAGGGCTGCAGAGAAATGGAATAAGGGTTACGCTTTTGGTGATTTAGGTGCAGTAAACAACTATTTAACCGAAAAAAGAACATCAAATTTAATAGCCTGGGACAAGAAATATGGAAATCTTTTAGGTACAAATAGTGGAGAGTATAACGCTGCTGCAAGATTCCTTGCTACTGGAAGACATCCAGTTACAGCACAAGAAGCAATGCTGGTTTCTAAAGCAGCAGAGTTAGAATTAAAAGCCCATGCACTTCTAGAAACTAAAAAAGCACCACCAGGATTGTCTGGAATGATCAACCCAGAAACAAAGTATGCAGCCGAAGCAGCAAAGTTTATTCTAGATGAAAGAACTGGAAAAGGCAAGACTTTTTACGATGACATAAAAAAATATAAGCAACTTATTGATTTACGTTTAAACAAAAGAACTGGTGAATTTATTCTTGCTACTCCTGGAGAAGGACTTCGAGATAATAAAACTGGTAAAATAAAAGAAATAAAACCAACTTCTGGAAAAGCAAAAACTGGTACGGTAAAAAGAGTTGGAGGAACAGCAGATGATACAAGAGTTATTAAGCAGCCAGCAGGGACAACAGTTGTTCCTAAAAAAGATATGCCAAGACAAACAATGCGTGTTCGTGGTAAGGCTAAGGGCGATACTTGGATTGAAAAAAGAGTTGCACTACAAAAGGCTGGTGCAACAGAAGCACAGTTAGCACAGGCTCTTCGTGACCATGAAAAATTACAAGAAAAAGCAAGAGCAGCAAGTCTTAAAGCAGCACAAGACAAAGCAGCAGCAGAAGCAAAAGCAGCAAGAACTGCAGAGATGCGAGCCAATGAAGAAAAAAATAGGGCAGATCGTGAGCGTCGTGCTGAACTAACTAAACAGCGTGAAGAAGAAGCAGCAGCAAGAAAGCAAAAGGCAGAGAATAAGCAAACCCGTAAATTAAATCTAGCAGCAAGACAAGAAAGAGTTGGCAAAGTTGCAGGACCTGCTGCTGGTGCTCTTGGTGCTGTAGCAATGGGTGCGATGATGGGAGGAGCAGACGCAAAAGTTACAACAGGATTGTTTGCAGCCTCTGCAGTAGCAGGAATGCTTCCAATGCTTATGAATCCTTGGCAGGCTGCAGCAGTAGCCCTAACGGCAGTTGTTGGAGCAGTATGGCTTTATAAAAAATCTATGGACAATGCAAGAAAAGAAGGTGTTGCTTTAGGTAACTCTATGTCCATGACAACAGATAAACTTATAGAAATTTCTAAAATAACAAAAACAGTAAGTGCTACTGAGTCTGCAAATAAACGAAGAGCAGACATGGCGTCTGGTGTTGATGCAGAAACAAGAAAGTCTGGACAAACTTACTTAACCTCTGCACCAGGAAAAGCACTTCTAGAAGACATTAATGTTCAAGCAAAAAATGGATCATCTCAACAAGATATAGGAAAAAATATAGCAACACAACTTGGAGTTGCAATAACTCAAGGCGTTATTACTATGGATCAGGCAAGAAGTATTGCTTCAGCACTTGGAGAGCAGTTGGGAAGTTATACAATTCCAGCAGTAATTACTGGAGAACTTTCAGAACTACTTGGTCCTAATGGTCAAGATTTGCTTAAAGATCCTCTTATAGTAATTGCAAAGTTGCAACAAAATGCAATGGATCAGCAAAAGGTTGCATTTGATAACGCAGTTGCAACAAAAGGTGGATTTTCTGCTGAAAAGTTATCATCAAATAATGCACTAAAAGCAGCACCAGTTGTCGCAGCAACATCAATAGCAGCACTTGCTGCAGCAAATATCTGGAACCCAGTCGGCTGGGGATTAGCAGTAGCATCTATTGGACTTTTTGCTAAAGGCATGTGGGATGCAAACAAAGCAAGCCAAGAAAAAGCAAAACTAGATTCAGCAGCAGTTCAAATGGCTATCGCAAATCTTGAAAGTGGAAATAATTCTATTGATGCTCTTAATAAGCAATACGATATTAAGTTATCAATGGCAAAAACAGATAAAGAAAGAGCAATCATTGAAAAAGATAGAGCAAGAGATCTTGCACTTTTAACTGCTCAAAATAAAACAAATCTAGAAACACTTGTTGCACAAAAAGATGTTATAGGTGCAACTGCTTTTAATGATGCAGTAAAGGTTTCTGTTGGAGAAAGATATAAAGACTCTTCAAGTGCTATGAAAACTTTTGCTGATAACTCTGTAACAAGACTTGAAGGAATGAAAGATAGTACCTTTAAGAGTGTTCTTCAACTAGAACTTGGAGCAGGATCTATAGATCCATTTGTTGCTATAAGGTTGGCTGATCTTGCTGAAAATAGTGAAACATTTGTTACAAATTTTGAACTATTGGTTGGAGTTACTGGAAGTTCAGCAGAAGCAAATGTTGTTATGCAAATGCTTATGAAGGGTGGAGCAACAGATACGACAATAGAAACAACTGTTGCGTACATTTCTGCTCCAGAAAATAAAGCAAATATTAAAGAAAATACAGAAGCAATAAATATTCTTTCTAACATGAAGGCTAAGTACGGAACTACTGTTGATATGAACGTTGATGGTATCAACAAAATTAAAAAAGTTGCAGCATTTAAAAAGACACTTGATAAAATAACTGGTCCAAATGGAAAGCCAAAAACAATTTTAACAAAACTTGAGGTTCAGCAAAAAGCAGATGCAGGCGATCAAACAATGAAAGATATTCTTGCTCAATGGAATATGCTTGTTGGAGCAGATGGAACACAAATAACAACAACTATGATGATGGACTTTGTTGCTTCTGGAGATTCAAATGTTATTGATGCATATCTTGCTGCAAAAGGCATAAACACTGCAGGAATGCCAAGAGAATTTATTAATAAAACTTATGGCGTAGCAGCACAAGCCTGGAACGTAGGAAATGCTAAGGGAGCAAATGCTGGTCCAAAAATTCCTGGTGTTGATCCACTAAAAGAAAAAGCAGAACGAGCAGCAACCCCAATTGATGACTTGATGACAAGACTTAAGAATGTTCGACTTGCAGCAATTGATGCTGAAGGTGGAATTAAGGCTTTGTTTAAGGCTGTGTCTGGTGGACAAATTGGTAATAAATTTAACGGTATACAACAACAACTAATGGGTATGAAATCTGGCAAGCCTACTCAGGCAACAGATCCTACTAAAGGTTATAATGGACAGTTCATTGACTGGTTTACTGGTCTTGACAAAACAGAGCAGGCTAAATATGGCAAGGTTGCAACTAAAAAGGTTAAGAGTGGCAAGAATAAAGGCAGAGTAATTGATCCAAACGATCCTAAAGGTAAAAAATTATTAAAGGATGGCGCTAAGGTTGGAGATCTTGTCCTAAATAAGGCTGGAAAAGAAGTTGCGGCTGGATTTAACAAAGCAATTATTGGTGACTTCAATGTAGCACAAATTCAGACAATCAGAAACTTTGATCAGCAGTCAATTGTTATGAAGAAATTAGCGGCACTGGGAATGACTAATACTCAAATCCAAAGAGTATTAAGTGATGAGGCATACACAACTGCAATTGCAACAGGTCAAATTACAGACGAAGAACTCAAGATTAACAATGCTCTTGCTGTTCAAGCAGACACAAGAGACAAGATTAACAACATAGTTTCTCAAGGAGCAAGAGCAAGACAAGAAAATGCAGATATGGCAAGAAGACAAGAACTTCAGGCATTTCTTGCATCATCTGGTTTGTCTCGTGGAATATCAGAAGGAGCAATGACAGATGCCCTTGGAGATCCAGAACAACTCAGCACCCTACTTGCAGCAATGGATGCAGTTAAAAATAAGACTGCTGGTGCAAATGCATCACTACAAGATGTAGTTGATTCTTTAAATGAAATTAAAAAGAATTCAGATATTAAGGTAAACATTACAAAAACAGTATCAGAAATTATTATGGGTGGTGCATCTGCTGCTCAAGAAGCCCTTGGAATAAAATCAAGACTAAGATCACGAATGACTGGATCAGAACTTGGAGCCTACGTAAGTGAAAAGGGTACAAGGCCAGATGGAACTACATACGGTGGAGAAAACGTTGGAGCAAAGGCTATAGCAAATGTAGCAGCAAAGATGATTGACCCTGCAACAAAAAAGGCTTATACATCAGAATCGTTAACTAAATTGCTTGGAAATAAAACACAGGCAAGTGTTGGAAAAGAAAGATCTTTAGTTGCCTCACAAATGAATGTTGCTAATGCAAATATGGCACAGATCCAAACAAAGTTTGATAACATTAGTAAGTCTATGAATGATGCTGTTGATGCAGTTAATAAAGAATATGATGATAAAGAAAAAGATGTGCAAGACAGAATTAACAAACTTCAGAAAGACGCTGACAAGTCTATCTCTGATAAAGAAGATCAAATAAAGAAAGACTTTGATGACCCAATTAAAAAATATCAAGATCAGTCAAATGTTCTTAGCCATGACCTATCTTTAATCGATAAAGCAGCAGAAGACATAAATAAAAAGTACGACCTTCAAGCAGAAGCATTACAAAATGTATTATCTATTAACGAAAGAATATCAAGAGAGCAGCAACAACAACTAGGTTTGGCAGACGCTTTATCATCTGGAGATATTTCTGCTGCAGCAGCAGCCGTTCAAGATATTCGTTCTGCTAATGCTGCAGACTTTGGTAATGCACAGATGGACGGACTTAATCAGTCAAGAGAAAATGATGTTAATGCTCTAACAAACAAAGATGGAAAAACAAGAAGCCAAATTCTTGAAGAGCAATACGTTATTTCAGAACAAATTTATGCATTAGAAAATAATCCACAAAGACTTATACTAGAACAGGCAATAGCAAAAGAAAAATTAGATCTTGAAAATGGACTTGCCAAACTAAGAAAAGAGCAAGATGACCTTGAACCTGCCCGTCAGGCAGCAATCGCAGCAGCAAAGTTAGCAAAAGAAGCGGAACTTAAAGCAGTCCAGGCAGAAATGGATGCACAGCAAGCAATTGTAACAGCATTGGCAGAACAAGATGCATCTCTTGCTATACAAGAAGCAGCGCTTATTGCCATCAATGCAGAACTTGATGATGTAGAAACTTTTGCTGGACTTACAGCAGATGATTGGGAAAGAATTCAATTAGCAGCAGAAGCAACTGCTGAGGCTATGGAAAAGAGAATGAAGGACGCTATCGCAGCAATTGCAGAGTCTACTGCAAAGGGCGCAAAGTCTATGGCAGATATTCTTAGAGACATTAATCTTTTACCATCTTCGAAAACTATTGAAATATTTACAAAAGAATATAAGACTGTTTATGTTAACACAGTGGCTACTACAACAACTGTTACAGCCCCTACACCAACACCAACTGACACGCCAACACCACAGCCTGGCAAAGCATGGATTTCTGACGGTAAAGGTGGATGGAAGAAGCCAACCAAGCCTGTAGGAGATTATGGCTGGAGCGATACCAATGGTTGGGTTAAGGGATATGCTGGGGAAGACACAAATGGCAGCACAGATTCTGCAGCAGAAGCAAACATGAGAGCAAATGCAGTTGCAGCAACTTCAGCAGCAAATGCAGAAGCAGCAGCAAATGCTCTTGCAGCAGCCCAAGCGGATTACGATGCTCTTATGGCAGGAGTAGCAAGACTCCGTGCCGATGGAGATAATGGCCTAGCAAATGCAGCAATGAATAGAATTACTGCAAAGTATCCAAAAGGTAGACCAGTAAAACTCTCAAGTGGTGGATTTATTGATGTTGCAAGATTCCTAAATGGTGGATTCTCAGTAGGAACAGACACTGTCCCAGCAATGCTAACCCCAGGAGAGTTTGTAATGAGTAAATATGCCGTTGATTCTTATGGAGTTGATAGAATGAAGGCAATAAATAATGGAGATTCTATTGGGGATTCAGTGTATAATTATAGCATCAATGTAAATGTTAAATCTGACTCAAATCCAGATGAAATTGCAAAGACAGTCATTGCTCAGATAAAGGGCATTGATGCACAGAAAATTCGGGGGAATAGATTATAATGGCATCATCATCCTATATGCTAGGCAGAAAGTACTACAACAGACCACAGGCTATGCTATGGTCAGAGAATTCTGGAACCCTAAGCAATGGAGTTTATATTCCAAATGGCCTAGAGGTAGACTCCTTGCATGGAGATGTAACAGACTCACGCCAGTATGATAACTTTTTAATATTGACAGATGATAATAGAGGCCCAATAGATTTTAAAACAACAAGAATTGAAAAGAAAGAAAGAATGATAAATGGAAGAACAAGGTCTTATCATATTGCAGACAAATTAACTATATCTACATCTTGGAACATGATACCTTCAAGATCATTCTTAGATTCTCCAGACTTTAATATAACTACTGGTTTGGCTACTACTGATCTAGTTGGAAATAAAGATCAGCCACTACAGTTTACAACTGATGCTGGTGCAGGTGGAGTTGAAATGCTTGATTGGTATGATAACCATAAAGGATCTTTCTGGGTATTCTTAGCATATGACAAGTACTCTAACTTTAACAATGTTGGTCAGCCAAGCATAAATAAATATGCACACTTACCACAATATAGCCAACTAGTTGAAATGTTTTTTTCAGATTTTTCTTACACAGTAGAAAAGCGTGGAAAAAACTTTGACTACTGGAATGTATCTGTTACATTGGAAGAAGTATAATGTTTGAAAATCCAGAACTGCAGAAACATCTTCAAGAGTCTTCTGTAATAAGAACACAGTCTGCAATCATTGCTGAATGGAATATGAATATTCCAGAAAATATTTCAAGAATTGGAAATTATCGATATAGACCAAAGCAAGAAAATTCTCCATATAAAAATTTACCAGGATCTTATGATCCATACGATTCTGGAACCTCTTCTTCTGCAGTAAAATATTATACAAATGCAACTGATGCAGATGTTGTAATTGACGGAGGGTTTGATGATTCAGAAAATCCTTTTACCCTTTCTACAAAAAAAGAAAAAATTGGAATGCTTTATTCATTAGAAGATTGTTTCTCAAAATTTAGACCTAGGTCTGGAATTAACAAATCTTTATTTCTTCGTGGCAAATATTTACATCATTCTAATATAGATATGGCAAGAAGACCAAGATACTATATGGGCCACAAAGATGACCTATTTAAATACTGGTCTTCATACAGAACAGAAGATGGTGTAGAATATGGAATATCATCTTCTACAATAGACTCAGCCTATCCTATTGAAGATGCTTGCCCATTTATTGTATATAAAGAAGATGTGCCAGCAAATAGAGTTGTAGTAAAAATGCAAACACATGTTGGAAATGTTGATCTTGGAACTTTTTCTTCAAATGACTCAACATTTTCAGATCCATTTTACGGAGATTCAAAAAGCAAGACTCCAAAAAGATGGAAAATTCAGGGGCTTCAAAATGGAACCTGGACAGACTTGTATTCATTTAATGAAGGAACAACAAGAAGAGATGGAACAGCAGTAATAAAACATGATGGATATGTAGAACTGTCCTACGGCCTTAAGATTCCAGACTCATACAGATCATCCTTTATCTTTGCAGAGACTTATTCAGACGCATCATTTTTACCAGAAAAAAATATACATGGATATGCTTACTTGATCCAGCCATCAAGTACAGAAGTAGGAACATTTTATATATGGCAACAGGGAGGGCTTAATGGTGGGCAATATGCAACCTTCAAACCAGAGTACGCTTGGCAGTTAGAAGAAGAAACTATTGACCGTGTGACTAACTTTGTGACAGACCTTACAGACCCAGTAAAATTTTATGATCAAGTAAATCTTAGAAATAGGTATCGTGAGTTTGACTATATTAAAGGAATAAGAATAGTCATCGAGTCTATGAATACTCCGCAAGCATCTTTTGACTTAATTGAAATATCTCCAAGACTTTGTGTAAATCTTTCAGACAAAACATTAGATTTTTCTATTGCAAAGTCAGCATCAGATTTAGGCATAAGTGGTTTACCAGTGGGCCAACTGCTTGCTTCAACTGGAACTCTAAATATGTTTGACCATGATTCTGCATTTAACCCAAACAATCTTAAGAGTATTATTAGTAAATATATAACAAGGAATATACAGATTAAATTTTATGACATTACTGTTGATGTTGATGGATACGATTATTTTGTTCCATTAAAGACAATGTACTCTGAGGGATTCCCAACAAACAATATTTCCGAAAGAACTGTTTCTTTATCGTTAAGAGATATGTTTTTTTATTTTGAATCAGTTACAGCACCAGAACTTCTTCTTCCAAATGTATCAGTCAGCACTGCCGTGTGCATGCTATTAGACTATGCTGGTTTTTCAAACTACGTATTTAAAAGGCTACCTGGCGAGACTGAGTCAGTTATTCCATTTTTCTTTTCTAACTCGAACAAGACAATTGCAGAAGTTTTGCAAGACATAGCAATATCAACACAAACAGCAATGTTCTTTGATGAATATAACAACTTTGTAATGATGAGCAAAAATTATTTTATGCCTTCTAATAATGAAAGAGCAACAGATGTAAAGTTCTTAGGAACAAATGATCTTATTGAAAATAATGGAATTAAGAATATGTCTACTTCTACTGCACTATCAAATATTATTGAGATAACATCAGAAGATAATCAGGTCTATAATGATGGAAAGATTAACTTTACATCTAGATATATTCAAAAAACATTTGGAAGTATTAAACAAGCAAGCCTTGTTGATAATGAAAAGACCTGGGTTTATAAACCAGTACTTCTCTGGGAGGTTTCTGGAACAGAGACAACAAAGTCTGTAAACAATCAAGTTTCAGAAATGTCTGATTATGTTCTAAGCGCAATTCCGTTAAACTCAAATTTAACAGATGCTATTCCATATGTTGCTGGAAATAAAGTTGTTAATAACACAATGAACTTTGGCGAAGGAATATATTGGCTTGCAAGATATAATGGATATTTTTATTCAAATGGAGAAGTCATCAAGTTTGATGCTGTTGAATTTTCCGTATCTGGATATGGAAATGTTTGGATAACTAATGTTCAGGAATATCAAAATTATTTTTCTAAACTTAAGTTTGGTGGATCAATATTCCCAACAGGATTAGTTAGAATATATGCAGAGCCAAACTATATTGAGTTAAATGGAAAAGAATATTTACAAAATGGTCCTGTAGCAAAGCATGGAAGAGGACAGTTCAATACAACAATTACTTCACACTTTGCAGGCCTATCTCCTTATTGGTCAGATAATAACAATGTAAGAGGATGCACTATGCAATCCAAGTATCTGTTTCAATCAGGTCTAACAGCACCAGAAACAGAAGTAGGCGCAGCAGGTGTCACACCTGATTTAGCAAAAAATACAACAAGAAATGGTGTAATAAAAAACTTTCTTTCAACACAGTATTACAAAGAAGCAGATGTTGCAAACATGCAATCAACAAGCACTGGAACAATTCAGTCTTCAGCATTGATCATGGCTGGACCATCATTTAAAACATCAGAAGCACCTCTTGATTTCATATCTTATGTTTATAAGCCAATGACAAATAAGTTTACGCATTTTGGAACTAGAATGAGAATAGTTGGAAAGATAGAGAACAATGCTGATCGTGGACAAACAGCAGTTGGAGCAACATCTTATTATTTAATTCCTGGAACAACTCCAGACAAAGATGTTAATATTGTGGGTGGATCAGGTGGACTTGGCATAATGGTTAATCCAGAAACAAACAATGGATATTTTCTGGAACTTATAGCACTTGGAAAAACTACAATTGATAAAACAAAGTCTCAAGATGTTAACAATGTTATTTTTTATAAGGTTAAGAAAGACTCAGCATCTTCAGCAGCAATTCCAGAAAAACTATATGCTGGACTTGCAAACATTGTTGTTGATGATGGCAAGTTTACTGGTCAATACCGCATGGCAGCAGAAAAAACTCCAACAGTATATGACATATCTATAGAATACGAAAATATTGGAAATGAAAGAAAATTTTATATTTATCTAAACAATCAATTTGTTGCAAGTGTAATAGACAAAGATCCTTTGCCAGTGTTTAATAATATGGCTCTTTTTACCAGAGGATCTTCTCGTGTTATGTTTGAAAATATTTATGCTATTGGTGCTAACTATGGGCAAAATAGTAAGTATATCTTAAACACTCCAACAGCGACGGTATTTGATGAAGATAGCGAAGTCAATGCCAGCGAGTCTATGAGAAAGTATGCAATGAGTGGAATCATACAGTCTACATATCTAACTGGTATAAGTTCTTATGAACCGCCTCAAAGCAATTTATATTTTGAAGAGTTTGGCACAATAATGAGAGAGGCATCAGTATTTAAGATTAAATACGAAAAAGCATATCCAGCAATCTATGCACAGTTATCTCCAACATTTAACTCTATAAAGGGATACGCAGTATCTGGGTTTAGAGCAGGTGCATATGGTGCAGAGTTTATAATCTTTAATGCAACAGATAAGGCAATCACTCTTGATGCGGCATCTGGAAACTATTTAAGAATTCAGGGCGTTACATTTACCCAAGAAACAGATGAGTCTATAAGTGTTGATGAATATTATTCAAAGAATAGTGATTTTTCTAAGCCACAATATTCTGGAGATACCCTAGTTTCATATCCAAATAAAGTTTTAAGAGAGTATGAAGAAATTAAGATTAGTAGAATGACTCATGGTAAAAAAGATTTTAGCCTTGACACTCCATATATTCAATCAAAAGATGAAGCAAACTATCTTATGTCTTGGTTAACACAAAAGATTATTAAACCAAGAAAGTCTATCGGTCTAAAGATTTTTGCTAATCCTACAATTCAATTAGGAGACATTGCTGAGGTTGATTATTATGAGGGAGATTTGGATTATTCTGGAACTAATGGTAAAAAATTTGTTGTATATAGTATTTCATATTCAAAGTCTGCAGAAGGACCGAGTATGGAAATTTATCTAAGTGAGGTAGTGTAATGGTAGATCCAGTAGCATCCATACCAGCATCAGTGTCTACTGTTGCTGCCAAAGAAAACATCAAGGTTGCGACTCCTAATTTAATTATTCAAAGTTCTGAACTTGTTCCAATTGAGATAATGACAGACCTAATCTTTGAAGACATTGGTGGACAAGAAATAATAACTATTACAAGATCTGACATTATTAATGGTCAAGACGTTTTGTATAGACCAATAAAAAATATTACAATGCTTGCTTATCAGTACAGTCCACAAAGAATCTTAGGACTACAAGATACTTCAAAAGAGTTTTTTGATAACTTTCCTATTAAATTAGATGCTCATGTTCCTTCTGAGGGAACAGGGCCTAATAAAGAAATAGTTTACCTTGATCCAGAAACAGGAGACTTGGTAATCAACGTAATAAACATGGAACCAAACGAGTTAGTACAGGTTAATATTCAGACAAAAGGAAGTCAGTATAATGGTACAATATATAAGGTGGATGAAATATGATAACTACAAACGGTAAAAACATTATAGCCAAGTATTTGATTGGCCAGGCTTCTGCCTATGCATCACACATTGCTATTGGATGTGGCCCAACACCATTAGGCGCTTCTGCTAATTTGTCTGACTATGCAACAGCCTTTGCTGCAAAAGAAAGACTAGATTTTGAAATGCTTCGTGTTCCCATAACGTCAAGAGGGTATGTCTCTGAAAACGGAGTTTCAAAAATTGTGTTTACAGCAGAACTCCCAACAGAAGAAAGATATGAAATAACAGAGGTTGGAGTATTCTCTGCTGGAGCAAATACAACTGCAGGAGCATACGATAGTAAGATTCTCTATACATTCTCTGAAAACTGGGAATACTCTGGAAACACTTCTGCAATTCCTTACATTCCAGAACCTTTAGATGGAGACGATGGAGACAATATAATATCAACAACTTCCAAAGTTTTTAGAACAAATGCAGATAACAAAGTGTTTGTTACTGAGAAACGTGTTGCAAGAAAAGAAACATGTAGATATTTAAATTCTTTTATTGCACTTCGTGGAGACTCTTCTGAGATATCTACTGCTCAAACAAAATGGGGTACATCTAATACATCAGACTATGTTAAACTATCTAATACATCTCTAAACCTTGACAATTATTCTCAATCCGATCTTATTAAAGTTGCGTATTCTGTCATAAATAAAGTTGGAGATGATACTGAGGATAATCCTACATCAGTAAAAATAATTGTAGAGTTTTTATGTACAACTGGCGTTAACTCTGGTAAATCTGCTCAAGTTCAGATTCTAGACAATGCCTCTTTTTCTGGAAGTAGATATAGAGTATTTACTGGTTCGCTTTCCTCAGCAATAAGAAGCGCTGGGTGGTCTTGGTCTATGGCTGATACTGTCAGAGTGTATGCATCTGTTCTTAAAAATACCAGTGTGAGCGCAAACCATTATGTCTGTCTTGATGGTGTTAGAATTGAAAATACAAGTACAGCAAATCCTATATACGGAATGACAGGGTACTCTGTAATTAAAAATGCAGGATCTCTTCCGATAATAAAATCACCAAATACAACTAATTATATTGAGTTTAGATTTGGACTTGGAATACAATAATGGCAGAAATTAAAAAAGTTATAATTCCAAAAGCCCAATTAACAAATTTTGCAGGAGCATCAGGATCCTACAAAGTAAAATATAGAATAATTACTGATGATAATAATAGAGTTTCTCACTGGTCTCCAGTATACAATATTCCAGTAAATCTAAAAAAAGATCCTATTACTAATACAGTGATTGGTCTTAATGTTTCTTTTACAGCGCAAATTCCATCAGACCCTGTTCAACAAAAAACAATATCTGCAGTTTGGTCAAAAGATATTAATGGAATTGAAACATTTGACATATATTTAAAATATAATGGAGAGACTGGATGGAAATTTGTAAGATCTGTTTTTGGGAATGAATTTAGAGCAATACCAGATACTGGAAAAACAAGCGTAATGCTTGCAATCCAGGCATCAAGTTTTCCAAAAACAAGATATCCTTCAGCAACTCTCTTTGAGTCCACAACTCCTTTGAGTCTGGTATAATTATATTATGATATCAGTTCCAGATAAAGGACAGCCATTAGACGTTGCATATATTTATGATATGGCTCAGGCAATTATTCAGTTGCAAAAAAGTGCCTCAACATCAGCAAACAAATATGTCACTGTAGATACAACAACAGCGGGGCCTCAAAGTAGAAAAACCTCAGAAGCCCGTATTGTTGGAGGGTATAAAGAAATCGTTAGTTCTACTTCAATCATTGCAGGCGAAGAAAAGTCATGGACATATCCATTTGGAGTTGGTTTTGCTTATGCACCAATTGTAACTGCAACACCAGTAACAATTAAAGATACAACCGCTGGCAAAAATGTTACGGTTGTAATTAAAGCAATAACTACTACAGGCGTAGAGGGTGTTGTAAAGTTTAACTCAGCAGGAGAAGTATCGGTTGGAATTAATATAATAGCAGTTGGCATTCCGTCATAATGATCAAATGTAACAAATGTTCTGGAAGAATGTTTATTGATAGGATATATAGTGCAATTAATCATCTTGAGGTATATTGCGTTCTATGTGGTAATAGAAAGTTTTTTAATCCTCCACAAAATTCTAAAGAGGGGCAATGGCTACTAAAAAAGGAACAACTCAGAGCGAAGGGTACAATCTCCTCCCTGTAATACCTGGAAGTAAAAAGGTATGGTTTTTAAACAAATGCCTTGTTCGGGTACATCATTATAATCAATCTAATGGCATTATGTCTGTTTATAATATTACTAAAGATCAAATTGAAAGTTGTTTAATTAGTGATTTTAAAAATAAAAGAGAAAGAGCATATACAGTAGGGCAGACTGCTGATTTAGTTAATCGTCATAAAAAATATATGCCATCATTAATGAAACGAGGAGTCATTCCATTTCCAACGGGATCTCAAAAGGGCGGGGATAGAGGGTGGCAAGTAAGATCATACTATTCAGAATCGCAAGTAAGAGAGATACGTGATATACTTGCTACACATCATATTGGAAGACCAAGAAAAGATAATTTAATAACAAATGATATTACGCCTACAAAAGCAGAGTTGACACGTAGAATGGGCGATGGTATACTTACATATACGAGAACAGAAGATGGACGATACATTCCAATTTGGAATGAATCTATTAACTAAGTCCCTTGGAGGGGTAATGGCAGAAGAAACGAAAGTATCAGTAACGCTGGGGTATACATTAAATCTTGGAAATTTTCAGTCTTTAAGGCTGGATCTTGGAATCATCGATAGCAAGCGTGATGGAGAAAATACAGATCAGGCTTTTGAAAGAGTTTACAAGTTTGTTGAAGACAAACTAACTGCAAAGATTGTTGAAGCCCAAGCGGAGGCTGACGAAAAGTAATGGCAGAACGCAAAGACCGCATGGCTTTGCTTTCAAGATACAGCAAGTATCATACCGCAAGGTACGAATCAAAGCCATCTCTTAATCTAAACGTAGAACAATGGGCTTCAGATGCCTTAGTTGAATCCTATGGAATTTCAGGATGTTACGATATACTTGAGTATTACTTTAAAGTTGCAGAGAATCCTTCTTGGAATTACTTTGCATATAACGCAGAAAAGATTTTACAAGCACAAAAAGATAAAAGTAGAGACGACAACGAGAGAGCAGAGCGTAGAAGAATGGCAAAGGAGTGGCTAAGTGAATAATACAGAGGCTAAACTTATAACAGCAGTTCTTCAGGATAAACAAATCCATGTACTTCTACAAGCAAACGTGGATAACCTTCTAAGAACTCACGGAGACATTTGGAATTTCATACGACTTTATTTTGAAAATAACTCAACCCTGCCACCAGCAGAACTTGTTACAGAAAAGTTTAGAGACTTTTCACCTGTAGCAAACATTGGAGCAACTAAGCACCATCTTGAAGAGTTGCAAGGAGAGTACTTAACAGATAGCCTAAAAGATATTTTAAGATCAGCAGCAGGAAATGTTCAAAATGGTCAAGGTACAGTTGCTCTTAATGATCTAATTACACAGACATCAGAGTTAAAGAAAAATACTTCTGCTATTCGTGATATTGATGTAACAGACTTAGAGTCTGCGATTGCCTATTTTGAAAATGTCAAGAAGCAGCAAGAACTAGGTCACATTGGTATCAAGACTGGCCTACCAGGATTTGATAACTACCTCCCCTCTGGAATCATGCCAGGGCAGTTAGGAGTCTTCTTGGCATACCCAGGTATCGGAAAGTCTTGGTTGGCTCTCTATTTCGCTGTACAGGCCTGGAAACAGGGTCGTAGCCCACTGGTCATAAGCCTTGAAATGAGCGAAACAGAAGTCCGCAATCGTGTCTTTACTATTATGGGTGAGGGCCGTTGGTCTCATAGAAAATTAAGTAATGGCGAGATTGAAATGGATATGCTGAAAGAATGGCATGCAAAGCACCTCCAGGGCAAACCAGAATTTCACATTATCTCTAATGACCAAGGTGGAGAAATCAACCCTTCCGTTCTTCGTGGAAAAATTGATCAATACAAACCAGACTTTGTAATCGTTGACTACCTTCAGTTGATGGCCCCCAATCAGAAGTCAGATAATGAAACGGTACGAATGAAAAACCTTTCAAGAGAACTTAAACTTATGGCTATTGGTGAAGAGGTACCTATCATTGCTATCTCTTCTGCAACCCCAGATGACGTAAATGATCTTTCAACAGTCCCTACTCTTGGACAGACTGCTTGGTCTAGACAGATTGCTTATGATGCTGACTGGGTCCTTGCTCTTGGCCGTGGTAATAATAGTGATATTATTGAATGCGCTTTTAGAAAGAATCGTAACGGCTTTATGGGAGACTTCCTTGTACAGTGTGATTTTGACAAAGGATATTATAGGTATAAAGATTTTGAAGATAAGTAGTTATAATATGATATGTCAAATTATCATCACAAGGCGATTAAAAGGTTTAACCTTAGTGGAATCATCCATGATGAATCAGCCATAGGAAGACTTAGGGCTGAGTACAAAAGACTAATCATCTCAGAAATGAGACTTAGTGGATATGTGCCAAGACTTGACATAGACATAGATTTTACGATAGACTATAATGAGAACAAGAAGTATTTTGAATTTGAGATATCAATACACGGAGTATATACGGGAAGAAGACAAAGCGAATGGATAGAAGGAATAGACGGATCAAAGGCGATTTATACAGTAAAGAACAAGTTAGAAGAGTTCTCGCAGGATCTGGTATAGACGTTGAGTCAGAACTTGATGCAGACTTTATAATATTTTGTCCATTTCATAATAACCATAGAACACCAGCAGGAGAGGTTCAAAAAGATAGCGGAATGTTTTTTTGTTTTTCTTGCCAAAAATCTGCAGACCTGATTGAACTTGTAATGCATACCTCTGGTAGAACTTATTTTGAGTCTGCTAGATTTATTAAGAGCAAAGAAAAATTAACAAATATTACTACAGAGATCGACAAGGCTCTTATAAAAGAAGAGCAGTACAAAACATTTGATGAGTTAATTATTAAAAGACTGCACAATAATCTTGTTGCCTCAGAAAGAGCAAGGAACTATTTCACATATAGAAAAATTGAAAAGCCTTCTTGCATAAAGTTCTCATTAGGATATTCAGAAAAGCAAGACATGGTAACTGTTCCAGTACATAGCCCAGATGGAATTCCTTTAGGTTTTGTTGGCAGATCAATCGAAGGCAAAGAATTTAAGAATACTCCAGGACTTCCAAAATCAAAAACATTATTTAATCTACACAGAGTCAAGACAGCAGATAGAGTCTATGTGGTAGAATCATCTTTTGATGTTATGAGGCTTGACCAAGTTGGTCTACCAGCCGTTGCTACCCTTGGCGCTAACGTATCAAACTCACAAATAGAATTGCTTCAGAAGTATTTCAATAACATTATTGTTGTTGCTGATAACGATGAAGCAGGAGGAAATATGAAAGACAGGATAATTGAAAAACTTGGATCTCGTGTTTCCGTTATACAACTTAATAGCAAATATAAAGACATAGGTGATATGGATGATGAATCAATAAAAAACTTAGAGTTTCGATTTGACAACTCCATATCACTTATGCTAAACTAATACAACAACACAAAGGAGAATAATATGAGCGTAGTAAAGGGACTAAAAGCAATCAATGCCCTGCTCGACAAGCCAAAGTATGACGAGTCAGGACCAAAGGTAAAGTGGCTTAAACTTGCCGATGGCCAATCAGTAAAGATCCGATTCATTGAAGAACTTGATGAGGACTCTGCAAACTATAATGAAAAGCGTGGACTTGCACTAGTTGTTAAGGAGCACGTTAATCCAAAGGACTATAAGCGCAAGGCTGTAGACACTATGGACACAGAAGGACGTGACTGGGCAGAAGAAATGCACCGTAAAGATCCAAAGGCTGGCTGGAGAGGTCGTCTTCGTTTCTATTGTAACGTTCTTGTAGATGACGGTATCGAAGCACCATATGTTGCAATCTGGTCAATGGGTATCAGCAAGCAGTCATCATTTAATACAATTCGTGAGTATGCTCTTGAAACAGGAAGCATCTCAAATGTACTATGGAAGTTAAAGCGTAATGGTCAGGGAACTGAAACAAATTACACATTGATTCCATCAGCACCAGATAAGGAACCATTTAACTGGGGAACAGTTGAGCCTTATCCTCTTGAGTCAGCACTAAAGAAGATTCCTTATGCTGAGCAGGAAGCATTTTATTTGGGCTTTGACAGTCCATCTGTAACTTCATCAACCAACGCTGATTGGTAATATGAACTACGTAGGCTTACATGTCCATACCCATTTTAGTTTGTTTGATGGGATTGCTACTCCAGAAGAATTAGTAGACCGAGCAGTTGGTCTTGATATGCCAGCATTGGCTATCACTGATCACGGAACATTGTCTGGGCATCGGGAACTGTACCGAGTTGCAAAAGCAAAGGGCATTAAGCCGATTCTCGGTCTAGAAGGATACATGTGTGCAGACATATCTGATACAAGAGATAAGTCTGAAAGAGAAGGTCAGCAAGATCTTGTCTATAATCACATTATCCTTCTAGCCAAGAATAAAATTGGTTTAGAAAATTTAAACAAGATTAGCGAACTATCTTGGACAGATGGTTTCTTTAAGAAGCCAAGATTCGATTTTGAAATATTGGATAAGTATAAAGAAGGTATTATTGTTTCTTCTGCTTGTCCAAGCAGTGTTTTGGTTAAAGCACTTGAAGAAGAAGAGTTTGCACTTGCAAAGAAATATATATCCTGGTTCCAAGAAAAATTTGGTAAAGACTATTATATTGAAGTAATGCCACATAACGAACCTCATATTAACAAGCATCTTCTTGATTTAGCAGATGAGTTTGGAATTAAGGCTATCGTAACTCCAGACTGTCACCATGCAGATAAGTCTCAGATAGAGATTCAAGAGTTTAAACTTCTTATGAATACTCATGCAAAGATTCAAAAAGATACAACATATGATAAGTCCAAGAAACAGCCAGATATGATGAAGCGACTTGACTATCTATATGGTGAAGATCGTCAGATTACATTTAACAAGTTTGATATTCATCTTTTGTCTTATGAAGAAATGAAAGCAGCGATGGTATTGCAGGGTATTGACAGAGAAGACATATACTCAAACACACTCCTATTAGCAGATACAGTAGAAGACTATGATATTCAAGAAGGATTAAACTTACTACCAGTACAGTATAAGAGTCCTGACAAAGAACTTGCAAAGATTGCTATGGAAGGTTTGGCAGAACGAGGTTTGTCAGAGAACCAAGAGTACCTTGATAGACTTGAAGAAGAGTTGCAGATTATTAAGGATAAAAAGTTTGCTCCATACTTCCTTGTTGTAAGTAACATGATCAACTGGGCTAAGAAAGAAGAGATCATGGTTGGCCCAGGCCGTGGCTCTGCTGCTGGATCTTTGGTTTGCTATGCTCTAAGAATTACTGATATCGATCCTATACAGCATAAACTTCTTTTCTTCCGATTTATTAACCCAGAACGTAATGACTTTCCAGATATTGATACTGATATTCAAGATACTCGTCGTGAAGAAGTAAAAGACTATCTAGTTAGACAGTATCGACATGTTGCATCAATTGCAACATTCTTACAGTTTACTGGTAAAGGCATTGTTAGAGATGTTTCACGAGTTTTAAATATTCCGTTATCAGATGTTAACAAGGTTTTAAAGACAGTTGATTCTTGGGATGATTATTGCACATCAAAATCAACAAGAGAGTTTAGAGAAAAATATCCAGAGGTGGAGGTCTATGGTGAACAATTACGTGGTCGTATTCGTGGTACTGGCATACACGCTGCTGGTGTGGTCACTAGCAAAGATCCGATTTTTAGGTTTGCTCCGTTGGAAACGAGATCTTCTACTGGGTCTGATGAACGTATACCTGTTGTTGGCGTCGACATGGAAGAGGCTGAACGCATCGGGCTTATAAAGATTGATGCATTAGGATTAAAAACATTATCTGTATTAAAAGACACTATTGATATCATTAAAGAACGAGATGGAAAGAAAATAGATCTTCTTAAGATTAAGATGGACGATGCAAATGTTTATCAGATGTTATCTGATGGATATACAAAGGGTGTGTTTCAGTGTGAAGCAGCACCATACACAAACCTTCTTGTTAAGATGGGCGTAAAAAACCTTGATGAACTGGCAGCATCTAATGCTCTTGTTCGCCCAGGAGCAATGAATACTATTGGAAAAGAATATGTTGACAGAAAGCATGGTCGCAAAAACATATCATATATCCATCAAATACTAAAAGAATTTACGGAGGACACTTATGGCTGTATTCTTTACCAGGAACAAGTTATGCAAGCATGCGTACACCTTGGACAAATGTCCATGTCGGAAGCAGATAAAGTTAGAAAGATCATTGGAAAGAAGAAGGATGCTAAAGAGTTTGATGTATTCAAAGACAAATTTGTCAATGGTGCTTCTGCCTATATTAGTCCCAATACGGCTCGTGATCTATGGCATGACTTTGAAGCGCATGCGGGATACTCGTTCAACAAGTCTCATGCGGTTGCTTACTCTACGCTCTCGTATTGGACGGCGTGGTTAAAGTATCATTACCCACTAGAGTTCATGTACTCAATATTAAAAAATGAAAAGGATAAAGATGCAAGAACTGAATATCTTATTGAAGCAAAAAGAATGGGGATTAGCATCAAACTACCTCATATTAACGATTCGGATATTGATTTTAAGATTGAGGGTAAGGGCATTCGGTTCGGGCTCAGTGCTATCAAGTTCATATCTGACAAGATTGGTCAAAGATATATTGAATCACGACCATTTGGTTCGTACAAAGAACTTGAAGAATTCACCTTTACTAAAGGTAACGGAGTAAACAGCCGTGCACTACAAGCACTGAATGCCATAGGCGCAGCAACATTTAATGATAATCCAAGAAATGATGCAGAAATTAAAGAAAACCTGTATGAATATTTAAACCTTCCAGAGTTTAATATTACGATTCCTTCTCATTACTATGCATTCATTCAGGACATTGTTGACTTTGAAGAAAAGGGATCATACATATTTATGGGTATGGTAAAATCAATTAAACGAGGAACAGGATGGTCACGAGTTGAAGTTTTGGACAAAACTGGCAGTGTCGGCATATTTGATGATGAAAATACCACTATTGAGACTGGTCGTACTTACCTCATTCTTGTTAATGACAATAGGATTGTTTCTGCAGTTCCTTCTGATGAGATAAAGGGATCAACTAACGCTCTTGTTAAGTTCTTAGGCTATAAGCAACTACCATACACTGATGAAGAAATGTTTGTTGTATCTTTTAAACCAAGGATCACAAAGGCTGGAAAGAAGATGGCATCTCTTACACTTGCAGACACAAGCAGAGACCTACACTCTATTACAGTTTTCCCTACATCTTTTGCAAAGGCGTATATGCACATCGAAGAAGGAAAGTCATACAAGTTTGATTTTGGCAAGACTAAAGACGGAACAGTAACATTGGAGGATGTACATGTCAGTTAGTATAGAAGAAGCGTTAGCACAACTTGATCCTAAATTAAGAAAGAAATTAGGTAGCGGGGTAGGTGTTAACTATGAGTATCAGCCAACACCTAGTTATGGCCTAAACCGTGCACTAGGTGGAGGTCTTCCTTATGGTAGACAAGTTCTTATCTGGGGCTCTAAGTCCTCTGCAAAGTCTTCTATGTGCCTTCAGATGATTGCTCTAGCACAAGCCGAAGGTAAACTGTGTGCGTGGATTGATTCAGAAATGTCATACTCAGAAGACTGGGCTAGAACTCTTGGGGTAGATCCAGAAAAACTAATCTACTCACAAGCAAGAACTATTAGTGACATGGTAGATGTTGGCGTTGGACTAATGAATGCTGGAGTAGACCTAATTGTGGTAGACTCTATTACATCAATGCTTCCTGCAATCTATTTTGAAAAAGATACAGATGAAATGAAGGCATTAGAAAACACTAAACAGATTGGAGCCGAATCCCGTGACTTTAGTAACGCATGGAAAATGCTTAACTATGCAAACAATAAGGTTAAGCCAACTCTGCTTGTTCTTATTTCTCAGTCTCGTAACAATATTAATGCTATGTATACTAGCCAGCAGCCTTCTGGTGGTCAGGCTACTAAGTTTTATTCCTCATGTATTGTTAAACTCTTTTCTTCAGAGTCAGACAATCAAGCAATTAAGGGCAAGATCAAGGTAGGAGATAAACTAATTGAAGAAAAAATTGGTAGAACTATTAAGTGGGAACTCCAGTTCTCAAAAACCTCCCCAGGGTTTCAATCTGGCGAGTATGATTTTTATTTTAGAGGTGACGATATTGGTCTTGACACCATCGGTGATCTTGTTACTACTGCTGAACTAAATGGCATTGTAGAACGCACAGGTGCTTGGTATATCCTTCCTGACGGCTCAAAAGTCCAGGGCAAAGAAGCATTTGTTAATCGTGTAAGAGAGGATCTTGATTTGCAAGAATCAATCAAGGCTAAACTAAGTGCCTAACTATACAATTTATCAAGGTAAATTTGTTTGCCATACATGTAAGATAGAAGTAAAAACATTAAGGCTTTATGCAGAAACTAAAGAGATGACTTGGATGTGTAAAGATAAGCATCTAAGTACCGTTAAATTTGGTAAGCAGAAATGGAAGGGCAATGACAGAGAAGAGTGAGTCCAAGAGAATAGGTGCTAAACAGCATAAGAACTCTGGCCGTGGCACACATAAAGGAGATGCCACCTGGGGAAACTTTACAGTTGACTTTAAAGAAGTTGGAAAGTCCTTTACTTTAAATAAAGAGGTTTGGGCAAAGGCCACTACTGATGCTATTAGAAATGGCAATGATCCAGCCATTGTTATTGCCCTTGGCGAGGGGAACTCAAAGGTGAGGCTTGCTGTCATAGAAATGTCTATTTTAGAACAATTAGTGGATAAGGTATAATAGAACTATGAACTCATTAGTCATTGAAAATGTATTTTCTAAAGAAGAGGTTGCCCAACTGAAGCAGGCAATAAGTGAGCAACTCTCAAAGAGAGAGCATGTTGAATGGATAGATGAAGTCCATGGTCAATATACCTATGTAGATACAATAGTAAAAATTCAAGAGCAACTTGGAAGATCCACATGCTCTGGAATTCAAATACCTATAAATATTATTGAAAAAATATATGCAATTGTTAATGATAAAGAATCTAATAATGAATATGTTTTAATGAATGATACAGTTACTTACGGAGAGTATAATCCAAAATTTGGAACTCCAGACTTAGCCCCACATTATGATGGAGGAAAGGCTTCTCTAATACTAGACTATCAGTTAGAATCTACAGTAGACTGGGCAATAGGAGTTGACGATGAACTACATTTTATTAAAGATAATTCTGCATTATTTTTAAAGCCTTTAGAATATAGCCACTATAGGCCAAAGAGGATTTGGAATGATGGAGAGTATGTAAAAATGCTATATTTTGATTTACGACTTGACACAAAAGAAAGTCATAGGAAAAAGATTAATAATATTTATAATGGAATACAGAATAGAAATGGGGAACACCATGTTAAATAAATTGGCAAATGTAGTAGTAAAAACAGTATTTACAGAAAAAGAAATTTCTGATATATACAATATAGTTTCATCAACAAAAGAAACAGACTTTGTAAAAAGCCTTGGATATAATACGTGGCATATAGAACTTCCTAAAGAAATTGAAAAGAAACTTGAAGACCTAGTTAGTAACATGTATGGAAGACAAGTAGTTTTATCAGAGTACAACTTTTCTAGATATGAAAAGACAAAATCAAATTGTCAAAAATATACATACTGGCCTTTGCTGTTTCCTCATACAGACGAAGCATTTGATTCACCAAGAATAACACTAGACATACAATTAAAGGCAAATATGGACTGGGGCGTAACTGTAGATAATTCTGGTAGCGAGTCAACCTACACATTAAAAGATAATCAGGCTCTAACATTTTCTGGCACACATCAAGTTCATTGGAGACCAGTTAGAGAGTTTATTGATGGAGAATATATGGAAATGATATTCTGTCATTTTAAAGTTGTAGGAATGGAAGATCCTTTAACAGTAGAACATATCAATAATATGAGACGTATAGGATTAGAAAGATGGACTGAGTGGTCAAAAAATGATGAGCCATGGACTTCTAATTCTGATATAAGATCTACAGACACCATGAGATATCAAAATAAAGAAAGTAATAATAGTTTTGAGCAAGAAAGAAACAGAATTGAAGCAGAGCAAAGCATTAAACAAAACGAGACAAGAGGATAAAAAATGGAAAATCAACAAAGAGAAAACGCTCCAATGCACCAATATCTAACAACAATGGAAAAATATAACAAAGAACTTCCATTTTATGCAGATGATATTTATACTTTAGAAGATGCAGAAGAACTTCGTGCAATTTTTGATCACGGAAAATCTCTTGAGCCAGTATTTTATAGACCAAATGAGCAGCATGAAGAAGATCCAACTCCTGCAGGAAGATTTAGACCAAAAAATATTACTCATATGTCTAGACAACTTATTGAATTTATAATGCCAAAACATATTGAAGAAAAAGTTGATAATGTTGTTAAGCCACTCTATAATGGAGACATTGCTCTTTGCCACTATAATTATATTGAATACAACTTAGATTTTTCTGAGGGCAAAAATAACCCAATGCTACCGCCACACATTGACGCAGATGAAAACCTCATTACAGTAAACACCAATTTTGGTTCCAACATTGTGTGGGACCTAATCATTGATGGCAAAACATACTCACTTGCTCCTGGACAAACAATTATTTTTTCTGCTGTAAATCAGATTCACTGGAGACCACAAAGAAATTGGAAAGAAGGAGAGTTTCTGGAAATTTTAAGTCTTGACTATTGCCCAACCAGCAACTACAGATTTACTGGACTAACTAATCCAATTGATCCAGTTAAAAATGGTGAAGCAAGGGCAAACTACTCAAAGACATTAAATGAACGAGAAGATTTTAAAAAAGCATGGCAACAGTATAATGAAGACGCAATTCGTGATAATGTTGTCCCTCCAACAACTGGTTACTAGGAGTACAGCGTGTCAGAAAATACAACCACTATTAGTATGATTAATGGTCTGTCTGAAATTGCAGACTACATGGAAGATGAAGAACTTACTACTGCTCTTACATTTATTGCCAAGGTTATCTTAAAGCCAGATATTCCTTTAAATGTTGTAACAGTTGAGATAGTTAGACTTCAGGCAATTGCAGCAAAAATGGCCTTAAAGGCTACCTGGATGGCAAATGTAGATAAGTCTGATCGTGGAAAGAAGAACTTATACTACACCGCAGCCGAAGCAATTAACAATCTTGTTTCTGCATTAAAGTACACAACAAAGTAATTCTCTGCTATACTTAGATTAACAGAAACGAGAATAATAACAATGACAAAAAATTTATTGCACACGATTATGATAAAGCCAGAAGAGCAGCCAATCCATCCTATGGATGTTGCTGGGCTAATTCAAAAAATTCAAGAAGGATATACTATAAAAAGAGTTGATAAGCATACAACAAAGAAAACTTTTGCGCCATCAACTATTGCCTTTGGTCATGGAGAGTGCCCAAGGTATTGGTATCTGGCTTTTGATGGTCAAATGTTTGAAGATAATGCAGATGCCTACAGCGCAGCAAATATGACTGCTGGAAGTCTTTCTCATGCAAGAATTCAGGCAGCAATGATGAATTCTAAAATTGCAAAAATCTATAAAGATGATGAAGGCGAAGATACTACAGAGTTTAAGGTTAGATATGATGATCCTCCTATCTTTGGATATGGCGATGTGATGCTTGACTGGCAAGGAGAAGAACTCATTGGTGAAATTAAGACAATGATGAATGAAGGATTTGAGTATAGAAAAACAAAAAATAAGGCAAAGAGCGGTCACCTTATGCAGTTGTTAATTTATATGAAAATTTTTAAAAAGGCAAAGGGAGTATTGATTTATGAAAATAAAAACAATCATGAACTTCTTATTTTGCCTGTAGAAGTAAACGATCATTACCGTCGGTGGGTAGACCAGGCATTTGATTGGATGAGAGAGGTAAGAAAAAATTGGGAAAATCAAACTTTGCCAACAAAAAATTATCGATCTAATTCAAAAATTTGCAAGTCATGCCCAATTAAAAAGGCATGTGAGTCTGCAGGGACAGGGGTTGTAAAACTCAAATCCTTGGAGGTTCTTGGTGAAGAATTGCAAATGGTGTGATGTAAACTTTGAAACAAAAATATCTTATCAGATATATTGTTCTGCAGAATGTAGAAACTCTGCAACAAAAGAAAATATTGCACAAAGATACGTTTACACAAAGCGTAAAAAAAGAATTGGTAAGGTAAGACTTTGCTCAAACTGCCAAGTACAGTTGTCAATATATAATGACGACCCACTTTGCGGTTTTTGCATTGTCAGTCCAAAAGAAGTTAATCTTACACTAAAAGAAATAAAGGCAATGTTTGATGAAAAATAAATGGGGGTTTGAGGTTATGCCAAAGACAATATGTGCTATTGATGCTAGTACAAATAATTTTGCCTTTGCTTTGTTTGATACACAACAAAAAACATTGGGCGCTGTTGGAAAGATTAATTTTCAGGGTAAGGATACATACGAGAAGGTTATGGATGCTGGGCAAAAGGTACGAGCCTTTTTTGATTACTATGGTGGCTTTGAAGCAATTATAATTGAACATACTGTGTTTATGAATAGTCCAAAAACTGCTGCTGATCTTGCTTTAGTCCAGGGAGCAATCCTTGGATCGGCTGGTCAGGTTGGTACAAAAGTTATTGGCAAGGTTGCTCCCATTACTTGGCAGAATTTTATTGGTAATAAAAAAATAAGTAAAGAAGAAAAATTAATAATTAAAGCACAAAATCCAGGTAAGTCAGAATCATGGATTAAAACACACGAAAGAGAATTAAGAAAGCAAAGAACAATAAGATACATCAACACTATATATGATAGAACTATTACTGATAACGATGTAGCAGATGCTTGTGGAATTGGCCACTGGGCGTTATCAAACTGGAACAAGGCGATAGGGGTTGACAAATAACCTTATGACTGCTAAACTATATACAAGTGAACTATGGCTTAAGAAAAGATATCATATGGATAAGAAAACTCCAGAAGATATCGCTAAGGAGTGTGGAGTAAGCGTGGAAACTATTTATGTATACCTTGCTAAATTTGGATTAAGGAAGTCAAAGCGATGAAAAGAATTGAAAAGACTCTTATTGCACTTGCTGTAGCAGGTGCAGTTGGTTTTAGTTTTGCATTTGCTTTACTAAAAGGAATTCCAGAAACGTTTGATTGGGAACTTGATGAAGAGGAAAACTATGAGTGAAGAAACACAGTTTACTATTGGCCAGGTCTGTGATGAGATAAAGTCAATGCTTATTGCAAAAAACAAGTCTTATGGAGATTCAGCGCTTAACCCCGTTAGAATTTTTGCTACCTCTGACAATGTTGAACAACTACATGTTCGCATTGATGATAAACTTTCTAGGATTTCAAGAGGTGGATCCTTTATTGGTGACAACGATATTGATGACCTGATTGGCTATTTAATCTTGCTAAAAATTGCACGGGAGTTAAATAATGTCAACTGAAGATGACCTAGTTAAGCACCTTGATCAAGTCAATCTTGTTGTAGAAGAATACCTAAAAGGAAATGATCCTACAGTAATTTCAAAGCAGTTGGACATACCAAGAACAAAAGTTGTTACACTTATTAATGAGTGGAAAGTTATGGCATCTGCAAATGATGCTATCCGTGCTCGTGCTAAAGAAGCCTTGGCAGCAGCAGATACTCACTATAGTAAGTTAGTATCTCGTACATATGAGGTTATTGATGAGGCATCAATGACTAATAATCTTAGTGCAAAGACCGCAGCAATTAAACTTGTTATGGACATTGAGTCTAAGCGTATAGACATGCTACAAAAGGCTGGTCTTCTTGAGAATAAAGAGTTAGCAGAAGAAATGATGGAGATTGAGCGCCGTCAAGAAGTTCTTGTTTCAATATTAAAAGATATTGCTTCTGAGTATCCACAGGTTCGTGATGAGATTATGCGTAGACTATCTTCATTTGCAAAAGACAATGAGGTGATTACAGTTGTCCACGATGTTCAATGAGTTTCTTGAGGTACTAAAGGATAATCATTTTGAAGAGATGCCAGTAGATGCTAAGACATTTGTTGAGGGCGAGGCGTATCTTGGACAACCTGGACTTTCTGATATTCAATACGACATTGTCGAGGCCATGAGCCAGATATATCGTAAAGAAGATCTTATGGAGATTATGGGCGAAGAAGAAGGAGCAAGATACTTTGATAAGTACACAAAAAATGAAATCATCCTGCAACTCGGCAAGGGATCTGGAAAAGACTTTACATCAACCGTAGCATGCTCATATATCGTATACAAACTTCTATGCCTTAAAGACCCAGCAAAGTACTTTGGTAAGCCATCTGGCGATGCTATTGACCTTATCAATGTGGCTATTAACGCACAGCAAGCAAAGAATGTTTTCTTTAAAGGTTTTAAAAGTAAGATTGAGAAGTCCCCTTGGTTTGCTGGAAAGTATTATGCTAAAGCAGACTCAGTTGAGTTTAATAAATCTATTACTGTTTATTCTGGTCACTCAGAAAGAGAATCTCATGAAGGTTTAAACCTTTTACTTGCAGTGCTTGACGAGATTTCTGGTTTTGCATCTGAAGTGGGAACAGGTAATGAACAAGGAAAGACTGCTGAGAATATTTATAAGGCTTTCCGTGGATCAGTAGACTCTCGTTTCCCTGATCTTGGTAAGGTTGTTTTGCTTTCATTTCCAAGATATCCAGGTGACTTTATTTCAGAAAAGTATGATGACGTAATTCTTGAAAAAGAATTAATTGAAAGAACTCACAAGTTTGTTCTTAATCCAGATCTTCCAGATGATGACCCAAACAATTCTTTGGAAATTTCCTGGGATGAAGATCATATCATCTCATACAAATACCCAGGAGTGTTTGCACTAAAAAGACCTACATGGGAAGTAAACCCAACAAGACAAATTGATGATTTTAAGATTGCTTTTTATACCGACCTTGGAGATGCGATGATGCGTTTTGCATGTGTTCCAACATTTGCATCCGATGCATTCTTTAAACAGCATGAAAAAGTTAGAGCCTGCATGACATCAAGAAACCCAATAGATACATTCAAAAGGTTTGATGAATCATTTAAGCCAGATCCAACTAAGAAATATTATGTACATGCTGACCTTGCACAGAAACACGATAAATGTGCTGTTGCTATTGCTCATGTAGAAAAATGGGTAAACATACAAGTTATCAATAATTACGAACAGGTTGCTCCAATTGTCATAGTAGATGCCGTTGTTTGGTGGGAGCCAAAGGTGGAAGGCCCAGTAAATCTCTCAGAGGTAAAGCAGTGGATACAAAACCTCAGAAGGCTTGGGTTTGATATTGGAATGGTTTCATTTGACCGTTGGCAATCTTTTGATATTCAAAATGAGTTAAAGCAAGTAGGAATGAGAACTGATACTGTTTCTGTTGCTAAAAAACATTATGAGGATATGGCAATGCTTGTGTATGAGGAAAGATTAGTCATGCCAGCAATTGAACTTTTGTTCGATGAATTGACACAGTTAAAAATCATGAAAAATGATAGAGTTGACCACCCACGCAAAAAGTCAAAGGACTTGGCTGATGCTGTGTGTGGAGCAATATTTGGGGCAATATCACATACCCCAAAAGATAATAATGCAGAGATAGATATTCATACATTTAGGGATAGACCTAATCAGTTTGACACTCTACCTGAGAACGTGATACAATATAAGCCTAGCCAAATAGAAGATATAAAAGACTATTTGGACAGACTAAAAACACTATAAACAAGGAGAAATACCGAATGAATTCATTTAAGAAAATCGCCCTAGCCATGGTTGCAGCCATGACGATTGGCACAATCGTAGCAACGCCTGCAAACGCTGCTGTAATGACAGTCGCTGTATCGCTTGACACTGTAGCAAACACTACAGCATCAGCAATCGCAACGCCTGCATCACTACCAGTCCCTGCAGACAACT